>Ga0326726_10000232_pt1 | contig 53894 bp, 54 predicted proteins | sample MHFenrmetagenome_2_FD_207603 | JGI IMG/M metagenome (GOLD analysis project Ga0326726, IMG submission 207603) | Lab enriched peat soil microbial communities from Michigan Hollow, Ithaca, NY, United States - MHF15MN | ecosystem: Environmental > Terrestrial > Soil > Wetlands > Peat | place: USA... | reverse complement strand
TTTTTTACGTTAAAGACAAGGAAAGACATAAACCATGAGCACCCCAAGAAGCACTAAGACCACGACAACCGCGAAGACTACGAAGACCTCGAGCGCCCCCGCAGCTAAAAGGCGTTTGAAGCCCAGGACGGCCAGGCCGGCCAGTGAAGCGCCGGTCCTCTCAGCCGAGGACCTGATTGCGGCTTTCAAATTGAGCAAGAAGTCGACCAGCATCGAATTGAAGCTGACCGTGCCCGCCACGGGGCACCGTGCGACGATCAGGAGCCTGAAACTCGATCCGGTCGAGGCGCAGCCGCGGCAGGCGTTCTTTTTCGATACCCCCAACCTGGATTTGTTCAAGGCCGGCGTGGTGGTCCGGGCCCGGCGTATCCAGGGTGGGGGCGGCGATACCGTCGTCAAGCTGCGCCCGGTGGATCCGGACAAGATCGACCCGGAGCTGCGGCGCTCGGCGAGCTTCAAGATCGAGCTGGACGTGATGCCGGGCGGATTCGTGTGCTCGGCGTCGTTCAAGGGCGTGTGCACCGGCAACGAGGTGCTCGACATGACCGCAGGCGACGTACCGCTCAGCTCGCTGTTCTCGAAGGGACAGCGGGCGTTCTACGAGGCGCACGCTCCGGCAGGCATCACCATGGATTCACTGGTCACATTGGGCCCCGTATTCCTGCTCAAGTCCAGGCACCAGCCGAAGGACTACGATAGTCGCATCACCACCGAAATGTGGCTCTATCCCGACGGCTCGCGCATCCTCGAGGTCTCCACCAAGTGCCTGCCGGAGGAAGCCTTTCAGGCTGCCGCCGAGTTCAAGGCCTACCTTGCCAACTGCGGCATCGACCTCAGCGGAGCCCAGCAACCGAAAACCGGGACCGCGCTGGCGTACTTCAAGGCCCACCCCGACAAGTAGATCGACGCATGGGCGGACAGGCAAAAAAATGACGGCTTGTCAGAATTCGGATTGGTTGGGACTGGCAACCGGATCCAGGCCGCATCACAACGCTTTCCCGGAACAATGTTTGGATTTCATGTATCCGTAATCCTCCGTGTTATTTGGACGGAGGAGGCAGGAATCGGCCAGTTGCGGTCATTGCAGACGTGGCATCGTGCATGTGCGCCCGGATATTCCCTAGAGCAAAATCCCCAGCAGCTTTTTCAGCAGTTCTTCCAGCGGCATCATGGTGAGCGCCAGCGGCACAATCGGCACCAGCACCGCGGCCGCAATCCGGAGGATGGCGTCCTTCGAAACAGGTGCGACGTGCATGGTCCGCACCACCTCGAAACTGTTGCCCAGATCGGCGAGGGACTGGATATCGCCGCTGCCCACGAACGGCTCGTCGGCAGGCGCGCCGCCGCGCAGCCATTTGGCATCGAACTCGCGCACGTAACGCTGGGCCAGGGTGCCATATTCGCGCAGGCCCGTCCGCTTCGCCGCTGCCAGTTGGGGGGCGAACACCAGCAGCGGGCCGAGGACCACACACAGCAGGAAAAAGACCATGAGGGCAATCTCGCCCTTGAACTGAGGCAGGGCCGAACCGAGGTAGAAAATCTGATTGGCGAGGTTTCCGGCAACGATCGCGCCGTGCGCCATCAGCAGCGGGATGAATGCAAAGGACGTGGCAGCGAGAAATCCCAGACCCCCGGTGCGGTCCGGATGGGTGGGGACCAGGTTCAGGTCGATGCGTGACACCTGCCATAGAAAGCGTGTCCAGATGAACAGGCGGAAATACCAGCGGACCAGCAGGAACTGGAAGATCGGCACGCTCAAGTAGGCGTACCACATTCCCGCGAGCGAGAGCCTGGATCCATCCACGGTAGGCGTCGAGTACCAGGTTGTCGCATCGAGTGCCATGAAATGGCGCCAGAGGATCAAGACGCCGACGCCATACACCAGGGCGAGCAGCAGCACCTCGGCGAGCGTCGAGTTGCGCAGCCGGAATGCCGACTGGATGGCGGCATCGAAACGCGGCATGGCGCTCTCGGGAACCAGATTGCGTTCCAGGAACTGCTTCACCAGCAAACGCATGCGCCGGTGCACCACCAGTTCGGCGCTGACCATCAGGGGTATCGCCAGCAGGAAGCGGATGTGAACTTCCACGTCCATCAGGAAGGGGACGGTCACACTTCCTCCCAGCAGATGTCCTTCCAGGGCCGAGAGCAGCAGGAGCGGCAGCCAGGCCAGCAGCGCGACGACGATGATGCGCTGACGCGCCATTTCCAGCGCATCGTTGGACAGATGCGTGCGACGCAGGAGCTGGAATAGCGGCCCCCCCAGGACGAGCGAGAAATCCGGCGGATCCCGGAGCAGGTTGTCACTGGGCTTTGGTGGAGAGGCGTTCATTTAATGATTCCTTGAGGGCGAAACTTTCTGAAATGGGCGGCAATGATGGCATAAGGCGAGGTCCGATCCGGCTTTTTTCGGCACAGCCCGAGTGTGCACCATATCGTTCCCGCAGGCTCAGCCCCCGCGCGGTCTGCGGCAGGAAAGCCGCGGCGGGCCTCCATCAAAAACCCTCGCCCCAGCGGTATTGCCAGGCGGCGCCGATGGCGTCGAAGTCGGTCCCGGTGCGGATGGAGAGGCCGGTGCTGGCGTAGAGCTTGATCGAGTGGTGACGGTTCACCGGCAGGGCGAGGGTCACCCCCGCGCGCGTGGTTTTTTGCAGATCGTTTCCTTCCACCCCATCGATGGTGGTGCGCCCGCCGGTGAAATAGGTGCCGGTCAATGCGGCCCAGATCCCTGAGCGGAAGTTGTAGACGAGATGCCCCTGCAGCGAATAGATCGGATCCTGCTCGAGCAGTTGGCCGCCGAAGAAGTCCTCGTTGTCGCCGAATATCGTCGCCGCCGTCGCGAGTTCCAGCGTCAAGGGGCCCCACGCCTTCGAGACGCCGAGTTCGGGCTTGACGAACCAGCGATTGCTGCCGATGTTGACCAGCTTGTCGGCATCGTATTGTCAGGTGGGCATCCCCACCTGAAGGCTTCCACCGACAATGAGATCCTGCTGGTAGTCGGCAAACTCCTTCATCGAGAGCGCAGGCGCCCCGAGGAAGTTCATGGACAGGCGCAGGAGAGGGGCGCTGAATCCGGATGTTTCGCGCGCCACGGGCTGCCCCGCGTATTCCGCATCTCCAGAGAGCCAGGCATAAGGCACGATCACATCAAACTTCCCGGATTGGCCCCACAGGTCGATGGATCGGGCATAGGCAAGCACCGTGCTGTGGGTCCGAAGGTTCGCGTTCGTCAACGGCACCGACGGGTCGACCGACAGGCCGCCTTCCGCGTAAGCGTAGCCCGCGATCAGGAAATTGATCCCGATGGGTGCATTCGTGTTAGTCCTCGGCTCGATGCTCTGTGCATGCGCGCTGCCTCCCCCGAGCGCGAAGACAGACATCGCCAGAAGCTTTTTGCTGATTGTCATGGCGTGAAATTCTGGCACGTATGGTTTGATTGTTGGAATGGTCATAGGCCACAGGTCCTCGTCCTCAGCTGGATACATGTCTGGACGGTGGCCTGTATGATTGCTATCGATCCGGCCCGAGAATGTATCGAGTTGTCATTCCGGCGCAGGCCGAACCCAGTGCGTTTAACCGAGATTATCCATTAGATAAAACTGCGTCATTCCGGCGAAGGCCGGAATCCAGCGGATTAAAAATCTCCCGCGCAAGCGGCACAACATCGCAGTACTGTCCGCTTCGCGGGGCGTTTCTCCATACTGGATTCCGGCCTTCGCCGGAATGACGGGCTAATGGACAATCTCGGTTTAACTGGACACCGGCTTTCGCCGGTGTGACGTAATTCATACTTTATTCGGGCCGGGTCAACAAGTATGCCGAGGTTCAACATGAAGGCTCGGTGCATTGAGTGCAGCGGACTCAGAACGCCACCCCGATCGAGCCGACGAAGATCTGGTCATCCGCACCGGGATTGAACCAGTAGCCACCGAGTGTGAAGCGGTCCCAGCTCGCCTGGGCGAACGGCCCGCGCTGGATCTCGCGTTCGTCGCCAAAGATCCGCGTGCGCTGGACCGCGAGCCCGATGCGCAGCCAGTCCTGCGCCGCAAACCCCAGTTCGCTCCAGGCATACGTATAGGGCTCGTCCCCATCGTCCACGTATTCGCCTTCCAGATAGAAATCGAACCGCCCGTACGCGAGGCTGAGTTCCACCCCGGGCGCGAATGCCTGCAACGGCCCCCACACGCCGCCCAGCAAGGGCGTGATCTCCCACGTCAGCGTCTCGCCTCCGGAGAAATTCCAGCCGACGAAGGCCGAACGCGCACTGACCGCTTCGTAGCTATAGCGTGCCTCCAGATGCAGCGGTCCGCGATCCGCGGTTGCGATCGCTGACGTATAGTTGTTGTCGGCGTCCTGCACCACGGTGGGATAGGCGGTCAGCGCGAATTCCCACGCTGGCTGCGCGGGTTGCCCCGACTCGCCGGCCCAGGCGCTTGCAGCGGCCCAGGCCGCACACGCGGCGATGCTGATGCGTGCGGCGCTCATCCGCCCAGCGCGATGACGGAGGCCACCACCACCACGCCCAGGCCGGCCATCATCATGCCGGTCTTCCAGCTGCCATAACCTGCGTAGCGGCCAAGGGCGAGCCCGCCCAGAAACAGCATTGTCAGGGCGATGGCGCGGGACACGAACAGCGCGAAGCCAGTGTCCTCGAAGAAGACAAAGGGCAGTGCCACGGGAAAGGTCGACGCGACCACGATCAGGAAGACACCGAAGGCTGCCAGGAAGTCGTCGCGCTGCAGCCGGGGCCGCGCCGGCAAGCCGGTCAGCGCGACGACACGCCCGCGGATCGCCTCGACTTCGGTCGTCGAGACCAGCTTCGCCATGCCGGGGGAGAGCGCAGCTTCGACCAACTTGCGTCCGGCCTCCGCATCGCGGGCGGCCTGCACGGAGCGGACCAGGGTCAGCGAGCGCCCGCGCTCGGTGATGGTGCGCACCAGGTACATGACGGCGTCGACGATGCCCCAGGCCAGGTTGCACCCCAGCGCGGCGGCCAGCATGGTCTTGATTTCCTCGCGTCCGGCCGTGGCCATGGAGACGACGCCGACGAAGGTCAGCGCCATGAACAGGCCGAAGAGCAACTCCGACACCCGGTCCACCGGGTTGAGCAAGGGCTCGCGATCCTTCTGCTCGATCTGCTGCAGTTCACTCATGGCAATCCTTAGGATTGCGATGCTGCGGGTTCACGCGCCGCGAACGCGGCGACCGCCTGCTCGACCGTGAAGAACATCCGCTCGCGACCCAGGCGTTCCGCCAGCGGCGTCCGCTTGACGAGTTCCAGTGCCTCGGGGTTGAGCGCGGCGAGCCAAAGCTCAACGCCCTGTTCACGCTGCTTCTCCTCCCCCTCGACGAGCATCTTGAGCGCGGTGTATTCAAAACCGGGAATCGCGGAACAGTCGAGCAGGATCACCTTCGGGTTGGCGGCCTTGCCCAGGGCCTGCAGCTTGCTGGCCACATTCGCGGCATTGCCGAAGTAGAGGCGGTCCACGGGGCGTGCGATGAGCAGACCTGGAATGGCCTCGTCGTCGGGATGCTCGGGCGAGCGCGGGCGAAACACATTCGTGCCCGGCTTGCGGCGCAGTTCATCGACCCGCGGATCGTACGCGACGACCATGAGCGCCAGCAGCGAGAGCACGATGGCGACCAGGATGCCCTTGAGCGTGCCCAGCATCATCACGCCGAGGCAGGCGACGACGGCCCAGCGGAACTCCATGGTGCGCACGCGGCGGATGGCTGCCATCTCCGCCGGGTTCACCAGCCCGATCGAGTAGGCAACGACCACCGCCGCCAGCGTGGCGTGCGGCATCAGCGCGAGCACCGGCGCCAGGAACAGCAGCGTGGCGAATGCGACCGCGGCGACCACCAGCGAGGTCGCCTGCGTTTGTGTTCCGGCCTTGAGGCTCACCGCCGTCTGCGAGGTGCCGCCGCCGGCAGGCATCGAGCCGATGAACGCGCCCGCGGCATTCGCGGCGCCGATGGCCAGCAGTTCGCGATTGGCGTCGAGCGGAGGATCCGTTTTGCGGACGAAGGCGCGCGCCGCGGCGATCGACTCGGTGAACGAGATCAGCGCGATGCCGGCGGCCGCCGGCCACATCGCCTCGAACAGCGAGGGCTGCGGCAGCATGAGCGCCGGAAAGCCGCCGTGAATGGTGCCGATCACGCTCACACCTGCGGCTTCGAGCCCGACGACGGCCGAGGCCGCGATGCCCGCGGCCACGGCGAGCAACGGCGCCGGCGATTTCGGCAGAAAGCGTTTGGCGAAATAGATGACGGCGAAGGTTCCCAGCGCGACGGCAAGCGTGGCCCACGACAGTTCCGGGACGTGCGCAACGATTGATGCCACGTCACGGAAGAAGCCTTCCTTGTGGATGTGGATGCCGAGCAGCTTGGGCACCTGGTCGGCGACGATGACGAAACCGACGCCCGCCTTGAATCCTGTCAGCACCGGCTCGGAAATGAAATTGGCCAGGAACCCGAATCGAAGGACCCGCGCGGCCATGAGCATCAGGCCGACGAGGAGGGAGAGGGTGGCCGCCGCGGTCAGCGGATCGAGCCCCGGGTTGTCGCGCAGCGCTTCGCCGATGGCCGTCGCGCACAGGATCGCAATCGGCGTGGTGGTGCTGACGGAGAGCAGGCGCGAAGTGCCGAGAACGGCATACACCACCATCGGCACCATGGCCGCGAATAGGCCCGCCTGCACCGGCAAGCCTGCGATGGTCGCGTAGGCGAGCGCTTTCGGCACGACCACGGCAGCTGTCGTGAGACCGGGTAACAGGTCCGCGGCAAAGCGCGCGCGCTGGGTATCTTTCATCTTGGGGATCTCTGCGTCCATTCCGGTTCCATTGTTCACAATACGGCGTGCCTTACCCGATGCAGGCGTCTTATCTCAAGCCACTGCCGGCTATTATGATAATTCCTTTCCCAACAGGCTGGATCGATTACATGAGCGACTCGCCCCCACCGGAACCGGGCCGTATCCCGCGCCCGCAGAAAGCCTCTGACCAGACCGGCTGGATACGCTGGATGCCGGGGCTGCAAACCCTGCGCAGCTATGAGGCAGCCTGGCTGCGTCACGACATTGTCGCCGGACTGGTGCTGACGACGATGCTGGTGCCCGTCGGCATCGCCTACGCGGTGGCATCGGGCGTGCCGGGCATCTACGGCCTCTACGCGACGATCGTTCCGCTGCTTGTGTATGCCCTGTTCGGCCCCAGCCGCATCCTGGTGCTGGGACCCGACTCCTCGCTGGCCGCGGTTATCCTCGCCGTCGTCCTGCCGCTGTCGGGCGGCGACCCGATGCGTGCCGTCGCCCTGGCCGGCATGATGGCCGTCGTGTCGGGGATCGTGTGCATCGTGGCCGGCCTGGCGCGCCTGGGCTTCATCACCGAGCTGCTTTCCAAGCCGATCCGCTACGGCTACATGAACGGCATTGCGCTGACGGTATTGATCAGCCAGCTGCCCAAGCTGTTCGGGTTCTCGATCGATGGCACCGGGCCGGTGAAAGACCTGTGGGCCATCGCCACCGCGGTGCTGGATGGCATGTCAAACTGGACCGCGTTCTCGGTCGGCGCCGCCACCCTGGCGGTGATCCTGCTGCTCAAGGGGCACAAGCGCCTACCGGGCATCCTGATCGCGGTGATCGGGGCGATCGTCGCCGTGGGCGTGCTGGACCTTGGCGCGCGCGCGGATGTTGCGATCCTCGGCTCCCTGCCGCAAGGCCTGCCGGCTTTCGCCATCCCGTGGATCACCACCGCCGATATCGTTCCCGTGCTGACCGGCGGGCTCGCTGTCGCGCTCGTTTCGTTCGCCGATACTAGCGTGCTCTCGCGTGTCTATGCGGCGCGTACCCGGTCCTATGTCGACCCCAACCAGGAAATGGTGGGGCTCGGCGTCGCCAACCTGGCGGCCGGATTATTTCAGGGCTTTCCGATCAGCAGCAGTTCGTCGCGCACCCCCGTGGCCGAGGCTGCGGGCGCCAGAACCCAGCTGACCGGCGTCGTCGGCGCGCTGGCGGTGGCCTTGCTGCTGGTGGTGGCGCCGGACCTGCTGCATAACCTGCCGACCAGCGCACTGGCTGCGGTGGTGATCGCTTCGGCCATCGGCCTGTTCGAGTTCGCCGACCTGCGGCGGATCTATCGGATCCAGCGCTGGGAATTCTGGCTGTCGATTGTCTGCACCGCCGGCGTGGCGGTGTTGGGCGCGATTGAGGGCATCGGTCTGGCGATCCTGATTGCCGTCATCGAATTCCTGTGGGACGGCTGGCGGCCGTATTCCGCGGTGCTGGGGCGCGCCGATGGCATCAAGGGCTACCATGACATCACGCGCTATCCCGATGCCAGGCAGATTCCCGGCCTGGTCCTGTTCCGCTGGGATGCGCCGCTGTTCTTCGCCAATGCCGAACTGTTCCAGGGCCGGGTGCTCGACGCGGTGGCGGCATCACCCACGCCGGTGCGCTGGGTGGTCGTTGCGGCAGAGCCGGTCACCAGCGTTGACGTGACGTCCGCCGACATCCTGGCCGAACTGGACGAGAGCTTGCAGGCGGCAGGTATCGAACTGTGCTTTGCCGGGATGAAAGACCCCGTCAAGGACAAGCTGAAGCGCTTCGGCCTGTTCACACGGCTGGGCGAAGAGCTCTTTTTTCCGACCTTGGGTTCGGCCGTCAGCCGTTACCTCAAGACCCACACGGTGGAGTGGAATGACTGGGAGGATCGCAATCCATGAGGCGAAGAAGATCTTGCGCCTAGCGTGAAGAAAGACCGGCGACGCGGTCCAGCGCTTTGCTGAAGGTCATTTGGTGAACGTGATGCCGGGCAGGGCGCCCGTGGCGATGCGCGTCAGGCCGACGAGAAGGCACGGGGCCGCCCACAGTGAGGGGATCGATTTCGCGGCCCGAAGGAGGGCGCGCCGGTCTTGGCGGGCCAGTTGAAAGGTGGTGACCTTATCGCGACAGGGGGCAGCAGATGATCGGCCTTGGCAGACAGGAGGACTGGCAGGAAGATCGCCCCCGACACCTATCCGTCATTCAATCGTGCATGACACCGCCTGCATGAGTGGGCCTGCTGGAGTGACTTCCACGGGATCGCGTACCGGATTGCCCAGCGCATGGGGCGAGTGAAGATCGACCAGGAACTTCGCCAAGTATCCGGCAATCAGCTTCAACTTTTTGGGGGCGTCAGACTTGCGAGATATTCGATGAGGGCGTTGACGTCGTCCTGAGACAAGGTCTTCCCTGCTTTACGCATGGTACACATGCCAGCGTCATATTTGCCGTCGACATATCTTTGCACACCAGACGCCAGGTATGTACGGCTCTGTCCGGCGAGACGCGGTATCGCGCGCACATTTCTCATCTTCGGACCCTCGTATGTGTAGCCCATACCGTTGTACCCATGGCAGTCCGCGCAGGAGATCCCGTAGATGCGGTCCTTTTCATAAATGATCTTGCCCCATTCCCACTGGGCTTCGTCCGTAGCAGAGATGGATGGAGTATTGTCAGGCTGCAGCGAAGCGAAATAACGTGCAAGCTTGATCATTTCTTCTTTCGTGTGCAGTTTCGCAATGGCTTGCATGGTCTCGCTATCGCGCTTCCCTTCTTTGAAATTCTCTACTGCCTTGACCAAGTAGACCTCTTTCTGCCCGGCAATTTTTGGAAACTCCGGGCCAGCGCTCGTCCCGTTGGTGTAATGACAAGAACTGCAAAGCTGAAGACAGGTATTGCAAAGCTTAAGCTCTGCCGCTGTTTGTGTGCCGGCTGATTCAGAGGGGGGGCGAGTTTGCGACGAACAAGCTGAAAGCATCAGCACGCTGGCAACAAGGCTTACAAATTGTCCTATCCGCATTTTCATGGCTCGCTTGTTCATTAAGATGGTTAACATGCTTCATATAGAGTCATGTTAGGAAATATTCGAAGGATTCGCTTGACCACAAAGATGGCCGGGCAACACTTCAGTTTGAATAAACCCGCCCCTCATAGTTCGCTGAGCAAATCCCACAAACTACGGGCTTTCAGCTCTTTGTACATTCTTGTATGAAATCATATAACACGGCTGGCAGAAACCATCATTGACACAAATCAAGTCAACCGGCCATGTGATGTACGGATTGTTCATCAGGTCCGTTCGATCATCGTTGCGACCGATCACAAAATCGCTTGTGACTTCTCTTCAGGCAAGCGCATCTGTTGACATGAAGTCTGGAAATGCCGTCGGGTGGATGACCCCTTCTGGCCGAGGCTTTATGGAAACCTGCCCGAGTTTCGAAGAGCAGGACCCAGCCCCCAAAGCGGGCCAAGTCTGACGATTTCCAGCCAGGAACACGTTGGCCTGGCTGCGTCTTTGCCTTTGCATGCAGCGCTTCTGCATGCAGCGCTTCGGCGATCCTGTTCCAGGCTGCAAGCCACCGCAGCGTATGGTGTTGCGGCGCGTGCGGAGCGATCAGGCCTTTGCCCATGAATCCTTCAGCGTGACGGTTCGGTTGAACACCGGTGCTCCAGGTTTGGAATCGATGCGGTCGGCGACGAAATAGCCGTGGCGCTCGAACTGGAAGCGATCTTCCGGTGCCGCATCTTTCAGAGCCGGCTCCAGTTGTGCGCGGATGACGCGCACCGAGTCGGCGTTCAGATCATTCAGGAATTCGCCGCTTTCCCCGCCCGGCTGCGCGGTGGTGAACAGACGGTCGTACAGCCGCACTTCGGCTTCGTAGGCGTGCGCCGCCGACGCCCAGTGGATGTTGCCTTTGACCTTGACCGCGTCGGCGCCCGGCGTGCCGGACTTGGTGTCGGGCAGGTAGTCGCAGTGCACGGCGGTGATGGTGCCACTTTCATCCTTGTCGCAGCTGGTGCAGGTGACGACGTAGCCGTAGCGCAGCCGCACCGAATTGCCGGGCTGCATCATGCCCGACGCGTCGAGACGCGGCGGGAAGAGGCGAAAGTAGCCCTTGGGCGGGGTTTCCATAAAGTCCTCGCGCTCGATCCACAACTCTCTTGAAAACGGCACCGCACGTTTGCCGAGCTCTGGCTGCTGCGGGTGGTTGGGAGCGAAGCAGTCTTCCGACTGGCCTTCCGGATAGTTGTCGATGACGAGCTTGACCGGGTCGAGCACGGCGATGCGGCGCTGGGCGGAGTCGTTCAGCACGTCGCGCTGGCAGGCCTCGAACACGCTGTAGTCGATCCAGCCGTCGGATTTGGACACGCCAATCTGGTCGGTGAAGCGCCTGAAGCCTTCTGCCGTATAGCCGCGGCGGCGCGCGCCGACGAGCGTCGGCAGGCGCGGATCGTCCCAGCCGCTGACGTGTTTTTCGTCCACTAGCTGGATCAGCTTGCGCTTCGACAGCACGACGTAGGTCAGATTCAAACGCGCGAACTCGATCTGCTGCGGCAACGGGCGCGTGAAGAAACCACCGTCGGCCAGCTTGTCCAGCAGCCAGTCGTAGAACGGCCGCTGGTCCTCGAATTCCAGCGTGCAGATCGAATGGGTGATGTGCTCGATCGCGTCCTCGATCGGATGCGCGTAGGTGTACATCGGGTAGATGCACCAGGCATCGCCGGTATTGTGGTGATGCGCACGCTTGATGCGATAGATCGCCGGGTCGCGTAGATTGATGTTGGGCGAGGCCATGTCGATCCTGGCGCGCAGCACGTGTGTGCCATCGGCGAATTCGCCCGCGCGCATTTTGCGGAACAGGTCGAGGTTTTCTTCCGCGCTGCGGCTGCGGTAGGGGCTGTCCCTGCCCGGCTCGGTGAGGGTGCCGCGATGGGCGCGCATCTCGTCAGCGGACAGCGAATCGACGTAGGCGTGGCCGGATTGAACCAGATACTCGGCGCAGGCGTACATGGTCTCGAAGTAGTTCGACGCGAAATAGAGGTGCTTGCCCCAGTCGAAGCCCAGCCATTTCACCGACTCGGCGATGGCGTCGACGTATTCCTGGCTTTCCTTCTCCGGATTGGTGTCGTCGAAGCGCAGGTGGCACACGCCGCCGTAATCGCGCGCCAGGCCGAAGTTGAGGAAGATCGATTTGGCGTGACCCAGGTGCAGATAGCCGTTGGGCTCTGGCGGAAAGCGCGTTTCCACGCGGCCGCCCCATTTGCCGGCGGCATTCTGCTCGTCGATGAGGTTGCGGATGAAGTTGGCGGCGGGGGCGGGTGGCGGTGTATTGCTCATGAACGGTACGTGTCTGTGTAAAGCGTATCTGTGTAAAGCGGCACGAAATCGAAACGGGGTAGCCGGGGTGGTTTATTCACCAAGCAGCCGCCGCGCCAGCAAGGCTTGCATGTCGCGTCGGCCATCGGCGATCAGGACGATATAAACCTTTTGCTCGATTATCCGGTAAATCAGTCGATAGGGCTTGAATAAAACCTGGCGGTATTCACGAATGCCGAGCGTGATCAGTTCTCGGGGGTAAACGCCGCGTTCCGGAAAAGTGGCCAGGGTATCTGCGGCTTTCAGCAAACTGTCCAGCACGTGATCTGCGCTGGCTCTCGAATCAAACTCGGCAATGTGATCGTAGATTGATTCCAGATCCCGCTCGGCACCGGCTGTCAGTCGGATCTCATGCCGCATGGGCCGCCCTTACTTTTTGCTGCGCAGACGCTTGGCGACCTCTGCAAGCGGACGCGTTTTACCCGCCTCGATGTCCTGATTGCCCAGCGCCAGAATTTTTAGCAGGGCAAGCGTTTCCTGCGTTTCTTCATAGCTTGCCACGTCCTGGATCACGGCTCTGGCCTCGCCATTCTGGGTGATGACCATCGGCTCTCGCCGCTCCGTCAGCTGATGCAGGACTTCGGCGGCGTTGGCTTTCAGATAACTGATGGGTTTGACCTGGGACGAGTAGCGCATGAAATCCTCCATTCGAGATGAGACTAAATATAGTCTCTTATCGGTTCTTATGCAATGACCCGTCAGGAAATGATGCCGCCGCCTAGACACACCTCACCGTCATATAAAACGACCGACTGCCCGGGCGTGACTGCCCATTGCGGAGCGTCGAACACCAGTTCCAGCGTGTCGTCGTACAGCGTGGTGATGTGGCAGGGCGCGTCGGTCTGCCGGTAGCGGGTTTTCGCGGTGTAGGCGCGCTCGGGATCGGGGGGGACGCCGCTGATCCAGCTGAGCTGGCCGGCGCCGAGGCTGGTGCGCTTGAGCAGCGGGTGCTCATGGCCCTGCACCACGATCAGGGTATTGGTGGCCATGTCCTTGGCGGCAACGAACCAGGGATCGGTGTTGCCGTCCTTCTGCCCGCCGATGCCTAGGCCATGGCGCTGTCCCAGCGTGTAATACATCAGGCCCTGGTGCCGGCCGACTACGCAGCCTTCGGGCGTTTTCATCTCGCCGGGATCGCGCGGCAGGTAGCGTTCGAGAAATTCGCGGAAGTTACGCTCGCCGATGAAGCAGATGCCGGTGCTGTCTTTCTTGGCGGCGTTGGGCAGGCCGATTCTTTCTGCAATCTGGCGCACCTCGGGCTTGGGCAGATGGGCCAGTGGAAAAAGCGCGGGCTGCACTTGTGCCTGGCTCAGACGGTAGAGGAAATAGCTCTGGTCCTTGTTGGCGTCGAAGGCTCGCAGCAGGGTCGCGCGTCCGGCTGTGTCTGTTCCCTTGCCGACGTAATGCCCGGTGGCGATGAACTGGGCGCCGCGCGCGATGGCGTCGTCGAGGAAGGCCTTGAACTTGATTTCGGCGTTGCACAGCACGTCGGGATTGGGGGTGCGGCCGGCCTGGTATTCGGCGAGGAAATAGCTGAACACGCGTTCCTTGTATTCGACGGCAAAATTCACCGCCTCGACCTCGATGCCGAGCACGTCGGCCACCGCCAGCACGTCGAGAAAATCCTGGCGCGCGGTGCAGTGTTCAGTGTTGTCGTCGTCATCCCAGTTCTTCATGAAGACACCGAGCACATCGTAGCCCTGTTGTTTCAACAGGTAGGCAGCTACGGCGGAATCGACGCCGCCTGACATCCCCACGACGACGCGTGTGCTCATGCGTGGTTCACGAAATCGAGCGGGAAACGCCGCCCGGCCAGATAGTCCTGCACACAGCGCATCACCAGCGAGCTGCGGTGCGGGATGGGGCTGGCGGCGAGTTCGTCCGGCGTCAGCCATACGGCGCGCACGATGCCGTCGTCCAGGGTGCGATCGGCATCGAAACCGACGACCTCGCAGTGGTAGGCGAAACGCAGATAGGTGATGTCGCGGCGCGGATAGTGCGTGGTGTAGCAGCCCAGCAGCGCGAGCGGTTCGACGTGATGCGCGGTTTCCTCCAGCGCTTCGCGGCGCACCGCGTCTGTCAGGGTTTCGCCGCGTTCCCAGTGGCCGGCCGGCTGGTTGAGGCGCAGGCCTTCGGCAGTTTCTTCTTCCACCAGCAGAAACTTGCCGTCTCGCTCGACGATGGCGGCAACGACGACGTGAGGCAACCAGGGCGTGTTTAAACTAGGCTCGGACATGCAGTTCTTTCCATTCTCCGGGTTGCAAATCGCCCAGGGTCCATTCGCCGGCGGTGGCGCGGATCAGACGCAGTGTGGGAAATCCGATCCTGGCGGTCATGCGGCGCACCTGACGATTCTTGCCTTCGGCAATCACAAGTTCGATCCAGTTCGTTGGGATGGCCGCACGATAACGAATCGGCGGATTGCGCGGCCACAGACCAGCGGGTTCATCGATGAGACGCACCTTGGCCGGACGAGTGACGAAGTCGCCGAGATCGACGCCGTGGCGCAGCGGTTCGAGCGCGGCATCATCGGGCGCGCCTTCGACCTGTGCCCAATAGGTTTTGAGCAGTTTGTGTTTGGGATCGGCGATGCGGTTCTGGAGCACGCCGTCATCGGTTAAAATCAGCAAACCTTCACTGTCCGCATCCAGGCGTCCGGCTGCGTACACACCCGGCAGCGAAAGGTGATCCTGCAAACCCTGCCAGCGGCCTTCGGCGGTGAACTGGCTCAGAACGCCATAGGGTTTGTTGAACAAAATAAGACGCGACACTTCGGTGGGGGACAAAGTCCCAATTTTACCCTTTTAAGGTAACAACGTTTCGAGACCCACATGAGCACACACATCCAGATTCCCGCCCACGGCCAGAAAATCACCGTCAATTCCGACAACAGCCTGAACGTGCCGGACATGCCCATCATTCCCTACATCGAAGGCGACGGCACCGGCGTCGACATCACCCCGGCGATGCGCCGCGTGGTCGATGCGGCCGTGGCCAAAGCCTACGGCGGCAACAAGCAGATCGCCTGGATGGAAGTTTACGCGGGCGAAAAAGCGGTCAAGGTCTACGGCGGCGATCAGTGGCTGCCGGAAGAAACCGTGCAGGCTGTGAAAGACTACGTGATCTCGATCAAGGGCCCGCTCACCACGCCGACCTCGGGCGGCATCCGCTCGCTCAACGTGGCGCTGCGCCAGATGCTGGATCTGTATGTATGCCTGCGCCCGGTGCGCTATTTCACCGGCGTGCCCAGCCCGGTGAAAGCACCGGAGAAGGTCGATATGGTGATCTTCCGCGAGAACACCGAGGATATATACGCCGGCGTTGAGTGGGAAGCCAATACCGAGGCGGTGCACAAAGTCATCGCTTTCCTGCAGCAGGAAATGGGCGTGACCAAAATCCGTTTTCCAGAAACCTCGGCTATCGGCATCAAGCCGGTATCGGTCGAAGGCTCCGAGCGTCTGATCCGCAAAGCGATTCAATACGCCATCGACAATGATCGCCGCTCGGTGACCCTGGTACACAAGGGCAACATCATGAAGTTCACCGAAGGCGGCTTCAAGAAGTGGGGTTACGAACTCGCCGCGCGTGAATTCGGCGCCAGGCTGATCGGCGAAGGTCCGTGGATGGAGTTACCAAACGGCATCGTGATAAAAGATGTGATAGCCGATGCCTTCCTGCAGCAGATCCTGCTGCGCCCCGACGAATACGACGTGATCGCCACGCTGAATCTCAACGGCGACTACATCTCTGACGCGCTGGCAGCGGAAGTGGGCGGTATCGGCATCGCGCCGGGCGCGAACCTGTCCGACACCGTGGCGATGTTCGAAGCCACCCACGGCACCGCACCCAAGTACGCGGGCAAGGATTACGTCAACCCCGGCTCGCTGATTTTGTCGGCCGAAATGATGTTGCGCCACCTGGGCTGGGTCGAGGCCGCTGACCTCATCGTCGCCAGCATGGAAAAGGCCATCGCAGCGAAAGCCGTGACCTACGACTTTGCGCGCCTGATGGAGGGTGCGACCGAGGTGAAGTGCTCGGCGTTTGCCGAGGTGATGGTCGCGAAGATGTAACTCGATATTCAGGCAATAAAAAAACCCCGCCGAAGCGGGGTTTTTTTCAACTCAACAGCTCAAGCTTGCGGCTGGATGTTGGAAGCCTGCTTGCCCTTGGGGCCCTGGCTGACTTCGAAGCTGACTTTCTGGCCTTCTTTCAGGGTTTTGAATCCACTGGACTGGATGGCGGAGAAATGCGCGAACACATCCTCGCCACCGTCATCTGGGGTGATGAATCCAAAACCCTTGGCGTCGCTGAACCACTTGACAGTACCTGTTGCCATTAAAACTTCCTCCTTGGCGTGACACTAAACATAACCGCGATGGCGGCCGACATGACGGCGTGATTTTTTTGGCCGTCGGTCTGAATTCAAGCGCGCTACCCGGTGATGCCCCTGCGGTAATGCCAAACCTGCACGGTTCTTGAAACCAAACTTTTTGCTTTTTACTACCACGCATTATTTTTTACAAGTACAAAGCGAGAAAAAACAAGGCTCTCCGCCAGACTGTGGTTTCCATTCAATTCAAGTCGACCCGTGCATGCAGAAAAAATGTAAACGTATTCGAGACTCGGGTTGCGGATGTTTTAGCCTGGCGTCTCGATGGTCGTTGCCAAGTGTTGAAGTAGGATGTGCGCGATGCGCGCCACCTGGGACATCTTCTGCAACGTCGTCGACAACTATGGCGACATCGGCATTGCCTGGCGGCTGGCGCGCGGATTGGCGAGAGAATATGGTTTGTCCGTGCGGTTGTGGGTGGACGATCTGCATGCGTTTCAGCGCATCTGGCCGGCGGTCGATCCGGATGAGGATGCGCAGTCCTGCGAGGGCGTAATAGTTTGCGCATGGCGCACGCCGTTTGTGGAAGCCGAGCCGGCGCAAGTGGTGATCGAGGCTTTTGGCTGCGCCCTGCCCGAAACCTATTTGACCGCGATGGCGAGTCTGTCGCCGCCGCCGGTCTGGATCAATCTCGAGTACCTGAGCGCCGAGCCTTGGGTAGCCGAACATCATGGCTTGCCGTCGCCGCATCCGCGATTGCCGCTGACCAAGTATTTCTTCTTTCCCGGCTACACGTCGGATAGCGGAGGCTTGCTGATCGAGTCCGACCTGGCTGCGCGCCGCGACGCTTTCCGGCTCGCCTCATGCCCCGGTTTCTGGCGCCAACTCGGACTGGACATGCCGCTGCCTGATGAACTGCGGGTGTCGTTGTTTGCCTACGAAAATCCGGCGCTTCCAGATTTGCTCGACGCCTGGATGGCCGATGCACACCCAGTGACCTGTTTGGTGCCGGAAGGCCGGGTGATTCCGCAACTGGCTGCCTGGCTGGGCGCTTCCAGTTTGCAGGCGGGCGATGCGCAGCAGCGCGGCAGTTTGCGGCTGCACATCCTGCCGTTTTCGGATCAGGATGCGTACGACCACCTGTTGTGGGCGTGCGATCTCAATTTCGTGCGTGGCGAGGATTCCTGCGTGCGCGCGCAGTGGGCGGCGCGCCCCATGGTGTGGCAGGCCTATCCCCAGGCCGAGAACGTGCACTGGGACAAGCTGAACGCACTGCTGGTGCATTACACGGAAGGCCTGGACAGCGTTTCGGCGCGTGCGGTGAGCGGGATATGGCGGCGCTGGAACGGCATGCAGGAAGCAGGCGATATGGCGACCTGCTGGGCCGCGTGGCGGGGGCGGCGAACCCCTATCGTGGCCCATGCCATGAGCTGGTGCGATCGTCTCATGCTGGCCGGCCGGCTGACCGACAAGCTGGTGGATTTTGCGGAAAATACGTTAAAATAACGAGCTTTCTCAATCTCTTAGAGCTCTCGCAGCAGGACACACCCATGAAAATCGCCCAGGAACTCCGCGCCGGCAACGTTGTGATGATCGGCCAAGACCCGATGGTGGTAGTGAAAGCCGAATTCTCGAAATCCGGCCGTAACTCCTCCGTCGTCAAGATGAAGCTGAAGAACCTGCTCAACGGATCCGGCACTGAAAGCGTTTACCGCGCTGACGACAAGTTTGAAGTGGTGTCGCTGGATCGCAAGGACTGCACCTATTCCTATTTTGCCGATCCACTGTATGTGTTCATGGATGCCGACTACAACCAGTACGAAATCGAAGCCGACAACCTCGGCGATGCGTTGAATTACCTCGACGACGGCATGCCGCTGGAAGTGGTGTTCTACGACGGCAAGGCGATCTCGGTCGAAATGCCCACCACCGTCATCCGAGAAGTCGAATACACCGAACCGGCCGTGCGCGGCGATACCTCCGGCAAGGTGATGAAACCCGCCCGCATCAAGCCCACCGGGTTCGAACTGCCGGTCGCGGCTTTCGTCGATATCGGAGACATGATCGAAATCGACACCCGCACGAACGAATTCAAGCGCCGCGCCAACTGAGCGTGGTTGTTGCCGATTAATTAATCGGCTTTACAACCGCGGCCTGCCCTTTATGCCCTTTAGGGTGCTTGCGGGTGAAGTTCGATGCGTGTTCAAACATAAAGGCAGCTTCGGCTGCCTTTTGTTTTTGGCTGCCGGTTAAGCGGCGTTAAAATAATGGCTCGCCTCACCGCCGCCTTGCCATGACCGACCCGCGCTTCATTCATCTCCGCCTGCACACCGAGTATTCCGTGGTCGATGGCCTGGTGCGGGTGGATGAGGCGATCAAGCGCGCACGCGACATCGCGATGCCTGCACTTGGTATGTCCGATCTGTCGAATACTTTCGGCTGGGTGAAGTTTTACCGCGCGGCACGCGGTGCTGGCATCAAACCGATCTTCGGCTGCGACGTCTGGGTGACCAACGCCGCGGACAGAAATCGGCCTTCGCGCCTGTTGCTGCTGGTGCAGCATCGCGAAGGCTATCGTCGACTGTGCGAGCTGTTGACCCGTGCTTATCAGGAAAACCTCTATCGCGGCCGCGCCGAGATTGATCCGGCCTGGCTGGCCGACAGCACCGAGGGCCTGCTGGCGCTGTCGGGCGGCGACGCCGGCAACGTGGCGCAGGCGATCCTCGACGACAAGTCCGACGCCGCGCGCGCCGCTGCTGCAGCCTGGGCCGCACTGTTTCCTGGACGCTATTACCTGGAACTGCAACGCTTCGGCCAGCCGCATACCGAACGCTTGATCGACGGCCTGCTCGACATCGGCGCTGCGCTGAACCTGCCGGCGGTTGCCACCCATCCGATCCAGTTCGTCGCACCGGATGACTTCAAGGCGCACGAGGCGCGCGTGTGCATCGCCGAAGGCATGATGCTGGGTGACCCGCGCCGCCCGCGGCTGTTCACCGCCGAGCAGTATTTCAAGACGCCGGACGAGATGGTGGAGTTGTTCGCCGAGCTGCCTGAGGCTCTACAAAACAGCGTGGAAATCGCCAAGCGCTGCAACCTCACCCTGGAACTCGGCAAGAGCATGCTGCCCGATTTTCCAACGCCTGACGGCATGAGCCTCGACGACTACATGCGGCAGCGCTCCCTTGAGGGCCTGCATGAACGCATGGCCCACCTCTATCCTGACTCGGCCGAGCGGGCCGCCAGGTTGCCGGAATACACCGAGCGGCTGGAGTTCGAACTGGGGACCATCATCCAGATGGGCTTCCCGGGCTACTTCCTGATCGTGGCCGACTTCATCAACTGGGCCAAGAGCAATGCCGTGCCGGTGGGGCCGGGGCGTGGCTCCGGTGCGGGTTCGCTGGTGGCGTACAGCCTCGGCATTACCGATCTCGATCCGCTTGCCTACGACCTGCTGTTCGAGCGCTTCCTCAATCCCGAGCGGGTGTCGATGCCCGACTTCGATATCGACTTCTGCCAGGACGGGCGCGACCGCGTGATCCAGTATGTGAAGGACAGGTACGGGCATGCCGCGGTGTCGCAGATTGCCACCTTCGGCACCATGGCGGCGAAGGCAGTGTTGCGCGACGTCGGCCGCGTGCTCGACCTGCCGTATCTGTTCGTCGACAAGTTCGTCAAGCTGGTGCCCAACGAACTCGGCATTTCGCTGGCCGAGGCGCGCGAGAAGGAACCGCAGATCGACGAGCGCGCAAAGAACGAGGAAGAACTCGCCGAACTGCTGCCGCTGGCGGAAAAACTCGAAGGCATCACCCGCAACGTCGGCATGCACGCGGGCGGGGTGCTGATCGCGCCGGGCAGGCTCACCGATTTTTGCCCGCTGTATCAGGCCGAAGGCTCGGACGCGGCGGTGTCGCAGTTCGACAAGGACGACGTCGAGGCGATCGGCCTGGTGAAATTCGACTTCCTCGGTCTGCGCACGCTGACGATCCTGGCCGAAGCGGTGCGCTTCGTGCAGCGCCAGCCGGGGAGGGAACAATTCAAGCTTGAAGACCTGAAGCTTGATGATCCGGCGGTGTACAAGCTGTTTTCCGACGGCAACACCACCGCAGTATTCCAGTCCGAATCGCGTTCGGCCAAGGATCTGGAAAAGAAACTGAAGGGGGACTGTTTCGAGGACATCATTGCACTGATGGCGCTGAACCGGCCGGGGCCGCTCGGTTCCGGCATGGTGGACGACTTCATCGCGCGCAAGCAGGGCAAGCAGAAGCCTGAGTATTTCCATCCCGATCTCGAGCCGGTGCTGAAATCGACCTACGGCATCATCGTCTACCAGGAACAGGTGATGCTGGTGGCGCAGATTCTGGCGGGCTACAGCCTGGGTAGCGCCGACTTGCTGCGGCGCGCCATGGGCAAGAAAAAGCCCGAGGAAATGGCCAAGCAGCGCACGATTTTCCTTGTAGGCGCGGCCAAGCGTGGCGCCGATACCAAGGTTGCCGAGCGTTTGTTCGACCTGATGGAAAAATTTGCCGAATACGGCTTCAACAAATCGCACTCGGCTGCCTATGCGCTGGTGGCCTACCACACGGCCTGGCTCAAGGCCTACTATCCGGCCGAATTCATGGCGGCGACAATGTCGTCCGAAATGTCCGACACCGACAAGGTGCGCGTGTTTTACGAGGACTGCCGTGCCAACGGGCTGACGATGCTGCCACCCGACATCAACCTGTCGGGTTATCGCTTCGAGCCGGTCAGCGCAACCGAAATCCGCTATGGACTGGGCGCCATCAAGGGCAGCGGCGAAGCGGCAATCGGCGCGATCGTTGCCGAGCGCGAAGCCGGCGGCCCCTACAAGGGCCTGTTCGATCTGACACGCCGTGTCGACAAACGCTATCTCAATCGCCGCGTGCTTGAAGCGCTGGTCAAGGCCGGCGCCTTCGACTGCATCAATGATCATCGTGCCAGCCTGATGGCATCCGTAGGCGCTGCGCTGGAAACGGCCGATCGTGCTGCGCGCAGCGGCGGCCAGGTGGGCCTGTTCGGCGAGGTGCTCGATGGCGGAGAAGACCTGATCGACGTGCCACTGTGGCCAGAGCAGGAAAAACTGTTGCAGGAAAAGTCCGCGCTTGGCTATTTCTTCAGCGGCCATCCGTTCACATCCTATCTGGCCGAGGTATCCAGCTTCGCCAAGAAACAGCTGGACAGCCTGGAGCCTTCACGCGATCTGGTGATGCTGGCCGGCATTGTGGTTTCGCTGCGTACGCAGATGACGCGGCGCGGCAAGATGCTGATTCTGCTGCTCGATGATGCGACGGCTCAGGTCGAGGTGGTGATCTTCAACGAGTTGTACGAGCAGAACCGGCATCTGTTGAAGGATGACGCGCTGCTGATCATCGAAGGTAAGGTCAACCGTGACGACTATTCGGGCGGCGTGCGGGTGACGGCGGAGCGGATCTATGACCTGGCCGGCGCACGTACCCGGTTTGCCCAGGGACTGAGTCTGGCTTGCAACGGCCAATGCCATGCCCAATCCAACAGTGGCCGCAAACTGGCTGAATTGCTCGCGCCCTACAAGGTGCAGGAGGGCGGATGTCCGGTGTGGGTGGATTACCAGAATCCTAGTGCCTGCTGCCGAGTGAGGCTGGGAGAAGACTGGCGGGTGCGGCTGGATGACCGGTTGATCGAGTCACTGGGGGGCTGGCTCAAGCCCGAAGCGGTCAACGTGGTTTACTGACGGGTGTGGCGTGGATGAAACGAAAGTACCAACTCATGCCTTTTCTGCAACAAACTGTTGACAAGCAGATCGTAATATTAGAGAATTCTAATAACACTGAGGGCGCCGCAATGGCACTCGGTGTTGTCTCCTCCAATCCTCCTCCTTTGGTGGATCTTCTGCCCGGCTCTCGAGCCGGGCATTTTTTTACCCGGATTTCTGTTCAGCCGCTTCGCTTCTCGAACACGGTGTAATGGCCCTCGGCTACGCTCAGCACGATACGTTCGACGCGTGCCATGGGTGGGCCGGTTCTGCTCCAGACTAGCAGCGCATCGACTGCTTCGACAGAGCCTTGCACCACCGCTTCCACCGATCCATCGGGCAGATTGCGTACCCAGCCAGTAACGCCCAGCCGTTCGGCTTCCCGGCGCATCGATTCGCGAAACCAAACGCCTTGCACCCGGCCTTCAATGTGCAGGTGTTGCGTCTTCATGCCGGGGTTTATTTGACCTTCATGCCAGGCTGCGCACCGCTGTCCGGCGACAGGATGAACAGTCCGGGCGCGTCGCCTTTATACCCTTCTGGGTAGGAAGCCGCCAGCACCATGCCTTCGCTCATGCCGAATTTCATCTTGCGCGGCGCCAGGTTGGCGACCATCACGGTGAGCCGTCCCACCAGGGTCTCGGGTGCATAGGCCGACTTGATTCCGGCAAAAACCTGGCGTGTGCCGAGCTCGCCGAGATCGAGCGTCAGGCGCAGCAGCTTGTCGGCTCCTTCGACGTGTTCGGCATTGGCAATGCGCGCGATGCGCAGGTCGATCTTGCTGAAGTCGTCGATGCTGATGGTGTCGAGTAATGGCGTGCCGGCCGCCGGCTGAGCAGCGTGCGTCTGGGCTTCGGCATGGCGCACCGGGGCTGGGGCGGGCGTGGGTTCGAGATTCTGTTTGTTGGCGTCGACCATGGCTTCAACGGACTTGGGATCGATACGGGTCATGAGATGGCTGTACTCGTTGATGCGGTGGCGGATGAACAGGCTTTGTGCATCGTCCCAGCTGAGCGGGGCGATATTGAGGAATGCTTCGACCTGCTCGGCAAGTCTGGGCAGTACCGGCTTCAGGTACAGGGTGAGCAGACGGAAGCAATTCAGCGATACGGTGCAAACTTCGTGCAGACGGTAGACCGCCTCGTCCTTCTTCGCCAGTTCCCAGGGTTTTTCGTCGGCCACATACTGGTTGGCGCGATCGGCCAGCGCCATGATCTCGCGTAGTGCCTTGGCAAAATCGCGTGCCTCGTAGTACGACGCAATCGAACCAGCAGCGGCCTGGAATTCGCCGATGAGTGAGAGGTTGGCCACACCGTCGGCGAGCTTGCCGTCGAACTTCTTGTGGATGAATCCGGCGGTGCGGCTGGCGATGTTGATGAACTTGCCGACCAGGTCAGAATTCACCCGGGCGACGAAGTCGTCGAGATTGAGATCGATGTCCTCCATCGTGCCGTTGAGCTTGGCCGCGTAGTAGTAGCGCAGCCACTCGGGATTGAGGCCCTGTTCCAGATAGCTTGCAGCGGTGATGAAGGTGCCGCGCGATTTCGACATCTTTTGCCCGTTCACCGTCAGAAAGCCGTGCGCGTACACCGCTGTCGGCAGGCGATAGCCGGAATATTTCAGCATCGCCGGCCAGAACAGGGCGTGGAAATACAGGATGTCCTTGCCGATGAAATGCACCAGCTCGGTCCGGGAATCGGCGCCCCACCAGGCGTTGAAGTCGAGGCCGTTGTCAGCTGCGTATTTGGCAAAGCTCGCCATATAGCCAACCGGCGCGTCCAGCCACACATAGAAATACTTGCCCGGCGCGCCGGGTATCTCGAAGCCGAAGTAGGGCGCGTCACGGCTGATGTCCCAGTTGTTGAGGCCGGAGGCAAACCATTCCTGCATCTTGTTGGCGGCCTCGGCCTGCAGCGCGCCCGAGGTCGTCCACTCACGCAGGAAGGCCTCGCATGCGCCGAGCCTGAAGAAGTAATGCTCGGAATCCTTGTGCACCGGGGTTGCGCCCGACACTGCCGACACCGGATTCTTCAACTCAGTCGGACTGTAGGTCGCACCGCACACTTCACAGTTGTCGCCGTACTGATCCGCCGCACCGCACTTGGGGCACTCGCCCTTGATGAAGCGGTCCGGCAGGAACAGGTTTTTCACCGGGTCGAACAGCTGCGCGATGGTCTTGACCTCGATCAGTCCTGCTTCCTGCAGACGCAGATAAATCATCGAGGCCAGCTCGCGGTTCTCGTCCGAATGCGTCGAGTAGTAATGATCGAAGCCGATGTGGAAGCCGGAAAAATCATGCGTGTGCTCGTCCCACACGCGTCCGATCAAGGTCTCTGGCGTAATGCCTTCCTTTTCCGCGCGCAGCATGATCGCCGTGCCGTGGGTGTCGTCAGCGCACACATAGCGGCAGTCGTGACCACGCATTTTTTGGAAGCGTACCCAGATATCGGTCTGGATGTATTCGACCAGATGGCCGAGGTGAATGCTGCCGTTGGCGTAGGGCAGGGCAGAGGTGACGAGAATTTGGCGGGACATGGAAACGGCCGGATGAAAACCCAAGGGGTTCAGGAAGCCGCCATTTTAACGGCTAGAAGTGTGAGCCGGGCTGTTTCAGAAACTCGAGTTCACCTGCAGTGGACGGGCGCCCCAGAATTTCGTTGCGATGCGGGAAGCGGCCGAAGCGCGCCACCACGTCGCGGTGCTGGCGCGCGTAGTTCAGAAAATTATCGAAGAGCGCCCGTTCGTCGGCCCCGGCATCGCGTGCCATCTTTTCATAAAGTAAAACAGACAGGTCCTGCATTTCATTCGACTCGGCGTGTTCCAGCGGCAGATAGAGAAACACCCGCTCGATGGTTGCCAGTTGCTGATCTACTCTCCCTGCCAGGGCGCTCAGGCTCAGGGCCAGGGCCTGCGGGTCCGTGGCAAATGATTGGGGCCGGTTGCGGTGGATATGGTGCGGAAACTGGTCAAGCACAATGATCAAGGCAAGCCGGCCGCGCGATGTGTCGGTCCAGTGATCAAGCTGGCCTGCCGTTGCGGCAAGCAGCGTATCGGCAAACCGTTCGGTCACCTCCTGGTCGTCCGCAACTGACTTGCCGAACCAGAGCTTGCGCTGTCGCCCTGCGACCTCGGCTGCGCTGCCAGACGGACCAAACCAGAAGGCGAGCACATTTTCAGGTTGGACAGTCATGGCGGACATCATCGATCGACCTAGAAAATATCGTCGGGCAGGTCATTGTGTGAACCGTCACAGAACGGCCTGTCCTTGCTGTGTTTGCAGTTGCACAGCCACACCGTGGTCTTTTCCTCGACGACGAATGACATCGGCTCCAGTCCGCTGCCTTCGTGCGAGCCATCGCAGAATGGCTGCGTCATCGAGCGACCGCAAGAACACCACCAGTATTCACCAGGTTCGAGTTCGAGTTCGGCGGGATTGCGTTCATACACAACGGGCTCGGACATGCATGTCTCCTGCGCAAAAGCATGCATTCTAGCCGCAACGGAGAACAGGAAATCCGTACGGTTTTTGTGTCAATTCCGGATAGGAGACGAGCATTTGACGCAGATTGGGTGAACGATGCGCACAAGCAATCGTGCCTTCATCTGCAGGCAGCTGAATAAAAGGGTGAAAAAGTGGTCGGGGTGAGAGGATTCGAACCTCCGACTCCTGCGTCCCGAACGCAGTACTCTACCAGGCTGAGCTACACCCCGAGGCAGATGGCGGGCCCAGCTTGCGCGGAACCCCTTTTGGAAGAACTACCGGGAAAAATCAAAACTGTGCGGTCAAAAACTACGCTCAACCGCGAAAGCCGCCAATTGTAGCAAAGCTGATTTGGAATTTGAATCCGGTAAGCAAGAAATTGCTGCATTGGCCATTTTTGTTTCATGTTGCGCGGCTTCGCGGGTGTACTGCAGGGCGCGCGTATCCTTGATGGCGGCAAGGACGCTCTGGAATTCGGTGAGGCCACCGTGCTCGATGGCCTGGCGAATACTGGCGGTCTGGTCGGCGGTACCGTGCTTCATCGCATACAGTAGCGGCAGGGTGGGCTTGCCTTCAGCCAGGTCGTCGCCGATGTTCTTGCCGGTTTTTAGAAAGTCACCGGAGTAATCCAGCACGTCGTCGATCAGTTGGAACGCGGTACCAAGATGCATGCCGTAGCGTGCCAGAGCGTCTTTTTCCTCTTCCGTGCCGCCGCCGATAACAGCGCCCAGACGACCCGCGGCTTCAAACAATTTGGCGGTCTTGTAGCGGATGACACGCAGGTAATTTTCTTCGTCGATGTCCGGGTCGTGGCAGTTCAGCAGTTGCAGCACTTCGCCTTCGGCAATGGTGTTGGTCGCATCCGATAGGATTTGCATGACTTCCATGTTGTCGACTGCAACCATCATCTGGAACGCGCGCGAGTAGAGGAAATCGCCGACCAGCACGCTGGCGGCATTGCCAAACAAGGCATTGGCCGTTTCGCGGCCGCGTCTCAGTTCGGACTCGTCGACCACGTCGTCATGCAGCAGCGTGGCAGTGTGAATGAACTCCACTACGGCGGCGAGTTTGTGATGCGCCTGCCCCTGATAGTTGAAGCAGCCAGACGAAAGCAGCACCAGTGCCGGGCGCAGCCGCTTGCCGCCACTGTTGATGATGTACTCGGAGACCTGGCGGATGAGCACCACGTCGGAATACAGGCTTTCGCGGATGGCATGATCGACGGCACGCATGTCGTCGGCCAGATAGGATTGCAGACTCTCCAGAGACACGATAGGGACTTTGTTATTGGAAAAGCATGCAATGGTAGCAGCCTGCCCGCGGTTTTTCACCGCCTGTGTCCGGATAATCCTGGGGCAGGTGTGTCAAATTGTTTGACTCGCGGCTTGTTCGCCGCTAAAATCTCGCGCTTTCCCGGGTTCGAATTGGTTGGAGACCCCCATGTACGCAGTCATCAAAACCGGCGGCAAGCAATATCGCGTAAGCGCCGGTGACAAACTTAAGATTGAAAAGCTCGAAGCCGAGATCGGCAGCGAAATCACCTTTGACCAAGTGTTGATGGTGGGCGAGGGTGCCGACATCAAGATGGGTGCCCCGATGCTGCGCGGCGCCTCGGTCACGGCCACGGTGCTGAATCAGGCACGCGGCGACAAGATCAAGATTTTCAAGATGCGCCGTCGCAAGCACTATCGCAAGAGCCAGGGCCATCGTCAGTACTTCACCGAAGTGCAAATCGGCGGCATTTCCGCATAAGGAGCACATAACATGGCACACAAGAAAGCAGGCGGCAGTTCGCGTAACGGTCGCGATTCGGAGTCGAAACGTCTGGGCGTGAAGCGCTACGGCGGCGAACTGGTTCTGGCAGGCAACATCATCGTGCGTCAGCGCGGTACCCAGTTCCATCCCGGCGACAACGTCGGCATCGGCAAGGACCACACCCTGTTCGCCAAGGCGGACGGCACGGTCAGGTTCGAGATCAAGGGCGCTGCCCGTCGCAGAATGGTTCGTATCGAGCCAGTTGCGGCCTGAGCCATTTGAACTGAGCCGGGCTCGCCCCGCGAAAAAAGCCCTGTCCGCTGGATAGGGCTTTTTTGTTTAGGAAAACAAAAATGAAATTCATCGACGAAGCGAAAATTGAGGTGCTGGCCGGCAAGGGCGGCGACGGCAGCGCTTCGTTTCGCCGTGAAAAATACATTCCCAAGGGTGGCCCGGATGGCGGTGATGGCGGTCGCGGTGGCAGTGTGTTTGCGGTGGCTGACCTCAATATCAATACGCTGGTCGAATTTCGCTTCAAGCGCATCTTCAAAGCGCAAAAAGGCGAAAATGGACGAGGCGCGCAATGCTATGGAAAATCCGGTGAGGATCTCACCGTCCGTGTGCCAGTCGGCACCGTGTTCAGCGATATCAATAGCGGCGAAGTCGTGGCCGATCTGGCGGAGGATGGTCAGACCGTTTGCCTCGCCAAGGGCGGCAAGGGGGGGCTGGGCAACCTGCATTTCAAATCGAGCATCAACCGCGCACCGCGTCAGCACACGCTGGGCGAGCCGGGCGAGGAATGGGAACTGGCGCTGGAATTGAAGGTGCTGGCCGATGTGGGATTGCTGGGCATGCCCAATGCAGGAAAATCCACGTTCATCCGTGCCGTTTCGGCAGCTCGCCCGAAGGTGGCTGATTATCCGTTTACCACACTGGCGCCGAATCTGGGCGTGGTGCGGGTCGACAGCGAACGCAGTTTTGTCATAGCCGACATTCCGGGGCTGATCGAAGGCGCGGCAGAAGGTGCCGGGTTGGGGCATCAGTTTTTACGTCACTTGCAGCGTACGCGGGTATTGCTGCATCTGGTCGACATTTCACCGCGTTGGGAAGGAGGCGATCCGGTACACGAGGCGCGTGCCATCGTCGAGGAGCTGCGCAAATACGATCAGGCACTGTATGAAAAACCGCGCTGGCTGGTGCTGAACAAGATCGATATGGTGGACGAAGCCGAACGCGAGGCGGTGGTCGAGCAGTTTGTCAAAGACTACGATTGGCAGGGGCCGGTATTTGTGATTTCGGCCTTGGATGGAACGGGGTGCAGTGCGCTGACCTACGCAATCATGGATTATCTGGCCACGCAGTCTGCTGTGCAGGTCGAGGATGAGCCTGCGGCGGATTTGCCCGCTGCTGATTAAGCTTTCCGGGATTCGGCGGGAGATGGTGCTTCGTCCGCCACCCTCTTCCAGTCGTTTTCCTGCAGCGCAACCTGATACTTGGCCCAGCGGGCGAATTCCACCATGCTGCAGTGTCCTTTCTTGCGGCGGCAGGTGCCGGCGATTCCCTTGAAGTGAGTCACCATTTCACCGCTCTGTTCGTCGGCGACAATTTTAGCCAGTTGGCGCACTCCCCAGGTGCGGCCGTAGGCGCCGTTGCTGTAGAAATAACCCTCTTTCAGTTCGTCCATGCTCATGTCGTGATACGCCGGTAAATATCGGTGACCTTGAGCGGCAATTGTCGCACGTCATCCAGAATGATGTAACGGGCTGCGCCGTACATGTGCGGCAGGTAGTCTCGCGCATCGCGGTCGAGCGTGATGCAGAAGGGGTGAATGCCGGTGCGGCTGGCTTCCAGCAGCGCCATGCGCGTGTCCTCGATGCCATACACGCCTCGATAGACATCGAAGTAATCGTCCGGGCGGCCGTCCGACAGCGTGACCAGCACACGGGTTTTGGCTTCGACCTGATTCAGCAATTTGGTCATGTGGCGCAGGGCGAAGCCCATGCGGGTGTATTCCTGGGGGCGGATGCCGGAGATACGTGCCTTCACCTCGTCGTCGTAACGCTCGTCAAAGGTTTTGATGCGGAACAATTCGCAGCGCTTGCGTGTCGTCCCTGAGAAGCCATAGATCGCGTAGCGATCGCCCAGCAGTTCCAGTGCCTCGCACAGCAGGATGAGCGCTTCGCGTTCGGCTTCGTTGATCCAGCCCTTGGTGGAACCGCTCATGTCGACCAGAAAAGCCACAGCGATATTGCGCTCGGCGCGGTGCAGACGCACAAACAGTCGGTCGCTCATTTCACGGCCGTCGCGCGAATCGGCCAAAGCCTCGATCAGCGCGTCGAGGTCGATTTCATCGCCCTGGGTTTGCCGCTTGTCGAGGCGGTTTTCGTCGCGCAACGCTTCGAACTTTTTTCGCAGTTGTCTGACCACGCCGGAATGCTTACCGAGGGTGTCGCGATAAAAGTCGTCGTAGGCGGGGGCGACGGCTTTTTCACGCATCACGCACCAGTTCTTGCGGTAATGCTGGCGACCATGATCCCACTCGGGATAGAGTTCGGCGCCTTTCTCATGGTAGGTGCCTTGCCACACCGCGTCGGGGTCCTCGGGCTGGTCGAACACAAGATTCGGATCGTATTCGCCGTCGCCCGCCGGGGTGAGGTATTCCGGGGGAATCTCGCCAAAATCGAGATAGACCGAGGTGAGCAGTTGTTTGACGTCGTCGGGCGGCGCGAGTGGAGCACCGTCCAGCGTGATCTCAAAATCGAGCTGACCGTTTTCGTCGCGTGGCTCGACTTCCATAGTAGGTGGCGTCTCCTGGGCAGACCGCGGCGCGGCCTGGCCGGCCTTGTGTTCTTCCAGAAGTTCGGCCAGCTTGATGCGCAGCCGGGCTTTTTCCTTGTCCAGCCGGGCGGCGCGGGCGGCGGCAATTGCCTCCGGGCGCAGACTGCCCTGGTCGCTCCATCGCGGACATTCGGATTCGTCATAGGCAATGTCAAGCAGGGCCAGGCTGTCGTCCAGCGTGGTATGGCGGCTAGCAAGCGTTGCTTCAAATTTCTGCCAGCTTTGGGGTAGGGCAGGATCGAGCTGCGCCCGCAAACCTTGCATCTGGCGATGCAGTCCCGGTAATTCGCGTGCGAGGAGCGCAGTCAGCCGCAAGGTTTCAAGTGCGTAAAGCCGGGTGAGTGCGCGCTCGGGGTCAGCATACTGGGCTGCGATGCCTGCATGATCGATGCGCAGTGTACCGAAGCGGGTCTGTGCCCATAGCAGCGCGACGATGATTTTGGCGAGCTGAAAGTTATCGTCTGGATTTGGCAAGGCGGCGATCAGCGGCGGCAGTACAATGCGCTCGCCATCGGTCCAGGCAGCGTCGCCTTCCTCGATGCGCAGGCGGCGTCCCGACAGGCCACAGACGAAGTTGCCCAAAATCGGTGCGATATCCTCGAACAGCGCGCCGGCCGCATCGTTCCTGTGCTTCACCTCGTCGAAACTGTCGACTTGTTCCATCACCCTGAGCGCGTTCTGCAGCCCCGTGCGGTCGAACACGTCGCAGGTATGCACCGCCCAGGCCTCCAGCAGGCGCCGCTCCATGCGCGGCAACAGTGCGGGCGCGCGGCGGCCGAACTGCCAGGCGAGCGTGATGTGGGTGGAGGCGATGCGGCGGATCCAGCCGAGGATGAAATCCTGCTCGTCGCGCGCCAGCGCGGCGAGTTCGGCGGCGAGTTGCTCGACCTTGAAGAAGGTGAATTCGGTGTCCAGCCAGACGTGGAGGATATGCTCCATGTCGGCTGCAGAATGCGGTAACTGGGCCATCAGAAGATGGACGAGGAAAGTTCCTGAATCGCCTTCAGCATGTCCGCATCGTCGGTGACCGCCTGGGCGACGGCGGCTTTGCACGCAGTGACCGGACTCACGCCGTCGGCGATGAGCTTGCCTGCATGGACCAGCAGCCGCGTGGAGGCGCCTTCCTCCAGTCCGCTGCCCTTGAGGTTGCGCGTCATTTGCGCAAAGCGCACGAGGTTGTCGGCAACCGCTTCGGAAACACCGGATTCGCTGGCGACAATGCGGCGTTCGAGCGCGGCGGACGGGTAGTCGAATTCCAGCGCGACGAAGCGCTGCCGGGTCGACTGCTTCAAGTCCTTGAGCACGCTCTGGTAACCGGGGTTGTAGGAAATCGCGAGGCAGAATTCGGGCGGCGCTTCGACGATCTGCCCGAGTTTTTCCATCGGCAGGGTACGGCGATCGTCGGCCAGCGGATGAATCACCACCATGGTGTCCTTGCGTGCCTCGACAATTTCATCCAGATAGCAGATGCCGCCGCAGCGCACGGCGCGGGTAAGCGGGCCGTCGACCCATACGGTTTCGCCGCCCTTCACCAGATATCGACCCACCAGATCGGAAGCGGTGAGGTCGTCGTGGCACGATACCGTAATCAACGGTCTTTTGAGGCGCCATGCCATGTGTTCCATGAAGCGCGTCTTGCCGCAGCCGGTGGGGCCCTTCAGCAAAACCGGAATCTGCTGCCGGTACGCTGCTTCGAACAACTGGATTTCGTCGTCGACCGCTTCGTAATAGGGCTCTATTTCGATGAGGTGGTGCGCTGGGTCGAGGGTGCGGGCGTTCATGATCGGCGATGCCTGTTCAGAAACAGCCCGATTGCTGCTTTTTACTTTCGAGGTTTTTGACTTCCTGATTCCACTTGTCCATCTGTTCCTGTGTGTAACCCTTGCGGTGTGCCTTGTCCATCTTGTCGAGCACGCTGCCCAACTGCTCGGAAAGCGTATCGCATTCACGTGCGGAGGTACGTGCGGCAGACTTGCCGGTGTTGTTCACCTTCGGTGCGCGCTGGGTTTCGGGTTGGGTGATGGCAGTTTCATTGACGCGGTTAGCCGCTTTGGGCACGGGTTGGTCAGGTTGCGTTTGCATGGCTTGCGTTCGGCTGGGCTGCACACGTACCGGTTCAGACTGCGGCGCGGGATCGATTTCAACCGTGCGCGCTTCCTGCGCATTGCGGCAGGGCAGGTTGGAATACGTTACTTTGCCCTGAGCATCGATGCACTTGTTGAGCGTAGCCGCCCAAGCGCTGCCGGTTAGCGCCAGGATGGCAATGGACGTCAACACGATCAAGCGTCGCATCGGCTCAATGCTCCCCAGAGTATTTGTCGTCCTCAACCGCCATTTTCTGCTGGAACGCGGCTTCTTGATTCTGTTCTGTCATAGCTCTGCGGCGTTCCACACGTTTTTCATACGCGCCCGGACGTTGCTCGACGAACTGCTCGCCGAACAGGGTGTGGCGCAGAAAATTCAGGCCAAAGTCGAGCAGGGCTTCATCATCTGCTATCAGTGTGGCCATGATTTCGACCGGAATGTCATAAGTGTCGTTGAAGCTCGGGCTCATGACGAATGCACGGAAACGGTCGATGTCGTAGCTCGCCATGAAAAACAGCTGGTTGGAAACCGGTGTGGGTTTGCCGATGGCGGGGCCGGCCGATTTGCGCTTGACTACCAGTTGCCGCCAGGCATGGGCTTTCTCATCGTATTCGGCGACGCCTTGCTCAGCGCGGTATTGCTCGATGGTTTGAGTCTTGTCTTCGAAGTGACCGAGACAGTGCGGTTCCCTGACCAGCGCATAGGCGCTGCGGTCGACGTATTCGTCGGAGCGACGCATCGTCAGCAAGGCAACCGGGTAGTAACGGCAGGCGGTGGGGCGGTCCTCATACACGCCGCAACCTTCGGGCGTCATGAACTGGCAGGCAGTGCCGCCTTCGACCGGATTCAGCTTGATGCCGGGCATGCCGTCCTTGTCCATCTCGAAAGGCAACGAGTACTGTTTGAGGAATTCGCCCGACGACAGGTTCAGGCGTTTCTTCAGGCGCAGGACGTCGTAAGGGGTCAAAGGAATGTCGATATTGCTGCAGCAGGCGTTCCAGCACTTGACGTTGCGATGGCAACGGAATTGCAGTTGCGTGTCTTCTGTCAGCATGATGGGTTTGACTGGACTGCCCGCAAACGGGGAGTCCTCAATCATGTCCTTGAATTCGTTTTCGTTCATTTCAAACTACCTTCCGGGGGAGAACCCCACTTCTGTAACACACACACGAAAGCGCAAGGTTACGCGCTTTCGGCTGGATGCTAAACCTTGTTGGCCGTGCAGTTTATTGTCCAGGAAAAAAACCGGGCGCCATGAAGGCGCCCGGAGCTTACTGCCTAACTAACGAATTAGTGAGCAGCGGGCTTGAACAGCTTGGACTTGTCTACCAGATCCACGTGGGCGCGCTTGAAGCAGTTCCACTGTTTGGAGTTCTTGTCGTAGACCGAGTTCACGAAGCAATGCCAGTTTTCTTCATCGACAAAGTTCTTGTCCATGCGGTAGTAGAAGCCGGGGTAGCGGCTTTCTTCACGGAACTGGATGTGCTTCATGTGGGCTTCCGCCGTCAGGATACGGTGGTAGTTTTCCCAGGCGCGGAGTAGTTCGTGCAGGTCTTTCGCACGCATCTTCTCGGCGTCTTCCTTCAGCATGTTCAGCTTGTCTTCCGCCACGCCCAGCATGTTGGCATTGGTCGTGTAGTAGGTGGCCACGCCGGCAACATACTCGTCCATGATCTTCTGCAGACGGAACTGCAGCATCTTGGGCGTGATGTAGTTGGGGTTCACATCGATAGCCGTGGTGTAGTCCTTGTGCTCCAGGAAGGTACGCACCGGCTTGTAGATGTCTTCCACCAACTGATCGACGGAGGTGTCGAGCTCGGGTTTCCAATCCTTGTTGTCGATGCAGTACTTGACCATGGACTTGGCGCACATGCGGCCTTCGGCGTGCGAGCCGGAGGAGAACTTGTGGCCGGATGCGCCCACGCCGTCACCGGCGGTGAACAGGCCCTTGACCGTGGTCATCGAGCGGTAGCCCCAGCTCCAGCCCTTGGGCAGGTGTGCCGGAATCTTGCCAGCGTCGGCGTGGTCTTCGGAGGTCGGTGCGCCCAGATCGGTCGGGCCCGACACCCAGATGCCGCAGCAACCGGAATGGCTACCCAGCAGGTAGGGCTCGGTCGGCATCAGTTCGGAGTTTTTCTTCTCCGGCTCGATGTTCTCACCCACCCAGATGCCGCACTGGCCGACGCACATGTCGAGAAAGTCTTCCCAGGCTTCAGCTTCCAGGTGCTTCACTTCGCGCGGGGTCAGCGTTTCACGCAGCTTGGCCAGGGCGGTCACGGTGTCCATATAGATGGGACCGCGGCCTTCCTTCATTTCCTTCAGCATCAGGTGGTTACGCAGACACGATGCGGGAACGGCTGCCTGCCCGTAGGGGGGGTAGTCGTTCAGCAGTTCCTTGTTCTTCACCATGTAGACTTCGCCGTAGGCGTTGACGGCCTGCGCCTTGAACAGCAGGAACCAGGCGCCAACCGGGCCGTAACCGTCCTTGAAGCGGGCGGGCACGAAGCGGTTTTCCATCATGGTCAGCTCGGCGCCGGCTTCGGCAGCCATCGCGTAGGTCGAACCTGCGTTCCACACCGGGTACCAGGCACGGCCGGTACCTTCACCGACAGAACGCGGACGGAAGATGTTCACGCAGCCACCAGCGGCCAGCAGGACCGCCTTGGCCTTGTACACGACAACCTTGTGGTCACGGGTCGAGAAACCGACGGCACCGGCGATGCGGTTGGGGTCGTTCTTGTCGTTGACCAGCTTGACGATGAAGATACGCTCTTCGATGCGATCCATGCCGAGCGCTTTTTTGGTGGCTTCAGCAACGATCCATTTGTAGGATTCGCCGTTGATCATGATCTGCCATTTGCCGGAACGCACGGGCTTGCCGCCGTCCTTCAGCGAGGGCAGACCCTGGGCGCCGTCATGGCGTTCGCCGTTTTCGTCGGTTTTCCAGATCGGCAGACCCCATTCTTCGAACAGGTGCACGGAATCATCCACGTTGCGGCCCAGGTCATAGGCCAGGTCGTCGCGGGTGATGCCCATCAGGTCGTTGGAGACCATGCGGGCGTAGTCGGCGGGATCCTGCTCGGAGCCGATGTAGGTGTTGATCGCGGACAGTCCCTGCGCCACGGCGCCGGAACGGTCCATCGCAGCCTTGTCGACCAGCTTGATTTTCAGATCCATGCCCAGCTCGGCCTTGGCGGCGTCTGCCCAGCGCATGACTTCGTAACCGGCGCCGCAGCAAGCCATGCCGCCGCCGATCAGGAGGATGTCTACTTCCTCCTGGACTACTTCGGGATTACCAAATTCTCCAGCCATTTCGTTTACCTCTCTAATTTAATCTGGATTACTTACGGATCAGTTCGGCAGGGTTACCGGGACGGTAACCACCCATCATGTCGCGGGTGAACGAACCGGTGGTCTCGATCTCAGCCATCTTGGGCATGGGCTTGCCGCCGTAGCAGTCAATGGAACCTTCGGGCGTGGTGCGGATCGGGAACTTGAAACGCTTCAGCACGCCATTGCGGAATTTGATCGTCCACATGATGGAGTCGGAACCACGCAGCGGCTGCACCATGCCGCCCAGCGGCACAACGTCAGCGTAGTGGCGGCATTCAATCGCCTGCTGCGGGCAAATCTTCACGCAGGAATAACACTCCCAGCACTGCTCGGGTTCCTGGTTGAACGCGCGCATGGCGTGGCCGGTTTCCGAACCGTCCTTGTCCAGCTTCATCAGATCGTGCGGGCAGATGTACATGCAAGCGGTCTTGTCCTGACCTTTGCAGCCGTCGCACTTGTCAGTACGTACATAGGTTGGCATTAAAATCTCCTTCTTAGTTAGCTAACAATCCGCGACCGTCGCGGTCCGATTAGAACTGAACCCGTCCTTGGCCGGGGCGTATCGCGAATCCGCTTCCGGTAGGCTCGTGTCCTAAAACCCTTTCCCTGATCGATTGCTTTTGCGCGATCGGGGCAGATCCCATCCGGCATGGCTGCCGTCCGGGAAAATTACGCTGCCGAGTGGCCTTTCAACTCGATTTTCACATTCTGTTCAGCGGTCAGGCCGGCATAGTACTTCTGCAGCACCTTGGCGACTTCCGGGCGGCTGAACTCGACCGGCAGGTCCTGACCTTCGGACAGCATCGAACGCACCTTGGTGCCTGACAGCAGGATGCGGTCATCCTTGGTATGCGGGCAGGTGCGCTGCGAGGCCATGCCGCCGCATTTGTTGCACCAGAAGGTCCAGTCGATGTTCATGTTCTGGGTTTCGAGCGAGCCCTTGGGGATTTCGTCAAAAATCTTCTGGGCGTCGAAGGGACCGTAGTAGTCACCCACACCCGCGTGGTCGCGACCGACGATCAGGTGCGAACAGCCGTAGTTCTGGCGGAATAGCGCATGAAGCAGCGCTTCGCGCGGACCGGCGTAGCGCATGTCCAGCGGGTAGCCGGCCTGGATGACGGTGTTGGGCGCGAAGTAATTTTCAACCAGAACCGAGATCGCCTCGGAGCGCACCTCGGCAGGGATGTCGCCCGGCTTCAGCGCGCCCAGCAGCGAGTGAACCAGCACGCCGTCCATGGTTTCGATGGCGATCTTGGCCAGGTATTCGTGCGAACGGTGCATCGGGTTGCGGGTCTGGAAGGCGGCGATCTTGGACCAGCCCAGTTGTTCGAACTTGGCGCGGGTCTCGGCCGGGGTCATGAACTGGTCGCCGTATTCTTCCTTGAAGCTGCCGGTGGACAACACCTTGACCGGACCCGCCAGGTTGACCGGGCCCTGATCCATCACCATTTTCACGCCGGGATGCTCGAGATCGGTGGTCTTGTAGACCTGCATGCACTCGTGCGCCTTGTCGATGGCATACTTTTCGGTCACCTTCATGGTGCCCATGATCTCGCCTGTTTCACCATCGACCAGCGAGATATCGGCGCCGACCGCGATGTTCTGGCCGGTGACTTCGTCGGTGGAGAGAGTGACCGGGATCGGCCAGAACAGCCCGTTGGCCATTTTGTAACCGTCGCACACGCCTTGCCAGTCGGAATGGGTCATGAAGCCTTCGAGCGGCGTGAAACCACCGATTCCCATCATGATGAGGTCGCCGGTTTCGCGTGAACTCATCTTGACCTTGGGCAGCGAAGCGGCGCGAGTTTTTTCAGCGGCGAGTGCGTCGCCCGTCAGCAGCAGGGGTTTGAGTTCACCGCCTCCATGGGGGCGTACCAGTTTGGACATGCTGTCTCCTCAGACTTGGTGGGGGTTTTGCAGGCTGAGGAGCATAGCACCGGGTCCGGTACCTGAATAATCCTTTATTTTTATAAAAGGATAAGCGGGTTTGATATTAGGACGGAAAAGCAGAAAAGCCCGGGGTCCCCGGGCTTTTCTTATTAGAACAATGCGTTAAGCGTCAAAGAAAGCGGGCATGTCGGTCTGCTCGGTCTTGATGACGTCGACCCACGCGGGTTGGGTGTCACCGCCCGCTGCAGCCAGCTTCTTGGTCTCTTCGTAGAGCATTTTCCAGCGGTTGTAGAGGCAGTCGCTGATCTTGCGCATGCCCGAATCGAAGTAGGAGTTATGCAGGTCGCCAATGGTGCGGGTGAAGGATTCCATCTGCTCCAGCAGGTTGTGCGGATAGCCGTGGCGGTTGGGGTCGGCATATTTGACCCTTTCGCGTTTGACCGCACGCACGAACACCTTCTGGCCCTCGGTCAGGTCACTTTCGGTGCGGGGAGCCCCGCCATAATTCATCACTTCCTGGATGAAACCGTTCAGGCGATCGCCGAAATCAAAGTTGGCATAGTCGACCTTTTGCATAAATCCTCCGTTCTTTCATTCATTGCTTGGTTGGTGCTTATTGAGGCTGGATACGATTCGGGTACTTATCCTACCCCGCGAGATGTGACTGTCCAGCCGTCCTTTCCGGGCGGTCGCGCGATTACTGGCTAAGCCCTTGAATCCAGCGGGAATAAATTTTGTCTGCCAACAGGTGCAGCCGGGCCGTGCGTGCCGGCAGGTCTGACTGCATGGCGTCGGGCGTTTGCACGCCCGGACTGTGGCTGGCGGCGATTTCCGCAGCGCCGTTGTCGCACCAGCTGGCAATGAGTTCGGGCGTCATTTCGACATGGCATTGCATGCCGATATGGCGGCCGTTGAGTACAAAGGCCTGGTTGGTGCAGTAAGTACTTTCGAGAATGCGCAGGGCGCCCGGAGGCAGACTGAAGGTTTCACCGTGCCAGTGAAAGCCGAGCATGGGATGCGGAGCGTCACCCAGCCAGGGGCGCGCTGCATCGGGGTTGGTGATGCGGACGTCGCCCCAGCCGATTTCCTTGACCGGGTTGAGGCCCACCGTGCCGCCCAGCGCCTTGGCCATCAGTTGCCCGCCCAGGCAGTGGCCGATCACCGGGATGTTCGACGCGACGGCCTGGCGAATCAAAGCCAGCACAGGCGGAATCCACGGCAGATCATCGTTCACGCTCATCGGTCCACCCATCAAGCAGAGGCCGGAAACGCCGTTAAGGTTTTCGGGCACGGTGTCGCCGGCGTCGATACGCACGAGTTGCCAGGGGATGCCATGGCGATCCAGGAACGTGGTGAAATACCCCGGCCCTTCGGTTGGGGAATGACGAAATATCAGGACAGGATGCACGATGGCTCACAAGCACAAATCAATTGCGCTCATCATAGCCGCAGGCTGGCTGGCCTGCACCCCCGCATGGGCGGTGGGCGTTTCGGTGGTGGGACTGTTCAAGGACATGGCCATTGTCAGTATCGACGGTGGCAAACCGCGCACGCTCAAGGTGGGGCAAACGATGCAAGGGGTGAAATTGGTGGCTGCGGATTCCGGCAGCGCCAGCTTCGACGTCGACGGCAAACGCCGCACCCTGGCCATGGGGCAATCCTTCGCAGGCGGTGCGGCGACGGGGGCGCGCCAGGGCATTTCACTCACGGCTGATGCACGCGGCCACTTTGCTGCTTCCGGTTCGCTCAATGGCTATCCGGTGACGTTTCTGGTCGACACTGGTGCAACCGCAATTGCCATCAGTGCCACCGAGGCCAGGCGTATCGGACTCGATTACAAGGCAGGAGAGGCTGCCAGCGTAGGTACTGCCGCCGGGATGGTGCCCGCCTGGCGTGTGAAGTTCAATACCGTCAAGGTCGGCAGCATCACGCTGAATCAGGTGGACGGCATGGTGGTGGAATCCGGCCTGAATGTGCCGTTGCTGGGGATGAGCTTTTTGAACCGGATGGAAATGCGGCGCGACGGGGAGACAATGACGCTGATCCAGCGCTATTGATCTGACCTGTCTGAATGTGACAAGGCCTGCGTTTGCAGGCCTTGTTTATTTGGAATGCCCCCATGGTCCTATTGTTTGGATTTGTCGCGCTCGATCAGCGCATAAGCGCTGTGGTTGTGGATCGACTCGAAGTTTTCGGCCTCTACCACATAGGCGTCGATGAGCGGTTCGACGTTCATGGCGGAGGCAACATCGCGCACGATGTCCTCGACGAATTTGGGATTGTCGTAGGCCCGTTCGGTGACATATTTTTCGTCGGGGCGCTTCAGCAGGCCGAAAAGTTCGCACGAGGCCTGGTCTTCGACCTTGCGCACCAGGTCTTCGATCCACAGGAAACCATTGGTTCTTGCAGTGACGGTGACGTGCGAGCGCTGGTTGTGCGCGCCGTAGTCGGAGATTTTCTTCGAGCAGGGGCACAGACTGGTCACCGGCACCACCACCTTGGTGGTGTGGGTGAACTGGCCCTTTTCGATGACGCCAATGAACGTGACTTCGTAATCCAGCAGGCTTTGCACGCCGGAGACAGGCGCGGACTTGTTGATGAAGTAGGGAAAGGTCATTTCGATGTAGCCCGATTCAGCTTCCAGGCGTTCGACCATCTGGCGCAGCATGCCTTCGAAGTTCTCGACCGAAATTTCGCGTTCGCGCGTATTGAGAATTTCAATGAAGCGCGACATGTGGGTGCCCTTGAAATTGTGCGGCAGGTACACGTACATGTTGAAATTGGCGATGGTGTGCTGGACGCCGTCGCTCTTGTCCGCCACGCGAACCGGGTGTCGAATGCTCTTGATGCCGACCTTGTTGATGGCGATTTGCCGTGTGTCAGCCGAGCCTTGCACGTCCGGCATGCATGCGGTGTCGCAAATCTGGTTCATGGCTGGCTCCTGTGATGATGCAGTTTAGACTCAGTATAAACTGCAAGAATAGTTGAGTAAACTACTCGGGCATACGTTCTTTCGCGGGCTTTGGCCCGCTGAGAGTCGGGGTCCCCTAGTGGGGGAATAGGGATATCCGCTGGCGGACAGCATGCTCGATCCCGTCAGCGTCCAGCCCGCAATTAGCCAGCATCCTTGCCGGATCGCCATGCTCGATGAAGATGTCTGGCAGGCCCAGATGCAGAATGGGGACCGCTATGCCGAGCGCTGCCAGCGCTTCGGCCACACCCGCGCCTGCGCCACCTGATACCGCATTTTCTTCCAGGGTGACCAGCAGACGATGACTTTGTGCCAGTTCGCGCAGCATGTCCAGGTCCAGCGGCTTCACAAAGCGCATGTCGGCCACGCTGGCGTCGAGTGCCTCGGCCGCCACCCGTGCTGGCGCAACCAGGCTGCCGAAAGCGACGAGGGCGACATCACGACCGTTGCGGCGCAATACCGCCCTGCCGATCTCCAGGGGTTCAAGACCGGGTTCGATCACCGAACCCACGCCGCTGCCACGCGGGTAGCGCACCGCTGATGGGCCGTCGTGCATGAATGCCGTGGTCAGCAGACGGCGGCACTCGTTTTCATCCGAAGGCGCAGCGATCAGCATGTTGGGGACGCAACGCAGATAGGAGAGGTCGAAACTGCCGGCATGGGTGGGGCCGTCGGCGCCGACCAGTCCGGCGCGGTCGATTGCGAGCATGACCGGCAGGTTTTGCAGCGCTATATCGTGAATCAGCTGGTCATAGGCGCGCTGCAGGAAGGTCGAATAGATCGCCACTACCGGTTTGACCCCCTCGCAGGCGAGGCCGGCAGCGAAGGTCAGCGCATGCTGTTCGGCAATCCCGACGTCGAAATAGCGCTTCGGGAATTCCTTTGAAAAACGCACCAGCCCGGAGCCTTCGCGCATGGCCGGGGTGATGCCGACCAGTCGCGTGTCCGCCGCCGCCATGTCGCACAGCCAGTCGCCGAATATCTGGGTGTATGAGGGTTTGCCAGCGGCTTTTTCGCTGACGCCGGTCGCCGGGTCGAAACGCGACACGCCGTGATACAGGCAGGGATTGGTTTCGGCGGGCTCGTAGCCCTTGCCCTTTTTGGTGACGACATGCAGGAACTGCGGGCCGCTGAGCTGCTTGATGTTGCCCAGCGTGTCGAGCAGCACGTCAAGGTCGTGGCCGTCGATCGGGCCGATGTAGTTGAAGCCGAATTCCTCGAACAGCGTGCCCGGCGTCACCATGCCCTTCATGTGTTCCTCGGCGCGCTTGGCCAGTTCCTTGATCGGCGGCACCGCAGACAGCACCTTTTCGCCCGCGCGGCGGGCGGCGGCGTAAAAGCGTCCCGACATCAATCGGGCCAGATAATTATTGAGCGCGCCGACGTTGGGCGAAATCGACATGTCGTTGTCGTTCAGCACCACCAGCAGGGGCAGGTTGGTGGCGCCGGCGTTGTTCAGGGCTTCGAACGCCATGCCGGCGGTCATCGCGCCATCGCCGATGATCGCCACGGCACGCTGCTTCGAGCCAATCTGGTGAAAGGCTTCGGCCATGCCGAGCGCAGCCGAAATCGAGGTGCTGGAGTGGCCGACTCCAAAAGCATCGAACTTGCTTTCCGCGCGACGCGGGAATCCGGCGATGCCGCCCTGCTGACGCAGATGCGCCATCGCCTCACGACGGCCGGTCAGGATCTTGTGGATATAGGTCTGGTGGCCGACGTCCCACACGATGCGGTCACCTGGCGTATCAAACACATAGTGCAGGGCGATCGTGAGTTCCACGGCGCCAAGATTGGACGCCAGATGGCCACCGGTCTGGGAAACTGAATTGACCAGAAATTCGCGCAACTCTGCCGCGAGTTTCGGCAAGTCGTCGGGCGACAAGGCACGCAAATCAGACGGCGAATGAACAGTGTCAAGCATGTGGAGGGGCATCTTAGAAGGTCCGCTCGACGACAAAATCGGCCAATTGGCGCAGCCGCGTGGCGGGTGCGCCAAGGCCCACCAGCGCGGTGTTTGCTTCGGCGCGCAGTTCCAGCGCCAGTTCACGGGCACGCGCCGTGCCAAGCAGGCTCACATAGGTCGGCTTGTTGTCGGCGGCATCCTTGCCGGCAGTCTTGCCCAGCGTGGCGGTGGGCGCTTCGGCGTCGAGCACGTCGTCAACCACCTGGAAGGCCAGGCCGATGCACTTGGCGTAATGGTCGAGCGCGGCTTCAGTCGCATCATCCAGCGTGCCGCACTGCGCACCCAGCAGCACCGAGGCGCGGATCAGCGCACCCGTTTTGTGGATGTGCATGAATTCGAGTTCGATCAGATTGAGCGGCTTGCCCACGCTGGCCAGATCGATCGCCTGGCCACCGGCCATGCCGCGCGAGCCGGCAGCCTGCGCCAGCAACTGCACCATCCTCAGCTGGGTATGTGCATCGTCGGCCAGTGGCTGTGCTGCGAGGATGTCGAACGCCAGAGACTGCAGTGCGTCGCCCACCAGCAACGCGGTGGCTTCGTCGAATTCAACGTGCACGGTGGGCTTGCCGCGCCGCAAGGCATCATCGTCCATGGCCGGCATGTCGTCGTGCACCAGTGAATAGGCATGGACCAGTTCGACCGCTGCAGCCGCTTGCTGCACGCGTTCGACGTCGGCACCCGTGACCTCGCCGGCCGCAAACGCCAGCAACGGGCGAACCCGCTTTCCGCCGCCCAGTACGGCGTAGCGCATCGCTTCATGCAGACGCTGCGGGGCAATGTCGGCAGGAGGGAGCCTTTCGGCCAGCACGCTTTCCATGCGGGCCTGGCATGTCTGTGTCCATGCAGCGAAATCAGTCATCAGTGTCTTCGACCTTGAAAGGCTGCAAGGCGCCGTTTTCCAGAATCTTCACCTGTTGTTCTGCGTCGGCCAGTTGCTGGCGGCAGTATTGCAGCAACTCGGCGCCACGCTTGTAGGCTGTCAGCGAGGCTTCCAGTGGCATCTGGCCTGATTCCATTTCACCCACAATGGCTTCCAGTTCGGTCAGTGCGGACTCGTAATCTTTGGGTGGGGAGGTGGCGCGGGATTTGGCCATAAATAGAAGCCGGCAGAAGCAAAGCCCATTACTTTAACAAATTCAGCGCGGAGGCGCCTCCCCGGGGCGAATGCCTGTGCTAGAATTTCGTGCTCTCCCTGTGCTGTTTGTGCTGTTGACAGGGGTTCATCCGTACCCGCACCCCTCATGGGTGAGGGGTAGGCCGTGGTTGCAAAGCCGACAAATCGGCAACAACCACGCTCTAAATCCGGTGGGTCATCTTGCCGCTCCAGTGCCATTGCTGGAGGGGGCTTGGTTTTGAGTAGGGTACGCCATGAGCGATCTCGCCGAATCCAGCGCCTTGTCGCTAATTTCGCCTCAGTTGCCAGTTTCCTGGTACTTCGATCCAGCCATCTACAAGCTGGAGCTCAAGCACCTGTTCAAGCACGGTCCAGGCTATGCGGGCCATCAGTTGATGGTGCCCGATCCAGGCGACTATCACGCGCTGGAAAAGTTTGACGGCGCAAAAATGCTGGTTAACAGCGGATCCGGAATTGAACTGCTTTCCAACGTGTGTCGCCACCGTCAGGCCATGATGCTGCAGGGGCGCGGAAAACTGCCGTCGAACAATATCGTCTGCCCGATACACCGCTGGACCTACGACAGCCAGGGCGCCCTGCTGGGGGCACCGGAATTTCCCGGCAATCCCTGTCTCGATCTCAATCGCAGCGGCCTGCAGAACTGGCAGGGATTGTTGTTTGCCGGCGAGCGCGATGTGCGGGCCGATCTGGCCGGCATGCAGGCAGCGCACGAGCTTGATTTTTCCGGCTTCATGCTCGACCGTGTGCAGGTGACGCATTACCCCTGCAACTGGAAAACCTTCATCGAGGTGTATCTGGAGGACTACCATGTTGGTCCCTATCACCCTGGTCTCGGTCATTTCGTCACCTGCGACGACCTGAAATGGGAATACGGCGACTGGTGGTCGGTGCAGACCGTGGGGGTGAACCGCGGCCTGTCCAAGGCCGGTTCGCCGGTGTACCAGAAATGGCATGAGCAGGTGCTGGCGTATCAGCAGGGCAAGGCGCCTGCGCATGGATCGATCTGGCTGACCTATTATCCCGGCCTGATGGTTGAATGGTATCCGCACGTGCTGGTGGTGTCGTCGATCGTTCCGACCGGCGTCGAATCGTGCACCAACGTGGTCGAGTTCTACTACCCCGAGGACATCGTGCTGTTCGAACGTGCCTTCATCGAGGCCGAGCAGGCGGCGTACCACGAGACCGCGGTGGAGGACGAGGACATCTGCGAGCGCATGCACCGCGGTCGGCGTGCGCTGTTTCAGCAGGGCATCTCGGAAACCGGGCCGTACCAGTCGCCGCTGGAAGACGGCATGATGCATTTTCACGCTTTTCTGCGGCGGGAAATCGAGCCGCATTTCAAATGAGCTTTCTGAAAACCCATAACGGGCGGCCGACCCCGCCCGTTTTTTTCGCTTGCCTGACATGAAATCGAGCTGGATGCTGGTGGCGGCGGCGCTCTTTGCACTGATGAGCGTGCTGGTGAAGCATGCCTCCAGCGCCTTTTCCCCTGCCGAACTGGTGTTTTATCGTTCGGCGTTCGGCCTTGTTGCCATCTGGGGGGTGATCGCCATCCATCATCGTCGTCTGCTGACGCCGCTTGTCACGCAGCATTGGCGGGCTCATTTCTGGCGGGGACTGTCGGGGTTTACCGCGCTGGTGCTGTTTTTTTATGCGATTGCACGATTGCCTCTGGCGACGGCGGTCACCCTCAATTACACCGCGCCCCTGTTCCTGGCGGCGTTGTCTTCCTGGTGGCTGCACGAACACCACGGGCGCGGCCTGAACGGCGCAGTGCTGCTGGGGTTCATCGGAATCGTGCTGCTGTTGCGCCCTCAGGTGCAGGGCCAGGCCTGGCTGCCTGCACTGGCCGGGCTGGTGTCGGGCATGCTGGCGGCGGTGGCCTACGTCAACGTCAAGCAACTGGGCAAACTGGGAGAGCCCGAATGGCGCGTGGTGTTTTATTTCACTTTGCTGGCGACCTTGGGCGGTGGCGCGTGGATGGCGGTGGCCGGATTCCACCGCCCGCAGGCCAGTGACTGGACGTGGCTGGTCGGCATCGGCGTGACCGCCACGCTGGCGCAACTGGCGCTGACGCGCGCCTACCATCGCGGACGCACACTCATCGTGGGCGCGCTGGCCTACACTACGGTGGGGTTTTCGGCGGTGTATGGCATCGTGCTATTCGGGGAACGACTGCCGCTGCTGGCCTGGACCGGCATGGCGGTGGTGGCGCTGGCGGGAATTCTGGCGGTGCGGGCATCCGTGCCTTCAGGTTCCGATTCGCTATAGTGGAAGTGTTAATAACAGGAGAGTTCCATGATCAAACTCGATACCAATGGCAACCAGATCGCGGTTACCGTCATGGGTCAGTTCACGCTCGATGATTATCGCGAGTTCGAGCAGGCGGTCTGCTATGGCGTCCAGTTTCAGGGGGCGGTCAGCGTGCTGTTCGATTTGCGGGACATGTTGTCGTACAGCGTCGACGTGGCATGGGAAGAGCTTAAATTTTCACGCGAACACAAAAACGATTTCGACCGCATCGCGATACTGACCGGCGATCAGTGGGTCGCCTGGAGCATGTGGGTCAACCGCCTATTCATGTCGGCGGATATCCGCCTGTTCGACGACCTGGACATGGCGCAGGGATGGGTGGCCGGAGGCGAGTTGCCGGCAACCGCGGAGTGAGACACGTCCATTTCGGCCTGCTGGCGTGCGTGATGGCCATGCCGGCTTGGGCGAATGGACCATGGCAGGTGGTCATTGATACGCCTGCGGAACGGGTCGCAATCGATCTTTCCAGCATTCAGGCCAGCAACGATCATGTCAGCTTTCGTGAAAGGCATACCCTGCGCGCGGGGCAGACCGACCCCGGGAGTCTGCGCGCGATGCGCGAGGTGCTGATCAAGCGGTTGATCGATTGCCGGGGTCGCCGTATTGCTTTATTGTCGCGCGCAGTTTTTTCCGATGATGACGCGATGATCAGCTATCAGGCGGTACAGCCCCGCCTTGCCAAGTGGCAACCGATCGCGCAGGACGATCCCGTGTACAGGCTGGTGTGCGCGCATTCATGAAGGCGCGGTGCGTGCCGGACGGAAAACCTCCAGATTGTCGTAATAAGCGGCATACGCGTTGGCCGCGTCCCAGCCGGGAATGCCCTGTATGGGCAAGGGTGCGAGTTGAAGCGGCGTGTCGATCGCATCGAGTGCAATGACGGCCTGCGAATCTGCGGCATCGGGATCCGGCTTGTCCGAAATCAGCATCAGGCATTTTCCCGTCATCGCCGGGTAGGGCGAGAGCGCTTTTTCCAGCAGTGCATGGCCGACCACCACAAAGCACATTGCCGTCCCGACTTCATGACGGCGATGCCAGAACAGTGCTTGCCAGGCGCGTTGGGACAGCAATTCAGACAATCCCCGGTCCCGGCCGATGACCCATACACCCGATTCATCCAGCACGGTCAGCGCATCGCGGTGGCGTCCACGCCTGTGGTCGGCTTCCAAAGCGATGGCTGCGCCGTGGGCCGCGTTCAGTGCAGACTTGAAGCGCGGAAAGCGCAGCCATACCAGTGCATTCAGCACGTCGTGCCAGGTGTCGGCGCGGGTTGGGATCTGGCCGGTCTGCAGGATATGGGTCTCGTAATCGCGAGCGGACAGGCGAGCGTCGGGTGCGAAAAAACGCAGCGGCAGCCCGCGAGCCTGTGTCGTGCCGAGTGCTGCGGCCAGTGCATTGAGCGTGTCCAGCGAAGGTAGGGCGCTTGCCAGTCCCAGCGCATCGATCAACGCCTGGTAAGGTGCAAAAGCTGGATGGCTGAAATTCAATGCAGCGATTCGGACAAGGCCTGGCGATATTGCCGCGTCAGCGGGTGAGCGCTGCCCAGCAAGTCGAACAGTGCCAGCAGGCTGGTACGCCCGATATCGTGACGGTAGTTGCGGTCCGTGCGGGCAATCAACAGCAGGGCGTCCATCGCGCCGGCAAAGTCGTCGCCCGCCAGCAGCAACGCTGCGCGCTGGTAATGCGCAGCGAGGTCATCGGCGTGCTGCGCGAGATGCGCATCGAGTTCCTTCAACGGCCTTGCCTGGCGTGCGGTTTCAACCAGATTGAGGTGCGCGTGCAGGCGGGCAATATCGGGTTGCGTCCGGGCCTCCGGCGGCAGGCTGTCGAGCAGTTTCAAAGCCTGTTCGCTGTCGCCCTCGGTCCACAGCAATTTGGCGAGGTCGCGCGGGATGGCCAGATTGTCGGGTTCGGCCATAGCCGCGTTGGCAAGCAGCATGCGCGCCTGCTGAACATTGCCCGCCTTCCAGGCAGCCACCCCGAGCGCGTGGGCGCGGTTGGCGTCGCCGGCGATGAAACGGTCGAGCACCTCACGGAAACTGCTGTCGGGGTCGGCGCCGTGGATGGTGTGGGCCACCTCGCCGCGCCAGAAGAATTTCACCGTGGGCACCGAAGTCACGCTGAAGCGCCGCGCCGGTTCCGGCAGTTCGTCGGTGTTCAGCATCACCAGCAGAAACTTGCCGCCGTATTCCGCGGCGAGCTTCACCAGCCGCGGCATCAGGATGAAACAGGGAGCGGCCTTGGGGGTCCAGAAATGCACCAGCACCGGGCCCTTGTGCGAGTTCTCCAGCACCAGACGATTGAAATTTTCCGCGCTGGCATCGAAGACATACGGCGACAGGGCCATCAGTCGAGGGCGCCGGTCTGGGCAAAACGGTCGCAGGCGGCGACCAGTTCGCGCGCGATGCCCGGCTCGAACGCCGAGTGTCCGGCGTCGGGCACGACGACATAGCGGGCTTCGGGCCAGGCGCGCGCCAGTTCGTCGGCCGACACGATCGGGCAGACGCCGTCATAGCGTCCCTGCACGATGATGGCCGGAATGGCACGAATGCGGTCGACGTTGGCGAGCAGGCTGTTGTCGGGCAGGAAGATATTGTTCACGAAGTAATGCGCCTCGATCCGTGCAAGGGATAACGCGGTTTTCTCGCTGCCGAACGCAGCGACGAGATCGGGGTTGGGCAGCAGGGTGGAGCAGGACGCCTCGAAAGTGGCCCACTGATGGGCGGCGGGCTGGTGCACGGCCGGGTCGGGGTCGACGAGGCGGCGATGGTAGGCGGTCAGCAGGTCACTGCGTTCGTTTTCCGGGATGAAGTTCGCCAGCTGCCGCTGCGCCTCGGGAAAAAAGGCACGGATGCCATCGAGGAACCAGTCGATCTCGCTTTTGCGGCACAGGAAGATCCCACGCAGCACCAGTCCGCGGCAACGCCCGGGATACGCCTCGGCGTAGGCGAGCGCCAGGGTGGAGCCCCACGAACCGCCAAATACCAGCCAGGTCTCGATCCCGAGCGTGTGCCGCAGCGCTTCCATGTCTGCGATCAGGTGCGGCGTGGTGTTGTCGGTGAGTTCACCGTGCGGGGTGGAGCGCCCGCTGCCACGCTGGTCGAACAAAATGATCCGGTAGCGTGCCGGATCGAAAAACCGGCGCTGGATGGGCGAGGTGCCGGAACCGGGGCCGCCATGTACAAACACGACCGGAATGCCCTCGGGGTTGCCGGAGGTTTCCCAGTAGATGCAGTGAACGCTTGCCGTTTCCAGCATGCCGCTGGCATAAGGTGTGATCGGGGGATAAAGGATGGAATTTTCCGGCATGTAAGCAGCACCAAGCGATTGAGTTTCGCATAATATCGTGGACATTCAATGGACACTGATAGAACTATTAAGCATTCGACTAAGCCCGCAAGCGGGCGAGTCGCTGCTTATCCACAGCAATGACCACTCCGTTCAGATTCGCCCATGCCGCGCATCCCGAGTGGACTCTGGCCGCACAAACCTGCATGCATCAGCTGGGTGCGATTCCGTCTGCTGCAACACTGGGGTTTCTGTATGTCACGGATGCCTTTGTGGGCGAGCTTGAGGCGATTCTGGCATTTTTCAAAGGTGCGACCGGGGTGCCGCACTGGACGGGCAGTGTGGGCGTGGGCGTCTGTGCCACCGGGGTGGAGTATCTGGAGCAGCCGGCGATGGTCGTGATGCTGGGTGAGTTTGCGCCAGATGATTTCAGCATGTTGCCGCTATTACATACTCCGCAGGACATCGATGCGCAATCGTCGGATGGCTACTTTGCCTTGGTGCATGGTGACCCGGCGAATAACCGCATTCAGGAACTGATCGAAGGACTGGGCGCGCATGTGTCGAGCGGTTTTGTCGTCGGCGGCCTGTCGAGCTCGCGCGGCGAAAATGCGCAGATCAGCGATGAGGTGGTCAACGGTGGATTGTCCGGCGTGTTGTTCAGTGAACGGGTCAAACTGGCGACGCGGCTGACGCAAGGCGTCTCGCCGCTGGGGCCGCGCCACCACATCACCGCCGCCAGCAAGAATGTCATCGCCAGCCTGGATCATCGCCCGGCACTGGAGGTGATGAAGGAGGAAATCGGCGAAGTGCTGGCGCAGGATCTGCGGCGGGCGGCGGGCTATATTTTTATCGGCCTGCCGGTGCAGGGATCGGATACCGGCGACTATCTGGTGCGCAATATTCTGGGCGTCGATCCGCAAAACAACCTGGTGGCCGTTGGCGAATATGTCGAGCCAGGGGATGAATTGCTGTTCTGCCGCCGTGATCAGCAAACCGCGGAAGATGACCTGCTGCGGATGCTTACGGCTATCCGAACGAATCTGAATGTACCGATCCGGGGTGGCGTGTATTATTCTTGCCTGGGGCGCGGCCAGCACATGTTCGGCGCGCCGGATCGGGAACTGGAACTGATTCGCGACATCCTGGGAGATTTTCCGCTGGCCGGTTTTTTTGCCAACGGCGAAATTTCCCATAATCGTTTATATGGCTACACGGGCGTTCTAACCCTGTTTGGCTGAGCAGATTAACAACACGGAGACAAGCATGAGCCCGCACGCCCTGAAAGAAGATGAAATCCGCTTGTTGCGCGATGAAATCGAAATGCTGATGAATGAACGTCGCCAGTTGTTGCAGGTGACAGGTGCGGCGGCGGTATTCGTCGCCAACCTCGACACCGATAGTCTGCCCGATGAGGCCGACACCATAGACGCGGCAGAAATGCTGGCCGAGCAGCTCAACGGCCTGTCCGAAGAAACGCTGAAGGACGCACTGGAGTCGGTGCGCGCCGAAATGGACCCTGCTACATAAGCCAGGGTGCGCGCCTTGCCCCGTCTGGCACTGCCGGCCACATCCGAGGCCGGTCGATTTGTTCTGATTGCAGGCTTGACGGCGCTGGCCTATGCGCTGGCGGGTTGGGTCAGTATCAAGCTTGCAGCGTACATGGCTACCGTGGTCGCTGTCGTCTGGCTGGCTGCGGGTATCGGTGCTGTGGCGAGCCTGCGTTTCGGCGTGGCAGGCGTGGTGGGTGTGCTGCTGGGATCATTTGCAGTCAACAGCCAGTTTCTGCCGCCACAGGACGCCTTCCGCCTGGCGCTCGGTGCGGCTGCGGGGGCGGTGATCATGGGGTATCTGCCGCGCTTCCTTCAGCCTTTCAGCCCCACGCTCGATTCTGTGTCCAGCGTCGCCAAGTTCGCGCTGGTGGCTGCCCCGCTGGGTTGTGCGGTGAGCGCGCTGGCGGGTGTGTTCAGCCTGCACTTTTATGGCAGCTTGCCTACCGGCAGGGTGATGCAAGGATTTTGGGTATGGTGGCTGGGCGACTTGCTGGGCGTGTGCCTGATTGCCCCGCTGTTGCTGACTACGTCGCGCTGGGATTTGCTGCCGACCAACCCGGGCGCACGTCTGGAAGCGCTGGTGCTGGTGCTGGGCATGCTGCTGCTGACCTGGCTGATGATGCAGTACATCGATCTCTTGCGGCCAGCGGAAATTGTCCTGTTCGTTCTGCTGCCGGGGGTGTTGTGGGCGGCCTTGCGGTTTTCCGTCATCGGGGCGAGCCTGGCTATTTTCCTGTCGGCCCTGATCGTGCTGGGCGTAGGTGTTGTCTCCTTCGGCGGCCTGACCGGCGCCACCACCCCGCGCGATGTGTTTGCGTTGCAGATCAGCATGATGACCATGTCGCTCGGAGGACTGTTCGTGTCGGCTGCGCTGGCCGAGCGGCGCTATTCAGAAATGCGCCTCGACATGCTGGCCAACCACGATCCGTTGACCGGTCTGCCCAACCGCTCGTATTTCCAGGATTTTCTCGGTCATGCGCTGGCGCGAGCGCAACGGGATCAATTGCAGGTATCGCTGCTATTCATCGATCTCGACCGCTTCAAGCACATCAATGATTCGCAGGGGCACGTGGTGGGAGACCAGGTGTTACGCGTCGTGGCCGACCGGCTGGGCAAACAATTGCGGGCCGATGATTTTGTTGCTCGCCTGGGGGGAGATGAATTTGCCGTCGTCCTGACCCATTCGCCGGCCTCGCGTGCCGCCAGTCGGGTGGCACGCAAGCTGATCAAGGCGCTGGCCGAATCGTTCAAACTCGAACAGCGGCGTTATGCCATTTCTGCCAGCATTGGCATAAGCGTCTATCCGGACGATGGCATCGATGCCAATACCCTGCTGCGTCAGGCCGATCTGGCGATGTATCAGGCCAAGCATCGCCACAGCGGCTTTGAATATTTCAGTGACGAATTGAACAACGCGGCGCAGCAACAGCTGACCCTGGAAACCGGTCTGCGTCATGCGCTGGAAAGGAAAGAACTGGCGCTGGTGTACCAGCCCAAGGTCGATCTTGTCAGCGGCAAGGTCGTGGGGCTGGAGGCCCTGGCGCGCTGGCTTACCCGCTCGGGCGGCATGATCAGTCCCGCCCAGTTCATCCCGGTGGCCGAAGAAACCGGCCTGATCATGCCGCTTGGCCGCTGGGTGGTGCGTGCAGCCTGCGAGCAGTGGATCGCCTGGCGCGAAGCCGGCCTTGCCCCCCCGCCGGTGGCCATCAACCTGTCGCCGCGCCAGTTCTCCGATGCGCGCCTGATCGATGATATCGATGCGATCATGATGGACACCGGCATGGAATCCGCCTATTTGCAGCTGGAAGTGACCGAGAGTGCGGCAATGGAGAACCCCGAACGCACGTTCAGCATGCTCGACGCCCTGCGTCAGCGCGGACTGCACGTGTATATCGACGACTTCGGGACTGGACACTCCAACCTGGGGCAGTTGAAACGGATGCCGATCGACGCCTTGAAAATCGACAAGAGCTTTGTCGACGACGTGCTGTCCGACAGCGATGATGCTGAAATAGCCAATGCCATCATTCGTCTGTCGCATGCCCTGAATCTGAGGGTGGTGGCCGAGGGAGTGGAGACGCGTGAGCAGGTGGCGTTTCTGAAAGAACAGGGGTGCGACGAAATCCAGGGCTATGTGGTCTCCAAACCGTTGCCGCCAGACAAGGTGAGCGAACTGTTCGCGCAGACCTTCTCCTTTGATTGAGTACTCATTGCAACCGCCCGATTCCCAAAGCCTTTAAAACGAAGTTCTCGTACAGGGGTTCGGAATTTCCGGATTTGACGGAAGGAGATTTTCGGGCAATTGACGTATTTTGTATGCGGCGGGAGGGGACGCCGGCCACTGCGCTGAGGATGCCGATGTGGACCATGGCAGAGGTTCTGAATGAAAGAATAAGAAGGCCTAGGCTGTAAAGCGCCGGGGAAGCTGGGCAGCTTCGGGCCGGTTGCGCATGTGGTCGGCCAGGCGCGCAATCGCGTCATACAACTCGTGTCGCAAGGCGTCATCGTCGACCACTTCATCAAGCGCAAGCTTCATGCACAGCAGCCACTGGTCACGCTCGTCCCGGCCAATCCTGAAATGGACGTGGCGGCGACGCAGCATGGGGTGGCCGAATTTCTCGATAAAAAGTTGCGGTCCGCCCATCCAGCCGGACAGAAACTCGAACAGTTTCTTCGCGGACTCTGACAGATCTTCAGCGTGCAGTTTGCGGATGCCGTAAGTTTCCGGCAGTTCGTCCATGATTTCGTAGAAGCGGCGCGTGAGTTGCTTGAGGGTGGCTTCGCCGCCAATACGCTGGTAGTGGGACAAGGTGGGTTGATTCAACGCTTGCATGTAATCATCTCAAAAAATACTGGACATAAAGAATCAGTCCCAGGCCCATCCACAGCCAGGCGATCACCGGGCCGAGCAGCACGCGCAGCACCCGGTTGCGGGGAACGAATCCGACGCCATGCACGAACCCTGCCGACATGCCCCACATGATCAGCGTCAGCACACCGTGGCTGATCG
>Ga0326726_10000231_pt1 | contig 54004 bp, 40 predicted proteins | sample MHFenrmetagenome_2_FD_207603 | JGI IMG/M metagenome (GOLD analysis project Ga0326726, IMG submission 207603) | Lab enriched peat soil microbial communities from Michigan Hollow, Ithaca, NY, United States - MHF15MN | ecosystem: Environmental > Terrestrial > Soil > Wetlands > Peat | place: USA... | reverse complement strand
CGTTCAGGTATCGTCGCGCCGGATCACATCGATGAGCGCGGTCGTCGAACGGCCGGGCTTGAGCCCGAGCGCGCGGACCTCGCCGCCATTACGCAACACCACGTCGCTGCCGACGATGTCCTCGATGCGATAGTCACCGCCCTTCACGAGCACGTTCGGCACGACCTTCGCGATCAGCTCCGCCGGCGTGTCTTCCGAGAACGGGACGACCCAGTCGACTGCCGCGAGGCCCGCGAGCACGGCCATCCGATCCTCGAGCGGCGTGATCGGACGCGAGGGACCCTTCAACCTTCGCGTGGATGCGTCGTCGTTGACGGCGACGATCAACCGGTCGCCGCAGGCTTTGGCCTCCTCGAGGTAGCTCACGTGGCCCGCGTGCAAGATATCGAAGCAGCCGTTCGTCATCACGACGCGCTCGCCGCGCGACTTCGCTTCCGCGACGAGCGCGAGCAGCTCGGGCAGCTCGACGAGCCCCCGGCCGCCGCTGCCCTGCATGTGCAGCGCGTGCTGTAGCTCCGAGCGGCTCGCCGTCGCGACGCCGATCTTGCCGACGACGATGCCGGCGCCGAGGTTTGCAAGCCCGGCGGCGTCGTAAGGATCGAGCCCGGCTGCAACGCCCGCCGCGAGCAAGGCGATCACCGTATCGCCGGCGCCCGTGACGTCGAACACCTCGCGCGCTTGAGTCGGCAGCGTGTGCGGCTCGCCCTCGGTGAATAGAGTCATGCCGTGCTCGCCGCGCGTCACGAGCAGCGCCTCGAGCTCGAGATCCGTGCGCAGCTTGCCGCCTTTGCTCAGAAGCTCGGCCTCCGTGGCGCAACGCCCGACGACGGCCTCGAACTCGCCGCGGTTCGGCGTGAGCGCGAAAGCGCCGCGGTAGCGCGCGAAGTCGGTGCCCTTCGGGTCGACGAATACCGGGACTCGCGCCGCTCGACACTGCGCGATGAGCTCCGCCACGCGGCTCAACGTGCCTTTCGCGTAGTCCGACAGCACGACGACGTTCACGCTACTCAGGACCTTCGCGAAACGCGCGCCGAGCTCGGGCGCCGCGGGCTCGAGCGATTGCTCGGCGTCGACGCGAATCAGCTGTTGGTTGCGAGCGAGCACGCGAAGCTTGTGCACGGTCGGCAGCGACCGCGAGCGCACGAGCTCGCAGCGCACGCCGCGCTGCACGAGCAGCTTCTCGAGCAATTTACCGCGATCATCCTCACCGACGATGCCGGCGAGAACCGTCTGCGCCCCAAGCGCGGCCGTGTTCAGCGCGACGTTCGCCGCGCCGCCGGCGCGTTGCTCGGCGGAGCGCGTCCGCACGACCGGCACCGGCGCCTCGGGCGAAATCCGCGCCGTGTCGCCGAACCAATACTCGTCGAGCATCACGTCGCCCGCGACCAGCACGCGGACGCGCGAGAAATCGGGAATCGTGAGAGTCACGACAGACAGTCGCTCCGGGTCGCGCTGGCGACATTCTACTCAGTTGCGGGCCGTTCGGCGCCGCGCCGCATAAGGAAAAAAAGGCCCGCCCCGTTTCGTTCGGGGCGGACCAACGGCGGACCGATGACGCCTCAGCGTCGGCGCGCGCTAGACCGCTGCCGGCGCCCTGCTAGCCGCACTTCGAATAGCCGCAATTCAGGCACGTCATGCAGCCGTCGAGCATCACCGCTGCCGCGGTGTTGCACTTGCCGCACAGTTGCGCGCCTTCCGGAAAGCTGTTGTTCGCGAACGCGTCCTTCTGGCTCGCGCGCTGGTCGAACTCAGCGCGCTTGCTCGCGATCATCTTGCGCTGGTCGTCGCTCAGGTCGGGGCTCTTCAGCAGACCGATCTCGATCAAATGCTTCTCGACGATGTAGCCGAGCTCCGCGATGATCGACGGCATGAACTTGCCGCCGGGCTGCCAATAACCGCCGCGCGGATCGAACACCGCCTTCAGCTCATCGACGAGAAACGTCACGTCGCCACCCTTTCGGAACACCGCGGACATGATCCGCGTGAGCGCGACGATCCACTGGTAGTGATCCAGATTCTTCGAGTTGATGAAGATCTCGAACGGGCGGCGCTGCTCGTGCTTCGTGCCCTCGTTCAAGACGATGTCGTTGATCGTGACGTACATCGCGTGATCCGACACCGGCGTCTTCACTTTGTAGGTGGAGCCGATCAGGACCTCCGGACGCTCGAGCTTCTCGTGCAGCTGGATGACTTTCTGCTCTTCGCGCTCGGGTTGGGCAGCCTGCGGCTTCTTCTCCGCCTCGTCTTTCGCGACCGCGAACTTCACGATTTTTTTGTCTATGGTGATCTTTGCCATTGTCCGCCTCGTTCGCGCGCTCATCGCGCGCTTTCAGAGCTTGCCGTAGTAGCCTTCCTTGAGCGCGTCGAACAGATTCGCCGCGGTGTGCACCTCGCCGTCGTATACGATCTCGTCGTCACCTTTCGCCTCGATCGTGCTGCCGTCCGCGAGCGTGAAGCGATACGTCGTGCTCTTGAGATCCTTCTCCTTTACGAGCACCCCCTGGAACGCCTCGGGATTGAACCGGAACGTGGTGCAGCCTTTCAGCCCCTTCTCGTGGGCGTAGAGATAGATGTCCTTGAACTTCTCGTACGGATAATCCGTCGGAACGTTCGCCGTCTTCGAGATCGATGAATCGATCCATTTCTGAGCGGCGGCCTGGATGTCGACGTGCTCGCGCGGCGAAATGTCTTCGGAGCTCACGAAGTAATCGGGCAGCTTCTCACCCGGTTTCGTCGAGCCCGGCATCGCGCGCGGATTCACGAGCGCGCGATAAGCGAGCAGCTCGAACGAGAACACGTCGATCTTCTCCTTAGTCTTCTTGCCTTGCCGGATCACGTTGCGGAAATAGTGGTGGGCGAAGGACGGCTCGATGCCGTTGCTCGCATTATTCGCGAGCGACAACGAGATCGTGCCGGTCGGCGCGATCGAGCTGTGATGAGTGAACCGCGCGCCATGCTTCTCGATATCGTCGATCAGCTCCGGCGCGACCTCACGCACCCGTTGCATGTAACGGCTGTAGCGCGCGAGCAGGACTCGGCCCGGGATCTTTTTACCGACCTGCCAGCCGTCGGCGCGCATCTCGGGCCGACGGCGCAGCATCGACTCGGTGACCTCGACTTCCTCGAGCAGCACGGGCGCGGCGCCCTTCTCCTTGGCGAGGTCGAGCCCCGTCTGCCAACCGGCGAGTGCGAGCTCTCGAGACACGTCCTCGGTGAATCGGATCGACTCGGGCGAGCCGTAGCGCATGCCCAGCAAAGCGATCGCGGAGCCCAGGCCGAGAAAGCCCATCCCGTGACGGCGCTTGCGCAGGATCTCGCCGCGCTGCTCGGGCAGCGGCAGGCCGTTGACCTCGACGACGTTGTCGAGCATTCGCGTGAAGACCTTGACGACTTCCCGGAATTCGTCCCAATCGAAGTGCGCGTGATCGCTGAACGGCGCGACGACGAACTTCGTGAGATTGATCGAGCCGAGCAGGCAGGCGCCATAGGGAGGCAGCGGCTGCTCGCCGCACGGGTTCGTCGCGCGAATGTCCTCGCACCACCAGTTGTTGTTCATCTCGTTGACGCGATCGATCAGCACGAAGCCGGGCTCCGCGAAGTCGTACGTCGACGACATGATCACGTCCCAGAGGCGGCGCGCCGGCAGCGTGCGGTAGATTCGGCACGCGACGAGCCCGCCCGTGTCGGTCACGTAGTTACCCTTGCTCGGCCATTCGCGCCAGACGACTTGCTCGGCGTCGGTCAAGTCGATCTTGTCCTCCGCAGCCTCTTGCTGGGAGATCGGAAACGCGAGCTGCCACGGCTTGTCGTGTCTCACCGCGTCCATGAACTCGTCGGTGATCAACAGCGACAGATTGAACTGGCGCAGCCGGCCGTCCTCGCGTTTCGCGCGGATGAAGTCCATCGAGTCCGGATGGCCGACGTCGAAGGTGCCCATCTGCGCGCCGCGCCGACCGCCGGCCGACGAAACCGTGAAGCACATCTTGTCGTAGATATCCATGAACGATAGCGGGCCGGACGTATACGCTCCCGCACCGCTCACGTACGCGCCGCGCGGCCGCAGCGTCGAGAACTCGTAGCCGATGCCGCATCCGGCCTTCAACGTGAGACCGGCCTCATGGACCTTGTTCAGGATGTCGTTCATCGAATCCTGAATCGTTCCCGAGACCGTGCAGTTGATCGTCGAGGTCGCGGGCTTGTGAAACTCCGCGCCGGCGTTCGACGTGATCCGGCCGGCGGGAATTGCGCCGCGATGCAGCGCCCAGACGAAGCGCTCGAACCATTCCGCGCGTTTCGACGGCTCCTCGACCGCCGCGAGGGCTTTCGCGACGCGCTGGTAGGTCCCGTCGATGTCGCGATCGACCGGCTCGCCCGACTTCGTCTTCAGCCGGTACTTGGTATCCCAGATGTTCAGCGATGCTTCTTGGAGCGCGATGTCCGCGAGTCTCGACGCTTTGAGCTCGAACGCCATGTTCATAACCGCTCTACCCCTTTCTCCTTTTGTACAAGCCGCCCCGTCGGCTCGTCGGACTGTTTCGACGTTCCATCGCGACCCGAAAAATCAAGCGCGAAAGACTCCCCGTGACTGGCAAAATGCAGCCGTCGATTCCGTCCCTGAGCTTTAGCTTTGACGACACAAGATATTGTGTCGTTGGATCGTAGAGTAGGCGCGCGGTTCGCGACTGTCAAGAGTTTATGACAAACATAATGCAACGATCTTCTTCAATAAAAACATATAATTACACGGTTGATCTAAAATCATCTCGAATTCAGCTCCGCGCCGACCGCGCCAAGCCGCGAACACAAGATGTTGTGTCCAGGAAATCCACCTGCGGCACACAAGAATTGCACAGGTTATGAAGCCCAAGAAGCCGCCGCGCGGCGCCAGGGCCGGTTGCAGCAGCCCGCGGCACTGCCAGACAATTGGGTTTTGGCGCGTGTCGGAGCGCGTCAAGTCAGCGGCCCACTCGCTACAAGGTGTCACATGATCGATTTCCCCGCTCGAGAAGCCCGGCGGCGTTGGCTCGTGCCGTTCGCCGCGCTAAGCCTTTGCGCGTCGATGGCCTCGGCCCAGCTGCCGAGCGACGTGCCAAGCCTGGCGCCGATGATCGAGAAGGTGTCGCCCGCGGTGGTCAACATCGCGGTCAGCGGCAGCGTGAAGACGGACAACCCGCTCGCGCAGGACGAGTTCCTGCGCCGCTTCTTCGACTTCGGCGGAGAGGGCCAGAACGGCCGCCGCGAGATCGAGGCCGCGGGCTCGGGTGTGATCGTCGACGCGAAGAAGGGTTACATCCTGACCAACCACCACGTGGTCGAGAACGCGGACAAGATCACGGTCACGCTCGCGGACAACCGCAGCTTGAGCGCGAAGGTGGTCGGCTCGGACGAAGGCTCCGACCTCGCCGTGCTGCAAGTGAAGGACGAAGGGCTCGTCCAAATGCCGTTCGGCGATTCGAGCAAGCTGCGCGTCGGCGACTACGTCGTCGCGATCGGCAATCCGTTCGGCTTCTCGAACACCGTCACGTCCGGAATCGTGAGCGCGCTCGGCCGTAGCGGAATCAATCGCGAGGCGTACGAGGACTTCATTCAGACCGACGCGTCGATCAATCCCGGCAACTCCGGCGGCGCGCTGATGAACTTGAGGGGCGAGCTCGTCGGGATCAACTCGGCCATCATTTCGCGCACCGGCAGCAACATCGGGATCGGCTTCGCGATCCCGGTGAACATGGCGCGCTCTATCATGGACCAGCTCGTCGCTTACGGCTCGGTGAGCCGCGGGCTGCTCGGCGTGAACATCAACGACGTGTCGCCCGAAGCGGCGGCGACCTACGGCTTGCACGACAACTCCGGTGCGCTCGTGATGAGCGTCGCGCCGAATTCGGCCGCCGAGCACGCCGGCATTCAAATCTCGGACGTGATCGTCAGCATCAACGAGCACAAGGTGCGCGACTCGGGCTCGCTCAAAGCGGCCATAGGGCTGCTCAGACCCGGCGAGAAGGTCGTGGTCGGCGTGATTCGCGACGGACATCCGCTCAAGGTCAACGCCGTGCTCGGCGAGGCGCCGGCGGCGGCCGCTCACGCCGCGCCTTCCGAGGTTGAGCCCGGCAGCGCGCCGCTCGATCCGGCCTTCGAAGGCGCCGAGCTCTCCGACAACGACGCAGGCAAGCTGCCCGGCTTGCTCGTCGCGCGAGTCGAGCCCGGCAGCCCCGCGGCAGAGCGCGGCCTACACTCGGGCGACGTGATCACCAAGGTGAACAAAGTCCGCGTGCACAACCTCGGCGAGGCGAAGCGTGTCATCGAAGGCTCACGCGCGATATTCCTCGAGGTCCAGCGCGGCGGCCGCAATCAACTCATTCGGATGCGCTGAGCTCGTCGGTCTTCCAACCTTCGAGTCGCGCCGCTCGCTCCGGCGCCTTGAGCTTCGCGAGCTCCGCCGTGTCGGCATAGAACTCGGCGAGCCCGACCGCGTCGATCCGCGCACGCAGCGCGGGCACCCAGCGCCGGTAGGTCGCGACGGATGCGAGCGCCGCGTTGTTGAGCGGCTGCTGGAACCACGCGTCGTATTCGCTGCCGCCGCCCCAGCGCTGCTTCACCGCCGCGTAGTCCGCGCGCATGGTGTCGAACGCGCGCGCCTTGTCCGCGCGCTTCTGCTCCACGGGCTCGTTCGTCGCGAACACGGCTCGCAACCGGTCCTGCTGTGCGGAGATCAGCGCCGCGAAGTCGGCGCGATGCACGAGCCGACGCTGGTACGCGGCGAGCGCTGCGTCATTGCCGCGCGCGGCGAGCCAACGCTCCGTGCCGTACTCCTCGATCGCGGTCGCGAACGCCTCGCTGAACTCGCTGTCGTCTTTCACGTAGAGCTTCTGGTGCGCGAGCTCGTGGAACAACGTGCTCGCGACGTACAGCTCGCCGCCGCCGAGCATCGTGCTGAGCACGGGATCGGCGAAATAGCCGAGCGTCGAGTACGCGCTCGAGCCGCCGCTCGAAGTGTCGTAGCCCTCGCTGACGAGCTCCTTCTCGAAGCGCTCGGCATCGGCACGGTCGAAGAACCCGCGATACGAGACGCAGCCCGCCACCGGAAAGCACCAGCGCTTCGGCTGCACCGAAAACTCCTCGGCGGCGACCACGTTCCAAACGACGTACGTGCGATCGAGCGCGACGTACGTCGTGTAGCTTTTGTTGTCCGGCAAGAGCAGATCCGTGACCGCGAACTTGCGTATCTCCGCGACCGCAGTGAGCTCAGTCTTCGTCTTAGGATCGACGGCGGGATCCGCGAGCAGCTTGTCGATCGGCGTGCGCTTGCGCAGCAGATCGAACTCTCCGCCGATCGCCTGCCAATAGAACGCGCAGCCCGCGAGCGAGACCAGCGCGGCGCAGACGATGGCCGGTCGCGCGAGGGCGAGGCAAACGTTCGGCGTGCGGTGAATCTTAAGCGCCATGACGCTACGGTATGATGCGGACCATGAAAGTTTACGAGGTCGGCGGGGCCGTACGCGACGCCCTGCTCGGCCTACCGGTCAAGGAGCGCGACTGGGTCGTCGTCGGCGCTTCGGCCGACGAGCTGCTCGCGCAAGGCTATCGGCGCGTCGGCAAGGACTTCCCCGTCTTCCTCCACCCGACCAGCGGCGACGAATACGCGCTCGCGCGCACCGAGCGCAAAGTCGGCCGCGGCTACACCGGCTTTACGTTCGACACGGCCGCGACCGTGACGCTCGAGCAGGATCTCGAGCGCCGCGATCTCACGATCAACGCGATCGCGCGTGCGGCCGATGGCTCGCTGATCGATCCATGGGGAGGCCGGCGCGATCTCGAGGCGCGCGTGCTGCGCCACGTGTCGAGCGCGTTCGCCGAAGATCCGCTTCGCGTGCTGCGCGTCGCGCGCTTCGCGGCCCGATTCGCGAAGCTCGGCTTCACGGTCGCGCCCGAGACGCAGAAATTGATGGCCGAGATCGTAGCGAGCGGCGAAATCGAGGCGCTGAAACCCGAGCGCGTCTGGCAGGAGACCGCCAAGGCGCTCGCCGAGGACGATCCCGCGGCGTACATCGAAGTGCTGCGAGGCTGCGGCGCTCTCGCGCGAGTGTTCCCCGAGGTCGACGCGCTCTTCGGCGTGCCGCAACTCGAGCGCTGGCATCCCGAGATCGACACCGGCGTGCACGTGCTGCTCGCGCTCAAGGTAGCGGCACGGCTCACGCCGGCCCCGACTGTGCGCTTCGCGGTGCTGACGCACGACCTCGGCAAGGCCGCGACACCGCAGCCGATGCTGCCTGCGCACCACGGCCACGAGCGGCGCTCCGAGGAGTTGCTCGCCGCGCTTTGCGAGCGGCTGCCCGTGCCGAATCGTTTCCGCGAGCTCGCGCTTCACGTCGCGCGCCATCACGGCACAGTGCATCGCGCGGCCGAGCTCAAGCCGCGAACCGTGCTCGAGGTGATCACGGCCGTCGACGGCCTCCGCCAACCCGAGCGCTTCGAGGAGTTCTTGCTCGCGTGCGAGGCCGACATGCGCGGCCGCAAGGCGCTCGAGAACCGCCCCTACGTGCAGGGCGACATCTTTCGCACCGCGCTGCGCGCCGCGCGCTCGGTCGATGCGGCGCGCGTCCGCGCCGAACGCAACGTCGAAGGCGAAGCGCTCGGCAAGGCTATGCACGACGCTCGGCTCGACGCGGTGAAGGCCGCGCTGAGCTGAAGGCCGGTCTCGCCGGCGGCGGCGCGCGCCGAGGACTGCGCGGCGGCGAACGACTCAGAGCCAGCCGCGGAGGTCGCGCCCCGGCAATGTGCCGCTCGACGGGGCGCCCTTGCGCAACAGCAGCACCTTAAACCGTTCTCCCATCTCCCCGGGCAGGAGCAGCGTCTTCAGCGCGCTGCGCTCGCGCAGCGCGGCGGCATCCGTGGCGGCCGACGGCGGCTCGGAGGCGAGCGTCGCGAGCAAGAACTGCGCTTGCGTCGTGAAGCCCGCGACGTCGAGTCCCGCCGCCCGCGCTGCGTCCGCACAGGCGCTGAAATCGACCCACGCGCTCACGTCCTGAAGGCCGGGATATAGAAAAGGATCGCCGTGCGCGCGATGGCGGTAGTGGCAAATCAACGTGCCCGACGAGCGCTGCAGGTGGTAGTACTCGCGCCGCACGAGCCCGTAGTCGACGAGCAGCATGCAGCCGCGGTCGACCACAGCCGCGACGCTCGCAAGCCACGCGGGCAGCTGTAGCGCGACCTCGCTCTCGTAGCCGTCCGGAAGCGGCGCGCCGAGCGCGTTCTCGAGCGCGCCGACGGCGGCCGTGAGCTCGTCGCGCTCGGGCCCGTCGGCCCACGCGAAGCCGTCGCCGTGCTCGACGACACCGAGAGGCACGACGCGAGCCACGCGCTTCGCGAAGCGCGACACGGGCAACGCGTCGAGCACCTCGTTCGCGACGACGGCGTGCACGCTCGGCTCGGCCGGCAAGCGATCGAGCCACGTGACGCGACCGACAAAGCGCGCGAGCGCGCGACCCTGCCGCTCGCGTAGGTCCGCGCTCGGCTCGAGGATCAGATAGCTGGGCTTAAGGTCGGCTAGCGCGTCGAGGATTTGTCCGGCGAGCGCGCCGGAGCCCGCGCCGAGCTCCAGAATCACCGGCGCCTCGATGCCCGCGAAATCGGCGCGCAGCATCCGCGCGAGCGCGCGGCCGAGCAAACCACTGAGCTCGGGCGCGGTCACGAAATCGCCGCTCGGTCCGAGCTTCGTGCTACCCGCGCTGTAGTACCCGAGCCCCGGCGCATTGAGCGCAAGGTCCATGTAGCGCGCAAAGTCGAGCCATCCGCCGGCGGCGCGGAGCTCTGCGCGAATCACGCGCGCGAGCTCGGCGCTGACTTCGAGCGCGGCGGAGCTCGGCGGCGGAACGGGAGCGGGAGCAGCCATCGGTCGGCCAAGGTCGTGGTGCCGATAGTGTACCCTTACGTTTCGTCGGCACGACTTTGGAGCAGCGTGGCCCGCGTTGAACGCCCACTGAATCTCGACGGCCGCTGGGCGCTCGTCACGGGCGCCGCGAAGCGGATCGGCGCCGTGATCGCACGCACGCTGCACGCGGCCGGCGCGAACGTCGCGATTCATTATCACAGCTCCGCCGACGCGGCCCGCGAGCTCGTCGCGGACCTCGAGCGCGAGCGTCGCGGCTCGGCGTTCAGCGTCGGCGCCGACGTGCGCGACGTAGGCGCGCTCGAGCGAATGGCGCACGACGTGGTCGAACGCGCGGGCCGTCTCGACGTCCTCGTCAACAACGCCTCGAATTTCTACCCGACGCCGCTCGGTACCGTCACCGAGGAGCAATGGAACGACCTCGTCGGCAGCAATCTCAAGGCGCCGCTGTTCCTCACGCAGGCATTGCTGCCCGACCTGCGCGCGGCCCACGGCGTAGTCGTGAATATCGTCGACGTGCACGCGCAGAGGCCGTTGCGCGATCACCCGGTGTACGGAGCCGCGAAGGCCGGCCTCGCGATGCTCACGCGCTCGCTCGCCAAGGACCTAGGGCCCGACGTGCGCGTGAACGGCGTGTCGCCGGGCGCGATCCTTTGGCCCGAGGACGGCATGTCGGACAAGCTGCGCGTCGGGATCGTCAAGCAGACCGCGCTCAAGCGCGCGGGCGAGCCCGAGGACATCGCGGCCGCCGTGCTGTTCCTCGTCCGCGATGCGCCCTACGTGACGGGGCAGATCATCGCGGTCGACGGCGGCCGCAGCGTGGGCTGGTGAGCCGCTCTCACCGGTAGTCCTCAGGCTGCCGCTCGATCACGACACCGACGTCGCGCGCGCGCGGGATGGCGCCGGGTTTCGCGACCGACACTTTCACCCAGGGCGCGCCGAACTCTTTCACGGCGATCTCCGCGATCGCCTCGGCGAGCGTCTCGACGAGCTTGAACTCCGACGCGCCGACGAACTCGAGCACGCGCTGCGACACACGCTCGTAGTTCAGCGCGCCTTCCACGGAGTCGGCTCGCGCCGCCGCGCGCGAGTCGGTCGCGACCTCGAGGTCGATGCTCACGATCTGCTTGACCCGGCGCTCCCACTCCCAGAAGCCGATGATCGCTTCGACCCTGAGCTCGTGCAGGAAGAGTTTGTCCACGTTCGTCCTTCTTCTATTGCTTTGGCTCGACCGGCCCGAGCTCGGCGAGCGGCCAGCGGGGCCGCGCGATGATCCGCGGCGGCCAGTCGCTCGCGGCCTGAGTATGCCGACACCAGCCGGCGTACGCGATCATCGCGCCGTTGTCGGTACAGAGCGCGGGCCGCGGATAGTACACGCGGACGCCGATTCGATGTCCGAGCGTCGCGAGGCTCGCGCGCAGCAGCTTGTTCGCTCCGACGCCGCCGGCGATCACGAGCCGCTCGAGGCCGGTCGCCTCGAGCGCCCGGCGGCACTTGCCCACGAGCGTGTCGACCGCGGCGGCCTGGAATGACGCGGCGAGGTCGGCACGAGTCGTCGGATCGAGCTCGGCGCGCGGCCCGCGCGCGGCGTCGATCGCGAGCCGGGCCGCAGTCTTGAGCCCGCTGAAGCTGAAATCGAGCCCTTGGTTCTTGAGCGGGCGCGGCAGAGTGAAGCGTTCGGGATCGCCGGCTTCGGCGAGGCGCGCAAGCTCCGGTCCGCCCGGATACGGCAGGCCGAGCAGCCGTGCGACCTTGTCGAACGCCTCGCCCGCCGCGTCGTCGAGCGTCTCGCCGATGATCGTGTAACGACCGAGCCCCGCGACCTCGATGAGCTGGGTATGGCCGCCCGATACGAGCAGCGCGAGGAATGGGAACTGGGGCGGCTCCGCCTCGAGCATGCTCGCGAGCAAGTGGCCCTCGAGGTGGTGCACAGGCACAGACGGGATCTTCAGGGCGTAGGCGAGCGACGACGCGAGCGAGCCGCCGACGAGCAGCGCGCCGATCAGCCCCGGGCCGGCCGTGTACGCGATCGCGTCGAGGTCAGACCACTCGAGGTTCGCTTCGCCCAGGACCTCCTCGACCATCGGCAGCAGCTTTGCGATGTGATCGCGCGAGGCGAGCTCGGGCACGACGCCCCCGAACGCCGCGTGGATCGCGACCTGGCTCGCGAGCCGCTCGGCGAGCACGCCCCGGCCCTCCTCGAAGACTGCGACGCCGGTCTCGTCGCAGCTCGTCTCGATCCCGAGCACCCGCATCGCGCTTTACAGGCCGCGCCGGGCGCGGCTAATATGCCGCTCTTGCGCCGGCGTAGCCGGCCAATTTTTCTGTGGTCGGCGATTCATTACAGTCCCCAAAAAGTAATCACGCGAGCGAGCTCCGATGCCTGGCGTCCGTATAAGAGAAAGCGAACACTTCGACGCGGCCCTGCGCCGTTTCAAGAGAGCGTGCGAGAAGGCCGGCGTGCTGACCGAGCTACGACGACGCGAGTTCTACGAGAAACCGACCCAAGAACGCAAGCGCAAGAAGGCCGCGGCCGTAAAGCGGCACCTGAAGCGCAACCTCCGGGCCCCGACCACAAGGCGCCGTAGACTCTACTGATCTGTTGCTCCGGTCATGCCGCTAAAGGAGCGCCTCACGGAAGACATGCAGGCCGCGATGAAGGCCGGCGACAAGCCGCGCCTGAGCGTGCTGCGCATGGCTCTCGCCGGCGTCAAGCAGCGAGAGGTCGACACGCGCCGGCCGCTCGACGACGCGGGCGTGACGTCGGTGCTCGAGCGGATGATCAAGCAGGGCCGCGACTCGGTCCAACAGTACCGCGATGGCAGCCGTGAGGATCTCGCCTCGAAGGAGGAGTACGAGATCAAGGTGCTCCAGGGCTATCTGCCGCAGCCGCTCAGCGATTCCGAGCTCGAGGCGCTGATCGCGGAGGCGATCGAGGCGGCCAACGCGCAGAGCGTAAAGGACCTCGGCAAAGTGATGGGCGTCATCAAGACGCGCGCCGCGGGCCGCGTGGACATGAGCGCCGTCGGCCCGCGCGTCCGGGCGATGCTCACGCCCGAGTAGCCGACGTCTCTCGAACGAGAAGAAAGCCGAGCTTGTGGCCGCGTCCCGGGCTCGCATAATGCGGGGCCATGAGCGGGCTGATCCCACAGGCCTTCATCGACGAGCTGATCGCGCGCGCGGACATCGCCGAGATCGTCGGCGCGCGCGTCGCGCTCAAGAAAGCCGGCAGCAATCTCAAAGGCCTCTGCCCGTTTCACGCCGAGAAGACACCGTCGTTCACGGTGAGCCCGACGAAGGGCTTCTATCACTGCTTCGGCTGCGGCCAGCACGGCACCGCGATCGGCTTCTTGATGGCCTACGACAACTTGAGCTTCCCCGAAGCCGTCGAAGCGCTCGCCGAGATGCTCGGGATGGAAGTACCGCGCGCCGCGGCGCAGGCGGACGAACGCCGCGGCGAGCACGACGAGCTCTATGCGCTGCTCCGCGAGGCGGATCAGATCTACCGCGCGGCGCTGCGCGACAGCCCGCAGGCGATCGCTTACTTGAAGAAGCGCGGGATCGACGGCGCGACGGCTGGACGCTTCTCGATGGGCTACGCACCGGCCGGATGGGACACGATCTTGAAGGCGCTCGGCACTTCCGACGCGCGGCTCGCGCAACTGAAAGTCGCAGGCCTGCTCAGCGAGAACGACGGCGGCCGCAGGTACGACAAGTTCCGCGACCGGATCATGTTTCCAATCCGCAACGTGCGCGGGCAGATCATCGGCTTCGGCGGCCGCGTGCTCGACGCGGGCGAGCCGAAATACCTGAACTCGCCCGAGACCCCGATCTTCCGCAAGGGCCAGGAACTCTATGGGTTGTTCGAGGCGAAGAGGAACCCGGGCAAGCCGAAGGAGATCATCGTCGTCGAGGGCTACCTCGACGTCGCGAGCCTCGTGCAATTCGGCGTCGAGAACGTCGTCGCGACGCTCGGCACCGCGATGACGAACGACAATATAAGAAGACTCACTCGCCTGACGGACCGAGTCGTGTTCTGCTTCGACGGCGATCGCGCCGGCCGTGCGGCAGCGTGGCGCGCGATGGAGGCCGCGCTGCCGTACGGCGGCGGCAACGTCGAGCTCAAGTTCCTGCTGCTGCCCGAGGGCGACGATCCGGACACGTTCGTGCGCAGCCGCGGCGCGGACGCTGTCCGCGCGCTCGCCGCGAGCGCCGTGTCGTTGCCCGAGTTCTTGGTCGAGGAATTGGACGCGCGAGTGGACTTTGGAACGGCCGGCGGCCGTGCGCGCTTCGATGCGGTCGCGAAGCCGTTGCTGCGCCGATTGCCCGAGGGGAGCTACCGCGAGACGACGCTCGAGATGCTGCGAAACGTGATGGGATTGTCGCGGGAGGTCTTCGAGCACCTGCTCGGCGACGCCGCACCCCCGGTCGTCGCGAAGCCGGTGCCCTCGGGCGGCGGCAAGCGAAGAACCGCGGTGCAGAAGGTGATCAACCTCGCGCTGCACTACCCGCGCGCCGCTGCCCAGCTCGCGGAGTCCGAGCAGCTCGCGACTTTGAGCCAACCCGGCAGCGACGTGCTGCGCCGTGTGTTCGCGACCGCCGCGGGGCTCGGCGACGCAAATGCGGCGAGGCTACTGGAAAATTTGCGCAACGACCCCGACTTCCAGCACCTCGAGCGCATCGGTGCCGAGCCGCCGCTCGGCATCGAAGACGAAGACGCGGCGCTCAAAGAGCTCGAGGAATCGCTTCAGCATTTGGGCCGTGACGCCGATAAGGACGCGAATGTCCAGCGGATTCGGGCCCATAGGCCGGGCGCCGGACCGGAGTGAGCCGCAAGCCTTTGAAAAACTAAGTCTTTGCAAAAGGAACTATGCCCTAGCCCGGTCGATCTGAGTTCGAGTATAGTGCGCCGTTTGAGTTGCGCCCCCTCACCCCCCGAGGAACCGAAACCTACATGGATACGCCAGCTCAGCCCCAGGAAGATGAACGCCAATCGCAGCTCAAGCTGCTGATCGCGAAAGGCAAGGAACAGGGCTACCTCACGTATAGCGAGGTCAACGATCACCTGCCGAGCGACATCGTCGACCCGGAGCAGATCGAAGACATCGTCAACATGATTAACGACATGGGCATCACGGTGTACGAAAAGGCACCGGACGCCGAGTCGTTGCTGCTTTCCGATAACGCGGTCTCGAACGACGACGACGCAGCCGACGAGGCTGCCGCGGCGCTCGCGACCGTCGACGCCGAGTTCGGCCGCACGACGGACCCCGTTCGCATGTACATGCGCGAGATGGGCACGGTCGAGCTGCTCACGCGCGAGGGCGAGATCCGGATCGCGAAGCGCATCGAGGAAGGCCTCGATCAGGTTCGCGGCGCGCTCGTGCAGTTCCCGCAGACGTGCGAGCTGATCTTCAACACGCACGACCAGATCCTGCGCGGGGAGTCCCGCCTGCAAGATCTGATCACGGGCTTCATCGACCCGAACGAACAGATCGCCGATCCGAGCGCACGCGCGGCCGAGCAAGTGGCCGAGGAAAGCGACCCGGACTCCGAGGACGAGGAAGCCGCGGTCGACACGGGCCCCGATCCCGAGGAAGTCGCGGCGCGCCTGAAGAAGCTCCGGCGCCTGCACAAGAAGTACTTCGAGACGCTCAGTGCCGAAGGCGTGAAGCAACCGCCGACGAAGAAGGCGCTCAAGGGCCTCATCAACGAGTTCATGGAGCTCAAGCTCGCGCCGAAGGTATTCGACGCGCTCGTCGCGCAGCTGCGCGACGTCGTCGCACAGATCCGCGCGCTCGAGCGGCAAGTGATGGCGCTCTGCGTCCGCGACGCGGGCATGCCGCGCAAGGACTTCATCGCGACGTTCCCGAAGAACGAGACGAACCTGCACTGGATCGACAAGCACATCCGCTCCAAGCGCAAGCACTCGTCCGCGCTCGCGAAGCTCAAGGAAGAGGTGCAGCGCAACCAGAAGCGTCTGCAGAAGATCGAGCAGACGGCCTCGCTCACGATCGCCGACATCAAGGAGATCAATCGCGAGATTTCGCTCGGCGAGGCGCAAGCCCGGCGCGCGAAGAAGGAGATGGTCGAGGCGAACCTTCGTCTCGTGATCTCGATCGCGAAGAAGTACACGAACCGCGGCCTGCAGTTCTTGGACCTGATCCAGGAAGGCAACATCGGCTTGATGAAGGCCGTGGACAAGTTCGAATACCGGCGCGGCTACAAGTTCTCGACCTATGCGACGTGGTGGATCCGCCAGGCGATCACGCGCTCGATCGCGGATCAGGCGCGCACGATCCGCATCCCGGTGCACATGATCGAGACGATCAACAAGCTGAACCGGATCTCGCGCCAGATGCTCCAGGAGATGGGCCGCGAGCCGACTCCGGACGAGCTCGCGCAGCGGATGGAGATGCCCGAGGACAAGGTCCGCAAGGTGCTCAAGATCGCGAAGGAGCCGATCTCGATGGAGACCCCGATCGGCGACGACGAGGACTCGCATCTCGGCGACTTCATCGAGGACACCGGAGTGTCCTCGCCGATCGACTCCGCGACCGACGAAGGCCTGAAGGAGACGACGCACGCGGTGCTCGCGGGCCTCACGCCGCGCGAGGCGAAGGTGCTCCGGATGCGCTTCGGCATCGACATGAACACCGACCACACGCTCGAGGAGGTCGGCAAGCAGTTCGACGTCACTCGCGAGCGGATCCGGCAGATCGAGGCGAAGGCGCTGCGCAAGCTGCGCCACCCGTCGCGCTCGGATCAGCTGCGCAGCTTCCTGATCGACGACTAATCGGCTCTCGGCGCGGCGCGGCATTCTGCGCCGCGCCGCGACGGTATTTCCGCACGGGATCGATCGGGCCCTTAGCGCTTGACGGGGCCGATGCCGAGCACAGTCTTGCCGAAGAGCTCGTTCAAGACCTGCGCCAGACCGGCGTAGATCGCAGCGGCACCACAGACGATGCCTTCGAAGCCGGTGAAGTGCCTGAACGCCGGGTCGGCGCCCGTGTAGTCACCGATCGCGAGCAGAAGAAACAACACAACGAGCGTCGCGAACACGACCTGCAACGCACGATTGATCCTGAGCGTGCCGACGAACAGCCCCGCCGTGAACAAGCCCCACATGGCTAGATAGGCGGCCATCGCCGTCGCGTCGGGCGCCTTGGAAGCGCCCGTCGCCGGCAACAGCAACAGCGCCACGAGCGAGAGCCAAAAGAACCCGTAGGAAATGAACGCCGTCGTGGCAAACGTGTTGCCCTTCTTCCATTCCATGATGCCCGCTATGACTTGAGCGAGGCCGCCGTAGCACAGCCCCATCGCGAGAATCATGCTGTTGAGCTCGAAGAAGCCGGCGTTGTGCAAATTCAGCAAGACCGTGGTCATGCCGAACGCGAGCAGTCCGAGCGGTGCGGGATTGGCAGTCGCGTCCTTGATCTGCAGCGGAGTTGCATCAGCCATTTCTTCGTTCTTCTTTGCCGGCGCCGTGCAGCACGGGGCATCATGATCGAGTGGCACAAACGACCTAGTCAAGATTGCTGCCCGCACAGACCTCGATACCTTCATCAAAAAACTGAGAGATTCGCCATGAACCCAAGACCTCGCTCCTTGCTCATCGCGCTTGCATTGGCCGTGCTCGCCGCTCACAGCGATGCGCAGACGGCTGCGCCGGCCAATCCGCTGGACGTCGTGCCGGATAAGATGCCCTTCGACGTGCCTTACGGGGCACCGGTAACGTTGGATCGCGCCGACGCCGTGCTCGCAGCGTCATTGACCGAGGCCAAGATGCGCGGCTGGAAGCTGGTCTGCGCCGTCCTCGATTCAGGCGGGAACCTGGTTTCAGTCAAGCGCATGGACGGCGCGCAGCTAGCGTCCATCGACATTGCCATCCACAAGGCCCGCACGGCCGTGAAGTTCCGGCGCGAAACCAAGGTGTTCGAAACCAACGTGCAGTCCGGCAACGTTTACCAGCTCACGCTGGACGACGTGGTCGCCTCCCGCGGCGGCATCCCCCTGGTCAGCGAAGGTAAGCTCGTCGGGGCCATCGGCTGCTCGGGCGGCTCCGGTTCGCAGGACGAGGTCGTGGCCAAGGCGGGTGTGGCCGCGTTTAAGTAAGCGCTCGGGGGCGGCGAAACCATCCAGGTGGTGTGCAATGAACGAGCCGAAAAATCGCGTTCGGGGGCTCTGCGTCGCGGGCGCTCTCTTGATCTGCTGCTCCACGACGGCCGTCGCAGCCGGCCCGAGAACGCTCGCCGGCGCCGCATGCGAAAGCCCGCCGCCGCAGCATTGCGCCGAAGCGTGCGTGCCGGCGCTGCTCGGCGAGCTCGGCAACGCGATGGAGCCGAGGTCGGGCCGCAAGTTCTTCCTCGACTACCCCTGCGATCTAAAGGACAACGAGCAGGTCGTGCTGATCCTGAGCCTGCACGGCGCGGGGTCGATCGGCAATTGGCAGCGCCATTACTTCCCCGCGTTCGACTACAAAGAGAAGTATCGGCTCGTGATCGCGACGCCGACGGCCGCGAGCTCCGCAGCGATCTTCCCAAACCAGCCGCCGGTGCGGATGTGGACGGCCGACGGCGACGACGAGTATCTGCGCAACGTCACGGATTACTTGCTCGCAGAGATCGGACGAAAGAACGTGAAGGCGTTCTGGCTCGCGGGCCACTCGCAGGGCGGGCTCACGGCAAACCGAATCGTGTGCACGGACTATTTCAGGGACAAGGTCGATGGCTGGCTGAGCCTGTCCGGCGGCCGTATCGGGCCCGCGCAGATCGCGCCGGACTTCTTCGGGCCGAACGGCCCGCCGCCCGCGTTGTCCGGAGGCGGCGCGGATTCGCCACGTCCCGGCGTCGCGTCGTTGCCGTCGTGCGACCTCTCTTACATCTTCACGTCGGGCGAGCTCGAGATCACCGGTTTGCCGGCCGCATCGCCGTGGGCGCAGAAGTACGGCTGCGCGGCGCGGCAGCGGCGCGCGGACATCGTGGATTCCGCGAAGGGCTACGTCACGGGCGCGAGCCCCGGCCGGCCCCCGAGCTGGGGCCGCGACGCGCGGCCCGGAACGGCACAGGAGTTCGTCTATTCCGGCTGCAAGGGCAAAAAAGTCGTCGCCGACGTGCTGCGCCTCGACAAGGGCCACACCGAAGGGCTCGAGCCGAAGGTGACCGAGGAGCTCGTGAGACTCATCGTGAGCGCACCGGGCGGCAAGCTACGGAAGTCGCAGTGAGCGCGGCGCGCCGTCCGGCGCGCGACGCAGCGCGACCGATCGCGTTACCATACCGCGCGTTGGGCCTGTAGCTCAGTTGGTTAGAGCAGGGGACTCATCGACAACGGTGCCTCCGCGTGCGACGAGCCGCGGAGTGGACGGGATGAATTCAGGAAACCCGCACCGCTCGCACGACGTTCGGCGATGAGCGCCGCGTGCGGGCGCCGGCAATCCTGAGCCAAGCCGGCGGTGCACCGCCGGACGGTGCAGAGACTACCTGAGAGCTTCGAGCGCTCTTAATGACAGGCACGAGCGTCCCGCACCCTACCCCGCGCGTCGGACGGGTGAAGAGATAGTCCACTTCCGCCGGAAACGGCGGGCAGAGTGAATCCCTTGGTCGTAGGTTCAAGTCCTACCGGGCCCACCAATTTCGAGCGCCGGCTCTCGTAATCACGATGGACGACCCGTCACCCTCCACGGCCGCTCCGCAGGGCTTGAGCGACGCCGAGGCGCTGGCTCGTCTGCGTGGCGAGGGCTACAACGAGCTGCCGCGCGCGGATCGGCGCACGCCGCTCAGGATCGTCGGCGAGGTCATGCGCGAGCCGATGCTCGCGCTGCTCGTCGGCGCGGGCGGCGTCTACCTCGCGCTCGGCGACCTGCGCGAAGCACTGATCCTGCTCGCGTTCGCCACCGTGTCGGTCGCGATCACCATCGTGCAGGAAACGCGGACCGAGCGCGTGCTCGAGGCGCTGCGTGACCTCACGAGCCCGCGCGCGCTCGTGATCCGCGACGGGCGACGGCGCCGAATCGCGGGCCGTGAGGTCGTGCGCGGCGATCTCGTTGTTCTCTCCGAGGGCGATCGTGTGCCGGCCGACGGGGTGCTGCGCGAGGGCCAGGATCTGCAGGCCGACGAGTCTCTGCTCACGGGCGAGTCCGTCCCGGTCCGCAAGGTGCCGCGCGCGCCCGCCGCGCAGGAACGTCCGGCCCGTCCCGGCGGCGATGATTTGCCGCACGTGTTCTCCGGGTCGCTGATCGTGCGCGGCAGCGGCATCGCGGAGGTGACGGCCACCGGGGCGCGCAGCGAGATCGGCAAGATCGGCCAATCGCTCGGCACGCTCGCGACCGAGCCACCGCGACTCCAAGCGCAAACGCGGCGCATCGTGCGCGTGTTCGGGCTCGTCGGCGGCGCGATCAGTGTGCTAGCGGTCGTGCTCTACGGCACCTTGCGCGGCGGCTGGCTCGACGCGTTGCTCGCCGGTATCGCGCTCGGCATGTCGATGCTGCCCGAGGAATTCCCGGTCGTGCTCACGGTGTTCATGGCGATGGGCGCGTGGCGGATCTCGCGCGAGCGCGTGCTCACGCGCCGCGCCGCGGCGATCGAGACGCTCGGCTCGGCGACCGTGCTCTGCACGGACAAGACCGGAACGTTGACCGAGAACCGGATGTCAATCGCGGAATTGCGGCTCGCGGACGGCGCGGCGCTGCGCGTTGCCGAGCGCGGCGAACCGCTTCCAGAGCCGTTTAGCGAGCTCGTCCGCCACGGAGCTCTCGCGAGCGCGCGAGATCCGTTCGACCCGATGGAAAAGGCTCTCCACGAGCTCGACGCGCGGCGCGCGCCGGGGCGCGAGGCCGAGCACGGCGGACTTGCGCGCGTCTACGGTCTGCGTTCCGACCTGCTCGCGGTGACCCAAGCGTGGCGGAGCCGCGACGGCGGCGGGTTCATCGTCGCTGCGAAAGGCGCGCCCGAAGCGATCGGCGAGCTGTGTCGCCTCCCTCGCGACGAGCTCGAGCAGATGAGGACCGCGTTGCAGAACATGGCCGCGCGGGGGCTCCGCGTGCTCGCCGTCGCGCGCGCCCGGGTCACTGGCGATCGCCTGCCCGAGACGCCGCGCGGCTACGAGCTCGAGCTCTTGGGGCTAGTCGGCCTCGCCGACCCGCTGCGCGCCGGAGTGCGCGCCGCGATCGACGAGTGCCGCGGCGCAGGCATCCGCGTCGTGATGATCACGGGCGACTATCCCGCGACGGCCGCGGCGATAGGGCGCGAGGCCGGCCTCGACACGGCCAAGGTCCTCACGGGCGACGACCTACTACGTCACACGGACGTCGAGCTCGCGCGCGAAGTCGCGGCGGTCACGGTGTTCGCGCGGATCATGCCCGAGCAGAAGCTGCGCATCGTCAACGCGCTCAAGGCCCGCGGAGACATCGTCGCGATGACGGGCGACGGCGTTAACGACGCGCCCTCGCTCAAGGCCGCGCACATCGGCGTCGCGATGGGCGGCCGCGGGACGGACGTGGCGCGCGAAGCGTCGTCGATCGTCCTGCTCGACGACGACTTCGGCTCGATCGTTAAGGCTGTGCGTCTCGGCCGGCGAATCTACGACAACCTGCGCAAGGCGATGGGCTTCATCCTCGCCGTGCACGTCCCGATCGCGGGGCTCGCGCTGTTGCCGCTGTTGACCGGGCTGCCGATCGTGCTCGGCCCGATCCACATCGCATTCCTCGAGATGGTGATCGATCCGGTCTGCACACTCGTATTCGAAGCGGAGGAAGAAGAGGAAGACGTCATGCGCCGACCGCCGCGGCCGACCGACGAGCCGCTCCTGTCCGGCCGACTGATCATCTGGGGCCTGCTGCAGGGACTGCTCGCGTTCGCGCTCGTTGCATCAATCTACGTGGTCGCGAACTTGCGCGGGATGCCCGAAGACGAAGCGCGCGCGCTCGCGTTCTTCTCGCTCGTGACCGCGATCGTCGCGCTGGTTTTCGCGAACCGAAGCTTCAGCGCCTCGATTCCGACCGCGCTGCGCCGCCCGAACCAGGCGCTGAAGCTCGTGCTCGCGGTCGTGATCGCGACGCTCGGGCTGACGCTCGTCTGGCCCTTCGCGAGCACGCTGTTCCGGTTCGGGCCGCTGCACGCGGACGATCTCTCGCTAACGGTCGGCGCCGGAGTCGTGATACTGATCGCGCTGGAGCTCTTGAAGCCGCTGCTGCGAGAACGTGTGCGCCGATGAACGCCAGCCCCCGAAACAACGCAGCGCACAATGCGCTCGACGCGTTCCTCAGCGTCGAGACGGCCGGCGGCATCGTGCTGTTCGTCGCGACCGCGCTCGCGCTCGGCTGGGAAAACTCGCCCTGGCACGCGGCCTACGAGCACCTCTGGGAAATCCAGCTCGTTCACGTCGGCGTGCTCGTCGACGTCGACGTGTCGTTGCACTTCTTCGTCAACGAAGTGCTGATGACGTTCTTCTTCTTCGTCGTCGGCCTCGAGATCCGCCGCGAGGCTCACGACGGCGCGCTCGCGAGCTTGAAGCTCGCGGCGCTGCCGGTCGCCGCCGCGGTCGGCGGCGTCCTCGCGCCCGCGCTGATTTATCTCGGCGTCAGCGGCGCCACGGAGCACGCGGGCGGCTGGGCCGTGCCGACCGCGACCGACATCGCGTTCGCGGTCGGCGTGCTCGCGCTGCTAGGCAAGCGCGTGCCTCCCCCGCTGCGCGCCTTGCTGCTCGCGCTCGCGATCGCCGACGACGTGGCCGCGATCGTGATCATCGCGGTCGTGTTCGCGGGCGGCGTGTCGCTCACGGGGGTCGCAATCGCGGCCGCCGGCGTCGCGGCCGTGCTCGCGTTGCGCAAGCTCGGTGTCGGCGCCGAGATCGTCTACGCGCTGCCCGGAGCCGTGGTCTGGATAGGCCTGCTCGACGCCGGCGTCCACCCCGTGCTCGCGGGCGTGCTCCTAGGGATGCTCACGCCGATGACGCCGCGCCGCGCGGGCGACCCGCCGCCCGCCGTGCGCGTCGAGAAGCTGCTGCACCCCTGGATCGCGTTTCTCGTGATGCCGCTGTTCGCGCTCGCGAACGCTGGGATCAGGCTTGACGGCATCGACCTCGCGGAACCGGCGCTACGCACGCTCGTGAGCGCGGTTGCCGTCGGGCTCGTCGTCGGCAAGCCTCTCGGCATCTTCACGACGGCGTGGCTCGCGGTGCGACTCGGTTGGTGCGCGCTGCCGCCCGGCGTGCGTTGGAGCGGCATCGTCGTGATCGGCTGTCTCGGCGGCATCGGCTTCACGATGGCGATCTTCATCGCCACGCTCGCTTTTCCAAATCAAGACGCGCTCGCGGCCGCCAAGCTCGCGGTGCTCGTCGGCTCGGCCGTGGCGGCCGTGCTCGGCTTGTTGCTCGGCGCTCGGCTATTCAGGAGACCGGCATGAACCCTTCGACCGAAGCTCGACTGCTTCTCTGCATCGCGGGCCTGATGCTGCTCGACGCGACGATCGGCGGCGCCGTCGCGAGCCACGTGCTCACGAACCTCGACGAGCGCTCATTGCGATCGTTCGATACGGCCGTCGACTTCGAGTTCTTCCACGCGCTCGGCTTGATCGGCGTCGTGCTGGTCGCGGACCGAATCGGCGCGACGCTGTGGCTGCGCGCGGCCGCATGGCTGATCGTGGTCGGCGTCGTGCTGTTCTGCGGCAGCATCGCGGTCGTGACGTTCGGCGCGCCGCGCGGTGTGCTCGCGCTCGCGCCCTACGGCGGCGTCGCGTTGATGGCCGGGTGGCTCGCGTTCGCGATCGGCGTCTGGCGCCGGCCCGCCTGAGGGGCGCTCAGCGCTTGCGCTTCGGCCTGCGCGCGAGCGAGCTCGCGCAGATCCTCTCGACGAGATCCGGGAACGAGATCCCGACCGCGGCCGCCGCGCGCGGCAGCAGGCTCGCGGACGTGAGCCCCGGCAGCGTGTTCACCTCGAGGCACCAGATCTCGCCGTCCGCGTCCATCCGGAAATCGACGCGGCTGTAGACGTCGAGCTTCAGCGCGCGATGCACGCGCAGCGCGAGGTCCTGCGCGCGCGCCGCAGCTTCCGCCGTGATGTCGGCGGGGAAGATCTCCTCCGCGCCGCCCGCCTGGTACTTCGCGGCGTAATCGAAGATCGGCCCGGTCTTCGGGATGATCTCTCCGACCGCGAGCGCGCGATCGTCGAGCACACCGACCGTGAGCTCGCGACCCGCGATGTAGCGCTCGATCATCACGTCGGCGTCGTAATTCGCCGCGAGCTTGAGCGCGGCGTCGAGCTCCTTGCGGTTCTCGACGAGCGTGAGACCGACGGTCGAGCCCTGCCCGTTCGGCTTCACGATCAACGGGAAGCCGATCCTCTGCTCGACGACGTCGAGCGGCTGCGGCGCCATGAGCCAATCGGGGGTCGGCACGCCGGCCGCGAGGAACAACCGCTTCGCGACATCCTTGTCCCAGCCGAGCGCGCTGCCCAGCCGGCCGCTGCCGGTATAAGGGATCCCGGCGAGATCGAGCAGCGCCTGCACCGTGCCATCCTCGCCCCTGCCGCCGTGCAGCGCGAGGAATACGAGATCGACCTCGGCGAGATCGGGCGCCGAAACGACCGTCGGCAAGCCCGCGACCTGACTCTTGTCGGGCGGGCGCTTGTCGATCTTGCCCGCGAACAAGCGTTGCTCGTCGTCGCGGCCGAGCCGGCCGCGCCCCGAGTCGTATGCAATCACCTCGTGACCGCGGCTGCGCAACGCGCCGACCACCTGCGCCGCGCTCGCGATCGACACGTCGCGCTCCATGCTATCGCCGCCGAACAACACCGCGATCTTCAACTCGAGTCCCCCGGGCTTCGAACGCCGCGCATTGTAAACGTTTCACCGCGATTCGCCGCGCGAGCTGCGTCACGCGGCGGTCTATACTCTGCCGCTCGCGGCCCGGCCGATGTGAGCCGCGGCACGCACAACGACGCTGCAATCGGACGATGGACGCGCAGACTAAAGACAAGGACGCGATGAGCACTCCGGACAGCGCATCGTATCGACGTGGGCCGCTCGGGTTGGCGAGCGCGCTCGCGACCGTGCGGCTCGGCGCGGCGGTCTGCGCGGCATTCGCGGCCGCGCCGGCGCCCGCGCAGAGCCAGCGGGCGGACGCGGCCGACGAGATGATCGTGCTCGGCACCTACATCAAGCGGCCCTCGCAGTTCGACGCGCCGTCACCGGTCGTGATCCTGTCGGCGGACGACCTCGCGGCCACCGGCGCAAACAAGATCAGCGACGTGATCGACCGGCTCACGATCAACACGGGCTCGCAAAACAACCCCGACGCGTTCACGCAGAACCAGACCACCGGCACGAGCAACGTGAACCTGCGCGGGCTCGGCGTGAGCTCGACGCTCGTGCTCGTGAACGGCCGCCGAGAGGTGCAGAGCGCGGCCGCGACGGACCGTGGCGAGAACTTCGTCGACACTTCGGCGCTGCCGCCGATGATCGCGTTCCAGCAAGTCGAGGTGCTCAAGGACGGCGCGACGGCGCTGTACGGCTCCGAGGCCGTCGCGGGCGTCGTGAACTTCGTCACGCGCGACAGGTTCGATGGCTTCGAGCTCGACGCGAGCGCGCGGGCCGTCGACGGCACGCCGCAGCGCGACCTCGAGATCAGCGGCCTGTTCGGCGGCGGCGACTACCGCACGCGCGTGTTGGTCGCTTTCAGCCACCTCTCGCGCGACATGCTCACGACGGCCGACCGCCGGCTGTCGACGACGAGCGACGACCTGAGCCAGGCCGGCAACCCCGGCACGTTCCTCGTGCCGACTCGGCCCGCGAACCCCGTCTACGGCGCGGTCTGGGCCTCCGCCTACGACGTAAACGCCAACGGGATCGCGGACTTCATCGAGCCGCAGCTCGGGCGCCCGCCGGTGCCGGGCGCGAAGCCGCCGGTGTTCGCGGACCAGAGCTGCACCGCGATCGCGGCGAAGGACAAGACGGTGATTCCCGCGATCGCGGTCGCGGTCCCGACGCCGATCGGCACGGTGCCGCTCGGGCTCTGCGAGTTCGACTTCGGCTCGTTCTACTCGCTCGTGCCGAAGGAGACGCGCGACAACTTCTTTGCGGAGCTCACGCGCGACATGGAGCACGACCTGCAGGGCCGCATCGAGGCGCACTTCGCGCGCAACAACGCGGAGCGCGACAACTCGCCGTCGTTCCCGTTCGCCGCGTTCCCGGTCGTGCCCGCGACGCACCCCGACAATCCGTACGGCACCGACGTGCAGTTCATCGGCCGGCTCGTCGGCGCGGGCGGCAGCGCGTCGAAGTCGTTCCACGAGTCCGACACTTGGCGTCTCGCGGCCACGCTCGCGGGCTCTATCGGCAAGATCTGGAGCTTCGACCTCGGCACGACGTTTAGCGGCAACACGTTCTACGTGCAGGCGAGCGACGTGCTGAAGGACCGCTTCAGCGCCGCGCTCCGAGGGCTCGGCGGCTTCCAGTGCAACCCTGCCACCGGCACACCGGGCGTCGCGCCGTGCGCCTACTACAACCCGTTCGGCACGGCGCTCGTGGGCACCGGCACGCGCAACTCGCCCGACCTGATCGCGTTCCTGACCGGTGATGAGAGCTTCGACGCGCGCAGCGATCTCTACATCGTCGAGGGCAACGTGACGCGCGATCTCGGCGCGCTGCGCGGCGTGCCGATCCGTCTCGCGGCGGGCGCTCAGTACCGGCGCGAGAAGCTCTCATACGACTACGACGCGAACGCGAACCGGGACAACTTCATGTTCCTGGTCGGCAACCCCGACTTCGGCAACGATCGCAGCGTCGCAGCGGCGTTCGTCGAGCTGTCGCTGCCGGTCGCGGAAGACTTGAACGTGCAGGTCGCGGCGCGCTACGAGAACTACGGCGACGGCGTCGACTCCGCCGACCCGAAGGTCTCGCTGCTCTGGCGGCCGACGCTGAACTTCTCGCTGCGCGCGTCGGCCGGCACGTCGTTTCGCGCGCCGTCCTTGTTCCAGGCGTTCGGCACGCAGACGTCGCTCGCGCAGCTGATCGACCCGCGCGTCGGCACGCCGCAGTTCTTCCCGGTCCGCACGCAGCCCAACCCGAACGGCGCTCCGCTCGAGCCCGAGTCCGCCGACGTGCTGAACATCGGCGTGAGCTACTCGCCGCTCACGAAGCTGGATCTCTCGCTCGACTACTGGTCGTTCGACTACTCGCACGTGATCGTCGAGCAGAACAGCCAAGCGCTGCTGAACGCGGCCGCGCTCGGCAACCCGCAGGCGAGCGCGCAGGTGATCCGCGATCCCGCGACGGGTCTTCTGGTGCGCGTCGACTCCTATTATCAGAACGCCTCAGCGCTGAACACCGACGGCTTCGATCTGTCCGCCGCGTACACGTTCGATCTCGCCGCGAACGGCACGCTGCGCATCGGCGCCGAGGGCACTTACATCTCGAAGTACGACCTCGACGATCCACAAGCGGGCCACGTCGTCGGCGCCGGCAAGCGCAACTTCGCGAACTTCGGCACGTCGACGCCGCGTTGGCGCGCGGACGCGTTCGTGAATTGGCACCACCAACGGCACGCCGTCAACGCGTACGTCCGCTACATCGACTCCTACGTCGACGACGAGATCCAGCTCGGCCAAGGGCCAGAGTCGTATCGGCCGATCGCGAGCGACCTCACGGTCGACCTGCAGTACACGTACACGGTCGGGCGCCGCTATTCGCCCACGCTGTCGTTCGGCGCGATCAACCTGTTCGACCAAGATCCGCCGCACGTCGCGACGAACGGCGGCTACGATTCGAAAGTCGCGGACCCGCGCGGGCGCGTGCTGTACGCTAAGGCCGCGTTCAAGTTCTAGCCGCTCGCGAGCGGAACACGAAAAATAGAGCCTGGGGGAAACGACCATGAAGCATGCATCGCCCGTTGCCATCACAGTCGCGCTGGCGCTCGTGGCCCGCGCGGCCGTCGCTCAGGCACCCGCTCCCGCCGCGGGCGGACCGCCGCCCGAGGTCACGGTCAAGACGACGCTACTCGGCGGCAGCGTCTACGGCATCGATGGCCGCGGCGGCCGCATGGCCGCGCTCGTCGGGCCGGACGGCGTGCTGCTCGTCGACGCGCAGTTCCCCGACGTGACGGACAAGATCGTCGCCGCGATCAAGCAGCTCTCGCCGTCGCAGCTCCGATTTCTCGTGAACACGCACGTGCACGGCGATCACACCGGCGGCAACGAGAATTTCGCGAAGCTCGGCGTCACGATCTTAGGGAGGCCCGAGCTCCGCGCGCAGCTGCTGATGCCGCGCCCCGCGCCCGGCAACGGCCAGACGCCGCCCGTCGCGCCGGCCGGCGCGCTGCCGATCGTGCTCTACGACAACCCGACCACGATCGAGCTCGACGGCGAGGAGGTGCAGCTGATCCCGCTGCCGCCCGCGCATACGGACGGCGACACGGCGGTGCTGTTCAAGAAGGCGAACGTGCTGATGACCGGCGACGTGTTCCGCTCGGAAGGCATGCCGGCCGCGGCGATCACGAACGGCGGCAGCGTGCTCGGCATCTTGAAGTGCATCGAGCTGTTCCTGCAGGTCTCCGACGCGAACACCAAGGTGGTGCCGGGGCATGGCCCCGTCGCGAACCGCGACGCACTCGTGTTCCACCGCCAGGTACTCGTCACGGTGCGTGACCGCGTCGCGAAGGCGAAGGCGGAGGGCAAGACGCTCGAGGAAGTGCAAGCGATGAAGCCGACCGCGGAGTTCGACCAGAAGGTCGGCGGTCCGCCGGCGTTCATCCCGCAGTTCGTCGCGACGCTGTACAACGAGTTGCCGGCGCGCTGAGACCGCTGCCGCGGCGTGCGCCGCTTCAGCCGGCACCGAGCAGGCCGCGGGGGGGGTGCGCCCAAACGCTCGTGGAACGCCGCGAGCCGCACTGGCCGCGCCGCCGCGGAGGGGTCTTGCACCGAGCCGGTGCGCGATTCCGCGGAAACTCGTCTCGCCGGACGGAGGCCGCCGGCGTCAGTTCACCTGGCCGAGGTACGCGTCGAACCAGGCGAGGACTTCCCTCGTCAAGTCATCGCGTCTAAGGCGCACGTCGTGCGGGGTATCGAGCACAACGTGGCGTTTGTCGGCCGGCGCGGTGCCGAGCATCTCGAAGAACGGGTTCTGCGAGCTCAGGGGCGGGAACGTCCAATCGTAGCGGCCGTTGACCATGAGCACAGGCTTCTTGACGCGCGGTGCGAAGTCGACTTGGTCGGTGCCGGGGATCGGGTGCTCGAACTGGAAAAAACCGCCGTCGAGCATCACGACAGCCTTGAACCGGTCCTCGAGCGCGACGAGGAACACGCCTTCCGCCGCGCCCTGGCTCACCCCGAGGTAGCCGACGCGATCCATGTCGATGTCCTCACGCGTCGCGAGGTAGTCGATCGAGCGGCCGAGGTCCTTCGACCAGTCGATTATCCTCTGCCGCGCGAACGTCGGCCCCGCGTCGTCGGGCGACATCTCGGCGTGGCGTTCGTAGAGAGTTTGATAAATCGGATACATCACGGCGCGGCCGCTCTCCACGACGTAGTCCATGAACGTGAGATCGCCGAGCTCGTCGCTGCTCGGCAGGTCGTTCACGCGTGCGCTCGGGAAAAATACGACCACTTGAAACGGCGGCCGCACACCCTTCGGCAAGAACAAATACGCGGCCATGCGCCCTTTGCCGTAGGCGGTGTTGAACGTGATCCTCTGGCGCGTCCAGTGCTCCGCGTCCTCCGGCAGACCTTCGAGCTTCGCGTCGAGCGGAGTCTTGTCGTAGGCGTACATTGCGCGATACGCGGCGAACATGTCGTCCGTCGCCGGCGTGGCCTTCGAAAAGTTGCGGTTGAGCGGCGGGCGCGGAGCGAGCGCGTCGGCGGGGATGTCCCCCTCGTTGACGACGCACCGGAAGCCGTTCAGCGCCGAACGGTCGAACGGGGACAGCGCCTCGGGTCCGTACGAGTTCGCCAACCGGCCGAGCAGGAACCGCACGCCCGCTTGCGCCTCGTTCCAATACCACTCGCGCACGTTGCCGACCAAATCGTACGTGCCGTAGGGGCCGAGCCCCTCGAAGCGGCCCACGGGCGCTAGGTTCTCCGAGTCGTTGCTTAGCGGCACGATGTAGCGGTCTGCGTCGTTGGGCGTGACCTGTGCGGCCTGCGCAAGCACCGGCAGGCTCTTGCCCGCGAACTCGGCGTAGGCCGCCGCTTCGAACCAGCTCACACCGGATACCGGATAGTCGCCCTTGCCTTCCGGATAGTGCCCGCCCGTCCAAGTCGCGGGGCCGGGGCGCCCCGTCGAGTCGCGGAACAACGTCATGGCCTCGTTCCACGTGAGCGCTTGGCCGTCGCGAACGAACGGCTGTTTCCAGTAGCTGGCAGTCGTGTAACCGCCTTTGTCTATGAATTCTTGATAGTCGCGATTCGTGACTTCGAAGCGATCGATGTAAAAAGACGGCAGCTGGTAATCGATCACCCCAAAGAACGCCGAGTAGTCACCGACCGGTCCGGCGCGCACGGGCACCATACCTCTCGGCGCTTTGGCCGCCTTGTCGAGATCGAAGCTCATGACGTCGGCCGGAAACGGCGCCGTCACGAGCTCGCCGAGACGCGGATCGGACACCCTCCAGCGCAAGTAGCCGCCCGGAATCTGCGCGTTCTCGAGCGGCGTCGTGCCGAGCTTCAGCCACGGCTCGTCGGGCGAGCCGTAGTCCTTGACCTCGACGACTGCGCCCTCCGGGGTCGAGTGAATCGACGCTCTGCGGGTCGCTGCCGCCACGACTCGCGCGAGCTCGGGATCGCGGCGCAGATAGCGCTGCGCGGTTGCGACGAGCGGCAGCGCGACCGTGGTTTTCTCTTGCGCCGCCAGTCTCGCGATCTGCGGAAGCGCCTCCTCGCGCGCCCATCGGCGGTGCTCGGCGTCGCGCCACGCAAAGGCGCCGACCGCGATCGCGGCGACAATCGCCGCGGCCGCGATCGCGCCGAATCCGCGCCGGCCGCGCCAACCGCGCGCGGCAACGAGCTCGCGCTCGAGCCGCTGCAGCTCGCCGGCCAGCTCGGCGGCCGACCGATAGCGGTCCGCCGGATTCTTCTGCATAAGCTTGAGCAGAATCGAGCGGACCGGCTTCGGCAGCGACACGACGGCAGGCTCGGCCGGCGCGGGCGCCTGGCCGATCGACGTCAACGTGTCGAGCACGCTTGGCCGCGCGTATGGGTTCGTGCCGGTCAAGGCCTCGCAGAGCGTCACGCCGAGCGAGAACAGATCGCTGCGTGCGTCGACGCGAGCGGACTCAACCTGCTCGGGCGACATGTACGCCGGAGTGCCGGCCACGACGAACGTCTCATTGCCGCGCGTCGCCGCCGCGAGCAGCGTCTGGCCGGGCGCAGGTTGCGGCCGCAGCACCGCGACGCCGAAGTCGAGCACCTTCACGTAGCCGTCGTCGCGGATCATCAAGTTCTCGGGCTTGATGTCGCGATGAATGATCCCTTTCTCGTGCGCGGCCGCGAGCGCGCGCGCGACCTGAACGCCGACGTCGAGCGCGTCGCGCAGGATCAGCGGTCCGAAGCGCAGCCGCGTGCCGAGCGTTTGACCCTCGACGAGCTCCATCGCGATGAACGGCGTGTCGCCGATCGTTCCAACCTCGTGGATCGTGACGATGCTCGGGTGGTTCAGCGCGGATAGCGTCCGCGCCTCGGCGCGGAACTGTTCGAGCCGCGCGGGATCGGTCTGCGTCTCGGCCGCGAGCACCTTGATCGCGACGCGGCGGCCAAGCTGCTCGTCGATCGCCTCGTAGACGACGCCCATGCCGCCGCGGTCGATCACGCGCTCGACGCGGTAGCGTGAAGCGACGAGTTGCCCGCCAGTGAGCTCGAGCTCGCGCGGCTCGTTCATTTTTTTATCGCCTCAGTGGATCGTGGGCAAATTGCCGGCCAGCGAACACCATAAGACGTCGGATTGAAGAGCCGCGCAACAGGATAGCAAAACAACGGCCGCCAACCCCGCAGGACGCGGGCGCAGCAGAATTCGTCAGAATCTCGCCCGCCCGCCGACACATTACGTGCCGAGAATGGCGCCCGTTTTCGCGCGATTCGGAGGCGCCATGGATCTCGTTCGCTATTTCGAGACGTCGGTGACGGGCAAGGCGCTCTTCATCGGTGCGCTCGTCGGCACGCTGCTCGTTCCGCTCGGGATGATCGAGCGCCTGATCGCCGAACGCGGCCAACGCCACGACGCCGCAAGCGCCGCCGTCGCTAGCGCCGTGGGCAGCCAGACGGTCGGCGGCCCGATCCTGATCGTGCCGTTCCGGCCCGCGAACAGCGGCTATCCGTCGGCGACCGACGAGCTGTACCTGCTGCCCGAAGAGCTCGACGTCTCGAGCGAGTCGAAAACGCACCCGATCTCGCGCGGGATCTATCGAATCCCGGTCTACGAAGCGCGGATCCGGATCAGCGGCCGCTTTGCCGTTCTTGCGAGCGCCACGCCCAACGGTGACGGAGAGCTGCTCTGGGACCAGGCCGTGATCGCTCTGCCGATCAGCGACGCTCGCTCGATTCGGGAGCCCGTGCGCTTCAACACCGGCGGCGCGAGCGCATCGTTCCAGTTCGGCGGTACGCGCGTTGCGGGCTTCGGTCCGCAGCTCATCGCAAGATATGCCGACCTCGGCGTCGGCGCGCTCTCGGCCCCGCTCGATTTCTCGATCGACGTCACGATCGGCGGCTCGAATTGGCTCGGATTCTTGCCGCTGGCCGCGAAGACGCGCGTGACCGCGACGTCCGATTGGCCGAGCCCGAGCTTCCGCGGGGCGTATCTACCGGAGGATCGGGACGTGACCGACGTAGGCTTCACCGCGACCTGGCGCGTGCTCGACCTCGGCCGAGTGTTCCCGCCCCGGTGGAAGCGCTCCGATCCCGTCTTAGCCTTCTCGAGCGACTCGATCGAGTTCGGCGCGGCGCTGATCGATCCGATCGGCGTGCACGAGGCGACGCTACGCGCCGCGAAATACGGCGTACTGCTAATCGGCCTGTGCTTCGCGGTGTATTTCGCGTTCGAGCTGCTCTCCGCGCTGCGCCTGCACGCGCTCCACTACCTGCTGATCGGCATGGCCAACTGCGTGTTCTACCTGCTACTGCTCGCGCTCGCCGAGCAGATCGGCTTCGGCCTCGCGTATCTCGCGAGCGCGGGCGCATCGGCAACGCTGATCACGCTCTATAGCGTCGCCGTGCTGCGCTCCGTGCAGCGAGCGTTGCCGATTGGCGCTCTGCTCGCCGCGCTGTATTCCTATCTGTACGTGACGCTGCGCGCCGAGGACTACGCGCTGCTGCTCGGCGCGCTCGGCACGTTCGGCGCGCTCGCAGCCGTGATGTATGCGACGCGGAACGTCGACTGGCACGCGGTGCGTATCGGCCCGCGCAAGGAGGCGGAGCGCGGCTTGGACGCCGCCGCGGAAACCTGAGGCTGGGTAGCGCGCCGCCGCTCACGGCAGCGCGCACGTCCCGAAAAAATTCGGAAGCTAGTGGCGCAGAGGCTTACGCCAGTCGACGGTCGCCGGCTCCCGCGGCGCGAGATCGCGCGGTGCGGACTCGGTCGCGACCACGGCGCCGTTGCGGAACACGAGCTTGCGTGCCGGCGCAGCCGTGCGCGCAGAGTCCCCGACGACGCTCGTGAGGTTCAGCGGATCGGCGGTGGACAGCTCGAGCCATTCGTCCGCACCCTGCGTGCGGCGCACGCGCCTGAGCTCCTCGACGGCCTCGATGAGCGCGAACTGCTCGCCGCCGAGCGGCTCGACGAAGCGGCCGCCGCGGATCTCGCCACGCGCCTCGGCGCTGCGATAGATCGGCAGCAGCTCTCGCCACGACGGCGCGAGCGCTTCGCGCGCGAGTAGCGCGCGCGCGACGACGCCGTAGCGTCGGAGCAGAGCCATCGCGGCGTGCTCAACGGCTTCGGCGCGTCCCGCGCCCGCGTCGCTCGGCCGGCCGAGCAGCGCCCAGCGGCCCGCGGCGTCGAATGCGGCCGTGCCGCGCAGCCGGCCGCGGCCGCGAAAGCCGCGGCGCCGGCTCTGCGGCGTGAGCACGGCGCGCAGGCCATGGAACGAGTCGGCAGTCACGAGCCCGCGCGCGACGAGCTCGCCGAGCGCGTCCTCGACCTGCACGCGAAGCAAGCCGCTCGCCTGCACGATCTCGACGAAGAACGATGCGCCGCGCGCCTCGAGCGCAGCGGCCACGCGCTCGGCGGCGCCGCTCAAACCCTCGCGCTCCTCGTCGACGGAACCGAGCGCGCGCCAGACGTTGAGCGCCGAGCGCGGCACGAGCGCGATCGGCGACGTCGCGACCGTGGTCGCGCGTCCGGGCGGGGGCGCGCCGTTCGGTCGCGGCCGCCACCAGACGACCTCGCCGGCCGCGCAGAGCTGATCGAGCAGCGCGGGACTGTAGTCGACGATTCGCGCGGGCAGCACCTCGCGCTCCCAGAGCGCGGCCGGCAGCGCGACGCCCTGGAGCTCGCCGATCACGCCGGCGAGCGCCTCGCGGCCCTCGCGCGCCTCGTGGCCGAGGCCCTGCCAGCGGAACAAGAAACGTTGGAAGTCGGCGAGCGTCACAGGCTCGATCTCGCTGCGCAGGCGCTTCAGCGTGTAGCGGTGGATCCGCGCGAGCAGTCGCCGCTCGCACCACTCTTCCGCGCCCGCGGCTTCGCCGGTGAACGTGCCGCGCATCGCGGCGCCCTGCTGCTCGAGCGCGGCGAGCGCGGGCAGCACGTCGAGCGCGCGCAGGCCGAACGGCCGCGCAAGCGTGTCGGGCGTGACGGGCCCGAGCGCTTCGAGTCGGCTGCGCACGATCTCGCGCAGGGCCGCGTCGGGATCCGTCGGCATGTCGCCGAGCACAGCGAGCTGCCTTTCGGCGACGGCGCCCGGCAGCGCGAGCAGCACTTCCGCGAGCCGCTCCGCGCTGACCCAGACCGGCCCGGCGGCGCACAGCCGAACCGTCGTCGCGCGGCCGTCGGCGCGCAGCGCGTCGAACGCCGAGCACCAGCTCGCGGGTGCTTCGCTTTCCGCCACGAGCCCGACCGTCACGAGCGCGTCGTGCAGCTCGTCCGAGCTCGCGGCCTGCGGCCACGCTTCGCTGCGCACGCGCGCGATCGCGTCCGGGTCGAGCTTGCCGAGCTCGGCCGCCTGCTCCGGGCTCATGAACCGGCGCGTCTGCACGGCTAGCGTCCTGCGCTCCTCCGCGGGCGCGTCGTCGAGGAACGCGTACGGCTTCGCGCCCAGGATCTCCTGCGCGAGCGGCGACGGGCTCGTGAGCTCGCGGCACAGCACCTCGACCTCGCCGGACTCGATCCGCGCGAGCAAGCGCGCCGCGCCGTCCACGTCCATCGCACCGGTGAGGCAGTCATCGAGCGTTTGCGTCACCAGCGGGTGATCGGGGATCTCCCGGTCGCCGCCGGGCAAGTTCTCAGCGCACGCGAGCTGATCCGGGAACACCGTCGAGAGCAGGTCCTCGGCGTCCATACGCTGGAATTGCGCGGGCGCCTTCTTGCCGTTGCGAAAACGCCGGACCGCGAGCGCGACCGTGGAGTTCCAGCGCCAATACGTGCCGAACACCGGCGCGTCGAGCACCGCCTGCGTGAGCACGTCGCGGATCGTGTTGCTCGTGAGGTAGCGCGCGACCTCGTCGAGCGCAAAGCTGTGCACCGCGCCGAGCGAGATCACGATCGAGTCTTCGAGCGCCGCGGCCTGGAGCTCGAAGTTGAAACGGCGGCAGAAGCGCTTGCGCAGCGCGAGTCCCCACGCTCGATTCACGCGCGAGCCGAACGGCGAGTGAATCACGAGATGCGTGTCGCCGGTCTCGTCGAAGAACCGCTCGAAGATCACGCGCTTCGCGCTCGGCAGCGCGCCGAGCGCCGCCTTCGCGGCCGCGAGGTATTCGACGAGCTGCTCGGCTGCCGATTCATCGAGTGACAGCGTCTCGCGCAGCCACGCGACGGCGGCCGGCGCGCCCGCCTCGTCGACAAGCGCGGCGAGCGTGTCGTTCAAGCGGCCGACGGAATTCGACAGCTCGTCGGTGCGGCCGAGCCCCTCGCCGAGCCAGAACGGGATCGTCGGCGGCGCGCCGTGTGCGTCGGTGACGTAGACCTTGCCCGACTCGGTCTTCTCGATCCGGTACGACGCGAGCCCGAGCTGGAAGATGTCGCCGGGCATGCTTTCGAACGCGAAGTCCTCGTTCAGCGTGCCGACCTTCTGTTCGTTCGGCAGCAGCACGACGTCGTAGTCGAACTGATCCGGAATAGCGCCGCCGTTGGTGACCGCGGTGAGCCGCGCGCCGCGCCGGCCGCGCAACACGCCGTTCACGCGGTCGAAGTGTAGATGCGCGCTCCTCCGTCCGCGGTGAGTCGTGAAGCCGTCGGCGAGCATCCGCGCGACCGCGACGAATCGCTCCTTCGTGAGATCGCTATAGCTCGCCGCGCGCGTGAAGCGCGCGTGCAGATCCTCGACCCGCCACTCGCGCATCCCGACTTCGGCGACGATCTGCTGCGCGAGCACGTCGAGCGGCGCGCTGCGCGGCTTGATCGCGTCGAGCTCGGCGCGCCGGATCGCGTCGAGCAGCGCCGCGCATTCGACGAGGTCGTCGCGCGACAGCGGAAAGAGCCGCCCCTTCGGCAGCCGGCCGAGCCCGTGGCCCGAGCGGCCGACGCGCTGGAGGAACGCCGCGATCGCCCGCGGCGAGCCGAGCTGGCAGACGAGGTCGACGTCGCCGATGTCGATGCCCAATTCGAGCGACGAGGTCGCAACGAGCGCCTTGAGCTCGCCGGCCTTGAGCCGCTCCTCCGCCTTGAGCCGGTGCTCCTTCGCGAGGCTGCCGTGATGCGAGGTGACCGCGTCCTCGCCGAGCCGCTCCGCGAGATGGCGTGCCGCGCGTTCGGCGAGCCGGCGCGTGTTCACGAACACGAGCGTCGTGCGGTGCTGTCGGATCAGCTCGGCGAGCCGGTCGTACTCCTCCGTCCAGACCTCGTTCGGCATGATCGCCTCGAGCGGCGAGGACGGTAGCTCGAGCGTGACGTCGCGCCGGCGGACGTGGCCCTCGTCGATGACCGTGCATTCCGTTCGCTCGGTGCCCGTGAGGAACGCGGTCAAGAGATCGATCGGCTTCGTCGTGGCCGAGATGCCGACGCGCGTCGGCGGCGGGGCGCCGTTCGCTTCCGAGAGCGCCGCCAGCCGCTCGAGCGACAACGCGAGGTGCGCGCCGCGCTTGTTGCCCGCAAGCGCATGGATCTCGTCGACGATGACCGTGCGCACGGACTTCAGCATGTCGCGGCCCGACTCGGCGGTGAGCAGGATGTAGAGCGACTCGGGCGTCGTGACGAGGATATGCGGCGGAGAGCGGCGCATCCGCGCGCGCTCGGTCTGCGGCGTATCGCCGGTGCGCACGGCCGCGCGGATCGGCGTCTCGCCGCCGAGGAGCTGGGCCGCGAGCTCGCGGCCAATGCCGTCGAGCGGCGCGCGCAGGTTCTTCTCGATGTCGTTCGAGAGCGCCTTGAGCGGGGAGACGTAGAGCACTTGCGTTTCGTCGCGCAGACGCCCAAGCGCGGCTTGCTTCGCGAGCTCGTCGATCATCGCGAGGAACGCCGCGAGCGTCTTGCCCGACCCCGTAGGCGCGCTGATCAGCGTGTTCGTGCCGGCGCCGATTGCGGCCCAGGCCTTGAGCTGCACGCTCGTCGGCGCTGGGAAAGCGCTGCGGAACCAGGCCGCGACGGCCGGGTGGAAATTCGCGGGGAGCATGCTACTAAGCATACGGAAGGGTGTGTTTATGTCCAGTACCCGTCGCTTATGTCGGCTCGGGCTCAAGTTTCGCGGGCAGCGGCCGTCTCCGCGGCCATGGACAAGATCTCTGGCGTCCTTCAGACCGCGCTCGGCGGCGTCCAATCGAGCCTGAAGCGGCTCGAGACGGCCGCGCAGAAAATCGCGACCGCTCCGGTGCGCCGCGATGAGCCGACCGAGCTCGCCGATCCGCTCGTCGAGGCTCTCGTCGCGCAACGCTCGCTCGAGGCGTCGGCCGCCGTGATGCGCCGCGCCGACGACGCGCTCGGCGCGCTGCTCGACGCGCTCGTCTAGCCGCGCTCGCCGACACGCTTTTCGCGGCACACGTTGCGGAGCGCTGTCGCGTACTGAAAGCCGCACACCGCTGCCGCGCTGTCGACACGCGGCCGTATAATCGCGCCCTACTTCCGGTGGTGCCTCCCCATGCGAATGACGCGCTCCGAGTTTCTGCGCTGGCCGCACAAAGCGATCACGCTTCTCGGCATGTCCGGCGTCGGCAAGACGACGCTCGCGTACAGGCTGCCGCCGAACCAGTGGTTCCACTATTCGGGCGACTATCGAATCGGCACCAAGTACCTCGCCGAGCCGATCCTCGACAACATCAAGCGCCAGGCGATGCAGGTCGGCTTCCTGCGCGACCTCCTGCGCAGCGACTCGATCTACATCGCGAGCAACATCACGGTCCACAACCTCGCGCCGATCGCGACGTTTCTCGGCAAGATCGGCGCGCCGGCTCTCGGCGGGCTGCCCGTGGCCGAGTTCAAGCGACGCCAGCGCCTGCACCGCGAGGCCGAGATCGGCGCGATGTGCGACGTGGCCGAGTTCATCGTGAAGGCGCAGGAGATCTACGGCTACGATCACTTCATCAACGACGCGGGCGGCAGCATCGTGGAGCTCGACGACGAGCGCACCGAGAAGACGCTCGCGGACAACACGCTGATCCTGTATCTAAAACCCGACGCGCAACTCGAGCGCGACCTCGTGCAGCGCGCGATCGACAATCCGAAGCCGCTCTATTACCAAGAGCAGTTCCTCGATCGGAAGCTCGCCGAGTACCTCGCCGAGGCCGAGCTCGAGAACCCGGAGCAAGTCGTTCCAGACGAGTTCGTGCGCTGGATCTTCCCTTCGCTCGTCGCGCATCGCCGGCCGCGCTATGAAGCGCTCGCCGCGAAGCACGGCTACACGCTCAACGCGCGCCTAACGGAGGCGATCACCAGCGAGCAGGACTTCCTCGATCTCGTCGCTAGCGTGCTCGACTAGCGCTCGCCTGCGCCGCGTCAGCGGCACGCTTCAAGGGCAGCGCGGAGCCAGCTCGCCGTTGATGTCGTCCACGAGCGGCTTCGACGCGAGCGGGCTCAACGGAACCGTTGCCGCGTAGCCGTTGCACCAGAGGTCGTGGGCCATCGGGTTGCTCAGGAATTCCAGCCATCGCTGAGCCGAGTCGTTCGGGCGCACGCAGTTCTCGAGCTTTCCGTAAGGACCCCAGGGCTGCATCTGCCCGTCCGGCATCAGCAGGAGCTGGCTATGGATGAACCGCGGCGGCGGCCACGTTCTTTCGGCGTTCGGCTTCGGAACGAACCCGCAAGCCTCGATCACATCTCCGGCTTTCAGAAAGTCTCTCGCGAGGTGGTAGCGCTCGAGTCGCCCGAGGTTAGGGCCTTGCACGGTCCACCGCTGCGTCTCTCCGTCCGCTCCGCGAACATCGAGCTCGATCATCGCATGAGGACTGATCGGCTCGTACTCGACGACCGTGCCCTTCACCCAGACCGGCGTCGCGATGTCGATCGTGCTGATGGAGTGATGCGCGCGAAGCTGGCCGGCGCACGCGAGCGCCGCGGTCGCGGCCACACACGTTGCAATTCGCTTCATCGGAACCTCTATCTCTATCCGTCAAGTCGACGATCAGGCCGGACTCTACGCCCGGAGTCGCGCTGAATTCGCGTTAATCACGGTTTGTTAGCGGCGCATTAACGTCGAATAGCTCGAGCGTTCAACCGGCCGCCATCAACGCCCAGGCCCAGGCACCCGCGACCAGCAACAGCGCCGCGGCGGCACAGAGGCGCTGTGTCGTTCGCGAGCGCAGTCGGCGCAGCGTGAGCCAGCGCGCGAGCCCGAGCCCGGTTCCGAAGCCGGCGACGAAGCCGGCGAGATGCGCGAACAGGTCCGTGTTCTCGCCGCCCGTGCCGGTGAACGCGAGCAGCCCGAGGCCCGCGACGATCGGCGCGATCCGCCAGCGCCACGGCGTCTCACGCAAATAGCCGCGCCGCCAGGTGTATGCGGTCAGGATCCCGAGCGCGGCGAACACGGCCGTCGACGCGCCGAGCGACGTGTGCGTCGGCTCGAGCAACAGCGCGGCGAGCACGTTCGCGAGCGTTGCGGCCACGAGCACCGCGAGCCAGCCGATTCCGCGGCCGAGGTAGCGGCCGATGAAGAACCCGAAGAACGCGCCGAACACGAGGTTGCCGCCGAGGTGATCGAGATCCCAATGCAGCGTGAGCGCCGTGACCGTGCGCCACCATTCGCCCGCCGTGACGCGGCCGGCGACGAGCCGTCCCGTCCCGAACCAGTCGAACGAGAGCACGCTCGCGTGCACGCAGAAGAACACGGCGAGCAGGATCGCAAGGTACGCGATCGTGCCGGGCAGGCCGTCGCCGACCTCCTCGACGCGGCGCTGACCGATCGCGCGCTTGTTCTCGAACACGTACTGGGCGATCTCCGCGCGTGCTTCCGCGGCGCGCGCGGCCGGCACGTACACGTCCCAGCCGACGAGCCCGGCCTTGCGGGTGTTCTCGATGCCGCGCGCCGTGAGCACGAGCCCGAGATCGGCGGCCCGCGCCTCGTCCGGCGCGCTCGCTATCGCCATCCACGGCTCTTGATCAACCATCTCTGCTAGCATCCCGACCGTGGCCGCGAGCCTACACTGCTACCGCTGCGGAGCGTCACTCGAAGCGCTCTCGCTGCCGCTTGCGCGGCTCGACGAATGCCCGAAATGCCGCGCGGAGCTGCATGTCTGCCGCATGTGCACGCGGTTCACGACTCGGCTGCCGAAGGGCTGCACCGAGGAAGACGCGCCCGACGTGCGCGACAAGAAGAGCGCGAACTTCTGCGACTATTTCAAGCCGAACGCGGCCGCGTTCGACGCGGCGGGGCAGAACGCGGAAGCTGCGGCGCGCGCGACGCTCGACTCGCTGTTCAAGAAGTAGGCTCCGCGGCCTCGCGGAGGCCGGACGGGGGTATGCTGTCTCCGAAGTCGAAGGCAATTTCGCGGAGGTGGACCGATGCTGAACGTGAACACCGAAACCGTGCGCTTCATCATCGATAAGGCGCACGAGTTCCAGATGCTGGACGTCGAGCCCGAAGACGACTCGGCCGAAGCGCGCGACCCGGCCTATGCAGAGCTCAAAGCCACGATCGACGACCTCGAGCCCGATCAGCAGGTCGATCTGATCACGCTCATGTGGGTCGGACGAGGAGACTACCGCGCGGAAGAGTGGCAACGTGCGCTCGCGGATGCGCGCGATCGTTGGAACGAGCGGACTGCCGAGTACCTGATCGAGACGCCGCTGCTCTCCGACTATCTGAGCGAAGGCCTCGATCGTCTCGGCGTCGGCGCTTAAGCGTTTCGCTGCTCGTTCACGGTCCAGAGCGGGCAGCAGCCCTGCCTACGGGCGCGTGAGCACGCGCGCCCGCCCTTCCGCGTCGACGGTCTCGAGCGCGATCGGCCGGCGCCACATCTTGTGGATATAGTCGAGCACGCGCTCGGCGCGGTCTACGTCGAGCCCGCGACCGTCCGTGTCGTTCTCGTGATGCAGCTCGAGCGAACCGTCATGGCCGACGTGCTTCGCGAGCACCGCAGGCGCGCCGAAGTTGTACTTCGGCGCGAGGATCGTCTCGCGCAGCGCATGGATGTCGTGCTCGAGCACGCGCACGCCGCCGTCCGCGCTGTGCTCGAAGCGGAACAGCTTGAGCTCCTCGGCGAGCTCTTGCGTGAGGTGGTTACGGATGAAGCCGAAGTCGTCGTCCTCGGCGCGGATTTGGAACGCGCGTTCGAGCCCGTGCTCCTCGACGATGGACTCCCAGATCGAGAAGCCCAAGTGATAAGGATTCACGACGAGCGAGGCTTGCTGCTCGGCCGCGTGCGGCCGAACGACGTCCGAATGCGTCTTGAGCGCGTCGAGGTACTCGTTCTGCGGCAGGAAGTCCGCCTCGCGCAGCAGCCGCGCGTGCCAGTACGACGCCCACCCTTCATTCATGATCTGGCACGCGAACACCGGATAGAAGTAGAACGACTCCTGGCGCACGGCGCGGAAGATGTCGCGCTCCCATTCCTCGAGCTCGGGGGCGTACTCCGCGATCAACCACAGCAAGTCGCGCTCGGGCTGCGGCGGAATCGTGGCGCGCGTGCGCTCGAGCGGCGTATCGACCGCTTCCGTTCCGCCCGGCAGGTTCTCGAAGCGCTTCTGAAACGGATCGCCGGACGACCGACGACTCGCGTCGACGTACTCCGGGTAACGGTCGCGCCGCAGCGGTTGGAACGTGTCGATATGCGCCTCGAGCGACAGCGCCGCGTCGAGCACTTGCTCGACGCGCGTCTGGCCATGGTGCTCGACGGCCTGGCCGATCTGGCGCGCGTGCGTCGCGGCCTGCTCGACGATCTTGTAGCCGACCTGCTCCTGGCTTTTCTTGAACAGCGCGTTGTTCTTCGCGAAATCCGCGTGGCCCAGCACGTGCGCGGTGACGAGCGTGTTCTCCTGCAGCGAGTTGTTGCCCGCGAGATAGGCGCGGCCCGGGTTGCCCGGAAACACGACCTCGAACAGCCGCGAGTGTCCCATCCGATGCTGCACGAGCTGATGGATGTAACGCACGCCGAACGACCAGTGCGGCATGCGTACCGGCAACCCGTAGACCGCGATCTCCATCATGAAGCTCGAAGGCACTTCCTCGAAGTGCACGGGGTAGTAGTCGAGCCCGTGGTTGCGCGCGAGCTCCTCGAGCCGGCGCGCGTAGCTGCCTAGGCTCTCGGCCACGGCTAGACCTCGACCTGCGACTGCTGGCTGAAGAATCCGCGGATCGCGTCCCAGACCGACTCGGGCGTCGACAAGCCGTAGCGGCCCGCGACGCCGATGTCCGCTTCGAGCTGCTCGAACAGCATCGACGTCTCGGACGACAAGGCCTGCTGCGCGGCCGATGCGGTCTCGACGTAGCCGATGTAGTTCACGATCTCGCCGAGCTCAGCGAGCGACGCCTGCGCGGCCTCGCGGTCGTGGCGGAAGTTCGCGCCGTCCGAGGCGTAGAACACGTAAATGTTGAAGCGGCCCGGATCGTAGCGCTGCGCCGCGATCTCGCTGATCTTCTTGAACGCGGAGGACGCGACGGTGCCGCCCGAGCCGCTGACCTGGAAGAACTCCGCTTCGGCGAACTCCCACGCCTCGATCGTGTGCGCTACGAACACCGGCTCGATGTGCGTGTACTGGCGGCGCAGGCCCTGCACGACCCAGAAGAAAAAGGTCTTCGCGAGCCGGCGGTCGCGCTCGGTCATGCTCGACGAGACGTCCATCGCGAAGAACACGACGGCCTCCGTCGCGGGACGCTGGCGCATCGCGAGCTGCCGGTAGCGCAAGTCGTCGTCGGTGAACGCGGGCGCATCCGCTTGGATCGCACGCCGCTTGATAGCTTCCTTCAGCGACCGGCGCCGGTCGAGCCGCGAGCGCACGCCACGCCGGCTCCAACCCTCGCGCGTGTACTCGTCTTGGCGCATCGCGCCGCTCTTGACCTTGAGGTTCGGGAGCTTCAGCTCTTCCCAGAGCCAATCGACGATGTCGTCGATCTTGAGCTCGAGCACGAACTGGTAGCCGCCCTCGTCGTTGCCGCCCTCGCCCTTGCCGGGCTCGCGGTCCGCGGGGCTCGCGAGCACGTCGCCGGGCTTGCCGTCGCCTTGGCCGACGCCCGCGCCCTCGCCCGTGTCGCGCAACCGGAACCGCGAGTGCTCGAGGAAACGGACGGGGACTTGGACGGTGCTGTCAGCGCGTGGCAGCACGTCGCTGCCCGCGATCAGCTCGGGCAACTTCTCGCGGACCGCGGAACGGACCTTGTCGTTGTGGCGGAGCCAGTCGCGCGCGCCGCGCGAGAAGAGGTCGTACCAGTGGCGATCCTCGCCCGGGCGCTCGATGAAATCGGACGACCTGGGTTCCATTTCGCAGTTACCTCGCAGCTATTCCTGCGAAAGCAATGTCGTCACGTAATTCAGAGCTTCTTTCGCGCTATGCGAGTCGTAGCCGTACTCCTGAATCAGGCGCTCTTGCACCGCGGAGATCTTCTGCTCGGCGTCCTCGTCCGGCCGGGCGCGCGAGGTCACGAGCCGCAGCACGTCGCGGCGCTCCTCGAACAGGTACTGCTCGATCGCCTCGTGCAGGCGCGAGTGGTTGTCGAGCGTGAATTTCTCGCCCGCCTTGAATGCGACCATCGCCTTGCGCACGACTTCCTGCCGGAACGACATCTTGCCGGACTCCGAGATCTTGATCTTCTCCTCGACCGAGCGGAGGAAGCGCTCGTCGGGCGGGCGCGAGTCGCCCGTGATCGGATCCTCGATCTCGCGCTTGTCGAGCGACGCCTCGACCTCGTCGAGATATTTCTCGAGCAGCTCTTGCGCCTCGGTCTGGAACGACGCGAACAGCGCGCGATGCACGTCCTCCTTGACCCAACGGTTGTAGAAATCCTTGCGCGCGAGCACGAGGAACTCGATCCATTGCTTCTTGCGGCCCGCGTCCATCCGCGCGTCGGTCTCGATCGCGTCCTTGAGCGCGAGCAGCATGTCCATGCTCGTGAGGCTCGCGACGTTATTGCGCGTGATCGCGTTGCTGATCGCGTTGATCACGAACCGCGGGCTCACGCCGGTCAAGCCCTCGTCTGTCGATTCGGCGCGTATCCGCGGTACGTCCGCGGCCGTGAAGCCTTCCACGTCCTCGGCTGCGTACAGCTTGAGCTTTTTCGTGAGATCGAGCCCCTCGCGAGTCGGCTTTTGGAGTCGCGTGAGGATCGAGAACACGGCCGCGAGATCGACCAGGTGCGGGTCGAAATGCACCTTGCGGAACGCGGGCGCGCTCGCGACGAGCTTGCGGTAGATCCGCGCCTCGTCGCGGAACGAAAGCGTATACGGCACCTTCACGATCACCATGCGATCGAGCAGCGCCTCGTTCTCCTTCTCCTGAAGGAACTTGTTGAATTCGGCGAGGTTGGTGTGCGCGAGGATCGTCTCGTCGAGATGGATCAACGGGAAGCGCGACACCTTGACGTTCTTCTCCTGAGTCAGCGTTAGCAGGAGATACAGGAACTCGCGCTTGACCTTGAGGATCTCGATCATCTCGAGCACGCCGCGGCTCGCGGCATAGACGGCGCCGGACCACGACCAGGCGCGCGGATCGCCTTCGTCGCCGATGTCCGCGACCTTCGACAAGTCCACGGAGCCGACGAGGTCCGCGATGTCCGCGGTCGTCGGGTCGTGCGGCGCGTAGGTGCCCACGCCGACGCGCGCCGCCTCGGACAGGAACACGCGCTCGACCGGGAAGCGCATGAAGTCGCCCTGGAACTCGTCGTCGAGCCGCGCGCGCCCGTGCGGCGACAGCTCGCCCGTGATGTCGACGCCGTAGGTCGCGCGGAAACGCGGCCGCAAGCTCGCTGGGATCAAATTCAGCGGCGACTCGTGCAGCGGCGAGCCCTGCAATGCGTACAGCGCGCCGTCTTCCGTGTGGCTGTACTCCTCGAGCCCGCGCTTGAGCAGAATCACGAGCGTCGACTTGCCGCCCGACGGCGGCCCGAGCAGGAGCAGCAGCCGGCGGCCCACATCGGAGCCCGCGGCCGCCGCCTTGAAGTAATCGATCACGCGATCGAGCGCGGCGTCGATACCGAACAGCTCGCCAGAGAACAACGCCTTCTCCGACGCAGCGGAGTCGTTATCGCTCGGCGTGATCACCGACGGGAGCCGAGCGTCGCGATACCAGCACAACATGTCGTAGATGTACTGGTGCGAGGAGCGGGTGAATTTCGTGGCATCCCTCGGAAGGATGTCTTGGAGGAAGTCTGCGAACGTGCCGCGCCAATGTTGCGCGTGATGCTCGGTAGCGAAGGCCGTGAGGTCGTCGATAAACGAGTGGCGGGAACTGTCCTTGAGCAAACTCATTTCCCGGTGAGCAGCAAGAGAGTCCGATAGTGTCATCTTTATCCTCTTACGCTTTGTTCGCGGTCCACACAGGCGTGCGGCTGGCTTTTTTTGTTGTTGCTTTTTTGGTCTGTCGAAACGCCCTCCGTTGTTTACTTCGTTGCCATTTAGATGAACGCGCCTACGCAACGTTCCGTTAAATAGCCTCGATGCCAGGCTCGTTTTTTCGGGCTCGAGTGTCTGTGAGAGCAGTCACAATAATGGCGAATCGTTCAACATAATTGCTTCCGACGCAACATGACTTTTTGCAACCATGATTCAGCGGTTTGCAACCCTCCGCGCGCCGCTCGCGGTCGCGTTCGCGGCGCTCGGCGCTCGCTCTGACACGTGCAAGACGCGCGCCGGGTTGGTGCCGCGGCTGAAATGGGCGCGGTTTTGCGACCTGCGAGCGCGTTCAGGTTGGGCTTCAGGTAGCGGGCGCGAGGGCTGGAGCCGAGCGCGGCCAGGAACTACTTTTCGCCGCCGCCCTGTGCCGCGGTGCGGCGCGCCTCGAGAAGCGAGCGTCGCATGTCGATCGCGATCGTCGATTCGGGCTTCGTTTCGCTCGTTTGCTCGAGCTGCTCGATCGCGCGGACGTCGGAGTCCGAAAGCGTCGGCAAGCTCACGGAGGTTTCTGCCGTCGAGCTGTTGCCCTTCACCGCCTGGTACTTGCGCTTCCACGCCTCGGCGCTGCGCTTGAGCTCGAGGATCGTGTTCGAGTGTCTGTTCAGGCTCGCCTCGAGCTGGCGAATGATCTCGCGCTTCTCGTCGAGCCCCGACTCGAGCGCCGCGGCGCGGTCTTGATCGGCGCGCAGGCTCTTGATCATCGTCTTGCGAGCGTCGAGCTCGGCCCGCAAAGCTTCGAGCTCAGCGGACTCGTGGCTCGCCTTGCCGCTCGCCTGGCGCAGCGCGCTGAGCTCCTTCGCCTGCTCCTCGATTCGCCGCTCGGCCCTTTGCAGCTCGTTCCTGAGCTCCTCGACCGATCGATCTTTGACCTTCGCGTCGGCCTTGAGACGGTCGACGACCTCGGCGTCGCGGCGCAAGGCGCGGACGAGCTCCTTCTTGCTGTCGAGCTCCGAGCTGACGCGCTCGAACTCGAGATCCTTAGCCCGGATTTCCTTGCGCAGCTTCGACGCTTCCTCGGCCTCGGCCTTCAGCGCCTCGATCAGTTGCTCCTGGCCGTCAACGCGCTTCTTGAGGTCGGCCGTCGCCGTGTCGTGTACCTGTTGCCGTCCCTCGAGCTCGGCCACGCGCGCGCGCTTCTCCTCGAGCTCGCGCAGCACGAGCGACAGCTCGGAGCCCCAGTCTGCGAGCAGCCCGGTCAGACGATCGCGGAGGTCCTGAATCGACGCTGGTCGGTCGGTCATGACGGAATGTCCGAAGAAACAGCGCCTTACCGTGCCGCTTCCGCCGCCCGATTGCGGTGAATCACGTCACAACTGCGAGACGCAATTAGGGGTTCGGCCTATGCGGCGCAACGCGCGGCAGGGCTCCGGGGCGGCGGGACTCAGCGAAAGCGCGTCTGCAGCGCGGCGAGCGCGTCGGCGCCGGGGCACAACGCGTCGTAGGGCACTTGATTCAGCGGCGTCGCGGTAGTCCCGCTGACCTCGTGCAGGTCGGGCTCGCCCTCGTTGAGATAAAGGAGCCCCGTCACGATCTCGCCGTCGCGCTGATGCGTGCTCAGGTACTCGATCGTGTCGGCGCGACTGCCGACCTTGAAATCCTTGTCGACCTTGCGCAGCAGCACCCGGCTGCCGTCGTGCAGGACGACCGGCAGCACGTCGCCTTCGTCGTACGCCGCCTTGATCTCCTGCGCCGGCATGACGAAATCCGCATCGATCACGGGATGATTGAACTCGCGCGCGTGCGCGTAGCTCTTGGTCGAGTCCTCGTGGTCGTTGAACGTCACGCACGGCGACAGCACGTCGATCAGCGCAAAGCCCCGGTGCCGCACGCCGGCCTTGATCAGCGGCACGAGCTGGTCCTTGTCGCCGGAGAAGCTGCGCGCCACGAATGTGCCGCCGAGCGCGAGCGCGACCTGCACCGGATCGATCGGCGGCTGCTTATTGACCTCGCCGCGCTTCGCTTTCGAGCCGACGTCCGCGGACGCGGAGAACTGCCCCTTCGTGAGCCCGTACACGCCGTTGTTCTCGATGATGTAGACCATGTCGAGGTTGCGGCGCAGCGCGTGCATGAACTGGCCGACGCCGATCGACAGCGAGTCGCCGTCGCCGGACACGCCGAGCAGATAGAGCGCTCGATTCGCGGCGTTCGCGCCGGTCGCGATCGACGGCATGCGGCCGTGCACCGCGTTGAAGCCGTGCGACGCGCTCAAGAAATAGGCCGGCGTCTTCGACGAGCAGCCGATGCCGCTCATCTTCGCGACGGCATGCGGCGCGATGTCGAGCTCGAAGAACGCCTGCACGATCGCGGCGGTGATCGAGTCGTGGCCGCACCCCGCGCAGAGCGTCGACATGCTTCCTTCGTAGTCGCGCACCGTGAGGCCGAGCGCATTGCGCTTGAGGCCTGGGTGAATGATCTTCGGTTTCGCGATCGACGTCATGCGGCTTCCCCCCGCGCGGCCGCCTGCTCGAGCGTCTCGACGATGCAGCGGCAGTCGATCGGCAAGCCGCCGTATTGCAGGATCGAGTGCAGCCGCTCGGGTGCGCAACCGAGCTCGATCGTGAGCAGGCTCTTGAGCTGCGCGTCGCGGTTCTGCTCGACCACGAAGATCCGCTCGTGCTGCTCGACGAACTCCGCGACCTCGTCGCCGAATGGATATGCGCGTATCCGGCAGTAGTCGACGTGGATGCCGCTCGGCGCGAGCCGGTCGAGCGCCTCGCGGATCGCGCCGTCCGAGCTGCCGACCCCGATGAGCCCCCACTTCGCGGTCTTGGCCGCGCGGCGCACGACGGGCTTCGGCACGAGCTGCGCCGCGGTGCGCCACTTCTTCACGAGCCGATCGACGACTTGCTGGTATTCGACCGAGTCTTCCGTGTAGAGCCCGAGCTGGTTGTGACCCGAGCCGCGCAGGAAGTACGCGCCCTTCGGACCCACGCCGGGCAGCGTGCGGTACGGGATTCCGTCGCCATCGACGTCGACATAGCGATGGAACTCCTCGATTCCCTCGAGCTGCTCGGCGGTCAGCACCTTACCGCGGTCCGGCCGATAGGCGGGATCCCACTCGAGGTCTTTGCACATCCAATCGTTCATGCCGATATCGAGATCGGACAACACGATCACGGGCGTCTGGAGCCGCTCGGCGAGGTCGAACGCCTCGATAGCGACCTCGAAGCACTCGCGCGGATCGCTCGGAAACAGCAATACGTGCTTCGTGTCGCCGTGCGACGCGAACGCCGCTGAAAGGATATCGGCTTGCTGCGTGCGCGTCGGCATGCCGGTCGAGGGACCGACTCGCTGAACGTCGAACACGACGGCGGGCAGCTCCGCATAGTAAGCGAAGCCCAGGAACTCGCTCATCAGCGACAAGCCCGGGCCGCTCGTCGGCGTGAACGCGCGCGCGCCGTTCCATGACGCGCCGAGCACGATCCCGATCGCCGCGAGCTCGTCCTCGGCCTGCACGATGCAATAGAGCTTCTCGCCGGTCTTCGGGTCCCTTCTGTAGCGCTCGCAGAAACCCTTGAACGCGTCCATCAGCGAGGTCGATGGAGTGATCGGGTACCACGCACCGACCGTAGCGCCGGCGTACACGCAGCCGAGCGCGGCCGCCGTGTTGCCGTCGATCATGATGTGGCCTCGGGTCTTGTCGAGCGGCTCGACACGCATCGGCAAAGGACACTCGAGATTATCGACGGCATTCCTAAACCCGAGCTCGATCGCCTCGAGGTTCGACTCGATCAGGGCCTGCTTGCTCTTGAACGTCTCCGCGACGAGCTGCTCGATCACCTTGCGGTCGAGCGCGAGCAATGCCGCGAGCGCGCCGACGTAGGCCATGTTCTTCATCAGGATCCGCGTGCGCGCGCTCTTGAAGTGCTCGTTGCACATACGCGCGAGCGGCACTCCGAGGATCTCGATGTCGCGGCGCGCGAGCTGGCGATCACGCGGCCACGTCGAGTCGTAGATCAGCACGCCGCCGGGGCTCACTTCCGCGAGGTCCCGCGCGTACGTCGCCGAATTCATCGCGACCATCACGTCGACCGCGCCCGAGCGGCCGACGTAGCCCTCGCCGTTCACGCGGATCTCGTACCAGGTCGGCAGTCCCTGGATGTTCGACGGGAAGAAGTTCTTGCCGCTGACCGGAACGCCCATCCGAAAGACGGTCTTCATGAGCAGCGAATTGGCACTGGCCGAGCCAGTGCCGTTCACGTTCGCGACCTTCAGAACGAAGTCGTTTACCCGGCTTTTCTTGAGGTCTGCCACTGATCCAAAGTCCGCGGGCCTTCGTCCCGCGCGTACGGTATCGAGAGCGTCGATTTCTGCATGTCCCAAGCGCCCGTCGGGCAGCGCTCGGCGCATAGCCCGCAGTGCACGCAGAGGTTCTCATCCTTGAGCATCACGCGCCCGGTCTGGTCGAGCGGCGCCGACACGAAAAACGGCTGATCGGGACGCAGCCTCGGCGCCTTGAGCCCTTCCTCGACTTGGCTCTGCGTGCCGTTCGGCGCGATCGCGAGGCAATCGACGGGACAGATGTCGATGCACGCGTCGCACTCGATGCAGAGCTTCGCCGTGAACACGGTTTGGAGGTCGCAGTTGAGACAGCGCTCGACCTCGGTCGCGACCTGCTCGGCCGTGAATCCGAGCTCGACCTCGATGTTGAGCTTCTTGAAGCGCCTCTTGAGATCGACGTGCGGCATGATCCTGCGCGCCGCGGGATCGTAGCCGTTGCTGTAGCTCCACTCGTGGATACCCATCTTCGCGGTTGCGAGATTCACGCCGCGCGGCATCCGCTGCTTCAGGTCCAATCCCTGGCAGCGCTTATGGATCGAGATCGCGGCCTGATGCCCGTGCTCGACGGCCCAGATTATGTTCTTCGGTCCAAACGCCGAGTCGCCGCCGAAGAACACGCCGGGACGCGTCGATTCGAACGTGACCGCGTCGATGACCGGCACGTCGTGCCTGTCGAACTCGAGCCCAAGGTCGCGCTCAATCCACGGGAACGCGTTTTCCTGGCCGATCGCGAGCACGACGTCGTCGCACGGCAAGAACACCTCGCGCACGACGCGTTGCGCGACGATTTCGCCGGCGGCGTCGAGGTCGTACTCGAGCTCGTCGAACTTCATGCCCGCGAGCTTGCCGCCCTCGATCACGAATTCCTTCGGCGAGTGATTGACGATGATCTCGACTCGCTCCTCTTCGGCGTCCTCGAGCTCCCAATCCGACGCCTTGAAAAAATTGCGCGGCTTGCGCGCGATGACCTTGACGTCATTCGCGCCGAGCCGCAGTGAGCTGCGGCAGCAATCCATCGCGGTATTGCCGACGCCGATGATCAGAACGCGCTCGCCGATCGACTCGGTGTGACCGAACGCGATCGAGCCGAGCCAGTCGATACCGATGTGGATCCGATCGCTCGCGTCGCGGCCCGGCAGCCGCAGGTCCTTAGCCTTAGGCGCGCCGCTGCCGACGAAGATCGCGTCGAACCTCTCCGCGATCAGCGCGCCGAGGCTCGCTACAGGCGTCGACAAGCGCAGCTCGACGCCGATGTCGATGATGTTCGCGATCTCCTCGTCCAGAACTTCGCCCGGCAGGCGAAAGGCCGGGATATTCGAGCGCATCAGCCCGCCCGGCTCGTCGAGCGCCTCGAAGATCACGCACTCATAGCCGAGCGGCGCGAGATCGTTCGCGACCGTGAGGGACGCGCAGCCCGCGCCGATCAGCGCGACTCGTTTGCCGTTCTTCACCCCCGGCGCCTTCGGCAGACGAGCGCTCACGTCGCCGCAATTGTCCGCCGCGACGCGCTTCAAGCGACAGATCGCGACGGGCTTCTCCTCGACTCGGCCGCGGCGGCACGCGGGCTCGCACGGGCGATCGCAAACGCGGCCGAGTATTCCGGGGAAAACGTTCGACTCGCGATTCAGCAGGTAGGCGTCGTCGAAGCGGCCGAGCGCGATCAGCCGGATGTACTCGGGCACGTCGGTGTGCGCCGGGCACGCCCATTGGCAGTCGACGACGCGGTGGAAGAATTCGCCTGCAGTGTTCGTAGGATCCATCGGTAGGAATGCGCGGCCGGGAACCGGTCTTCAGTTCAATGTGACCAAGGGCTTCAGGCAACGTTCAACGGAATGAGCCGTCGCTGCGGAGCGACGCGAGGAGAGGGCCCCGGCAATGAGGCACGGACGGAAACTCGGTGCGGCGATCGATCGGAGCGAAAGCGGACGATGAACACTCGCCGAGCAAGTCCTACACCCCCCAAGGTGGCGCGCCATTATAGTCGCAACGAGCCGCGCGCACATCCGCTCGATACCGTTGAACGTCGCGCGGCGCGGCGAGGACACAACGTGACGCCGCACGAGCGCTGGCGGCCGGTCGACCCGTGCGCGGCGCGCTCGGACGCCCGCTGCGGCGCGATGATCGTTGGGGATAGAATGCCTACGATGGCGGTTTTTCGCTCAACCAATCTCGACGCGCGCCGCGACCTAGCACGCCGGCTCATGATCGCGGTTGCCGGTCTTTGTCCGCTCACGATGAGCGCGCACGCGCAGCCAGCGGGGGCGGCGCCAACGCCGCCCGATACCGTTGCGCAAGCGCCGGCCGGCGCGCCCGGCGATGCTGCCAAGACCGCACACGAGCAGAGCTCGACACCCGGCGCAACGACTGAAGCCGGACCCGGTCCCACGAGCGCGACGACGGCGCCCGCGCTCGACCAGACGCACGATCCGAAGCAGGTCGTCGAGTCGCAGCAGCAGCTCGTCACGCGGACGGAGCAACAGTTCGGCAAGCGAAGCCGCCAGACCGCGGAAGCGTACCTCGATCTCGCCGAGGCGCAGCGGCGCGCGGGCGACCACCCGGCCGCCGAGACGAGCTACCTCGCCGCCATCGAGGTCTACCACTCGCTCGAGGGGCCGTTCACTCCGCTCGTGATCGAGCCGCTCACCGCGCTCGGCGACAACTATCGCGAGAGCAACGACTACGTCAGCGCGATGACGGCTTACAACGAGGCGCGCACGATCAATCGCCACGAATACGGATTGCTGAACGAGGATCAGATTCCGCTCCTCGATCGCCTCACGGACGTCCTGCTCGAGCTCAACAAGCCCGCCGAGGCAGACGAGCACCAGCTCGAGGCGCTGCGCATCGTCGAGCGCAGCTATCCGCCCGAATCCAACGAAGCTCTCGCCGCGGTGTACAAGTACGCGGGCTGGCTCCGCGAGCAGGGACGTTTTCAGGAGGAGCGCGACCAGTACATGCGCGCGCTGCGAACCGTGCACGATCACTACGGCAAGGACGACGTGCACGAGGTGCCGGCGCTGCTCGGGATCGGCGACAGCTTCCGCGTGCAGAGGATCCCGGAGCCGCAAGGCGCCGGCTCGCTGCACGACGCGCTGCAGATCCTCACGATGCACGGCAGCACGGACAAGCTCGCGCTCGCGGAAACTCTGCGCGACATCGGCGACTGGGAGGTCGCGTTCTCGAAAGTCGACTACGAGGGCGCCGAATACCGCCGTTCTTGGGCTGCCCTCGGCGAAGTGCCGGACGGCGACAAGTATCGCAAGCAATGGTTCTCCGGACCCAACTACGTGTTGCGTGAGCCCGTGAGCCTCGCAGGCTTGAGCCAGGAACCGAACGCTCCCTCGGGGCACGTGATCGTAAAATTCGACCTCGACAAGACGGGGCATGCGAGCAACGTCACGATCGTCGAGTCGGATCCGGCGGGGTTCAAGGACGAGGCCGTCGTTCGCCATATCCGGCGCTCTCGCTTCCGGCCGCAGATCATCGATGGAGAGCCGGTCGCGCGTGAGTCGCTGGCCCTGCAGTTCAACTATCGGTACTCGCGAAATGCAATCTCATCCGAAAAAGAAAAGGGCAAGGCTGCGAAGGAGTAGCCACGGATCGATCGCGCTCGCGGCGCTCACGGCGCTCGGGCTTGCGCAGGGGCTCGCGGCTCAGTCGAGCGAGACAGCCGATCCGGCCGCCGCCGCCACCGCGGATGTGCCGACGGGCGAGCTCGCGAAATTACCCGCGGCGAGGCGTTACCGCGA
>Ga0326726_10000230_pt1 | contig 54041 bp, 58 predicted proteins | sample MHFenrmetagenome_2_FD_207603 | JGI IMG/M metagenome (GOLD analysis project Ga0326726, IMG submission 207603) | Lab enriched peat soil microbial communities from Michigan Hollow, Ithaca, NY, United States - MHF15MN | ecosystem: Environmental > Terrestrial > Soil > Wetlands > Peat | place: USA... | reverse complement strand
ATTTCCTTAGGAGCAGCCGGTTCCTCATAAATTATTTTGCCATGCTTTGAGCATTCGACACAAACAGTTAGTTTAGCACCTTCAATTACTGCCCTGATTGGTTCATCATGAATTTTGTGTCCGCAGACTTCACATCTCAAACTAAACTTTCACCTTTCACTGTCTTTATAATATTGTTATGTTTATACTTGTCGAAACAACAAAAACATATCGGTGGTAAAAATTTGGAGAATACGCTGGGTAAGGTAAGAGCTATCGCAGATTACCAATTTGGTAAAGGTGTTGGAATAAAGTTGTTTCCAGAAAACATACAAATAGAATATTCCCCGAGAACTGGAAGAATACGTTTCATCAACCTAAACGGCGAGAGATTAGCCACACTGCGACCCACCGATAGTTTACTTTCATTGAGTATAAAAGCAGCCAAGTTTATGGCAGAGAATACTTCTTTCGCAAAATGCTTTGTTACAGTAAGGAATGATATTTCTCAATTTATTGCTAAGGGTGGAGACGCTTTTGCATTGCATGTAGTTAAAGTTGACGACGATATTTGCGCAAAAGATGAAGTCATCGTAAGAGACGAAGAAGGAAATGTTTTGGCTGTTGGTCGAGCTATTTTATCTAGCACTGAAATGACAGCTTTCAAAACAGGCGTAGCTGTAAAAGTACGACACGGAGCCAACGAAAGTTAAGTATATCAAGTTCGTATGTAGAATAATTGTTAGAAGTGAAATCTATGCATAAACGTATGAATCCTCGAGAGCAAAAACGCATGATGCAGCGTATGGGCATGAACATGGATACCGTTCCAGAAGTTCAACAAGTCATAATTAGAACTAGCAGTAAAAACATTGTAATTGATGAGCCAGAAGTCACAATTTTAGAAGTACAAGGTCAAAAAATGTACCAAATTATTGGGGGTCAAGTATCAGAGCAAGCTCCATCACAGAGCATAACAACAAAGGCTGCTCAACCAACCTTTTCAGAGGAAGATGTGAGGTTGGTGGCAGATCAAACTGGAAAGAGCTTGGAGAAAGCTAAGGAAGCCCTCGAAGAATGCCAAGGCGATTTAGCGAAAGCGATTCTGCTTCTTCAAACCTAGTTTTTAAGGTTATATCTAAGAGATCATATTATCACTCAAGAAGGAGCTTGGGCAGTGCTTCAAAACGTAGATGTGGCGGTAATTGGACACCTTTCAATTGATACAATTCTGTTGCCTCAGAGAACTGCCCCTTTTGTTGTTTTAGGAGGCGCCTCAACCTACACCTCATTCATAGCCAAACGATTAGACGCAACAGTTTCCATAATCTCAAGAGTCGGCGGCAATTTCCCAGAAGCTTACTTGTGGTGGCTAAAACAAGAAGGAATTGATATTTCCGGAGTAACCAAACTTGCAGATGAGCAGACCACATGTTTTGAACTAAAGTACAATTCAGATTTGTCTGAAAGAACTTTGAAACTAAAAAGTAAAGGCGCGCCGATAACCTTGGCTGATATACCTGCGGATTTCCAGGCAAAAGCAATTCACATCGGACCTATTGCTAACGAAGTATCATTTGAAGTAATTGAGCACCTGAAGCAATGTGTAGATACAATATCGCTTGATCCGCAAGGTTTGCTTCGAAGTTTCGACGAAGCGGGAAACGTAACTGATAACGCTTTGGTAGATGCACGGATATTTGGTTTAATTAATATATACAAATCAAGCGAGAGCGAAATCTGTAAACTGACTGGCGAACTAGGGCTTAAACCGGCAATAAAGGCTGTTCATGATGTTGGAGTCGAAACTGTAATCGTCACCATGGGCGCTAAAGGCTCGGTGCTCTCGGTTGGAGGGGCGCAGTACAATATTGCTGCTTGTCCTTCACAGGTTCTAGTTGACCCAACAGGTGCTGGAGACGTCTTCATGGGCGCTTTCTTAACAGAGTACATTCGCCAAAAAGAATCGATATGGTGTGCTTGCGTCGGTTCAGCTGCAGCTTCGGTGGTAGTAGAAGGTCTTGGTCCAACGTATTTTGGCAAAAAGGAAGAAATTTATCAGAGAGCCAAAAATTTGTATGAAAAGGAACTTAAGCAATAGCGTATATTTACGTAATAAAATAATGTACTGAGGCTTTGACTATGGGTCGCATCGAAAAAGGCGTAAAATGCAAAGTATCAGGCTGCGGCAATGAAGCTGCACGTTCAATATCAGCTGACAAAGTCAAGGCTGCTGGCTTAAACGTTAGCAGCAAAGAGAATCGTGCTTACATCTGCAAAGAACATTACAAAGACTACAAGAAAAAATCAAAAAAAGACAAAACGCTAGATAAATGGCGTTTCGGCCGATAAGAAGAGTGAAATGCCATGCGAATATTACAGTTACACTCTAACTTTATAGTTTTCAAACCAGTCCAAAAAGAAATAACTATCGCGGAAGAAGCGGAATCAAAAGAAACCCGCATAGAAGAAGTTGTTGTTTTATTTACTGCCATAGAAGAAGGCGATAACGCTGCAATAGCACAGAAAGCTATTGATGAATTAAGGGCTTTTCTGGGAAAAACCAAAGTTAATCGTATTCTAATTTACCCATTCGCTCATTTGAGTAACAACCTATCAAAACCAACCGAAGCTTTGAAAGTTATTAAAGACATGGAATCGTACGCAAAAGGGAAAGGAATCGAAACTTACCGAGCTCCATTCGGTTGGAACAAACAATTCACCATCTCAATTAAAGGGTACCCGCTAGCTGAGCAGGCACGCTCTTATGCTCCTGCGCCAGCCTCAACTGAGGCACAAGTTGAAGGTGTTTGCAAAAAAGAAGAAGAACCTGTTTCTGCAGCCCTAAAAGCAGAAGACAAAATGCAGTCATTCTGGCATGTTATCTTACCCGATGGCTCATTGGTGCCAATTGAAGAATTCAAATTTAAAGGACATCTTAACCTGCAAAAGTTCTCTCAATATGAAATTAAGAAGGCTAGAGCAGTCACACAAATGCCACCACATGTCACATTGATGAAAAAACTGGAAATAGCTGATTATGAGCCAGGCAGTGACCCAGGAAACATTCGTTGGTACCCAAAAGGGCGAATGATCAAATCACTACTTGAGCAGTATGTCTCTACCAAAGTGGCAGCTTACGGTGGTATGGAAGTAGAAACCCCCATCATGTATGACTTTAACCACCCAAGCCTGAAAAGTTACCTTAATCGTTTCCCAGCCCGCCAATACGTACTCAAATCTGAAGACAAAGAACTTTTCCTTCGATTTGCAGCATGTTTTGGTCAATTTCTTATGGCCCATGATGCTCAATTCAGTTACAAGCAACTGCCAATTAAGTTGTACGAATTAACCCGCTACAGTTTTAGGAGAGAAAAAAGTGGCGAAGTCGTCGGTCTAAAACGTTTACGGGCTTTCACCATGCCCGACTGCCACGCTTTATGTACCGATCTGGACCAAGCTAAAAAAGAGTTCATGGTCCGATTTAACCTCTGCATAGATGTCTTGAGCAACATGGGTTTTACAAAAGACGATTACGAAATTGCAATGCGCTTCACCAAGAACTTTTATGACGAGCATAAAGATTTTATTGCCGAACTATCCAAAACTTTTGGCAAACCAATGCTGGCGGAAGTTTGGAATGAACGCTTCTTCTATTTCGTTCTTAAGTGGGACTTAAACTTCGTTGACAACCAAGACAAAGCCGCAGCACTCAGCACTGACCAAATCGACGTAGAGAACGCCAAACGCTATGAAATAACCTACGTGGACGAAAAAGGCGAAAAACAGTACCCACTAATTTTGCACTGCTCCCCAAGCGGTGCCATTGAAAGAGACATCTACGCACTTCTAGAGAAGGCATATCGTGAACAGATGTCGGGTAAAGCACCTATGTTGCCACTTTGGCTTTCACCCACGCAAGTGAGACTGATTCCAATATCTGACAAGTTTCTAGATAAAGTCGAAGAACTCGCGGAACAAATCGGTTCCCACTGTATCCGAGTAGACATTGATGATAGTGCATCAACGCTGCAAAAGAAGATTCGCGAAGCAGAACAAGAATGGGTACCTTATATAATAGTAGTCGGAGAAAAAGAAATCGAGTCAGGAACACTATCTGTCCGAGTTCGTGAACTTAAAGGTCAACAACAAAACATGGCTGCTGAACAATTAATAGCGAGAGTATTAGAGAAAATAGTTGGCAAACCTTTCAAACCTTTGCCGCTTCCAATTTACCTCTCTAAGAGACCTCAGTTCCATGGTTGATAAACGAACTATACGTATCATTGACGTAAACTATATCAAATAATCAAATTATATGAAACGGATAGAAGTGAAAACTAATATGAACAATGAACTACAAGTCTACATAGACGGCAAATATTACCCAAAATCAGAAGCCAAGATTTCAGTGTACGACCATGGGTTCCTTTACGGTGACGGCGTTTTTGAGGGAATCCGTGAGTACAATAGTGTCGTTTTTAAGCTCAAAGAACACATTGCCCGTTTATATCGTTCAGCACATGCGATAACACTGAAAATGCCGTTAACAAAAGAAGAAATGATTAAAGTTATCGTTAAAACCTTAAGAAAAAACAAAATGAAAGATTCCTATATTCGGCTTATTGTGAGCAGAGGTGAAGGAGACTTAGGTTTAGATCCACGCAAATGTTCCAAACCCACGATAATAGTCATTACTGACACAATTTCCATACGAGCAGGCAATGCAAAAGAAACTGGCATCACAACCATGTTCTCTTGGGTACGCAGAAACCCCGTTGACGCAACAACTCATGAAATCAAATCCCTCAACTACCTAAATAGTGTCTTGGCGAAAATTGAAGCAAACGCATGTGGAGTTGACGAAGCCATCTGCCTAGAAAGCAACGGTTGCATAGCTGAGGGCGTTGGCGAAAATATTTTCATAGTCAAAAACGGCGAATTATTAACACCACCAACATCAACGGGAGCGCTTGCCGGCATTACTGCAGAAGTTGTAACTCAAATTGCAGCTAAACTTGGAATAAAACTTGAAGTTACCAATCTTACACCATTTATGTTATTCACCGCTGACGAGGCATTCTTCACAGGAACAGCAATGGAAGTGGTCCCCATCCGAGAAGTCAACAAACGTGTGATCGGCACAGGCAACCCCGGACCAATAACTAAGAAACTGATGACTGAATTCCAAAAAGTAATCGATGACCCATCTCAAGGCATAGAAGTCTAATTCTTTCATTTGTTTCTTGTCATAAATTCTTCTAAAGCGTTGAATGCTTGATCTAGCTCTTCTATTGGAGGAAGGAAAACTGCTCGTGCGTGGCATTTTCCGTAAACGGGATCGAACCCAGAGCCATTAACGATGAGTACGCCTGTTGCCTTTAGAAGATCTACGACGAAATCCATGTCGGTTACCCATCTTTTTCCGACATCATGAATTTTTGGAAAGATGTAAAACGCGCCCTCAGGTTTGGAAGTGCTTATTCCTTCAATTTCGTTTAATCGTTTCCATGCAAAGTCTCTTCGCTGTCTGAGCCTATCAACAGTATCCTTTACCAAGTCTTGAGGACCATTTAGCGCGGCTGCAGCAGCTATCTGCACGGGTGTGTTGGCACAAATACGGATTCGGCATTCCTTCTCAACTCCTTCCTTAAGAGCATTGAGTTTTTTGCCTTCACCTTTAAAGTACATGTACCCTAAGCGTAAACCGGTCATCTGGTAAACTTTGGAGAAGCCGTTTAAACCAACTACAGGCACATCTTTTGACAGATAAGAGGTGCTAACGAATTCTTTCTCATAAGTCAATTGATCATAAATTTCATCCGAAATAACTAGCAGGTCATGTTCGCCTGCGATGTCAAGCATTTCCTTAACCATTTTCCTATCGTAAACTGCACCAGTTGGATTATTGGGGTTAATTATCACTATAGCACGTGTCTTTTTTGTTATTTTGCTTCTCAGATCATCAATGTTTGGCTGCCAACCTTCTGCTTCAATTGTTTCATATGCAACTGGTGTGCCGTCAAAGAATCGGGTGTAGGAAATATAAGGCGGATAAGTTGGGCCTGGAAATAGGATTTCATCGCCTCTTTCAACGAGGGCTCCAAGAATCATTTGGATTCCCTCAGAAATACCCTCAGTAATTAAAACATTATCTGCTGAAACGTTGACGTTATTGACTTTTTTCTCTTTTCTAACTATTGCCTCTCGAAGATCAAGCCTTCCTTCAGAAGGAGAATAATAATTATCATCTTGTTGCACTGCTTTGCATAAGGCATCTTTAACGTTCTGAGGCGTTTTAAAATCGAATGCCGCAGGATCACCAATGTTTAGGTAATAAATTTTTTTGCCATCTTTCACAAGCTGCGTTGTATGGGCTATGACATCCCGTATAGCATACTCAATGTTTGACGCTCGGCTTGTCACTTTAACGCCCAAGTTTTGTTACCTGTTACCCAAACACTTGCTAATGAAAAAAATAAATCTTCCTAAAGCAATGATCTGTAAATCTATTGCCAAGGATTGTTCTGTTCAATTCTTCAAATGTAAAGAATGAGGAAACCGATTTTAAAAAACAAATTAGATCCCGTGAAGCTTGCAGGAAAACTGCCATATTCGTCAATTTAACATTATAGATTCAGAAAAAAGCCAGTACAAAGATAGTTCTAATTTAAGCACGTTTTTATTTTCGATTCCCTCTTGAATAAAAATGAGTTTTGGTGAAAAAAGTGTTCGGCTGGACAGGCGTATTTCTAAAAATAGATTTAAGCAAAAATCAGGCTATCGCTGAACAATATGACCAGGCTCTGGCGTTGAATTTTCTAGGAGGCAGAGGCTTTGCAATAAAGCTTCTTTGGGACACAATTAAACAAGGAACGGACCCTCTCTCGCCTGAAAATAAACTAATTTTTGCAACCGGACCGTTGACAGCCATTGGTTTACCGAACAGTGGCAAACTTGTTGTCGCTTCAAAAAGTCCTCTAACCGGTGGCTACGGCGATGGAAACATAGGAACCCTAGCTGCGGTTCAGATGCGCAAAGCAGGTTATGACATCATCATCGTAGACGGCAAAGCTGAGAAGCCAGTCATTGTAAAAATCAAGGACAAGGTTACGGAATTTGTTGATGGAAGCGGTTTTTGGGGCTTAAGTTCATTTCAAACGGAAGAAAAACTCAGAACAAAGTATTCAAACACCTCAGGAATACTCTCAATAGGTCCTGCCGGAGAGAACCAAGTTAAGTTTGCAACTGTCGTTTCGCAAAAGGGTCGAGCAGGTGGCAGACCAGGAATGGGCGCCGTCATGGGCTCTAAAAACTTAAAAGCCATAGTAATCGAAGGAACAACCCAAATACCGCTTGCAGATCCTGATGAAATGCGTAAGTTATCTGCTGACGGCTACCGAGAAGTTTTAGGTAAACCGGAATATCCTTTTTGGAAACGACAAGGAACAATGTCAACAGTGGAATGGTCACAGGAGAATAATGCCCTACCAACTCATAACTACAAGCAAGCAATTTTTGACAAAGCTGAAAAAATCGGCGGATTCGCAATGGAAAAAATTAAAACTTCAAACCGGGGATGTCCACAATGCAACATGACTTGTGGCAATGTTGTTGAGGATAGCGAAGGCAAAGAGTCAGAGTTGGATTACGAGAACGTAGTTATGTTAGGTTCCAACATTGGTTTTGGAGATCTTAAGCAAGTTTGCACTTTGAATCGAATGGCTGACGAGCTTGGATTAGATTCTATCTCGCTTGGGAATGTACTAGGTTTTGCAATGGAAGCTTCTGAGAAGGGATTGATAAATGAGAAAATTGGCTGGGGACAATTTGAAGCAACTAAAGCGTTGATCAACGATATCGCATATAGACGTGGGTTTGGCACAATCTTAGCCGAAGGAGTACGAGCTGCTTCAAAAGTTGTTGGAAAGGGATCGGGCGATTGGGCAATGCACGTCAAAGGATTAGAGGTTTCAGCTTATGATTGTCATGCTGCACCTTGTATGGCGTTGGCTTTTGGAACTAGCTCAATTGGAGCACATCATAAAGATGCTTGGATTCTAACTTGGGAGATTAAAAATGGAAGAGTAAACTATAACTCAGAAAAAGTTGACAAACTCATTGAAACCCAACTTATCCGAGGCGGATTATTTGAAGCGTTAACTGTTTGCCGTTTCCCCTTTAATCAACTTGGTTTTGAACTTGAATGGTACCGAAAATACTTGAAGGCAGCAACAGGAATAGACTTCTCTCTAGAGCAGCTAAATGAAATTAGCAATAGAATACTTAATTTGATACGTGTTTTCTGGGTGAGAGAGTATGGAGAAAAGTGGAATAGAAATTTGGATGTCCCGCCTCTGAGGTGGTTTAAAGAACCTTTAACTCAGGGAGCATTAAAGGGCTCCATGCTTGACCTTGAAAAGTATCACGTTATGCTGAGCTCCTACTATGATAAAAGAGGTTGGAGTGAAAATGGAATACCGGAGAAGCTAACTTTGGAGAGGTTAGGTTTAGCAGAGGAAACAAAACAGCTCTATACATTATTAAATAATTAGAAAAAAAGCGTACTACTAGTACGATCTTGCGAAATAGGCGGTTTCCTTAGCTTTCTGTCCACAGTAAACGCAATTTGCTGTTGATTCTTCTTTTTGGAAAGGTCGAACTCTAATTGTCGCCCCTGTCTCGTCCTTAATTTTTGCTTCACAGTCAGAGCTGCCACACCATGCTGCTTTGATAAAACCACCTTTTTCGCAAACTATTTTTTTGAATTCTTCATAAGTCTTTGCAGTGCTGGTTTTTTCTTGCAGTGCAGCTTTGGCTTCAGCGAAGAGGTTTTCTTGAATTTCTTGCAGAAGCTTTTCTACGGTGACTGGAATGTCTACTTCTTTAACAGGTATCTTTTGGCCTGTATCCCGTCTTACCATTATTACTTGTTGTTGTTTGAGATCTCGTGGTCCGATTTCTATTCTAATTGGCACCCCTTTGAGTTCCCACTGGTTAAATTTCCAGCCTGGCGTATACTCATCGCGGTCATCTAAAACAACCCTTAAGCCTTTAGTTTCTATAGTCCCAGTGATTTCTTTTGCTTTAGCTGCTATTACGGCAGGTTCGGCGCCCTTGAAAGGTATTGGAACGACAACAACCTGAATTGGTGCAACTTTAGGAGGCATAATCAAACCTTGGTCATCGCCATGAACCATAACCATTGCACCGATTAATCGAGTCGTAATGCCCCAGCTAGTTTGCCAAACATAATGATCTTGTTTATCTTCGCCTATGAATTTAACATCGAATACCTTTCCAAAATTTTGCCCAAGATTATGGCTGGTTCCCATCTGCAAAGCTTTGCCGTCAGGCATCATTGCTTCTAACGCGGTAGTGTAGAGCGCGCCAGCAAATTTTTCGCTATCACTTTTAGTTCCAACCAATACTGGAATTGCAAGGTAGTTTTCCATAATGTCTTTGTATTCGTTTAGAGCATACAGAACTTCTGCTTCTGCTTCTTCACTTGTAGCATGGGCAGTGTGACCCTCCTGCCAAAGAAACTCTCTCGTACGCAGAAAAAGTCGAGTAGCTTTTGTTTCCCACCTCACAATATTGCACCATTGATTTATTTTTAAAGGCAGGTCTCTCCAACTGCGAATCCACTTAGCAAAAGTTGCATACATTATAGTTTCGCTAGTCGGTCGAACAGCTAACTTCTCATCCAACGGAGTATCTCCACCTTGAGTAATCCAAGCTACTTCAGGTGTGAAACCAGCGAAATGCTCCGCTTCCTTGGCAAGCAAACCTTCAGGGATAAACATGGGAAAATACACATTTCGATGCCCAGTGGCTTTGATTTTTTTGTTGAAAATTTCCTGGATTTTCTCCCAAATCGCATAAGCATCTTCACGGATAATCATGCAACCTTTGACGGGAGCGTAATCTGCAAGCCCAGCTTTCAAAATAACTTCTACATACCACTCAGAGAAGTCTTGATTTTTCTTAACCGTTACTCCAGTGTCAGACATAGGGGATTTCCCTTCTTTCCATTTCTATGCTTGTAGCATATAAAACCATAACGGGAAAATGCACAAAAATATTCATTGTAAAAGAAAAAACATTAACTTAAGGTCTCAGCTGTTTTTTTGGATAGTCTTTGCAATCGTAGATTCGAAGTTGCCTTTGAGGCTCAAGACGACATCTTTTGCGAGCGTTCTTACGTCTTATCAATGGTGCAAGTTGAAAAAAAGGACATTTGGAGCAAAGTGTACTCAAGTTATCTTCTCCAACTTCTATCTAGTCATCATTCTTCTGAACACTGGAACCGCTATCGCAGTCATAACTATGCCGAATCCTATTAATACTGCTAATTCTGTGGTAATGTCTGGAATTCCTGCGCCTAGAACCATAACTTTTCTTAGGGCTTGTGAGGCATAGGTTAAGGGAAGCACTTTTGAGATGTCTTGCATGTACCAAGGCATCTGTTGAATTGGGAAGAACACACCACTCAGAAACATCATCGGAAACATTAATGTCATCATTGCCATTTGTGCGGTTTCCTGATCTTTAGCAAAAGAAGTAATTACTATGCCTAAACCAACAAAACTGAAAACACCCAGCAAAAGTAATGCGAACACAAGAAGTATGCTTCCGGCGATAGCTACCCCAAATAAGCCTGCTGCTAACACTAAGATAATAACTCCTTGGAGTAGCCCTCTTGCAGTTTGAGCGAAGGTTTTTCCAAGAATTATTGAAAGCCTATTGATCGGTGCAACCATCATTCCATCTAATGTGCCAACTTCCTTTTCTTGAGATATTGCTACTGGGAGCCCTGTCATGACGCTCATCATAACTGTCATAGCCATTATTCCTGGAGCAATAAAGTCAAAGTAGCTTGGAGTTCCCGCAACGACTCCTTGCATTGAAATCCTATAGGGTTGAACAACTGCCAAAGAACTATTCGAGTTCAAAGCAGGGTTCAAGTGCTGAACATTCATTTGAGCCAGCGCTGTACCCATCTGAGTAAATACAGCTGAAAGTGTACCTTGAATCACAGCGGATACTTGAGGGTTAGATTGATCAGTTATGATAATGAGAGTTCCCTGTTGCCCACTGGCAAAACTCGAAGAGAAATTGGCAGGGATAATTATTCCACCTTCGACATTCCCCTTTTGAACCAAACTCTTGATGTCTGCGGCGCTCGATGCGTTGGATAAAGCCATCATACTTGAGTGACTATTGATTTGTTGCAGAGTCGTGATGAAAGTTTGGCTTGGTATGAAAGAATTGTTGAAACCTGTATCCTCGTTTACTATAGCCACTGGCAGGTTAGTTGCCGTGCTGCCGCTTGATGGATAAATGAATCCAACCATGACCATCATGAAGAGTGGCATTAAAATGAGCAGAACAAGTCCAAGCCGATTTCGAAACAGTTCAACAAGGTCTTTCCAAGCTATTCTAAAGCTATGAGAAAATAGAGTTTTAGCACCCATGATAAATCACCTTACTCTTCCCTGAGTTGGAGCCCCAAAACGTCCCCTTCTCATTTCACTAGGTATTTTTTGGTCTGCGCTATCTCGCACTTGATGCCCAGTTATGTGCAAAAATACATCTTCAAGCGTTGGCTGAAGATTTTGCATCGAATTTATCTTTCCACCTTTTACTCTTACAGTGTCAATTATTGAGTCGAACGCGTCTGCACCATGTACAATTACTCTGAGATGGGTAGAGTTTTCCTGTGTTATCGCGTCGGTGCACTTGCATGTTCGTATCGCTTCAATCAGTAATGGAGTTAAATTTCCAATTTCCAAGCTTAATATGGTTGTATCCGCTCCGGATATAATTTTTTTAAGATTTGTTGAGGTGTCAAGCGCCACAATTTTAGCATGGTCCATAACGCCTATGCGATCACATAACAAGTCAGCGTCAACCATCATGTGAGTCGTTATTATGATGGTAGTGCCGTTTTCCCTGTTCAATTTCTTGATAAACTCCCTGATTTCAACCGACGATTGTGGATCTAAACCTAGAGTTGGTTCATCTAAGAATAATACTTGGGGCATGTTTAGCAACGCACGAATTACGTTCATCCTCTGGCGCATTCCTGTTGAAAAAGTCCCCACTTGACTGTTTTTCCATTGGGTGAGTTGAACCAGTTCTAGAAGTTCATCAATCCTTTTATCAAGAATATCTTTGGGAATGTCAAAGAGTTTTCCGAAGAAAACAAGGTTCTCTTTTGCTGTGAGACGATTGTACATTATCATCTTTTCAGACACAATTCCAATCAGTTTTCGCACGTCAGTGTCGTCTTTAACTATGTCGTAGCCGCCAATAGTGGCTGTTCCCTTGGTTGGTTTGGATAAAGTTGAGAGCATTCTTAGAGTCGTGCTTTTGCCCGCTCCGTTAGGTCCCAATAAGCCGAAAATTTCGCCTTTTTTTACATCAAATGAAATGTCATCTACAGCAGTGAATTTATTGAACATTTTTGTGAGATTTTTAACCTCTATGATTGAAAGAGCAGTTGCCATATATTACCACATCAAGCTGCAATATTATTCAGTGCAATATATTGCGGTAAAATATAAGTATTACCCAAATATACTATAGATTTGAAATAAGATGGCGACGGAAAAAGAAGAGAAAACAACTACAAATTGGTTAAAAGAAGCCCAAAAAGGCTACATTCGAATTGGTGTATTGATTCTTCTAAACAAGAAACCCTCTCATGGCTACGAAATAATGAAAGAAATCAACAGCCGAACCAAAGGCTTTTGGCAACCTACCGCAGGAGGCGTTTATCCAATCCTCCGGGACTTGGAAAAATCAAATTATATCACGGGTCAGTGGCAAATCCAGAAAAACCGCAGGCTTAAAGTCTATAAAATAACAGAATCTGGAGAGCTCATACTCAGACATGCCATCGTAAAACAAGCTGAAATCTCGAACAACATCGGCAACCTTTTCAGAGAATTCGCCAGAGATGTTCTCAACATCGAAACAGATACATCAATACCTACTATACCGTCACCATTCACACCTTTCCTTGAAGAGCAAAAAAGCAGCGAGGAAAACCTCAAGCACCTTGAACGCGATCGAAAACACATGTATGAAGCATACAAAATGACTCAAAAGCGACTAAAACAAATAGATAAAAGAATTGGAGAAATCAGGAAACAAAAAGATATTCGATCTAAAGAATTAAATGTATGACTAAATAAGTTCCTAAATAAGAAGTGAGTTTCAAAATGTTCCATGTAAGAGTAAGCAAAATCGAGTCAAACCGAGACTTAGACGGTAACCTTGGAAAAAGAATCGAACTACTCGAAGAACGAGAAGTAAACCCATACGTATTAAGACCTCAAACTGATGAAGCCAAAATGGCACAGGACATAATGCAAGCGCTTCAACAACAAATGCCCTTCCTACCCCAAAAAGCCCAACTTGCAACTCCAAAAATAATCTTATTCCTAACTGAACAGGAATATGACAGTCTAAGCATAAGTTTTGACGTAAACCAGGTTTATGAAGTAATATTAGAAAACCAGGCAATCCATTTCAAGAAAGTTTAAGAATTTCTTTTCTCATCTGCTTTAGCGCTGAATGCTTTGGATGAAAAGACAATACAAACATCATGCTTCTCAATGCTGAACATATTCCATCCAAATCTGATATCTTACCTTCATCGCAATACAGTGGAATTGGGTCATCACCATTATTTTCTTCATAGTAAACATAAATTGGTGAACCATCTCTATCCAATTTTACCATTTCAAAATCCAAATTTAAGCGCTTGGCGGTTTCTTTTGTAGCAGTTCTAACTGATTCCAACCGTTTCTTTAACGGAACACCACTTGAAGCATAAACTGTTAATTTTCCATAATTCTCTTTGAACAAAGCGTGCCACCAAACATTCATTCCGCAAAAAACTCTTTTAAAACAAGTCTTGAAACGACTTTCTGAAGCAGGGGAGAGCTGAGTGAAAGTGAAAAAAATGGGAAAATGTTGCTGTGCGAATGCAACCACAACGACTTAAATGTTTAGCAAAAAATCATTTTTACAGAGGTGAAAAAAATTGGCGATAGGAGAAAAACTATGGGAAGGAAAAGGCAAAAGTGGAGCAAGTTTTATTAAATCAGTTGGAATGGAAGGTGTGACTTCTCTATATACTTGGACAGCTCAAATGAAAGGCATGGGCAACGCTAAGGGTATAGACTGCAACCTCAATGTAACCGGTATGAGCACAACTCCTCCAAAAGGAATAGCCACATCAACAGATCAAGGTATGCTTATGACTATGACAGGCGATATGAGCGTGTTGAAAGGCACATCACTAATGAAAATGGAAATGGGCAAAAATCCAACAAGCGTAGGCTTATGGACATTCATGACAATGTCAGAAAAACTAGGCTGGCTAAACGACCTAATCGCAGTTGTCACTTTTGAAGCGCTAGACCCTATGTGGATGGAACTCAACATTGCAATCTGGGAATGGAAGTAGAATTTAGATCTGATTTTTATGGATGAACAAAACTGGAAAATGCCTGAATGGTGGTACAGAGATGAACGTCCACAAAACGACGAAGTCTACTTTGAGAATATGTGCCGCATTATTTTTCAAGCCGGCTTAAATTGGCAAGTAATCGACAACAAATGGCCATCAATCAAAAAAGCATTTTTAAATTTCAAAATCGAAAAAATAGCATGCTTCACAAACATTGACCTTGAAAGACTTATGAGAGATCCAGGAATCATTAGAAACAAAGGAAAAATCAAAGCAATTATTCAAAATGCACAAAACTTCAAAACCATAAAGAAACAATACGGTTCATTCCAAAAATACCTTGACAAACTCGACAAATCAGACAACTACGCAAATGTAGTTAAAGACTTAACAAACAAATTCAAGTGGTTAGGACCACCTTCAGCAAGTCTCTTCTTATACACAGTTGGAGAAAAAATCCGGCATTGGGATTAAAAAAACTTTTCCCTTTTTTGTTAAAATAAAATTTTTAAATTTGAACATGTTGATTCTACTTGGAAATATTATGGGCAGAGTTAGAGTTCATGTTTTTGTTTCTGGAAGAGTCCAAGGAGTTTTCTTCAGGCAAGAGACAAAGCTTGAAGCCCTTCGTTTGAGTGTCAAAGGTTGGATTCGCAATTTAAATGATGGCAGAGTGGAAGCAATTTTTGAAGGCGAAGAGCCATCGGTTAAGACGTTGGTGGATTATTGTTATCATGGTCCTTCTTCTTCAAGAGTTGACAATGTTGAGGTTAACTACGAGAATTATGTTGGAGAATTCTCCGATTTCACTATGTGATGAATCAAGCTTTTTTCTTAGGCACTCTAAAATGCGAATCCTTTCCAGCGCTAATGTATTCTCCACCCATTCCCCGCACTGCAGAAGCTATTTTCGCAAAATTCTCTGAACCCAAAAACTGCTTTGGCTTAATGATTATGAAATCACCTTTCTCCTCAAAACCTAATCGTGACTCTAGTTCTTCAGGAAATGACATACGAATATCATCAATTGACCTAAGCTTCGAACTGACCTCTCGGGGTGCTGGTGCCTGAGGGGCTGGCGGCTGAGTAATCTGCCCCACAGCAAGTGACTTCATCGATGATGAAATAGACCGCAATTCTTCTGAGACCTTAGTTAATGTCACAACCAGCGAGTCAACCTTCTCCAACAATTGACTGAGCTTTTCCTTGTCAGTGCTCATACAAACGCTCCCTCAAACTCCTAAATAACCCAAGAAGCTTATTAATTATTTGCAACAGGCAACTTGGAAGAAAAAATGGCATGTTTGAAATTGATGGAAGCCAAAAAAGCGGAAGTGGCACAATACTTCGCCTTTCCGTAGCTATGGCAGCTATCAAAAATCAACCGTTGCACATTCGCAACATTAGACAGAACCGCCCTCAACCTGGATTAAAGCATCAGCATTTGGAAGCAGTGTTGACAGTTGCTAGATTATGCAACGCGAAATTGGAAGGAGCTGTTTTGGGGTCAAGGGAGCTTTGGTTTTCGCCTCAACGTATAACTGGAGGCAATATTGAAGCAGAAATCCAGACTGCAGGGAGCATCCCCATGTTACTTCTGGCAACATTACCAGTATGTTTATTCGCCGATAATCTTGTAAGTTTACATGTGGCTAAAGGTGGAACGGACACTGCACACGCACCCACAATTAACTATTTACGATATGTGCTTTTACCCACGTTAAAGCAGATGGGCATTGATGCTTCAATAGCGGTACAAAAATATGGTTATTACCCAAAAGGAATGGGCGAAGCAAAAATGGCTGTCAAACCTAATCAGACACTAAAGCCAATTCAATTAGAACGATTTGGCAAAGTCAAAGAAATAAAAGGCATTTCAGTATGCACTTTCTTAGCCGATAGACAAGTTGCGGAGCGACAGGCAAAAGCAGCCAAAGAGCACCTCTTGCGAAGCGGGTACACTGCCAATATTCAGATTGTAAACGATCAATCGAATTCTTTTCAAAAAGGAAGTTCAATAGTTTTGTGGGCCGAAACAGACACTGGAATAATTATTGGCGCTGACGCAATCGGAGAACCTCGAAGAATGAGCGAAGATGTCGGAAAAGAAGCTGCTGGAAAACTAATAACCGAATTATCTGTTGAACCTACAGTTGACATTTATTTAGCGGACATGCTCATTCCATGCATGGCGTTATCACAAGAGAAATCAACATTTATGGTTAGAACGATTTCTGAACATATCGAAACTAACATTTGGCTAATGGAAAAAATATTAAACGCCAAATTCAAAATTCAAAAGGTAAACAACCTTTTCAAGATAGAGAAAAACAGCTGATAAAGTGCCTAAAATAATAAATTGCATAAAAGTTCCAAAAAAGCGTGGAGAAAAAGCGATTAGTCTATTGAGCAGACTCAATCTCTTTGATAAATCGGTGGAAATTAAACGTAATGAAAGCTTTCTTTGTATTCCCTTAGTTAGACCGCCTATTGAAAGAGAATTACTAATTCTGCAAAACCAACTAAGTGGTTACTATTTTACGAAGGAACTTTTTGTCAAAAAGCAACAATCATATGAAAATTTCATGCAAGTTCTCGAAAAAAAGTTACCTCCACACTTGTTTTCAACTTTACCCCAAGCTTTAGACATTATTGGAGACATTGCAGTGATAGAGATTCCGCTAGAGCTCAAAACCTGCCAAAATGCTATTGGCGAGGCAATCCTTCAAACGCATGGAAACATAAGAACTGTTCTTGCTAAAGCGGGCGCAATAAGCGGACCTTACAGAGTACGAGGATACACCTTTATTGCTGGAGAACAAAAAACCCAAACAATTCATAAGGAGTTTGGATGTCAATTTCACGTTGACATCGCCAAAGCATATTTTTCTCCAAGACTCTCCTACGAACATGAACGTATAGCAGCACTTGTGAGAGCTGACGAAACCGTTTTGGACTTGTTTGCAGGAGTTGGACCCTTCTCGGTGCTGATTGCCAAAAAAAATCCGAAAGTGAAGGTTTACGCAGTTGATATTAATCCAGAAGCTGTAGATTTGCTAAAAGTTAACGTTAGGGTTAATAGAGTTGAAAATCGAGTGTTTCCAATATTGGGAGACGCAAGACAAGTCTCTGCAACGAAACTCAAAGGGACAGCTAATCGGATTATAATGAATTTACCCGAAACCGCAATAGAGTTTGTCGACGCCGCATGTCAAGCGATCAAACCAGAAGGAGGAATAATTCATTTTTACTCTTTCGTTAGATCACCAAACACAATATCAAACCAAAAGTTTAGCTTAGTTCAAGCTATTGAAAATTCCGGCAGAAAAATGGGGAGATATTACTCAAGAAACGTTCGAGAGACTGCTCCTTACGAGTCACAAATTGTTTTAGACGCTAAGATTGCTAGCTTTGAACATATAGCGTGATTGTTATTTTCTGTTCAGGATTTTTCAGTTTCTCTATTAACTTTCTTGATAAGTCATTTGATGATTTGTCTGCAAGAATTGCTAACGTACGGTCAGAGATGTAAGCACTTTTTCTAACCACCATGTCCGTTGAATGAGCAAAAGTTAATTTCGACGAGCCAAAAGCATTAATTTTCTCAATTAAACCTCCAGCCTCGATAGCTATGGTTAGTTTGGCGTTTGGTTTTCTGAGAATGTTTTTGAATGAATGGCTCAAGTCCGCTAATGACTTATCTGAAGATGCTGCCACTATGCAATCGCCAGCATTCGATAAGTGTTTATCTTTCGTAAACATTAACGTTGAAGGGTGAGTGGCTTGGATGTTTTCATGTCCGAACGCCACTATGTTTTCTATTACTTCTTTGGAATTCAACTACTCATTAACCTCAATTGAATCAACTTTGCCATCTCCATCGAGATCAAATCCTTGAATTACGACCGCAAAAGTATCCTCGCCTCTATATTTTTGCAAGGTTTTTTTCCAAAAATTGGTCAACGCCAGAACGCACGCTTTTGTTCCAACTGTTTTGTTTCCGGCTAAAACCACGATACGCTTAGTTTTGTCCCATGGATTAACAATTTTAGCTATTAACCCTGAAACATCCGAAGTGTAAACTTGCATCGTCTTTTTTGATAATAGACCGCCAAGCAAAAATCCTTGTTCAGAAGATTGCATGTTAAATTTGATTGGTAGATACTCATTAATTTCCTGTGTAAGAAGATTTGTACCTGGACCGCCTACAAGGATTAAATTGTTTTTTTCTTCCTTCTCAGCTTTTACATCAACGTCAAGTTTTACTGAGAATTCAGTTGGCATCTTAGCTACCTGCCCTAAGAAAAGTGCCAAGTGCGCAGCGTAATGCCCATCTCTGGCGCTTGTTTTGAACGGTCCATGTGGTTGGGGACTACCAACAACAATTTTTCCGTCAAAAAAGCCATCTTTGATGAATTCTTTGAAGAAATCTTGAAGTTGACGTTCAATATTCAAAAGACACAGGTTTTGAATTGGTTTGTATCCATTAGGAAATTCAATTCCGAAAGCTGGCGAAACCGTTTTGTAATATTTAGCTGTTGCACCTTTCTTTTTTTCTTCCCGTTCTACGGTTATGGCTCCTGCCTTTGCAAGTTTTCTTATGTGATAATATATTTTTTGTTCATGCATGTTTAGTTGCTTTGCAATTTCTATAGGATACAATTCTCTTTTTGAAAGTAATGTTAGGATTTTCCAGCTTAAACTGCCGAGTATCATTTTCAGTTTTTGCGAATCGTCTATAATGCTGATCTCTTTTGCTTCTTGAACGTTGCCATTATCTTGCACAAGTAATTTTTTCTCCATTTCAGGGTCGAACAAAATAGTAAATAAGTACTATAAAAAATTTATTTATAATGGTTCAGCTATTTTAAGAACCAAAAAATTTTTGAGTTTTCTGTAGCATGGGAAAGTTAAAATAAGCACTAACAAAAAAGTGTTAGCAGTGCAACATGAATATTAATAATATATATTAACACAACGAAGGCTTGATAAGCGCTATTGATCATTGGATAGCGAGGTTTGCGAAATGTGCGGAATATTTGGTTGCGTTCTAAAGGAAGGAAATGCAGCGCCGTTAATACATGCATCACTAAAACGGCTTGAATATCGTGGCTATGACTCAGTGGGTATAGCAACAGCATCAGATGGAAAAATTTTCCTAAAGAAAGACCAGGGAAAAATCGATGAAGTTCATAAAATAATAAACCTCGATGATTTACCAGGCAGCATAGGGATTGGTCATACACGTTGGGCCACACATGGTGCACCGTTAAAGGTGAACTCGCATCCTCACTCCGACTGCACTGGCGAAATAATGGTTGTTCATAATGGAATCATTGAAAACTTCATGGATCTAAAAAATGAACTGGAAAACCTTGATCACAATTTTGTTTCTAAAACAGATACCGAAGTAATCCCACACCTTATTGAGCAAACTCTCAAAGAGAATCCTAAACTTGGTTTTGTTGAAGCAGTTCAAGAAAGCCTTAAACGACTCGAAGGCTCCTACGCCCTCGCCATTATATCAACAAAAGAACCAGACAAGATTGTCTGTGCAAGAAACGAGAGCCCACTGGTTTTGGGAATAAATGGTAAAGGTGTTTTTTGTGCTTCAGACATTCCGGCATTTCTAGAAGTAACAAACAAAGCAGTCATGATAAACAACGGTGAACTCGTTATCTTATCATCCGAAGGCTATGAAATCAGAAAGATTCAAGATTTTAGCCTTATCAATCGCGAACCAATAACAATCGATTGGACACCTGAAATGGCTGTTAAACAAGGCTACCCGCACTTCATGATCAAAGAGATCCATGAACAACCTGAAACCTTGCGCAACACACTTCGAATTCAAGAGCATTATTTGGATTTGCTATCTACCTTTTTAGATCGGGCGAACGAGGTTTTTCTAGTCGCATGCGGAACAAGCTATCATGCCTGTTTAGCAGCGTCATACATGTTTTCTAAACTTGCGTTTCTGCCGACTTACCCCGTGTACGCGTCAGAGTTTATCGAGCAACATGGCAAATCTGTAAACATAGATAGCACAATTTTAGCTGTTAGCCAATCAGGCGAGACTGCCGACACTATCGCAGCCGTCACTGTAGCTCAGCAACGGGCGGCAACCATTCTAAGTTTAACTAATGTTATAGGCTCCACTTTGACACGAGTTTCCCGAGTATATATCGGTACTCAGGCAGGTCCAGAAATTGGAGTGGCAGCTACCAAAACTTTTACTTCTCAACTTTCTGTATTGGCACAACTTGCCCTTAAATTGGCAAAGAAGCGAGGCAAAGTTTCTCAGGATGAAATGGACAGTCTTGAAGAGAATCTGGAGAAATTGCCAGATATCGTCGACACAATAATTAACACACAAGAGGAAAAAATCAAACAAATCGCCAAGAAATACAAGAATTCCAAAGTGTTCTTTTTCTTAGGAAGAGGAATTAGCACAGCCACTGCTTTTGAAGGCAGGCTCAAACTAATGGAAATAGCGTATATTCCATCGATTGCATTTCCAGCTGGAGAAAGCAAGCATGGCCCAATAAGTCTCATTGAAGAAGGGTTCCCAGTGGTTTTCGTTTGCCCTAAGGACGATTGCCACAAGACTTTGATTGGAAACATAATGGAAATGAAAGCCAGAGGAGCACACATTATTGCCATAGTCGAGGAAGGCGACCAAGAAATGAAATCGTTAGCTGATGACTACGTTGAAGTTCCAAAGGGGATACCGGGCGTTCTGTCGCCAATTCCTTTTGCAGTGCCACTTCAACTTTTAGCGTATTATATTGCTCTTGGAAAGGGATTCAACCCTGACATGCCAAGAAATCTAGCAAAATCGGTTACGGTAAAGTAACCTCTTCCATTTTTCAAAAAAGAAGAAACTACATTTGTTACACGCTGATATGAGACAGTGTTTGCAAAGCTTACAGTATTATCCAAACCATTTTTCAAGTGTCATTTTGCTCTTTTCCTTCTTTCTACCTTCGACCATTTTGTCAAGGGATTTTCTAACTCTGTCTTCTGAAAATTCATTCTGTCTAACCATGAAGTCGACGACACCTTCTACATTTGGTTCTGTCCATTCTACCTTGTACTTTTCTGTCACTTGCGGATGCAAAAAGATTTCTCTAATGCAATTTGGTTCAACTGGAAAAACGGCGTTTTTTATGTGAGGAATTGCGTTTTCTAAAGTCGTGTATTTCTTGATTAGTTTCAAAGCGGTTTTTGGGCCGAGCCCCTTTATTCCATCTGGGTTAAAGTCAGTGCCGATTAGTACACCTACATCGATTAACTGCTCATAAGTTAAACCGGATTCATCTAGTGCCTTGGAGAGCTCAATAACTTCCGGCACAACATCGACGTAGACTCCTTTACTAGGAAGCTTGCGCCTACCAGAAATAGTAACATTTCTCAACAACTTAGGAGCCCCAAAAAGCAAACTATCATAGTCTTGACTCACACAATAGTCTGAGTGACCGCATTTGGTCATATATGCTGCTTGAGCCTCGCCTTCACTTGGCGCTTGAATCCATGGCAACCCCAGAAGCTCCAAAAGTTTTCTGCTGTCATCTTGCATGTAATCTTTCATGCTTGTTGAGGCTTGAGCAAACATCCTCATTTTGATTTTGTCACCTTGTATTGCAGCTTTTTCGTAGCTGGCTATGGCCTGAACTTTGACTTGCCGACGTCGTGCAATCTCAGCTGCCTTCAAAGTTGGCGGAATTCCATCGAAAACATAGATTGGCTTTATGCCCATTTCTACAAGATTACTTGTCCGATAAAACAAACCGCTCAAATGGCTAGTAATTTTTCCCATACTGTTTCTTAACGGTGTGCCATCGGGCTGACGAATGATGGCAAGAAATTGATAAATCGCATTGTAAGCGTCAATTGCTATGATTTTGCCGCTTAAATCTTCAAGCTTAACTGGAGTTTTCGGAACAAGATCTTTGAAGTCTACGCCCAAAACCTACCACGAAATAAAATAGGCAAGAAACCTTCTTAATAAACTTGCGAATGCTCAAAGTTTCAAATATTAGTTTTAGGCCAAGTTCTAAGCATAGGAGATATAAGGAACCCTTACAATTAAGACCGCAAGAGATGTAGATTATGACGGAAAGAACAACAGCATTATCCCTAGTTACCTGCACCAGCTGCGGCAAACCAATTCCACCAAGCAGCGAATCCACAAAATTCCTCTGTCCTAACTGCGGAGAAATCCAAATCAAACGAGATGGGAAATGCCGCAAGTTCGGTCGTTTATACAAGTGTCCAAAATGTGGATTCACAGGGCCATAAGGGCGGTAAAGCATGGGAAGCGTCATTGTAACATACAAAGTATTTCCAGAAGATATAATGGAAAACTTTGATGGTTTAAAAAAAGAAATTGAAAACATCAAGCCCGAGTTCGCTGCAATTGAAGGATACGGAGAGGAACCGATTGCGTTTGGGCTTAAAGCACTTTTGGTTCAAGTGAAGTTCCCAGAAGACAAAACAGGCATAGTAGATGAATTTGAAGAAAAACTCGGCAAAATAACCGGCGTAAGTCAAGCACAAAGTATGTTTGTACGCCGAAGCAGTAGAGAATAGCAAGTTCTTGGCTTTTAGGCAAGAACCCTTCAATTGTATCTCTTATGAACAATTGAAAGTTTTAATCTTCACTCTTTAAAGTTTATATAGATTAATGGTTCTTTTCAAACGTAACATTCAACATCAGGTTATTTGGAGGATTCTGTTTGAGCGAAATTCAATTACGCGTTGGAGACGCAAGGCAGAGAGACGTTGGCAGAGGAATCGCCCGCATAGACCAAAGAACAATGCAGAAACTAGGCATAAGCGCGGGAGACGTGATAGAAATTATTAACAAACGCACAACCTCAGCCATTGCTTGGCCAGCTTATAGTGAGGATCAGAACCGTGATATCATACGTATCGACGGCTATACTCGCAAAAATACTGGGGTAGCTATAAATGAGTATGTTGTAGTACGTCCTGCAAAAGTCAAAACAGCGTTAAGTATTACCCTTGCACCAGTAGATATGCGCCTTAATGTTGATGAAGACTTTACCAACTTTGTTAAGAACCGCCTCATGGAACGCACCCTAGTGGAAGGTGATACCACTTTAGTAATGATGTTGGGGCATGCCATTCCCTTCACTGTTTCAAAAACCCGTCCACATGGCATAATAAAAGTAACAGCTGAAACACGATTAACTATATTGAACGAACCAGCACCAGAAGGCAAAGGGTTGCCTAGAACTACTTATGAGGACATTGGTGGCTTACACGAAGAAATTCAACGTGTACGTGAAATGGTTGAACTACCACTTCGTCACCCAGAATTATTTCAACGGCTAGGGATAGAGCCTCCAAAAGGTGTCATGCTCCATGGTCCCCCAGGTTGCGGCAAAACCTTGCTAGCCAGAGCCGTGGCTAACGAATCAGAAGCCAACTTCTACTCCATTAATGGTCCAGAAATCATGAGCAAATTCTACGGTGAATCCGAAGCGCGCTTACGAGAAATTTTCCAACAGGCGCAACAGAATGCTCCAAGCATAATTTTTGTAGATGAACTTGATGCAATAGCCCCTAAAAGAGAAGAAGTCACAGGAGAAGTTGAAAGACGCGTTGTTGCTCAACTCCTAGCACTAATGGATGGATTAAGTGGAAGAGGAAATGTCATAGTTATTGGCGCAACTAACCGTCCAAGTGCACTTGATCCTGCATTGCGTCGACCTGGAAGATTTGATAGAGAAATAGAAATCGGAGTTCCGGACAAGAAAGGGAGATATGAAGTTCTCCAAATTCACACAAGAGGAATGCCACTCCACGGCATAGAAAAGGCTGGAACAGAAAAGTCAACAGAAGATGTTGACCTGAAAAAACTCGCTGATATGACTCATGGGTACACGGGTGCTGACCTATCAGCCCTAGGCAGAGAAACAGCCATGAAAGCTCTCCGCAGATACTTGCCACAGATAAACCTAGAAGAAGAACGCATTCCTCCATCAGTGTTGGAAAAGATGGAAGTCTTAATGACCGATTTCCTTGGCGCTTACAAAGAAGTTACTCCTACAGCCATGCGCGAAGTTTACATTGAAGTTTCAACGGTCCACTGGGATGACGCAGGCGGGCTAGAAGACGTAAAACAGCACCTAAAAGAAGCAGTAGAGTGGCCAATGAAGAACCCTGAAATGTTCACCCGACTTGGAATTAGGCCACCAAAAGGCATAATGCTATATGGTCCGCCAGGATGCGGCAAAACCCTACTTGCTAGAGCCGTAGCCACAGAAAGTGAAGCCAACTTCATTTCAATTAAAGGTCCAGAAGTCTTCTCTAAATGGGTAGGAGAATCAGAAAAAGCCATACGTGAAGTTTTCCGCAAAGCCCGAATGGCAGCACCAGCCGTCATATTCCTAGACGAAATAGATTCTCTAACACCTAAACGTGGTCTGGGAATGTCTGACAGTGGTGTTTCGGAACGGGTCATAAGCCAGCTCTTAACAGAAATGGACGGTATAGTCACATTGCAAGATATTGTGGTAATCGCTGCAACCAATCGTCCTGATATGGTGGATTCTGCCGTACTGCGGCCTGGAAGGTTTGACAGACTAATTTACGTGCCAGAACCAGACGAGAAAAGCCGCTTACAAGTTTTCAAAATCTACACGAAAGGTATGCCTATCGGTAAAGATGTGGACCTAAACCAATTAACAATCTTGACCAAGTATTATTCCGGTGCTGATATAGAGTCTCTTTGTAGAGAAGCTGCCATGCACGCACTTAGAAAAGATGTAAACTCCACTGAAGTCTCCATGAAAGACTTCCTTGACGCTTCGAAGGAAATGGGTCCCTCAATATCTCCTGACATGGAAAAATGGTACAAAAGCTTCATGCAGCAAGTCCGACAAGTACAAAAGCCACAAACACCAGTTGCTTAAAGAAGGACAACTTATGCCACAGATTAAAGTTTGGAAAACACGACCTGATTACTTTGTTGCATTGGAAATTCTCAAAAAGAAAGGTGACATGCCTGACGATGACTTATTTAGCCAAATGAAGGGCGAGTTCGAAGATTTAGGCTACAAAGACTTTAATGAATTATTGTTAAAGCTAGAGGTAAGCGGCAAAATCCGCACTTCCTCGATGGCTCGAGGAAAACGCCGAATTGAACTAGTACAGTAATAATAACGATGATTACACAAATAGCTCAACCAACAGCCAGTTCCCCAGACGCCGTTGTTATTGGAGGCGGACCTGTTGGTTCATATGCAGCATTAAACTTAGCTAAACTAGGCGTTAAAGTCACAGTTTTTGAAGAGCACTCCCAAATTGGGTATCCTTCTCATTGCGCTGGGCATATGAGCATTCGAAGTCTGCGCAACATTGGTTTATATCCGCTTCCGAATGGAATTGTAGAAAACACTTTTAGTGCCGCCAACTTCTATTCGCCAGCGGCAACCAAGTTTTCCCTTCACCTTTCTTCCCCTGTGACTACTGCTTTAAACAGAGCACGTTTTGACCAATACATAGCAAAACAAGCTGGATCTGCTGGTGTACGTTTCGTCTTAAATGCCCGTGTCCAATCGTTGATAAAATCAGAAGGTTTTGTTAAAGGAGTTACCTTGCAAAGGGACAATGGAACGGATGAGAAAGTTTTCTCAAAACTCACATTAGATACCGAAGGCATCTCATCTAGGCTATTGCGACAAGCGGGGTTATCAACACTCAAACCCGACGGTCTCGTTTATGCGGTCGAAGCTGAAGTAGAAAACGTCCAAGATGTTGAGTGTGACGCTGTTGAAGTCTATGTTGGCAAGGCTTATGCTCCTGGCTTTTATGGGTGGCTTATTCCCCTTGCTGGTGGAAAAGCAAAAGTCGGGTTAGCAACGAACCGTGGAGACCCACGTAAATACTTCAATCGTCTTCTAACTAAGCATCCTGTAGCCTCTAAGCAACTTGCAAAAGCAAAAATAACCCAAATTAACTATCATGCCATCACGTTGGGCGGTCCAATAAAGAGAACATATACGGATGGTTTTCTCGCCTGCGGTGACTGCGCTTCCCAAGTGAAACCCAGCACTGGGGGCGGAGTAATATTCGGGTTAACATGTGCAGAAATAGCTGCACAGACAGCAAGTGAAGCATTAAAGAATGACGATGTTTCCGCTAAAGTTTTGCAGACTTATCAAAAGCGATGTTCTGACTTGTTGAGATTTGATTTTAGTGTAATGCTTAGACTTAGAAGGTTCCTTGATTCTCTTTCAGATAAGAAATTGGATGAGATGTTGCGGTTTTGTGGCAGGTTAGGTGTGGATAAGGCATTAAGTGATGTGGATGAGATTGATTTTCAAGGCAAACTTCTGCTTAAGGTTCTTGGGAAGCCTTCAATGCTTGTGGCTATGGGTTACTTTGCCTTGCTTTTTTTGTCTGCAAACCCTTAAAATCTTCGAGTGCCAACATAGAGGCGGGATAAAGATAATGGGTGAATTTGAGTACAAACAAGTTCTCGTTTTTCGAAAGGATCTGCAGATGGGCAAAGGAAAGATTGCAGCACAAGCGGGGCATGCAGCAGTTTCGGCGGCTCAAGAAGCTTTTGTGCATCATAAAAAATGGTGGGAAGCTTGGCTTTATGAGGGACAACGGAAGATCGCTGTTAGGGTTGAAACCGAAAAGGAGCTTCATGAATTGGAAGAGGCCGCACGTCAGTTGGGTTTGCCTTATGCGTTAATTGTTGATAGAGGCTTAACTCAGATTCCTGAGGGAACAGTTACATGTTTGGGAATTGGCCCCGCTCCTGCAGGAATGATTGATAGGTTGACAGGTAAACTTAAGCTATTATAGGCGACTGATTTTGCCTAAGTCCACGCTTGATAAAGAGCTTGGTATCGAAGTTTATGCAACCAAGGGTTTAGGCGTTGGCGGTGCTATCCGTGAAGCGGTGGATGATTTTGTTGTCGAAGAAGTGCTTGTCGATGGTTCAAAAGCTAGCGTGAATGAGATTGTTCCCAAAAAGGTGTTGACGTCTACAACTCAAAAACAACGTTTTTTGGTGTGTGTTTTAGTTAAACGCAATTGGGATACCTTTATTGCAATAAAAAACGTTGCAATTCAGCTTGGAATTGATCAGAGGCACATTCAAATTGCCGGTATTAAAGACGCCAAAGCAGTAACTGCACAGCATATTACAATTGAAGCTGCTTCGATGCAGGATATTTCAAAAGTTGTGATTAAAGACATCCAACTTTACCCTATCGGCTACCTCTACGAAGCGCTTTCACTATTTTATCTACTGGGCAACTACTTCACAATAAAAATCAAAAGCATAAAACATAAGGAGTCAACCGTCAGAACAAGAATTACTCAGATCCTAAATGAACTTGAGGTGTTAGGAGGTATTCCTAGCTTTTTTGGGCATCAACGTTTCGGGACTACTCGTCCGATAACACATTTAGTTGGAAAGGCCCTTGTTAAAGGAGATTTTGAGGAAGCAGCGATGATTTTTTTAGCTAGATCAAGCATTCATGAGCACCCAGCTTCAAGGCAAGCACGCCAAGAACTTGAGTCAACAAGAAACTTTGGTTTGGCTAAAGAGAATTTTCCAAAACAACTTCGTTTTGAACGATTAATGCTAAGTCATTTAGTTGATTATCCTAGTGATTTTGTTGGCGCCTTTGGGCGATTACCCGTTAAGCTCCAAGAGCTTTTTGTGCAAGCACATCAGTCTTATCTGTTTAACCGCTTTCTAAGCGAGCGTATTAAACATGGATATAATTTAGATCGAGCTGAGATTGGCGATTTCGTGGTAGGAGTTGAACGTTCGGGATTGCCATTAACGAGCGTATCAAAAAATGTGACTGAAGAAACGAAGGCTGACATTAATGAACAGGTGAAAGCGGGAAAAAAGCGGGTTGCCCTTCCGATAGTTGGAATAAAACAGAAGCTCTCACAAGGGGCAATGGGACAAATAGAAAAAGAGGTTCTTGAACAAGAAGAAATCAGCATTAAGAGTTTGCAGCTAAACGAGTTATCAAGAATTGGCGGAAAAGGCGGGCTAAGAACAGTGTTGACGCCTATTGGCGATTTTAAACTGCAAAACATTTCCGTAGGCGGTGATTGCAATGGTTGCCAAGTGCAGTTAAGTTTTATGCTACTAAGAGGTTCCTATGCAACTGTGCTTATGAGGGAAATAATGAAGCCTTTTGACCCGGTAAAGGCCGGCTTCTGAGTCTCAAAAATATATTAAGTCATTATTTGAAAGGCCATTTGGATCTGTTGGATCTCTTATTCCTGCGCCAAGAGAGCTGGCTATGGACTTGGGCTACTTTATCAATTTTTTTACGATGATTCGAAAAAATGAAAATGATAAAGTTCTTTTTTGAGTAATTTGCTAGATTTCTTTCAGCTCTGTATTTGCGGCTATGCTGGTGATAAGGTTGATAAGTAAGCGGTTGATTCACTTTCAGTTTGGAGCCTTTTTTTATGAATAATGATCGGCAGTGTGTAATATCACTTCATAAACCAAGCCGGCAAGAATTAATCTTCTTTTTTTCCTGCGGAATTCTTCTGAGTTTTCCTTTTGCGTTATTCTTTTCTCAGACTTACTCTTTTTTCCCTTATGCATTAGCCCTAATTGTTATAGGACCCTTCGTAGAAGAATTAGCGAAAGTTTTCCCTATTTTTTATAGACATGGCGAAACCGAAAGATCCTACGTTACCATCGGTGCGCTGATCGGTTTAGGGTTTGGCATCTCTGAATTGGCTTTGTATGTTTTCTTTTTGGGAGCCCCATTGATTGCAAGAGTTCCAGGAGTTATTTTTCATTCTTCATCTGCGTCCATAACTGCTTATGGCATAGCTAAAAAAAATCCTTTACCGTACTACTTGATAGCAGTTATGCTCCACATAACAATTAATTTTTTTGCTTATGAAAACGTGTTATCTATAGGTTTTCTTGCATATTTGGCAGCTTTGGTAGCTGCCTATCTTCTTGCTTGGAACTTCTATCAGAAGGCTTCAAAAGAAAAAATGGTTGTCTAATAGTACCTGTCTGTTTTCGCCAGATCTCTAAGCCTATTAACTCCGTCTATTTCTTTGATAAAGTCAGCTACGCTTTTCGGAACAAGTTCCATCCAGCTTTCATCTATAAGCATTTTTTCCCTAACGACAGTTGACATGTAAACTTGTCTGTCAAAAAATGTTATATTTTTGACTTCATAACCCTTTTCCATAAAAAGCCTTGTAGTCAAAGGCTCATTAGAAAAAACAACATTAAACTTGGGTGTATATCCTTCAAGAGCACTAACCCATAACATGTGCAAATGCACATCTGGAACGGGGACAATCCAAACCTTTGAATAATTTACTTTTGCTTCTTGCAAAGCATGGCGAATCATAACTAATCTTTCGCCAGCTGTGAAAGGATTGTTGCCTTTATGGCTGTACTGAGCGCTACCGATAACGATTACAAGTTCATCAACTTCATTTAGTACTGACTTTATAGCGCCAAGATGACCTAAATGAAAAGGTTGAAATCTGCCAACATAAAGACCTCGATTAACCAAACGCGTTTCCTCACCTTTGAGGTTAAGATTTTAACGCTTTTATGATTTGCGTAAGTTAAAAAATAGAAGTTAAGCCAAGTTTCTAAGGGAATATTCAACTGGAAAAACTTGAAGCAGCTGCCCATTTACATCTATTTCTTTCGGTTCTGAAAAACCTCTTTTTTCCTTGCTTAGTAGTTCAAGTTTAACTTTTAAGCCTCCTCCATAACCGCCTAGGGTAAAATCAGATTTAACAACTCTATGGCATGGAACTATAGGGGCAAAAGGATTAGATGCCATAACATTTCCAACGGCCCTTGGGCCACCACCTACTGCTTTTGCAATTGATCCATAGGAAGTTACGTAGCCAAGAGGAATCTGAACAGTCGCCTTTAGAACTTTTTGAGTATACACGGGCAAACCATTATAAACCAATTGGAAGCTATGTTTAACGTTTTCTCCTTCATAAATTTTCTTTAGAGAAACAAACATGCTTTTTGCGAAAACTGAAGGCTCATGAAAAACTTGAAAGGGAACGTTGAACGGTACACTTCTTAAAATATTGCTCAACATTTTTCTTTGGCTTTCGTAAAAAGATGATGTGACAATTTGCTGGTTGGAACATGCTATGCCGAACCATACACTGTCAATATTTTGAGCATAAATCTCTATCATTCGTTTCAACCATCCCGCTATTTCTCTTTTTAGAAAGCAAACAATATGTTAAAACTTTCTACGAAATACTCTTTTTTCACCCAGGCATTTATGCATGTCGCAAACACCTGATGATTTCAAACGCCTAAAAGACTCTGTACTACGTACCAAAAGTACACTGTAAATCGATTTTCCTTATCTTTAGCATTCAATATGTTTCATTTAGATTAGAATTGAACTTTTTGCCTATGATATAATGGCTATAAGTAACCTTAATAGATTGTCTTGTGTATATCATCGGGAAAAGGCGAAATTTATGGAAGGATACGGACCACAATTACCCCAGATCCCCCAAATACCACAGATGCCACAAATGCCAATGGGTCAACAAGACCAGGCTCAGCAGGGTGGTTACTCTTGGATTCCAGGCGCTACTACTGTTGGCGTTGTTTTTTCAGATGGAGTACTTTTAGCATCTGAAAAAAGAGTGACATATGGAAATTTCATTATGAGCAGAGGCGGAAAAAAGGTTTTTAAAGTAACCGATAATATCGGGGTTGCATGCGCAGGGCTTGTTGGAGATATGCAAATTCTTGCCAAAGAAATGGAAGTGCAAGCTAACCTTTATAGCATGGATGTCGGAAGGAAAATTAGCACACGTTCCGCGGCTAAACTTATGGCTAACGTACTGTTTAACCGTCGATATGCGCCTTTAATAACTCAGACAATTGTGGGCGGCTTAGACGAAGAAGGTCCATCGCTTTATGTGCTTGATGTTCTTGGTTCACTTCTTCCAGACAAATACGCGGTTGTGGGTTCAGGAACAGAAATTGCTATTGGCGTAATCGAGGAAGGCTATAAAGAAACCATGGACGCCCATGAGGCAAAGGAACTTGTCATACGATCGATAAAATCGGCTATAAGCAGAGATTCAATGAGCGGAGACGGCATAGATTTCCTTATAATAACTAAGGATGGTATAGTTGAAGACTCAATAAAGTTCTAATACATTTTCTCTTAAACTACTTTTCATTCTAACATCGATGAATAATTGCCTTTCAGTTAGCAATAAGGGAATGTTATGTCGTTTGAACTTAGCTTAGAAGAAGGAAAATTCTTAATTCACCTTGCAAGAACTGCTGCAACAGAATACTTAAAGAATGGAAAGAAAATTGAGCCCCTAAAGAATACTCCGAAAAAGTTTTTTGAAAAATGTGGCGTTTTCGTAACCATAAACAGTTTAATGAACGGAGAGAAAGAGCTTCGCGGTTGCATCGGTTACCCTTACCCGACGAGTTCACTTGTGGGCGCAGTTATTGATTCTGCAATTAACGCAGCGACACAGGATCCAAGATTTTATCCAATGACTTTAGATGAACTTGACAAGGTTGTTTTTGAAGTGAGCGTGTTAACGCCTCCCGAACTCGTTGAAGCTCAGAATCCAAAAGAATATATGAGCAAAATCAAAGTTGGCGAAGATGGGTTAATTATTGAAAAAGGCGTTTACAGAGGTTTGCTTTTGCCCCAAGTGCCTGTTGAATGGGGCTGGTGTGAAGAAGAGTTTTTGTGCCAATGTTGTGTTAAAGCAGGTCTTCCACCGGATAGTTGGCTAACAAAAGGCACTGAAATATACAAGTTTAAGGCGATAGTCTTTGAAGAAGAAACCCCTGAGGGCGAAATTAAACGCGTAGCTCTTAGTAAATAGTAATTGATCTCAATCTTTCAAAGTTTCAATAATTGTAACTGCCCTTTCTAAACCGTTAAACTTGTTAGAAAATTCGTTTAGCGTTAACAAGTTTTGGTTATATATTTCTTGCTCTTTTTCTATTTTAAGAATCGCTTTTTCTAATTGACTTTTGTTTTTAACTGTTATTGAACATTTTAGGTTTTGAAGTTTGGCAGCGTTACCAAGCTGTTCTGGCTGGGTTGGAAGGCAAATGCTTGGTTTCGAATACTTTATCGTTTCAAAGCAAGTTGCATGTCCACCACTAAAGATGACAAATTTAGAATTTCTCATAGCTTCTTGTCGTTCTTGTTTAGAGAGCCATGTGTGAATTTCGCAGTTTCCAATTTTTGCAGTAGCTTTTTTGCCGGGTGTACCAAGACTAATTATGCATTTAGTTTTGATTTTTTCAAGCACCGGAAGGAGAGTTTTAATTAACTTTGCTCTTGTCCCTGGTGGTCCACTTATTGGGGCAAAAATATGTTCATGAGATCCTTTAACATATGTTGTGTCAACGAAGCTTCCAATAAATTCAACTTTCTCATTTAACCCTATTTTACCCAAGTTTCCAATATTGTACTCAGAAATAGTGAATGGTGGTGGATTATCCGGAATTATTGTTTTTGAGCAATTCTTCACATACCGCTCAACGATGCGCTCACCAGGATTTAATAAAGCGGAGAAGCCGTAGCTTGGTCTGATCATATTGGCTATGTAAACTGATGGGATTTTCCATCTCTGAGCAAGCCTGAGCGCGTTAATATCTCCATCAGCGATTAGAAGATCGGGGGTAATTTTGCGAATGTTCTCTCTAAGATCATAGTAACGATGTATGGTTTCCCACGTATTCGAATTCTTTATTTCAAGCCTACCTGTTTCTGTGTTAAACAATGGTAGCGGAAAAAAAAGGTTAACTAGAGAAGCCGAAGTAATTATGCCATGAGCATTTTCATACCAAGAAATTGGAGTGCACCTGTAAACATTCTTAAACTCTTTTTGGAGCATTTCGTAAGCTTTGCCCCCTGAGAAGAAGAACATTTCATGACCATGTTTCTCTAAACGTTTGCCCAAGGGTATAACACGAGAAACGTGACCTAAGCCAAGTTCCGAGCAACTCAATAGCAGTCGCATAGGGGTAGAGATAGATCGGGGATTTATTTTAATTATCCCATGTTATTGATGAAAAAGCAAGTAATTTAAGGCGTAACTACAACAATAACAGTATGTTTATTCCCCGTAAAATTCTAGAAGAAAAACTCAAACAAATACTTGCGGAAGATATTGGACAAGGCGACGTGACAGCCCAAACAATTATTCCTAAAAACCTTGCAGTCAATGCTATTGTAATAGCTAAAGAGAAAGGTGTGGCCGCCGGAATAGAAGAATCAACTATTCTTGCTGAGTATTTAGGATTAGAAGTTAAACCAAAAATTAATGACGGCGAAAAATTCAAAAATAAACAGGTATTAATGGAGATTTCTGGAGATGCCCAGACTATTATCTCAGCAGAGAGAACTTTGCTTAATTTTCTCTCACGAATGAGCGGCATCGCAACCATGACACGAATACTAAGTGATAAACTTGAAAATGCTGGCGTAAGAACTAAATTAGCTGCAACTCGAAAGTCAGCACCAGGATTGCTTTATTTTGACAAGAAAGCAGTATTAATAGGGAAAGGAGATTCACACAGGCTCCATTTAGATGACTTGATTTTGATTAAAGATAATCATCTAGCTATAGTCGGAAGCGTTGAGGACGCTGTCAAAAAAGCGAAGACAAACGCTTCCTTTACAAAGAAAATTGAGGTGGAAGTAACAAAACCCGAGGATGCAATAAAAGCTGCTGAAGCTGGAGCAGACATAATCATGTTGGATAATTTTTCTTCCAAGCAAGCTAAGGACACAAGTGAAATGCTAAAAAAGGCTGGATTTGATGACGTGCTGTTGGAAGTAAGTGGTGGAATTACAAGCGAAAATCTTATGGATTATGCGACGGCTCAAGTTGACATTATTAGTATGGGAGAACTAACTCACAGTGCTAGAGCATTGGATATAAGCTTAGAAATAAATAAAAAATAGATAGTCAATTTTAGCCTAGAACATTTATTATCCATACTTCCACGTAAGCGCTAACAAGAAGTATCACTGAGCATATTCCAATGTACATGAAAGTTCCGTATATTTGACGCCAGCGCCCTTGTATTAGCCTTCGGAACAACCAGATACTTTCAGCCATAGCGATTGAGTATGCGGCAAACTCCAGCCAGAACACTGGGGTTACAACTAAATTTAACAAGCCGAACCATGGCGGATACCCTTGGGTGGCTGCTATGGCGCCAAGCGCAACGCCAGTGTCGAAGATAATAAATAGTCCTAATGCTGCTCCAAAACCGGGAATAAACATTAAGAGACAAATTTCAAAATTGTTAACATCAATGTATTGCGTTAAGGTGTTATTAGCTTTGTTTTGATTAATTGTTTGGTTTAGGTTCTTACTTATCGTGTTGGCATCTTGAGCGCTAATTGGCACGTAGCTTCCAACGATTGTAAGTATAAGAGCAATTATGAAAATAGCGAGAATTAAGTAAATTCTTTTTCGTATTGTAGTAGAATTCTTCCAAAAAGTCAAATCAAACTTCATTGAGTAAACCTTCATCTTGAGAGTGGCTTAATTTTGAGAGCACGAAATCCTCGCGCACAAGGATCTAACGTTTCTATCAATTTAACCTTTGTTAGTATATTTTCAACGTCAATAGCACCACTGCGAACATCAAGCTCAGCAGATATTAAAGAGCAAAGATATACTCGATTTGCAAGTACTCTTGTTTGACAGAGTAAAGGTAGACCTAATAATACAGGTTTTTTTTCATCCAACGCCTTGGTGCATGCAAACAGAATCGCTTCCGCACCAGCTGTTAACTCAGCGATCCACACTGGACTCCTCTCTTTACCAATAGCTAACATTTCAATATTATAGAGTCGTTTGATTTCTGCCGCGATTTTCCTAAGTCTTGGAAGGATTTTCAGATGTTTTGCCTTCCAGATCTGGAAGCTCGCATATTTAGAAGTTCAACGGGCGATAATTCTTCAATTGAGACGCCGCCAAGAGTTATATCCAAATGTACCACATTAGCATTTGTTTTATCAAGCAAGACTCTGCGAAGCTCCGCCTCATGCACAATTACATCAAAACAAGTTTCAGTTTCATTAGAATTGGTTCAACTAATCGAAAAGACGGTTCTCTGCAGGGCGGATTAACAAACACCGATGCAGAAGCTACAATACATAATGGTTTAAACTGCTGATCTAATATTGCTGCCGCAGAATCCGCCGAGATAATCCTCAATTTTTCGCCCCAAGATTAATAGCTTAGATAAAAGCAAATTAGCTTTGCTCTTCACACTTATCTTTAGATTTCAAGCCCAAAGCCAAAAGATACATTTCCGAACTCTTAGCCCGACTTGCTTGAGGTTTCACTATTTTAACCGTTTCAAAGAGCTCTTTTGCTGCCAAAATAAATTCATTAAACATTTCGCCTTCGAAAAGTTTGACAAAAAAATTTCCTGATGGTCGAAGTATGCTTTGGGCTATTTCCATTGCTTTATTTGCTAAGTCAATTTGCTTTGCTTGATCAACTTCCCAAATGCCAGTGATGTTTGGTGCAGCATCGGAAATAACGACATCTGCTTCTCGAGGTAGAAAAGAACGAATCTGCTCTACAATTTCTGGCTCAGTAAAGTCTGCAATTATTGTTCGAACATATTCCTGAGTGAAAGGATCGATTGGTTTAAGATCTATACCTAAAACGAACCCGTTTTTTCCAGTCATTTTTCTTGCTGCTTGAATCCATCCGCCTGGCGCAGAACCTAGATCAACAACTACGTCATCTCTTCGTATGAAACCATATTTCTCATTTGCTTGAACTAGTTTGTAGGTGGCTCTAGAACGGTAGTTTTCTTCTTTGGCTTTCTTGTAATAATATTCACGTTTTCTATCTTGAATCCAAGCTTTCGGCAACTGAATCATCCTGTTGAGCATTTTCAACGCTTGGATCAGGAGTAAGAGGAAGAGTAGCTTCTTTTCCTAAGCCTAATATCCAATCGGTAAGTTTTGGGCAGGTTTTAGGAGATAGTGCAGTTGTTGGATCACATCTAGCATTGTCAGGACATAATAGGCAAGGGCAATCGATGATGGTTTCTATAGAAGCTGGAAGCCTCTTTGGATAAAGCCTATAGGTCCATCTGCCTTCTTGTAGTTCTTTTTCTCGTCGGATCAATCCTTTTTCTTCTAATTTAATAGACACGCGTGAACCTTCTCGGCTACTTGCTCCTAGTTCTCGCCATAAGTCTGATTGAAGCACACCTTGATAACCGGTGTTTACCACATAATGGAGTGCTTTCTGTTCAAGGTCATTACGTTTAGGCATTTAATATCAATTCCAGACAATGCAATTAGAATATAAGCGTTGAATCCAAATAAAAATATGTATCCCTAGAATAAAGTGGAATACCATGAAAAACTTTCAGCAAAGTTATAATCAAGCTTATTGTTTGGGGATAGAATCTACAGCTGACGACTTCGGAGTTGGAATAACTAGCTTCAATGGAGAAATACTTGCTAACAAATTTGACAGCTACATTCCATCAGAAGGCGGAATCCACCCCAGAGAAGCAGCAAGGCATCACTCGGAGGTCGCCGATCAAGTTCTAAAGGAAGCACTAGACACCGCCGGCGTGAAAACAGGAGATTTATCGATTATAGCCTTTTCTCAGGGTCCCGGCTTGGGGCCTTCCTTGCGTACAGGAGCGACTGTTGCCAGAGCTTTGGCTTCTTACCTTAACATTCCACTTGTAGGTGTTAACCATTCCGTGGCCCATATTGAAATTGGGAAACTCAAAACAAGAGCAGTCGACCCTGTAACACTTTACGTTTCAGGAGGCAACACAATGGTTACGGCTTTTGAGTCTGCGCGCTACAGGGTTTTTGGTGAAACTTTGGACATTGCACTTGGGAATTGCCTGGATGTTTTTGCCAGGAAAGCTGGTTTTAAGCATCAGAAGGGTGTTCCACTTGGGTCAGCTGTAGAGAAGTTAGCAATTAAAGGAAAAAACTTGGTTTCTTTGCCATATCTTGTGAAAGGTATGGACTTGTCACTAAGCGGTTTATTGACGTCAGCGACAGATCAGTTGCTTAAGGGCAAATGTCGATTGGAAGATTTGTGTTATAGTCTTCAGGAGTATGCTTTTTCCATGGTTGCTGAAGTCACAGAGCGAGCATTGGCACATACGGAGAAAAGAGAAGTTTTGCTAACGGGTGGAGTTGCAGCCAATAAACGATTACAAGTGATGCTTGCTATCATCGCGAAGGAGCATAACGCCAGGTTTAGCGTAGTTCCAATGGAGTTTGCAACTGACAATGGTGCTATGATTGCTTGGACCGGTGTTTTAGCGTATACGCACGGATTGGTTACGTCTTTGGATGAGAGTTTTGTTAAGCTTCGTTGGCGTGTGGATAAGGTGGATGTGCCATGGGTAAATTCATTGAAAGAAGAACAACAACCCGGTCCTACGCGGAGTTGTTGTTCTTCTAACCTAGCGATGGAGCAAATACTATTTAGGAAGGGTGCGGAAGCCAGCCTCTACCTTACCGATTGGAATGCGAGAAAAGTTGTCGTTAAAGTGCGAACCCCAAAAGAGTACCGCCATGAAGGATTGGATAAGCAGATTCGAAGTTATCGCACGGTACATGAGCCACAGTTAATGCATGAAGCAAAATCGGCTGGAGTATCGACGCCGCTAATATACATGGTTAATATCCCTGAAACATCAATAACGATGGAGTATATTGAAGGTTCACAGATTAAGCAGCTATTAAATGAGGTTCCACAGGAAGAACGACGGAAATTATGCTTTAGAATTGGTGAATTTATAGCTAAACTTCATTGTTGCGGCTTAATTCATGGAGATTTGACAACATCAAATATGATCCTTGACAAGGAAGGCAAAATTTTCGTTGTTGATTTCGGCTTAGGAGAAAAAAATATTGAATTGGAGGCAAAAGGTGTGGATTTGCATTTGATGAAGAGAGCTCTTCAAAGTACTCATTACCAATTCTGGGAAGAATGCTTCAAAGCAGTCCAGCGTGGTTACTCATCGGTTTTGGGCGTTGAAACTGCAGAAAAAGTTTATGAGAAAATAAGGGAAATAGAGAAACGTGGTCGTTATGTTGAGGAAAGAAAACAATAGCCAAATCTGTATTCTTAATGGCAAGGTTGTCTTTTTTGCTACGGGCAACATCAACAAGTTCAACGAGGCGCGAATCATCCTAAAACATTACGGAATTTCAGTCGGAATGCTTAGAATGAAGGGAGACGAGATACAAAGCGATAATTTAAGAGAAATCGCACAAACAAGTTCAGTGAACGCCTTCAAACTAAGTAAATTGCCTATTATTGTAGAAGATGCAGGTTTATTTGTAGACGCCTTAAGCGGTTTTCCAGGTCCATATGCGGCTTATGTTTACAGGACAATTCACAACAAAGGCATATTGAAACTTATGAAAAATATAGCTAACCGAAAAGCAAATTTCAAGTCAACCATAGCTTATTTAGATGAATCCCTTAAAGAACCGGAGTGCTTTGATGGCGAGTCCAAAGGCGAAATAACCCTAACCGAACGCAAGAAGCAGGGAAGATCCGCTTTTGGTTTCGATCCGATTTTTAAACCTGATGAAAACAGTAAGTCATTTGCTGAAATGACCCTCGAAGAAAAAAATGGTTTTTCTCACAGGGCGCTGGCTATTAGGAAATTTGCTGAATGGTACAAAACAAAACTCTTAAAGTAAAGAATTCTTGAAGTTTTCTTTTATCTTTCCCAAGGGATTACTTTTAAATATTCGCGCGGTATGGTTTAGGTGCAGTTTAAGGTGTAACAATGCCAAAACAGGAAAAAGGAAAATCCCATTCAATACGCCCAGTCAGCAGGCGCCCACCAAGCTGGTGCAAGTATCAGCCTGAAGAAGTGGAATCATTCATAATTAAATTGGCCAAAGAAGGTCATTCACTAAGCAGCATAGGCACAATTCTTAGAGATCAATACGCTATTCCTTTAGCGAAGCCTATTGTAGGTAAAAGCATAAGCGCCGTTTTGGAAAGCGCAAACTTGGCCCCAACAATGCCTGAAGATCTATCAAACCTAATGAAGAAAGCTCAGAGCCTTGCGGTTCATATGGACAAAAATAAAAAAGATCTGCATAACAAAAGGAATATGCAAATCATTGAAGCCCGAATTCATAAACTTTCAAGATACTATAAACGCGAAGGCGTCATCTCAAAAAACTGGAAATATGAAGCAAAAATCGCTTCCGTAACTTAAAATTTCTCTCATCTTTGTTTCACTTGTTTTATTTCTTTTGATGCATCAGCTTTAAATCCGATCAGAACCTTTTAGCCAAGAAGGACTTGAGCATGGCTGAACAGCAGGCATCTATTGAACGTTTTTTAGCCTCAGCAGCTGAGGCATCGAAAGTAATTCTGGAAACAGCCCAGAAAGACGGTTTTATTCTTTGTTTTTCACACTTAGACGCTGATGGAGTAGCTGCTGCAGGAGTAATAGGAAAAGCGCTTTTTCGCCTTGAGGCACGATTTAGAATCAGGGTTACTCAATGGGTTGACGAGAAAATAATTGGGGAAATCATTAGTGACAAGCCGCAGTTAGTGATCTTGACGGATTTTGGAAGTGGCTACATAGACTTGCTTAATGAGAAAATCCCAAACTTTAAAGTTTTAATTCTCGACCATCATCAAATAACCGGAAATTCTGTAAATGATAATTTCGTTCAGGTAAACCCACATATGTTCGGGATCGATGGAGCGAGCGATGTTAGCGGTTCGGGTGTAGCTTATTTTGTGGCGAAAGAAGTAAACAGGGCTAATATTGATTTATCGCCGGTGGCGTTGGTTGGAGCATTAGGAGATATGCAGGACAAGTATGAACAAAGAAGTCTTTGCTGCCTAAACGAGATAATAGTTAACGATGCAGTAGCTGCAGGTTTGCTTAAAGTTGAAAAAGATTTAACATTTTTCGGCAGAGAAACCCGTCCAATCCACAGAACGCTGGCAACAACAACTAACCCGTTCATCCCAGGTTTAAGTGGAGAAGAAGACAAATCATTAGTTTTTCTTGCAAGCTTAAAAATTCCTATCAAACAAGGCGAAAAATTTCGAGCACTTCGAGATCTCAACGAAGACGAAAAAAAACGATTGTGCTCTGCATTGGCTGACCATTTATTGTCAAAGGGATTACATCTAGAAGTTGAGAACCTTATCGGGTATATTTATGTTCTAACTAAGGAAGAACCAAATACTGCGCTTCGCGATGCAAGGGAATTCGCTGTCATTTTGAATTCAACTGGACGTATGGACAGGCCAAGTTTGGGTATAGGCATTTGCATGGGTGACCGCAAAACAGCCCTTGAGGAATCGAACAAAATTTTAGAAGATTACCGAAAAAATATCAACAAGTACCTAGGCTGGGTTTCAGAGAAACCTGAACGTATGCGTGAATTCCAAAACATATATGTCATCTATGGTGAGAACTTTATAAACGAAAAGATCATAGGCACCGTCTCTTCAATAATTGTCTCAAGTCTTGCTAACAACAAAAAACCACTTCTTGCTTTTGCAAACGTTGAAAAAGAACAAACAGCTAAGTTTTCGGCAAGAACAACCGAAGCAGCAATCCGCAAAGGAGTTAATTTAGGAATCGTAATGCGATTAGCTTCAGAAGAAAAAGGTGGCAAAGGCGGAGGACACAACATTGCAGCAGGCGCCCAAGTGCCCTTGGACAAGATCGATGACTTTATTAAAAAAGCAGATGAACTCGTGGGCAGACAATTAAGAGGCGAGAAAATTGGAAGCAACAGTAACGCTTGATTATACTGATCAAAAAACAGCAGAGGCAATTGCCGAGGCGATTTCCCCAGAAAACTTCAAAGCTCCTATAGATCTTGAAGTTAAGACAACTAGAGAAAGAAGAAAAGTCATAACCAGTATTAGATGCGAAGGTAAACTTGCCACCTTCATAGCAACCATTGATGATTTACTTTTCAGCGCATCAACTGCAGAAAAAACGATTAGCATAATTCGCAAAATGAAATAGATTCAGAACATTTTGTGTCCTTGATTTCCTTCTTTGAGCTTAAGCTCTAAATACACCATCGTTTACTGTAAAGTAAATAAATAAGTGAACATAACATAAAAGAAACTTGACTTGGTGAATTCAGTGAAACGAGTGCTCAGAGCCTTCATGATTACGGTTTTCATTTTGCTATTTTTCGTGCCCATTATTTTGTCCACAGGAACAGTTGCCGCCCAAGGTACAGGTTACGGGATAGATAAAGTAGATCATTCAATTGAAATAATGTTTTCTGGACAAGTTGTAATTCGAGACACAATTCATGTCTCTGGACAAATAACAAACACTTTCATGATTGGATTACCTTCTAAATATAGCGGAGACGTTCTCAAAGCTGTAGCCTACGATACAAATAATGCATATGAGGTAAATACAGGCGTCCAATTGGGCAATCGAAGCGGATTTTACGGTGCGGAAGTAAACTTTAATGGTAACTCACCGGACGTTTTCACCATTGCTTTTATTCTATCAAGTAGTGTTCTTACTTTCGATCAAAGCACAGGCAGTTTTACGCTTGATTTTCCAGCTTACCCCAGTCTTCCTCAAGATGTTGCGACTGCCAATGTATCTATAACTCTTCCAAATAATCCCTCAAAAATAGTTATCACAAAAAGTGATGGTGAAGTAGATGGAGATAACTACATTACTCAAAACATAGCCGCCTACACTTACTCTGTAGGTTCAGCGAATTTTCAAATAGCGGCGGGCACTTTAGTGCCAACAGTAATAGATCAACTAAATCGCCAGATTAATCTCGACCCAACCGGTAAAGTTACAATTTCAGATAATTACCACATCACAAATAACGGGACCGGGATTATGACTTCTTTTGTTTTTAACTTGCCAACAACTGCCTCAAGCATCATTGTAAAGGATGAGTTTGGCCGAACTTTAACGACGGACAGTAGCTCCACGGTTCGAGATATCAGGATTGCCAATGCCACTTTGATCTCCTTTCTAACAAGTGGTCAATCAACGTTTATTGCTCTTAACTACAATTTGCCAGGAGCCACTATTCAAGGTTCTCAATATGCATTGAGCAACTTTACGCTCTTCCCTGACTTCTTTTATTATGTTGAGCATGCAACTTTTACGTTTACGCCTCCTGAAGGAGCAACAATTGTTACTCCCAAACTTTCAACTCTTGACTCTTCTTCATCGTTATCAAGAGACGCCTTTCAAGACAGCTTCACTATAAATAGAGGCGGTTTAAGTTATGTTGACTATAGCGTTCCAGAAAGCAAAATAGTGCAATTTTCGTATGACTATAATCCAATTTGGGTCTCTTTTAGACCGACTTTCTGGGGTTCACTCTTAGCAGTGATATTATGTGTTGGGGCTGTCTTCTATAGGAGAAGCAAACCTGGCGAAAAAGAACCAGTTATAGCTAAGATGGATAAGGCAGTTCCTAAAGTGACAGCGAGTACAAAAACTGAACAAGTTAAAGAAGTTCAGGCTGTGACTGGACAGCGAATTACAACAGATAACCTTAAGGAATTTACTGAGGCTTATGAAGAGAAGAAACAACTAAACACCGAATTAAAGTCGATGGATGCAAGGGCACAAAAGGGCAAGATTCCAAGACGTCAATATAAAGTCCAACGGAGAGCTGTTGAGGTTCGGCTAGAAACACTGGCAAGAAACATAAACAAACTTAAAGAAACATTGCGAAACTCAAGTAGTGCTTACGCAGATTTGGTTAAACAACTTGATTCGGCTGAAGAGGACTTGGCTGCAGCTGAAGAAAACATCAAAAAGCTTGAACTACAGCAAAACAGGGGCGAAATTTCAATAGAGAAATATAAAGAAAACATTGGGGACTACCAGAAGCGCAAAGATAAAGCTGAATCAACGATGAACGGAATCCTATTGAGATTACGTGAAAAAGCCCGATAAAAAACCTAAACCCTTTTATTTTACTCACTAGCTTTTCAAAGAAAATCAGAGGTAAACAAAATGGTAAAAATAGTTGTTGACCCCAAATGCACCGGATGCGAAACATGTGTAAACACTTGCCCTGTAGGCGTCTACGAAATCAAAGACGGCAAGTCTGCCCCAAGCAAATCTAGCGAATGTCTAGTCTGCAGAGCATGTGAAGCCCAGTGTCCTGAGGGTGCAATTCAGGTAATCGAATAAATCAAACTTACGGAATTGAGCTCGTATCTCTCAATCTATTTGTGAGAGATTAATTCCTTCTTTATTGACTTAGGTTTTTTGAAACAAAATCCAATCGTTTTCCAATTAATAAAAAATCTCAGTCTTCAATGTTTCTTAAGAACTGCATAATCTTTCCGATTTTCTTCACTATATCATAATCTGTTTTTTGTTCTTCTTCAATATTTCTTAGCGGAATTACGTTAACCATATCCACAGTATTGACTGCTTTTGTTATAACAATTATGTTTATAGTTACTTCGAACTTCGAAGTCGCGGAAAATTCCTGCTAAACATTTTGACATTTTAATGTATTTTTCCAGAGGTTCTTAATGTGGAATTAATAGTTTTCAGCTAAGATTTTGATAGGTTTAGCTCTTGTTTCTTCTTTGAGACAATTTTGGAACTAAAAATATTCCACAAATCCATTTTAGCAGAAATGATAAGTAAAAGATATATCTCAAAGATTATGTTTAATTCCGTTTATGACAGACAAAGTTCATTGTGCTCACATACTAGTCAAAACAGAAACAGAAGCAAAAAATATCAAAGCCCGACTCGACAAAGGCGAAAAATTTGGCGCCATCGCCAAAAACGTTTCACTATGTCCGTCCTCAAAAAACAGTGGAGACCTAGGCACTTTTACAAGAGGCAAGATGGTTAAAGAGTTTGAGAAAGCTGCTTTTGCACTTGAGAAAGGCCAGATTTCTGAGCCTGTTAAAACACAGTTTGGATACCATATAATCAAGCGGGTAGAATAGATACTTCCAAGATTTCGATTACTGCTTAGGTCGCGCCCCTCTTTAAAACCAGCACTCGTTATAGACCTAGCTCTATGTTTAATGCGGGGTTTTGGATAATTTTGGATATTCATTGATTGAAAAGATATATCTTTTTCAGACACATTTATATCCATAAAAGCCCCAAATACTCATAATCTAACTCAAGAGAGTATGTTTATGGTGACAGTAAGAGATCCTGTATGCGGCATGGATGTAGATACAGAAACAGCGTTAAGCGCGAAGATTGGTGACCGAACCTATTACTTCTGCAGCCAACAATGCCTCGACGTGTATACAGCGCCTGAACGAGAGCTCAAAGCGATGCAGCGCAGAGTCACATTCACTTTAGCAGGCGCAGTTGCAGCCCTTGGTCTTAAAGTAGCTACACTTTTTGGTTTAATAGCGGCAATAATGTACTTGGATGTAGCAGGCGGGCTTCGAATTTATGACATAGCGATATTTGTCGTTTCAACTCCGATTGTATGGATCGCCGGATTGAGAATATACAAGGGTGCCTACCAGTCGCTTAGAAACCGCAATATAAACATGGATGTTTTGGTAACTGTCGGAGTTCTTGCTGGTTGGATATATGGGGTCATATCAGTCTTCTTTTTGTCTACCGCTACACAACCAGGCACGGGTTACATGGAAGTAGCAATCGGCATCTTAGCATTTGTCCTATTAGGACGATATATCGAAGAATTAATTCGACGCAAATCCGCAGCTTCCATTCGAAAACTGCTCGAACTTCAACCAACTATGGCTCGAGTTATCAGAGAAGGAAAAGAAACCGACATTTCCATAGAAGAAGTGCAGGTAGGTGACATCGTGATCATTAAGCCAGGTGAAAAAATCCCAATCGACGGCATTATAACTGCAGGTTACTCGTCAGTGGATGAAAAACTTCTTACTGGTGAGAGCATACCTGTCGAGAAGACTGTCGGAAGCGAAGTCATCGGCGCCACAATCAACAAAACTGGGCTCTTGACCATCAAAGTCACGAAGTTAAGTGGCGAAACTGCCCTTTCGCAGATTGTGCGCCTAGTTGAAGAGGCTCAGGCTTCGAGTGCGCCAGTACAGAGATTTGCTGACCGTATTGTAAAATGGTTTGTTCCAATTATTTTAACTGTTGCAGCCATTTCATTTGGATACTGGTATGTTGCAAGTGGCAACTTTGCAACAGCATTTTTAGCATTGTTGGCCGTAGTTTTAATTTCTTGTCCATGCGCTTTAGGTATAGCGACTCCGACAGCAATTCTTGCTGGTGTCGGAAAGGGCGCAGAATATGGCGTACTCCTCCGAAGTGGAGAGTATGTTGAAAAAGCTCGAAAACTCACAACTGTAATATTCGACAAAACAGGGACTTTGACAAAGGGAGAACCTATTGTAACCGACATTAAGGCCTACGGCAACTACACAGCGCAAGATGTGTTGCATTATGCAAGTGCTGCAGAGAGAGGTTCAGAGCATCCATTGGCATCAGCGATAGTTACCAAAGCTGAAACTGAGAAAGTGTCTGTTGCTCAATCCGACAGTTTCGAAGCCTTACCTGGTAGAGGCGTCCAGTGCACTGTCGGAGGAAAAAAGATCCTGCTGGGAAATCGCAAGTTGATGCAGGAACAAAATGTCTCTTTCAGCGAGTTGGAGTCAGACCTCACAAAGCTTGAAGCTCAAGGAAAAACTGTCATGATTCTTGCTGTCGACGGTCAATGTGTCGGATTGATAGCAGTAATGGATACTCTCAAAGAAAGTGCTGCCGAAAGTATTACGCAGTTGAAAAACATGAATTTAGAAATTGCAATGTTGACTGGAGACAACGAGTTGACCGCCAACGCCATTGCAAATCAATTAGGGATAACTCAGATATTTGCGAATGTTTTGCCATGGCAAAAGTCAGATACAATAAAGAGACTGCAGAGTGAAGGGAAGGTAGTCGCTATGGTTGGTGACGGAATCAATGATGCACCAGCATTGGCTCAAGCCGACATTGGTATTGCAATTGGAAGCGGAACCGACATTGCTAAAGAAACAGGCGGAATAGTGCTTATAAAAGATGATTTGCGAGATGTTGCTTTAGGTATCGAACTGAGCAAAAGGACGATGCGCAAAATCGACACAAACTTATTCTGGGCTTTTGCCTACAATGCAGTTATGATTCCGATTGCCGCAGCCGGTTTGTTAAACCCAATGTATGCTGCTGGAGCAATGGCGATAAGCAGTTTGACAGTTGTCAGCAATTCGGCTCTGTTGAAGTTGGCTAAGTTTAAATCAAGCAAAGTGAATCAATAAAAAGTTGAGAGTGAGGTGAAAATGATATGGCTAAAGATCCAATTTGCGGGATGATGGTTGATGAGAAAAAGGCAAAATTTAAGTCTGATTATAATGGCAAAACTTTCTATTTCTGTGCGGCTTCTTGCAAAGTTACATTCGATAAGAACCCAGCAAAGTACGCTGGTGTCTCCGGAACATCAGGAGTACATAGTTGCGGTTGCGGAGGACACTAAACCTTAGCATTTAGATTTTATATTCACTTTCTTTTTGGTTTCGTTTCTTGATCTTTAGAGGCTCCAGTTTTCTAAAAAGCGCCCAGCAATACATGTTCAGCAAACAAATCTTCATTGAATGCCCCTACAAACTCCACTTTTTCATTAATAATTATTTTTGGCACGCCAATCACATTATACTTCATGGCTAAATCTGGAAACTCGCTGGCTTCAATAACGTCTGCTTTAACCATGTCACTTTCAATTGCTAGTTTGTGAGCAACTGCAGCCGCGGCTGGACAATGTGGACATGTAAGGGTCACGAAGACTTTTATTTGAACGGGAGACTTAACCTCTTTAAGAATTGATTTTGTCTTTTCCGCAAGGTCGGTTTGACCCTTGGATACGTTTATTATAGCTTCGATTAAAGTCTGCAGTTCATATCCATATGGTATCCCGTAGATTCTGACGCCATAATCCTTTTTGCCAATAATTGCTAGTGCTGGGATCTTGTCTATTCCAAGATCTTTAGCCTTAGCTGTATCAGCTACAAAATCATTGACTTCAACAGTTATTTTATCGCTGAGAGTTGCTAAATCTTGCACTAACTGCCGAGTGTCTGAGCAGAAACGACACTCAATCTCTTGAGTAAACATGATTATTTTAATCGGATCAACTAGTTTTTCTTTGAAATCGTTTCGAAGCAGTTCTTTTTTGTCATCAGGAAGCAAACCCATAAAAACTATTCTCCATAAACATTCTTGCCATTTTCATTTGGCAAATCTAATAATTAGATTAATAAATCAAGCATATATTGGTTTTTCATTTCGTTATAAAAATAAAGTAGAAAAGAATTCTTGGGAGAATAATTTTTCTGTTCGTTAGCCATTAAATCTGTCTTCTTTATATGCTAAAACGCAAGCAATATAAACGCTCATTACAATGAAAACTTTGATTTTTGTAATCCTAAATTGGAGTGCGCTAGTTTGACTACAAAAATAGTTGCAAACGCCAAGTTAATTGAAGGTTTTCAAATACTTCTTGACGATAGCGAAGCACATAGCTACGTTGTGGACCTTGCGCCAGATCTTGGAACAGGTCTTGGGTCAACTTCGCTTGAACTTTGCGTGATGAGCAACGCAGGTTGCCGTGCCACAATTTGTGTTTTGACAGCTAAGAAAATGCGTTTAACATTAGATGGGTTGAAAGTAAAAGTCGATGCAATAAAATCAGATGAAACTGGGACAATAGCTGAGGAAACGTTTGATATAACTATAAAGACCAATGCACCGCAGGATAGAGTTGAAAGATTGCACAAGTTAATACTTGAAAATTGCCCAGTGGGTATGATTTTTGAGAAAACTGGCGTAAAAATAGATTACAAAGTCAATGTGATTAAGGAGAAAGAAAAATGACAAAAATTGTTTTGAAGGAAGGAATAAACTGGGTTGGCGTTGTCGATTGGAACATACGTGATTTTCATGGCTATGTCACCCGCCGAGGAAGCACCTACAACGCATATTTAATCTCCGATGAGAAAATAGCACTCGTAGACACAGTGAAAACCAATTTCTGCAACGAACTTATTGAACATATTTCTGAATTAACAAGTTTTGAAAAGATTGACTACATTATTGTCAATCACGTTGAAATGGATCATTCCAGCAGTTTACCTACAATTGTAAAGCTTGCAAAAAACGCAAAGATACTTTCTTCGCAAAGAGGAAAAGAGGCGCTAATCAAGCATTACGGCTCAGATTTCAATGTGGTTGAAACTGTTAAGACTGGTGATTTGCTTAAACTCGGAAAACGTACTTTGGAGTTCCTTGAAGCACCAATGTTGCATTGGCCAGACAGTATGTTCACCTATTTAGTCGAAGACAAGATTCTAATGCCCAACGATGCTTTTGGTCAACATCTCGCTAGTTCAGAACGATTTGACGATGAAGTCGATGAGCGTATATTAATGGAAGAAGCTATTACGTATTATGCTAATATTTTGACGCCTTTTGCGCCTCTCATCACAAGAAAGATCCAAGAAGTTGTTCAAATGGGGATTCCTATTGACATTATTGCTCCAAGTCATGGCATAATTTGGCGAAAAGATCCTATGAAAATAATTAACGCGTATTTGAATTGGAGCTCAGGCTTGGCGAAACCGAAAGTGGTTGTGGTTTTTGATACAATGTGGGGCAGCACAGACAAAATGGCGAGAGCTATAGCTGAAGGAATAAGCAGCCAGAATATCGAGGTTAAACTTCTCAAACTTCGTGCCACAGATAATACAGATGCAGTGACAGAAATACTTGAAGCTAAAGCAGTTGTTGTAGGTTCCCCAACATTAAACAATCAAATGTTTCCTTCAGTAAGTTCATTCTTGACGTACATAACTGGCTTAAAACCTAAAGGAAAACTCTGGGGATTCTTCGGGTCTTATGGTTGGGGAGGCGGAGCAGTTAGAGACATGGTTGAAATGGCTAAAAAAACGGGTTTCAATATTATTGAACCGAATGTTGAAGCAAAATATGTTCCAGATAAAGAAGAATTGAAAAAATGTTTTGAGTTTGGGCAACAAATAGCCCAAAAAATCAAAACTTAACTTTTTTTTTAAGATATTTTCATGAATTTTTCTTTTGGTGTAACGCAGATTGGGCAATTATCTGGTGTAGAACCTTCAAAAGTGTTTCCACAGACAGGACAAACGTAATAGGCCACTTTCGCGGGTTCATTTTTGTTTTTCAATTCGTCAAGCGCTTTCTGGTAGAGGGCTGCATGAATTTGTTCAACTTTGTTTGCATAATCAAAGCTTACTTCAGCTTTTTTGTTCCCTTCTTTTTTAGCTTCCGTTAAGAAATCAGGGTACATTTTTGTGAACTCGTATGTTTCTCCAGACAAAGCTGCACCAAGGTTTTCAACTGTGGATTTCACTTGCCCCGTTACACGTAAATGATTAAGCGCATGAACGGTTTCTGCTTCAGCCGCAGCTCTAAACAATTTAGCAATTTGAGGGAAACCTTCTTGCTCTGCCTTCTTAGCGAAAGCTAAATACGTTCTATTAGCTTGGGATTCGCCTGCAAAAGCAGCCTTTAAATTCTCATCAGTTTTAGTCATAAATTTCGCCAAAAAAGAGCAATGACAAGCTAAGTAATAAGCAATACTAACATTCTAAATAAATATTTTTTTCTTAAAAGAATAAAGAGCATTAATTCTAATAGAAAAAGTATATTAGTTGTTTTTCCCTTTGATTCGTTTGATTTTTGGTGAATTTTATGGAGAAAGTAAAATCTTTTACTCTACCCAAACTCCCTTATGACTATACTGCTCTTACGCCATATATTTCAGAGCAACAGCTAAAGCTTCATCATGATAAGCATCATCAAGCATACGTGAATGGCGCAAACGCAGCTTTTGACAAGATAGATAAAGCGCGCAGCGAAAACGCTGATGTAGATATGAAATCCATGTTAAAAGAGCTGTCCTTTAACGTTGGCGGACACATTTTACACAGTGCTTTCTGGGAAAACATGGCACCTGCAGGCAAAGGCGGAGGAGGTCAACCAGGCGGAGCAGTAGCGGACATGATTAACATGGGTTTTGGCAGTTTCGAGCGATTTAAAAAAGAATTCACGATGGCTGCGGCAAGCACTGAAGGTTCTGGTTGGGCTGCTTTGGCTGTTCACCCTTGTATTGGAAGGCCACTGATAATGCAAATCGAAAAACATAATGTCAACATTTATCCAACATTCAATATCTTGATGGTTTTGGATGTTTGGGAACACGCCTACTATCTTGACTACAAGAACGAGCGACCTAGATTCATTGAAGCTTTTTGGAATATCGTTAATTGGGATAGAGTTAATAAAAACCTGAGCCTCGTTAGGTAAGCTAACAGCTTACCTTTTTTAGTTTTGGCAAGATAAATGGGCAAACAAATATTGTTTGCATAGCTTTAAAAATTATTTTAAATTGATTTTTAGGTTAGGCTCTTATTAGCTATAGTTGGAACTGTGGAGATATATTCTTTTAAAAAAGAGTAAAAAAGCAAAATGGCCCTAGCAAATTAGTTCAGAGCTTTATGGAGTTGGCGTTATTTTTATTGCTGCAGCGGGGCATTGCATTTCGCAGGCTAAGCATTGTATGCAGTCTTTCTCGCGGGCGGGATCAGATTTTCGCTCAGAAAGTGGGTGTCCTGGAGAATCAGCCCAATCGTACAATGAAACTGGGCAAACATCTATGCATACGCCATCTCCGACGCATGAATCCCAGTCTACAGCTGTGGTTGTTCCATGGATTCCGAGTTTTTGTGGGGGTTCGATTGGTCCCCAAATCTTATGTCCATTATGTTCGCCTACAACTTGGCGTTTTGTTTGAAAATCAGGGTCGATTGGCAAAAAATTCACCATTATTAAATTCAGAAACCCGATAATATTAGGCTTTCTGATTAATTGTTTTCCACAATACATTTGGGAAAGGCTACATAATTTATTTTGGTTTGTATGAACCAGTACCACTTACCTATTGGAATGAGATATTCAACCCTTGAAGAAAGAAAAGAGTTCTATGAAAAAGAATTTAATTTAGTCGCAGTCGCACAATGGTTCAACAATCGAAATAGCAAAATAAAGTATGCTGTAATAATGGGTAGGCACACAAAAATTTACCCTGAAAAATATAAGCAAGACGCTTCAACGACTATAATTATCGAAGACTACAAGAAATTGGAAGACGTCCGCGAGCAAATTCTTGAGTTTTTACCAGAAGCAGCCTACTATGACAGAAACGTCTACGATGAAAATGACCATAAAATTGGTCAAGAACTCGCTTTTGATCTAGATCCAGAAAATATCACCTGTCCAGTCCATGGTACCCTAGCAGACAAAATGAAGCGAAAACAAGGTTTAAGCTTCTGTGAGCTAGAGTTGGAAATGGTGAAACAAGAAGCAATTCTTCTTTACGAATATCTCTCAAAACAATTTTCTATTATTAGAGTAGTTTACTCTGGCAGGGGCTTTCATCTTCACGTCTTGGACAAAGGGGCATACTTGTTGAACTTTCAAGAAAGGATAAATCTTGCACAACAAGCCAAAGGAGCAGGGTTTCACATTGATGAATGGGTTACCTCTGGCGAAATGCGACTAATTCGTATCCCCTTCAGCCTAAACGGTTTAGTATCTAGGATCGCGTTACCACTAACAAAAGGTGAAATGGAATGGTTCAACGCCGTTAATGACGAGCGATGTCTACCAAAATTCCTGAGCAAAAAGCTTACTTCTTAACTTGTTTTGCTTTTTTCTCGGTTTTGGCGTAGTAAGCTTTCTTTTTCTTCTCCTCTTCGACTTTTGTTGGTTTAACTTGTTTTGCCATTAAAATCCTCAAATCAATTAATCTTCAACTTGCATAAAAGATTTTCTCGCTCCACCTTTCTGTGACCATCTTCTGACATAAATTTAATAACCGACACAACTACTTACTCAAAAAATAATTCAAGTAGTTCTTCTTTGCAAGTTAAGACCATCAAATTTAGGCAAAGTATTCGACTATGAGGACTAATTTGTTGAAAAGTTTATTTGCTTTTTCTTTCTTCTTTCTGATATCTTGAGGTTTTTTGATGGAGCGATTCGATATAATCGTAATCGGTTCGGGTTCTGGAATGCTCATTGCTTCAGCTGCAGTTGAACAAGGGTTGAGAGTGGCCCTAGTTGAACATGGAAAAATGGGTGGAACGTGCATAAATGTAGGTTGCGTGCCTTCAAAAATGTTGATTTATCCAACAGATGTTAGTACAATCATCAAACAGGCAAGAAAAATAGGAATTATTGCTACGGTAGATTCGGTTGACTTCAACAATATCATGTCTAGGATGCATTCATTAGTTAACGAAGATTCAGGACACCAGTCAATTGCTGTTGAAGCCACACATGATATGAAATGGTTTAAAGGAACAGGAAAATTTATCTCTGATTACACAATGCAGATCGGTGAACAAACGATAACTGCGCCAAAGATCTTTATTGTTTCAGGTACACGCACTTCAATACCTCCAATCAATGGGATTGACAAATTAGATTACTTAACCAGTGACACAGTCTTAGAACTGCAAACTCCTCCTAAAAGCATAATTATTGTTGGCGGAGGCTATATAGGAATGGAGTACGGACACTTTTTCTCAGGCATCGGCGCAAAAACAACCATACTTCAAAGACCAGATAGAGTGGTGCCCGAAGAGGAACCAGAAATATCCGAAATGTTAAAAAATGAAATTCAGAAGCACATGGAAATTCATACTAACTCTGAAGTTGTTGAAGCTAGACAAGAAGGTCCAACTAAGACTCTTATTGCAAAAAACCGTCAAGACGGAAGCCAACAGGAGTTTTCGGCTGAAACGATAATGATAGCCACAGGGAGAATATCAAACGCTGACATAATGGAGCCTGAAAAAACAGGGGTAAAACTAAATCGAAAAGGCTTCATAGAAGTCAATGACTATCTTGAAACAAGCAAAAGAAACATCTGGGCTCTAGGCGACGCTGTAGGCATTCAAATGTTCAAACACGTGGCTAACTATGAAGCTGGCATTGCTTGGCACAACTCTGCGCATGATCACAAGGTTAAAATGGATTATTCAGCTGCTCCTCATGCAATTTTCACCCACCCGCAAGTTGCCTCAGTAGGTCTGAAGGAGCAAGAAGCTAAACAGCAAAAACAAAAAATCCTTGTGGGAAAAGCCCTCTATAGTGAAACAGCTATGGGCGCTGCAATGGGATTCCCTGAAGGGTTCGTGAAAGTTGTCGTTGAAGGAGGATCAGGAAAAATCCTCGGAGCTCACATAATTGGTCCGGAAGCATCAATTCTAATTCAAGAAATAGTAAATGCTATGGTATCTGAACCGGGCACATTTGCGCCTATCGCACAAGGCATGCATATCCATCCGGCTTTGTCAGAGGTAGTTCAGAATGCTTTTGGCAACCTTATGCCAGTCTGACTAAACAAGCGATTCAAAGCCATAAGGCGTTCATCAAGATTAACTAAAAAGTTATATGTTC
>Ga0326726_10000229_pt1 | contig 54109 bp, 53 predicted proteins | sample MHFenrmetagenome_2_FD_207603 | JGI IMG/M metagenome (GOLD analysis project Ga0326726, IMG submission 207603) | Lab enriched peat soil microbial communities from Michigan Hollow, Ithaca, NY, United States - MHF15MN | ecosystem: Environmental > Terrestrial > Soil > Wetlands > Peat | place: USA... | reverse complement strand
AGGGATCATGGAGAAGCGTTGACAATCGGTTCGGTGAGGATTCAGTTAGGGCAGACACGCAGGTCTGCCCCTACAGATCAATCGACATTCTACTCTCTCGCTCGCTCGTTCTCCTGACGTAGATTGCTTACGCTTGTCGAGGCGGCTTGGTAGGTCATTTCCATATCGGCAAGAAAATTCCTGCCGGATCGCCAGAATGGTATCGGCCCGAGCTTTCTGACCAGAATCGCCGAAGCGATGACCGGTTGATGGTGCAGCGCCGGAAGCGTCGCGCCCTCCGGAGAACCCCAGAATGCATCCGCATCGACAGGCAGAGGCTCGACGCTCTTCCTTTTTTTTCCCGTCTGTTTTTCCGGCGCATCGGTACGGTTGCCGCCAAGGGCATTGAACAACGCATCCTTTTCGATGCCTCTCAACGTAAACAGCAGAAACGGGTCGCGGTCGAAGGCTTCGGCAAGCAGATAAAAAACTGCTGCAAGATGTTTGCAGGGATTGGCGTAATCAGGGCATGAGCAAGTGGCTTCTATATCCTTGAAGGATTTCGGAAAGAGGGAAAGTCCGGCTTTCGAACATAACCTGTCGATCTCTTCGGGCATCTCGCCGCCAAGCATCCGCGCCACGAGCACGGGGTTTTCGCTGAACACCGCGACGAGGCGCTGCCACTCCTCCGTCGAGTAGGGAGTGAGCCGGATGGAGACGCTGTATGGCCTCGCTCTCGATCCTTGAACTTTGGCGGCAACGCCTTTGCTCGTAACGTCGAGACCGGTCACCTGTCCCTGACGGGCATACGAGCGGCCACGGGCAAGACGGGCGCTGTCGTTGAACCGTTCGAGCCGTGAAATCCACTCTTTTCCCCACCATTGACTGGCGAAAGCGCCACGCTTGCTCTGCGTCTTGATGCCGTTATCGACCTTTTTCGGCGAAGTAGGCTTGTACCAATCGTAATAATACGCCATATGTTTATTCTCCTGTCGCTTCCCGTCCAAGCATGATGAGTTTTTTCAGATCGCTGTTCGACAGCTCGGTCAGCCACTGCTCGCCTTTGCCGAGAACGCTCCCGGAAACAGCGGTTTTTTGTTCGATCATCTCGTCGATCCGCTCTTCGAGCGTTCCCGTGGTAATGAATTTATGCACCTCCACATTGTGCTTCTGCCCGATTCGGAACGCCCTGTCGGTCGCCTGGTTTTCAACGGCGGGATTCCACCAGCGGTCATAATGAACGACGTGGTTCGCTCTGGTCAGGTTCAGTCCGGCTCCGCCCGCTTTCAGGGAGAGAATGAAAATTCGCGGTGCATGGTCGCTGGTCTGGAAGGCATCGATCAACTCGTCACGCCTTTTTCTGGTGAGCGAACCGTGCAGGAAAAACACCTCTTCGCCATACAGCTCCTGAAGATAGCGCTGCAAAAGCTTGCCCATCTCCATGAACTGGGTGAACACAAGCGTCCGTTCGCCGCTCTCGCGGATTTCGCCAAGCAGCTCCGTCAGCCGCTGCACCTTGCCGGAACGATTCTCGATTGCCGAGTTGTCGCCGAGAAACTGCGCCGGATGGTTGCACACCTGCTTGAGTTTGACCAGCAACGCCAGAATCAGGCCGCGCCGGTCGATTCCCTCCGCCATCTCGATTTTCTCCTGCAATTCGTCGATCACCGCCTTGTAGAGCGATGCCTGCTCCTTGGTGAGCGTACAGTATTGCTTCATTTCGATCTTGTCGGGCAAGTCGGAGATGATCGATTTGTCGGTTTTGAGTCGGCGAAGAATGAATGGCGCGGTCATGGCTTTCAGCCTTTCGGAGGCCGCGCTGTCGCCGTACCACTGGATCGGATTGAAAAACCGCTCTTTGAACAGTGTCTGACTGCCGAGAAAGCCGGGATTGAGAAAATCCATCAACGCCCACAGGTCGCCGACATGATTTTCAACCGGCGTGCCGGTCAGCGCGATCCGGTAATCGGAGCGCAGGGCGCGGGCCGCTTTTGCCTGTTTGGTTTCGGGATTCTTGATGTTCTGGGCCTCATCGAGGATCACCCCCGCCCACTCCAGCTTCGAGAGTGACTCCGCGTCGCGCAGCAGAAGCCCGTAGCTTGAAATCACCAGCGCCGAGGCATTCGCGGCATTTCTGAACCCGGCTGTTTTCAGCCGGTCAGCGCCGTGGTGCACAAGAACCGGCAGGTCTGGGGTGAACTGCGCGGCCTCTTTTCGCCAGTTGTTGACGACCGAAGTCGGGCAGATCAACAGCACCGGCCGTTTTTCCCCCCGGTTTCGCTCCTCCTGCAAAAGCGCGAGCGTCTGCACCGTCTTGCCAAGACCCATGTCGTCGGCCAGGCAAGCGCCGAGTCCCCAGCTTCTCAGAAAAGCGAGCCACGAGTATCCCTTCACCTGATACTCGCGAAGTTTTCCCTGAAAGCTGTCCGGTTGCGAAAGCAGCTCGAAATGGCTCTCGCCCTTCAGCTTTTCAAGCAGCTCCTTCATCCAGCCATCGGCATCGACGGCCTGAAACTCCAGCGCCGTTCCGGTCGAGCCGACGCCAAATGCCGTGGCGAGAATATCACGCGCCGTCACTTCTCCTGATCGCTGTTTTTCAAGAAAGCCCACCGCGGCGGCAAGTTCGCGCTGGTCGAGCTGACGCCACTGCCCCCGCACTCTGACCAGTGGCATTTTCAGTCCGGCAAGCCGCTTGAGTTCATCCAGATCGATCTCATCGCTTCCAAGCGACGCCGCGTAATCGCATGAAAGGAGCGCATCGAGCCTCATGCCGCTGCTGCCCGGTTTCATGGCGGGCGCTTTGACGCGCACCTTGAGGCCCATCCGGTGCAGCGGCCCCTTGCCAACCCACCACGACGGCAGCATGACCACGAATCCCGCCCCTCGCAGTATGGCGGCATAGTCGGAAAGAAAACTGAATGCCCCTTCGGTGTCGAGCTTCAGGCCGCCCGGTTTTTTCTGTTTCATGCCCGTGCTGATCGCGGGGTAGAGCGCCGCCGCCTGGCCCAGCGCCATGAACATGAACTCCGTACAGTCAGCCCCATAGCTTCTGGCCTGTTCCGAGGCATCGCTCTCAGGATTCCAGAGTTCCCCGACTTCGAGCAAGAGGCTCGGATCGTTTTTGAGCTGAAGCAGCCAGGAAAGCTGCCAGACCTCCTTTTTCGCCTTCGGGGCAGGCTCGGCAAGGCGAAAGCAGAAATTGAAGGGCGAGGCGGCATACACATCCAGCGGACGACGCCACGCGGCAAGCTCCCGCGCGAAAGTCTCGATTTCCGGCTTGCGCTCCCAAAGTATCTCCGGAGTGCTGCCCGAAAGGGACTGCATCCAGGCGTCATGAATCGTCAACGGCGTTGCCGCTTTGCGACTGGCGGGAGGGAACGGGAAGCGGACAAGCCCATCCACCAGCGCCTGCAAAAGCTCCGCCTGAAGCTCCTTTCCTGAAGTTCCGGGCGGCGTTTTCCGCGCCTCTGAAACAGCGCGGCATACGGGAGGCATGGATGTCGCCAGTATATCGAAGCGCGACGCAACGGCATGGTCGGGATAAGGAACCCAGCGCCCCTCCCACTGGCTCTTACCGCGAACCAGCGAAGGCAGATACCGTTCCGTGGATACAAGGTGCGCGGCGGTCTCGAAAAGCTGCATGTTCCAGAGAACGGACGGGCCGAAAAACACGCCGGAACCCGGAATGCTCCCCTCGCGTACGCAGGCGAAGAGGGCAAAGCAGAGGGAAATATCGAGAGGAAGCGCGGTGATCGTCAGCGGCTTGAGAGATGGTTTCAGGCGCTTGTCCGGTTCATCGCCAAGCAGCGGCGAAGAGGGAACCCGCTGTTCGCCGCGATGAGGCAGCCAGGCCAGAAGCTCCCTGAGCATCGGCTTGCGAATCGAAACCGTCATGCCGATTGCCTTGAGCGCCCGACGCAACTCCCGAATATCACCAGGAACGCGCCCTTCGCTCCAGAGCACCGGTTGACCATCCAGTACCGAACAATGCAATGCAATCATCAGTCACCCCTTGTCAAATGCCGTAAAACCCGAAAGAAGCTTCCAATATCGCCATCCTCGCCGATACAGGCAACGCCCCGCCCGATATTTACATCGGATTTTGACGACACGGCAGACGTCGTCAATGGCAAAAAGCGGCCGGAACGTTTCAATGGTTATCGAGAAGCTCGCCATTGAGCGGATCGATAATCCAGACGCGCCCGGACGCGCCGCTGCCGCCTGCGGCTTTGGCCGCTTTGATGGGTGTATGGAGTTCAAGGTTCATACGCTGCATTGTGTCATGCTGATCTACCCCCGTTTACAAGACGAAGGTCTCTTGGTAACTTTTTGTTTCTTGAATCCGAAATTCTTCAGGTGTCAGACCTCCTAAACAGTTGTGCGGGCGGATCGAATGGTAATCATCCCGCCATTGCACGATGAGCACAATCACCTTCCATGCGGGCGAGGAACAGGCCATCAAGAAAGCCAACCCAGAGATCGCCCGCGTCGAATCGGTCTGAGCGCGAAAGCACAGCAATGCAAAACGGCTGCCAAGTTTCTACCGAGGCAGCCGTTTGTGTTTTATGGCGGGAGAAGCTTTACTAAACGCATTTTCATCGATCCAGTCGGCATATTATTGGGAAGGGAATTCCTTATTATTATGGAATTAATAATTGCCGAGAGGATCACAAACGGTTCCGAAAACAGGAAATCACCTGCCACTCATGAATACAGAGAATAAATACCAGATTAAACGCATCAGAATTTCCGGCTTTCGACGACTTGCCGATATCGATCTGAACCTGAAAGAAAAACGATTTATGGTACTCATCGGCGCCAATGGCGTTGGAAAAACCTCTTTTCTCGATGCAATGACTACCCTTTCCGCTTCCGCTTCCGGTCAGCTGAACACTACTTTATCGCGATTTGGCGGAATAAGCAGCATCCTCACCCGCGGCAAACGTGACAAGCTCACGTTTGCCGTTGATCTTGAGGTACCTGGCAATTACAAACCGCTTGAATATGAACTCTCTCTTGCTCCAAGAGGTGCCGGATATGCGATCATTCGGGAGACGCTGTCACAGCAAAGAGACGGATATTCCGAAAAAGGCCCCTTTATGCATATCAACTCTTCGGAGAGTGATATTCAATACTACGAAACCGAAGCGGAAAAGCTGATAAGACCCGACTGGTCATACGACACTCTTGAGACTTCGCTGGCACAAGTGCCGAAAATGTATCGCCAACCGGAAGAACTTCGCAGGATTCTTTCAACAGCGACACAATATCATGTTCTCGATGTAGGGCCACGCGCTCCGGTCAAGCTACCGCAGCCGATGAAACCAGCTACCTTACCCGGGCCAGATGGCGAAGACCTCGTCTCATACCTGTACTATCTGCGGGAAACCGAACGAAACCGGTTTGACATTATCATCGATTCTCTGAAAGCAGCCTTCCCTGATTTTGAAGAGATGACCTTTCCACCTGCTGCTTCCGGAATGCTGACCATGACATGGAAAGATCGAAATTTTACAAAACCGCTTGCCATTCATGAGCTTTCCGAGGGAACGCTCCGTTTTCTTTGGCTCGTCGCACTTCTTCAAAGTCCGAATCTTTCAACAGTCACCATGATTGACGAGCCGGAAGTCAGTCTTCATCCTGAACTGCTGAGCCTGCTTGCCGACCTGATGCGTGAAGCCTCACAGCACACCCAGCTCATTGTTGCAACCCACTCCGACCGCTTTATCCGTTTTTTAAAGCCCGAAGAAGTTGTGGTCATGGACATCGACGAAAACGGCTGCACAAAAACGACATGGGCAGACCAGCTCAATCTCGATCACTGGCTGGCTGATTACTCTCTGGATGAAATCTGGCAAATGGGTTCGCTGGGGGGCAGATCATGAAAATAGCAGTCATTTGTGAGGGGAAAACAGAAAAAACTTTCAAGGAGTCACTGGATAAGTTCCTGAAACAACGCCTTTCAGGAAACATGCCTGCCCTTCGTTTTCATCCGTATCATGGGCGTATCCCAACAAACAGCAAGCTGAAAAGACTTGTCGAAAATCTGCTGAAAGATGGTTACGATCATGTTATCGCCGTGACCGACGTCTACACAGGCACCCAGCCACCAGAGTTTGAGAATGCGCAGGATGCCATCGACAAAATGAGGAGATGGGTTGGTGATAATCCAAGGTTTCATCCCCACGCTGCTCAACACGATTTCGAGGCCTGGCTGTTGCCATACTGGTCAACAATACAAAAAATTGCCGGGCATAATAAACGTGCTCCCAACGGACAACCGGAAACGGTCAACCACAATAACCCGCCCGCATACAGAATCGGAGAAATATTCCGGATTGGTGAATCAGGACGCAGTTACGTTAAAACCCGCGACGCGAAAAAGATATTAGAGGGTCAGGATTTACTTGTTTCCGCTAACCAATGCCCAACACTCAAGTCGTTTATCAACACTATCCTGTCACTCTGTGGCGGAGAAATCATCCCGTAAACAGAACAATCTGAACGATCAACCACCAAGGCAGCCGTTTTTTTGGTTCAACCCTATAAGACTTACAGGTCTTGTAGGACAAACAACTGCACCCGGATTTTCACTCCAAGTTCCTCAACAACAGCTCCAGTGAGTCTTCGTTTTTGAGGAGTACATCTCTTGGCTTGCTGCCATCGCCCGCGCTGACGATGCCGTTGCGTTCGAGCTGATCCATCACGCGGCCCGCACGGCTGAAGCCGAGCCTCAGGCGGCGCTGCAGGAGCGAGACGCTGGCCTGCTGGTGCAGGACGACGAGTCTCGCGGCCTCTTCGAACATGGCGTCGCGCTTGTCCCTGTCCTGATCCGAACCCGAAGATAAACCGTTACCGTTGTTCGATGGCGGTTCAGGCAGCATGCACTCCTCCTTCAATGGCGGCTGCTCGCCGATAAACTCGGTGATCGCATCGACTTCGGAGAGGGAGATAAAGGGGCACTGGATGCGCTCCGGCTTGGACATCTTCGCTGACTGGAACAGCATGTCGCCGCTGCCAAGCAGTTGCTCCGCGCCCGAAACGTCGAGAATGGTGCGCGAATCGACCTTGCTGGCCACCTGGAAGGCGATGCGCGAGGGGAAGTTCGCCTTGATGATGCCGGTGATGACGTCAACCGACGGGCGCTGCGTGGCCACGATCAGGTGGATACCCACCGCGCGGGCCATCTGCGCGAGCCTCGTGATCGGCTCCTCCACCTCGCGGCCTGCCGTGATCATCAGATCGGCAAGCTCGTCGACCACGACGACGAGGTAGAACATCGCCTCATCCTTCATCTTCCGGTTGAACTCGCCGATGTTGCGCACGCCGCATTTTTCGAGCAGTTCGTAGCGATGCTCCATCTCCCGCACCACCGAACGGAGCGCGGAGACCGCTTTCTGTGGATCGGTGACGATGATCTGATCCTCCATGCCGGGAATTTTCGGCAGGAAGTGGTCTTTCAGCAGCTTGTAGGGCTTGAGTTCGACCCGCTTCGGATCGATCAGGACGAACTTCACCTCGTCTGGCTTTTTCGAGTAGAGCAGGCTGGTCAGCAGCACGTTGATCGCCACGGACTTGCCCGCGCCGGTCGCGCCCGCGATCAGGAGGTGCGGCATGGCGGCGAGGTCGTCGATGATCACTTCGTTCGAGATGCTCTTGCCGAGGACAATCGGCAGGGCCATCGAGTTGTTCTTGAACTTCTCGACCTGAAGCACCGAGCGCATCACCACCGGTCGCGGCTTGCTGATCGGTATTTCGACGCCGATGGCGTTCTTGCCGGGAATGGGCGCGATGATCCTGATGCCGCCCGACGAGGAGGCCATCGCCATCGCCAGATCGTTTTCGAGCGAAGTGATCCGGCTTATCTTCACCTCGGGCGCGAGTTCGAGTTCGAAGAGCGCCACGCGCGGGCCGACGGTGGTGGCGATGCGGATAACATCGATTTTGTAAATCTTCAGCTTTTCGATCAGGCGATCCTTGGTTTCAGCCAGGTGACGCTCGTCGAAACTCTCGTCCTCGTCCTTCGGGCGCTGCAAGAGATCAATCGAGGGAAAGCGGTACTTGACATGATCATGCGTCGTGACCTTGAGCCGCCGCTCGTCGAGGTCGGCCTCCTCCTCCTGCACGCCCGGATTGATGATCATCTCCGGCCCCGACTCCGTTCTGAGGAATAGCGGCTCGATCTCCTCGACCTCCGCAGGAATGACAATCGGCTCTGGCGCGGGCAGCTTGACCGGTGGCGGCGCGACTTCCGGCTCTATTTCCGTCACGGAAACCGGGGGTTTGGAGGGCTTTTCGGCTGCAGCCGCCTTTGGCTTTAGAACGCTACTTTTCGCGGCGCGTTGCTCCTGCTTCTCTCTCTTTTTGCGCTCCTTTTCAAGGACTACGGCCATCCGCTCCGCCTTTTTGCGGGTCGTCGCCTCATCCTTTTCCCGGCGCTTCCTTGCCCGCTCGGCCCTGATGGCCTGCACGGTGGCCGATACCTTCGCGAAAAAGGCGCGTACGGTATAGAGCGTGTCCGTGATGAAATCCCAACCCATGTAGAAGGTGAGCGCCACGCCGATGATCGCCGTCAGCGCCCATGCGCCGGGGTAGCCGATGACGGTCGAGAGGAACGACGCCATCATCCGACCCGTCGCGCCGGACATCACGTCAGCGAACGGCGCGGCGGAAAGGCCGATCATCGCCGACAGGTCGAGCGCCATCAAAAGGGTGTAGAGCAGAAAGAAGAGTGCCGGGTCGAGAGGCTTCAGCCTGAACAGACGCCAGCCAAGCGCGAAAAAGCCAAGCAACGGCAGCGCCGTCGGATAGCCGAGCAAGACGCGGATGAAAAAGACCGACACCCGCGCCCCGAAGAGGCCGAATGGGTTGTGGATCGCCCCGGCGACCGCCCTGGCCGCGCTGGAGAAAATCTCGTACCAGGGCAGCGTGACGATGTACGGCTCATCCTCGGCGTGGAATCCCGCCACCGCGGCGATGCAGAAGAGCGCGGCGAGCATCAGGGCGATGCCGCCGGCTTCCGTGACGAGACTATCCTTGCGGAAAGTCTGCATGTTCATCTTTTTCTTCAACAGGGAGATCGCTCCTCTTCAGCTCATGGTCGGTCGGCGTTCACGAAAGGAAGCCGCCTGACCGAGCCAGGTTGCATGGTTCCACGAATTTCGACGAAAACCGGCGTGCCTGGCTGCGCGTAGTCGAGCAGAAGGGTCGCCGTGCCGACAGGCTCCTGAAGGGTTGGCGAAATAGTGCCGCTGCACACCTCGCCGATCTCCTGATGATCGGAGTTGAACACCTTGAAGTGCTGGCGCGGAATGGCGCGACCTTCGAGGCTGAAGCCGACCACGCTTTTGCGGGGCGCGATCTCGACCTGCTCGCACGCCTGCTTGCCGATGAAGTTCGGCTTGCCGAGTTTCACCACCCACTTGAGGCGCGCTTCGAGCGGATTGACATCCTTCTCGATCTCGTGGCCGTAAAGCGAGTAGCCCATTTCGAGCCGCAGGGTGTCGCGCGCGCCGAGGCCGATGGGCTGGATGCCGTCTTCCTTTCCGGCCTCCATCAGAGCCGTCCAGAGCGCGACCGCCTTTCCGTTCGGCAGACAGATTTCGACGCCCGCCTCGCCGGTATAGCCGGTGCGAGCCACGATGATCTCAGCTCCTTCGAAAGACAATTTCATGAAATGGAACGAACGCAGCTTGTCGATACCCGCGCCGGGGAAGACACGTCCGAGAATATCGAACGCTTTTGGACCCTGCAAGGCGACGAGCGACAGCTCGCTGGTATGGTTTTCGAGCGTCACCCCCTCGAACTCGCCGATGTGGCTCGATAGCCAGTCGAAATCCTTTTCGCAATTGCTCGCGTTAACGATGATGAAAAAGGTGTCGGCGCTGACCCGGTAAATGATAAGATCATCGACAATGCCGCCATCGGGATAGAGCATCAGCGTGTACTGCGCCTGCCCGTCCACGATTTTGCCGAGATCGTTGGTGGTCATGTACTGGAGGAACTCCAGCGCCCGCGCTCCCCGGACGTAGAAATTACCCATGTGCGACACGTCGAAAAGCCCCGCCGCTTCACGGACGGCCTTGTGCTCGGCGATGATTCCGGTGTACTGCACCGGCATCAGAAAGCCACCGAAATCGATCATTTTCGCACCGGCACTTTCATGCCAGGCTGAGAGCGCTGTCTTCTTCATTGATCTCCTTTAGTCGATTAAATGAATATGATGGAATGTCTTGTAAAAAAACAATTTACTTAAAAGATCAAAGCCCTTTTTCAAAAGCACCCGCAACAGGATACCCCTTCCGCTCGTCATGACTGCGGAGATTCAGGAGTACGCCCGTCCGGCACCGTCAAGCGCCTGCTCAGCCGATGATCATAACGTCCTCAAGTTCGTTCCGGTCATCGCTCCTGCGGGGAAAGTGCTGGCTCAAAAGCTTGCCGCACAGCTCCACGGCCTTGCAGATCGCCTCCCCCTGCCGCTTCTCGCCAATGCCCTTGATGATCGTCCCGACCACCTCCTCCCAAGCGGACTTGCCCACCTTGGCGTCGATGCCTGAATCTCCCAGCACCTGCACGCTGTGCTCGAAGAGGGAGATATAGATAAGAATGCCGGTACGATCCCTCGTCTCGTGCACCTTGCGATGGTAGAAGGCGCGAATCGCCGCCTCCTCGACCTCTTCCGTGATCTCCTTGCGGTTCACGAATGGCCGCTTCAGGGCGGGAATGCGTTTGATGGCTTCATGCGCCGCGATGAAGCACAGGGCGAAGAGCGCGAGAAACATCCACATATTCTCGTTCCGAAGCACGAGCGTGCCACCAATGGCGAGCACGAGCGCGATGGCCACGCTGGCCGAAATGATCGCCGACGGATAGTGGCTGCTCGCGCCGACCGCCATGACGACGATCTCGCCCGAGGTCGTTGCTTCAGCCTGCTTCACCGCCCTCTCGATCTTCAGCCGCTCCTCTGCGGTCAGAAACTTCAGGATTTTGTCTTTCATGTTTTCTTTTCCCGAAAGTGATTGCCGCAGCGCTTACCAGTCGCCCGACGCTCCGCCGCCGCCGAAATCGCCGCCGCCGCCGCTGAAACCCCCGCCGCCGCCAAAGCCGGAATCGCCGAACCCGCCGCCAGAGGTGAAAATGCCGCCGCCCGGCCCGCCGAATCCGAACGGCCCGCCTCTGTGACGCCCGCCGAACAGACGGAGATAGAAAAACAGCACGATCAGAATGATGAAGACAATCGGAATCGATGGTTTGTCGCCTTTTCCCTTCGCTGTTGCCAGTGAATCGGCCTTGAACTCACCCTTGACCGCCGAGATCATCGCGTCCGTCGCGCCGATGAACCCCGCGTCGAAATCCCCCCGCGCGAACGCCGGTTTGATGATGTCGCGAATGATGCGGCCTGACTGAAGGTCGGTCAGGCGGCCTTCGAGACCCTTGCCCACCTCGATGCGCGCCTTGCGATCAGCGCTGGAGACAATGAGCAGAATGCCGTTGTCCCGCTTTTTGTCTCCGAGCTTCCAAGCCTCGGCGACACGAATCGAGAACTCTTCGACAGGCTCTCCCTGAAGCGTAGGCACCGTGAGAATCGCGATCTGCGTGCCATCCGCAGCCTCGATGGCGGCGAGCTTTTTCTCGATCTGCAACCGGGCCTCTGGCGAGATCATGGCGGCGTAATCGTTTACCCGCTGCGTCAGCGCCGGAACGGGCGGGAAAGCAGCCAGCAGCGGAGCGCTCGCCAGCAGGAGCGCGAGCGCGAAGCAAGCGAAGAGCAGCCACCGTGATCTCTTGCGGATTGTCATCGCCGGGTCGATCAGAATTTTACCTGAGGCACTGCCTTGGCCGCGGCGTCAGCCTTGAAATACTCCTTCGGCTTCAGCTTGAGCGCCACGCTGTTGGTGATGGAGTTCGGAAAAACACGTATGGAGGAGTTGAAAACTTGCACCGCCTCGTTGTAGCGCTGGCGGGCGACGCTGATGCGGTTCTCCGTGCCTTCGAGCTGCACCTGCAAGTCCCGGAAATTCTCGGTCGCCTTGAGTTCGGGATAGCGCTCGACGGCCACCAGCAGCCTCGACAGCGAGGATGAGAGCTGGCCCTGCGCCGCCTGGAACTTGGCCATCTCCTGCGGATCGCTCAGCTTGTCGGGCGTGATATTGATCGAGGTCGCCTTCGCACGGGCTTCGATCACCGCCTGAAGCGTCTCCTTCTCGAAATTGGCCGCCCCTTTCACCGTGGCGACAAGGTTCGGCACGAGATCGGAACGGCGCTGGAGCTGCGATTCGAGATCGCCCCACGCGCGATTGACCGCCTCTTCGTTCTGCTGCATTGTATTGTAGCCGCACCCGCTGAGCATAACGAGCGCCAAAAGGAACGGAAACACCCTTGTAATATATCGGATCATTGCATTACTCCTTCGGTTTGAAAAGACTGGTAACATTTGTCAAAATAGAACATTCCCCTGCTCGATGCAAACCAGGCAGGCCGCTCCGGCTGGTGTATTTTTCAGCGCCCCCATTTTGTATATCAAACGCGATTGAGATACATTACAATGTTTCCTATACCCCTCCTACCCCTTACATCATGCGCAAAGCACTCATCCTCGCGGGCCTCTACAGCCTCTTCTGCCCCAATTCACTTCAGGCGGCATTTGACTTTATTCCTGTCGATCCGAAAGGGATCGCCATGTCGGGAGCCATGACCGCCCTCTCCGGCAACGCCTGCGGCCTCTTCTACAATCCCGCATCGAGCGCCAACGGACGATCCGCCGCCGGAATCTCCTATGCCGTGCCCTATGGCGAGTCGAACCTCGGCAATCTCTCCGGAGCGATCTCGCTCGGCAAGCTGCCATTCGACACCCGCGGCGCGATCTCGATAGGCGTAACCCGCTATCACGCCGATAGTTACCATGAAGAGACCATTGTCGCCGGTTACGCGCACGAGTTGTTCCCCAAGGTTCGCGCTGGTCTCGCGATCTCGCGCATGTCGCAGAAGATCGACGGATTCGGCGAGAACTCCGCCACTGGCGTAAACGCCGGATTGCAGGCCGACCTCTCCACCGCCCTGACCCTTGGCATCAGCTCAATGAACCTCAATGGCCCCACCATCGGCGCGGTCAAAAGCAAGCTGCCACGCACGACACTCACCGGCCTCTCGTACCGCCTCGAAACTGGCAGTATCCTGACCGTCAACGCCGAGACCGCTCCCGGTCGCTCAGCCCGCCTCCTCGCCGCCGGAGATTTTCCGGCGTACCGCTCGCTGCACCTCATGGTCGGCGCGGCCACCAACCCCTCGCTCATCTCGGCAGGTGCGAGCTTCGGAAGCAAAACGCTGCAAGCCACCGCCGCCGTTAGCCGAAACATCGATCTCGGCACAACAAGCGCGTTTGGCCTGGAGGTGAGTTGGTAAATAAAAAGGACAGGTTGGGCGTCAAGAGACAAAAAAAGGAAATCGGTTCTCTCCACACTGCTGTCCTTGTTGTCCCTATTGTCCTTTTCTTTTTCTCGTCAACTGCTCGGCGAAGAGCATCTCCAAAATGCGGTTGCTCCCGAAGGGGGTGGGATTTCGTTTACCTGCGGGAGATACGAGGAGGGTGGGATGGCTGTTTATTTATTTATTTATGGTAATTTTAGCCCTTATGAGGTTCTAATGATACAAGAGCACATTGAAAAACTTCGAGAGGGCGTCAGTGCATGGAATCTATGGCGAGAGCAAAATCCAGGCATACGGCCGTCGCTTAGAGACGTTATAGTTGAAAGGCACTTTCCAAATCCAACAAATATTTATAATCTTCCATATTTCCACGGGGCTAATTTCTCGAACTGTGATTTACATCGTGTGAGTTTGCGGAATGGATCATATTTTAGCTGCCAGTTTGATGGCTCAGGTATAAACTGGGCTGATTTTGTTGATGGATATTTCGATAATTGCTCTTTTCGAAGATAGTGATCTTTCATACTGCTCGGCTGAAGAGACAGATTTTAAAGGTTCTTGTTTTATAAGAACCAGGATGGAGTATATGAGTTTGGTAAAGTGCAATTTTTCTGAAACAATTATTGATTCATGTTCTGTCTATGGCACTTCTGCTTAGGATTTAAATATTGAGAACTCAAAGCACGAAAGTATAATTATTACCAATGATCGGAGTGCGGTTATAGCCATTGATAACCTTGAGTTAGCTCAATTTTTATACCTGTTGATAAATAACAAAAACCTTAGAGATGTAATCGATACGATAACGTCAAAGATTGTTCTTCTTTTAGGAAGCTTTTCGTCAGAAAGAAAAGCTGTTTTGAATCATATACGTAAAATCTTAAGGCAGAACGACTATATCCCGGTTATGTTTGATTTTGAGAAGCCATCCAGTAGGAGTTTGACAGAGACCATAGTAACACTTGCTGGCATGTCGCGGTTTATCGTTGCAGACCTTTCTTGTCCAAGAAGTTTGCTGCATGAGCTATCAGCTTTAGTGCCACGATTACAATCTGTATCTCTCTATCCTATCATTTGTAGTGGTGAGCAACCATATGCTATTTTTTCTGATTTTTCGGTGTACAAATCAGTCAGGACTATCAGAGAATATTCGAACAGTACTATTAAAGATATTGTTTGAAAAATTATTGCTGAAGATAGAAGCGTATCTGATTGAACAAAGTTCCGGATGTGCTTTGCCGATTATTTCCAACAATATTCTGTAAACTCTCTCTGAAACCATCTCGGCTCCATTCATCCGTGCGATGGCTCCTCCGTCAATCAACGCTTATCTGAAAAAATCGGGGCTTTTGATACTAAAAAAGGTCTCCGGAAATTCTTCATATCTTCCCGGAGACCCTGTCTATCCAATAATTTCCTGTTCTTGTACCGGCAAGTCTTGAGAGCCTTTGTGTGTGCGGTGTTTGAATCAGGAAGCGGATGGCGTAATCAGCCCGACTATTTGGCGAAATTTATTTCGCTTCGGTGCTCGCTTCCCTGGCTTTGAAAAACATACAGCCACCTTCAGACACCACATCCTTGCCGAAGCAGGTGCCCGCAGCCGGGTTTGCGGGATTGACGGTAAAGCTCTGGCACTCCTGGCACTGTTTGCCGGGTTCTGCCTTCTGTTTGTACATGATCTCCATTATCGTTAATCAATTTATCGGTTCAAAAGTATATTGGCCCGTCACATGACGGACGGCTGGAATATACGTTTCCATCTGAATTTTCACATATTAATTAACCTTATAGAATCGCTGTCACGGCGGAAAATAACCAGATCGTCACGAACTATGCGCATCCAACTGTGAACCAGAACCTTTTCCGTTACGCATTCCAGGCGGAGACCACGAAATTCAAATGACCTTGTATGCCGGGACACGCATCGCGGCTAAACGGAATGGAGAGTTGAACTTCGTTATTCCTGAGCTGTTCGTAGCTCATCTGTTCGCTGCCTTCACCCATCGCGCCGCCAAGCCATCGATGGTTGACATCCCATACAGATTCACCATCTTGTGGAGGCGCCATTTTGACGACGAGCGTGTCATTGACCAGGTAACTGCCCTCGAAATGTTCGTCCGGCCAGAATTTGTGTTCGAGTTCATATTCGGAAACGCGGATGCCGAGCTTTAACGCATAGGTCAGCGTTGGATCTTCGGCGTTTATGCGGCCCTGGTTCGACAGAAAGATCGTCGAGAGATAGATCTTTTTGGGTTCTTCGGGAGTAGCTTCCGCCAGAGCCTTGTGACTCAAGCAGGCCACGGAGTCCTCCTCGGCCACGCGGCGCGTCAGGTACCACTGCTTGCCCTTTGGCGCGGCCAGCACCTCGAAGAGGTAGAGGGCGTTGATATCCTTCTCTTTGCCTTCGAGCGATGACGGCAGATAGACCCGCTCGATGTTGGCCCAGATGTCCACCCGCACATCGCCGAAAAGAAAGCGGGTCAGGTTCTGGTACGCCTCCTCGCTGTTGACGATACCGAAAAATCCTGAATGCGACCGGTAAGCGTACGCCGTAGCGCACGGTCTGGTCATATATCCGTGACGATCGATGCCCCACACCGAAGCATTTTCGATTCTCACCAGCCCGTCGCTGCCATGACCGGCAAAGGCGCGCGATACGCCCATCGCAACCTCGTAATCGTCGCGATTGGTGCCGATCATGCAGAACATGCGTCTCGACGGAAAGGCCTCCTCGGGCAGCCAGTCAACCCGTCCGGTTTTCCTGAACTCCGATTCGAGGTCGAGGTAGTCAGCCATTTTGTCACGGTTGAAGTTGCTCATATCGGCCATTTGCAGCCATTGTGGCACATTCAGCCCGGCCATCTCGATGCCATTGTGCGGCGTCGCGTAGGTGAACATCTTGTCAACGCATTGCACCGCCTCCCGGTCGCCGATCCGGGAATTCTGGAGAAATGCGCGACAAATCAGACCGCCCATTGAATGCGCGACGAGATAACATCTGAACTCTTTTTCGGTCACTCCGTTTTCTTCATGGCTGCATACCAGATCGCGCACCTTGTAAATCAAGGTGTTCAACCCTTTGGCGAACTCTTCGATGGGCGGACATTTGCCCGAGCCAAGCAATTTCGATGCCTGGTCATAGAAGCGGTAAATGACGATAGAGGACTGCTTGAAGCTGCCCGCCCAGCCGTCATCGACGATGTCCATACCGTTATCGTACACCTCGTGATAGCCGTAATCGGAAATCAGCCTGAGAATCGGCGACTCGAAAATGAACTTCTTTGCCGGTTTCGACTTGTCGATATTGGCTCGGTAGACCGTAGAGCCATCGTTGAATCCGCAGAACGGATCAGCGGCCGTCTGGTTTTTTTCCGCATCCGACATGGCGTAGCCGCGGACATAGATAATCGGGTAGTAGGGCGCTCGGGGATTTGACATGGTTGCCTCCTTGTTCCTGACAGGTTAGTGATTGCTTTTCACCACGCAGAAAAGAGACCGGCTATCGCGGTCAGCACACAGCGAACGACGTGCAACAAATGGAAAACAGATTCCGGCATATCCGTGAAATGAGGGTTCAGTCAACGATACTGCTACGGATACAAATTTCTCAAATGTACAGAAATTCCGTGAAAAAGACGAAATATTAAGTGGCGCTCAATGCCACTGACTCAATGGCAGGACGGCGTGAGCAAGACTTGTTCAAGGTTTTCAAAGGGGATTATCAAGCTCTTATTACTCCGGCCATTAAAAATCGCAAAGAAAATTCGGAGAATGGTCTGTCATTCTGAATGAAGCGAAGCGGAATGAAGAATCCATCTTGTTACGAAACAAAGAGTTCTGGATTCTTCGCTACGCTCAGAATGACATCAGGCGCAACCCTAATCCCACCAACGATTGACACCTTTAATGGCCGGAGTAATAACGCTTTGGCACAGGCGATCAAAAGCGTTCTGGATTCTTCGTTACTTTCAGAATGAGATATGGAAGACGCCTTGCTCAACCAACAATCAGTACCTTGAGTGACAGGAGTAATAACCCAGAATCGACATCGAAACAAGTTTTCTTTATTTGTGTCTGCTGTTATTATTGCATCTCCGACGTCTCGCAAAGATGTCCGGCATGATTTCTGTCGTGATCAATATTACGCAAGCTCTGTCGTTAAACGTTTTATCTTGATGCGTCTTTCGAGAACGCGGGTTTGCCGGTCGAGGAGGCTACAGGCTCCAATGGTCAGCGTGAGGGCGGCATTGGCGGTGATTTCCGGCAGGGAAGCGTGAGTTGTTTGTACGGACGGCGCGGATAGGGGTTGTTCGGTTGTTTGTCGATTGTGCTCTTGCAGAATCCAGAGGGCCACTTCGTCGACGGTGGTGCATTGTCGTTTTCTCAGTATTTTGCGCCGCCGGTCATCGTAAGGCCACAATGGCAGGTTATGTTGATGTAAAAAATCCTCGTAATCGAGCCGAAGCACTTCAAGGCTTTGACGAGCAAGGCGGATCAGTTCAAGTTCGGTTATTTTCGAGGTGACGGAAGCCAGGCTTCCCTCTGCAATGTTTTGCAGGCCGGATCGGGCGGCCAGAATCATCTCATGCTGAACGGAGCTGCGTTTTTCGACGTAGCGGTTGCAGAATCGAACGGTAACATCAGAGAGCAAATGCACGGCCTGAAAGCTTTTCAGCTCTCTGTACCCGCCAGGTTCGTGGCTCAGGAGTTCCAGGTTCATTATGTTGCTGCGAAGGGGTATAGGGGTAACGCTACAATTGAATATAGTGAAAAAAAGCAGCAATAAATAGCGGCCGACCATTTTCATACGCATTACATCTTTAATTCTCTGAGTACTTCGCAGGAAGTAAAAAAACGTTGCAGCTCGGCACGTGATCTGATGCAAGCGCTGTAAATCTTTTCAGAGAGCGGTTTGGCTTTTGCCTGCGGCATGTCGATGCTGATGAAGCGGAGGTTCTCAGCCTTTTCGGTCATCTCGACTTTGGCTACCGCCTTGCCCGTGCGCTCCAGTTCCCCGCATGATAGACGAAGGCATGATAACGCCTGAGCCGACATCGTTGCCGCCCAGTTCGATAACTCTGAAGCAACGCTGTCGCTGACAACCTTCGACCAGACGTAAAGGCTGTCGCCGCACTTGACGATGATCGTCTCATCGGCGAAGATGCTCTACGGTCAGCTTTTGACGTACGCAACGATCTCCAGAGTACGGACGATTTCAAAGTATTCTGGCTATGAGTTATGGGGGCGTCATGACGATTGCGTCGGCATTCGTAGCGTCCACTTTGAATTGGATGAAACTTCTTTGCTGAAAAGTTGCGTTGGTTTGAGATATGCTGAATCCAGAGCAGCTTACGCTGTTGTACGGCATTGCTGCTGAATTTTACATCATCATGATGTATCCCGGTCTGGTGACTTGAAGTACCTGGAGCCTGCCAAAGAGACCGGCAAACAATCGAGGCTCTATGAGTGACCAGGTAACGACATCGCCGTCCGGAACGGTGAGTTCGATCAGGGGAAGCGTGATCGACATGCAATTCGAGGGCGTGTTGCCGCCGATCCATTCGATGGTCGTGACCGGCAGAGAGTTCAAGGCGCGTGTTGAGGTGCTGACGCAGCTCGATCGGCGGCATGTGCGGGGCATTGCGCTCACGCCGACTGAAGGTATCAGTCGGGGGATGCCGGTAAAGCTCACCGGCGCGCCGCTTATGGCGCCCGTGGGCCAAGCGATTCTGTCGAGAATGTTCGACGTTTTCGGCAACACCATCGACAGGAATGGCCCGGTATACGGCGTGGAGTGGCGGCCAGTGCACCGGTTGCCGCCGCCCTTGACCAGCCGGACGACCAGCGCGGAGGTGTTCGAAACCGGCATCAAGGTCATCGATCTGCTCGTGCCGCTGGAGCGCGGCGGCAAGGCGGGGCTGTTCGGCGGCGCGGGCGTGGGCAAGACCGTGCTGCTGACCGAGATGATCCACAACATGGTGAGCACCCAGAGCGGCGTCAGCATCTTTTGCGGCATCGGCGAGCGCTGCCGCGAGGGCGAGGAGCTGTATCGCGAGATGAAAACGGCTGGCGTGCTCGACAATATGGTGATGGTGTTCGGTCAGATGAACGAGCCGCCCGGCAGCCGCTTCCGCGTGGGCCATGCCGCCCTGACGATGGCCGAGTACTTCAGGGACGACGAGCATCGTGACGTATTGCTGCTGATCGACAACATCTTTCGCTTTATCCAGGCCGGTTCGGAAATTTCAGGCATGATGGGGCAGATGCCGTCGCGACTCGGCTACCAGCCGACCATCGGCACCGAGCTTTCGGGTCTCGAAGAGCGCATTGCGAGCACCGGCACTGGTGCCATTACCTCGATTCAGGCGGTCTATGTGCCCGCTGACGATTTCACCGATCCTGCGGCCGTGCACACCTTTTCACATCTTTCCGCGTCGCTGGTCTTGTCGAGAAAACGGGCGGGAGAGGGGTTCTACCCGGCGGTCGATCCCTTGTCCTCCGGTTCGAAGATGGCGGGCGAGTCGGTCGTCGGCCAGCGCCATTACCGGCTTGCCCGCGAGGCGAGGCGGGTGCTCGCTCAGTACGACGAGCTCAAAGACATCATCGCCATGCTCGGGCTGGAGCAACTCTCGACCGAAGACCGGAGGCTCGTTGGGCGGGCGAGGCGGCTCGAACGCTTCTTCACCCAGCCTTTTTTTACGACCGAAAAGTTCTCGGGCATTCCGGGGCGGCTGGTGTCGGTTGCGGAGACGATCGATGGTTGCGAGCGGATTCTGCGCGATGAGTTCGATGCGTATCCCGAGCAGGCGCTCTACATGATCGGCAGCATCGGCGAAGCGAGGGAGAAAACGAGAGTCGAGGTCAGCGGTGAAAACGGCGCTCCGGCGGAGACCGCGTCCGGCAGTGAGGCCGCGGAGGGGGAGCGTTCATGAGCGCCGCATCGATGCATCTGCGCATCCTCCTCCCATACCGGGTCTTTGCCGACTTGCCGGAGGTGGAAAAGCTGTCGGTCGAGAGCGTGAAGGGGTCGTACGGTTTCCTGCCGAACCGGCTCGATTGCGTCGCGCCGCTCGTGCCGGGCATTCTTTCCTATCGCGCCGGGTCGGAGGAGGCGTACGTAGCCATCGATCAGGGGGTGCTGGTGAAGGCCGGGCGCGAAGTTCTCATCTCGGTTCGTCATGCGACTGGCGGCGTCGATCTCGGCCAGCTGGAGGAGGTGGTGGCGCAGGAGTTCGTGAACCTCGACGAGCGTGAACGGAGCGTCCGGAGCACGCTCGTCAGAATCGAAAGCGGCTTCATCCGCCGTTACATGGAGCTGCATCGTGAGTGATACTGAGAGAGAGCGCCTGTCGGATGACGGCCAGCCTTTGGGGAAGCGCGTGGGATCGAGCGAGCGGCGGAAGATGCGGGCGCGGCGTCATGGCGTGAGCAGCATCTGGTCGGGGTTGGCCATGTTCGGCATCATCGGCTGGTCGGTGGTCATTCCGACGCTCGCCGGGGTGATGCTCGGGCGCTGGCTCGATGCCCGCTATCCCGCGCCAGGCCGTTCGTGGACGCTGGCGCTGATCATCGCGGGGCTTGTCGCCGGTTGCGTGACCGCGTGGCGCTGGATTGCCGAGGAGAACCGGAATATGCACAAGGAGGAGTGAGGATATGGAATATTGGTCGTATGTGCTGGCCGCTGGCGCCGGGTTTTTGCTGGGGATGCTCTTTTTCGGCGGTCTCTGGCTGACCGTGCGGAGAAGTCTTTGCTCGAAGCGCCCGTGGCTCTGGTTCCTCGTCAGCATGGTCGTCAGGACGGGCGTGGCCGTGGCGGGGTTCGCGTGGATTTCGGGGGGCAGTGCCCTGCGGCTCTTGTGCTGCGCCGCGGGGTTCGCGCTCGTAAAGCTTGCCGCGCTCCGGTTCGCCCGCCAGCCGGTGAAGGGGGGTGAATCGTGCATCTGAGCAGTGATGAGATCGTTTTCTGGCGCTTCGGGTTCGTGAAGCTGAATCTGACCATCGTGACCACCTGGGCGCTGATGGCGCTGCTTGCCGGTGGATCGGCAGCAATCACGCGCCGCCTCGCCTCCGGGATCGTGATCTCGCGCTGGCAGGGGTTTCTCGAGATCGTGGTCACGCTTTCACGCCGCCAGATCGAGGAGGTCGGCCTCCGCCATCCCGAAAAATTCATGCCGTACATCGTCACGCTCTTCCTGTTCATCGCGACGGCCAACCTCTGCACGATCCTGCCCGGCTACGAACCGCCTACCGGCTCGCTTTCAACCACGACTGCGCTCGCCATTTCGGTCTTCATCGCCGTGCCGCTCTTCGGCATTGCGGGCAAAGGGGTGATGGCGTATCTGAAAAGTTACGCCGAGCCGACGTGGATCATGCTGCCCTTCAACATCATCGGCGAGCTGACGCGAACCATGGCGCTGGCCGTCAGGCTGTTCGGAAACATGATGAGCGGCGTGATGATCATGGCGATTCTGCTGACGATTTCGCCGCTCTTCTTCCCGATACTGATGAACCTCCTCGGTCTGCTCACCGGTATGGTTCAAGCCTACATTTTCAGCATTCTCGCCACGGTGTACATCGCCGCCGCGACCCGGAGCGATGAACCGGCGGGCGACGAAACCTCAACCAAATAACCTGACAGGGAGAACAGCTCATGGACATCCTGACTATTATCGCTCTCGCCTCTATCATCACGGCTGGACTGACAATCGCCATTGGCGCTATCGCACCAGCTCTGGGAGAGGGGCGTGCCGTTTCGTCGGCGCTCTCATCGCTCGCCCAGCAGCCCGATGCCGCGCCGACCATCACCCGGACGCTCTTCGTCGGTCTGGCCATGATCGAGTCCATCGCGATCTACAGCTTCGTGATCTCGATCATCCTGATCTTCGCCAACCCGTTCTGGAACTACGCGATAGCGCACGTCGCGGGAGGCCGCTGATCATGCTGATCGACTGGTTTACGGTGGCCGCTCAACTGGTCAACTTCCTGATTCTGGTCTGGCTCTTGAGGCGCTTTCTCTACCTGCCGGTGCTGAAGGCGATCGACGAGCGCGAGCGGAAGATCACGGCGGAGCTGGCTCATGCCGCTTCCGTTGAAGAGGAGGCCGCCAAAGCGCGAACAGCGTGGGAGAAGAAGAACGCCGACTTCGACCGGCTGCATGGCGAGATGCTGCGCCAGGCGGCGGATGAGGCGGATCGGAAACGCGCTGAACTGCTCGCCAGCGCAAAGCTGGAGTATGCCGGTTTGCAGGAGCGTCTTCAGGAGGCGTTGCGCAAGGAGGAGCACGAGCGGCAGGGTGAAGCGATCCGGCGCATCAGGGGCGAGGTGTTTGCGCTCGCCGGAAAGGTGCTCGAAGAGCTTGCCGACTCGACGCTGGAAGAGCGCATCGTCGCCGTCTTCTGCAAACGGCTTCAGGAATCCGGAGCGGATCGCCTTGCCGACATGTCGGATGCGCTGCGCGAGCCGGGAGCCAGGGCGGTGCTTCGAAGCTCCTTCGAACTCCCGGCGGCGCTTCGGCGGCAGATCGAGGAGCAGCTCGGAGTGCTCTTCGGCGCGGATGTTCATCCGGCTTGCGAGACCTCTTCGGAGGAGTTGGCGGGCATCGAGCTGTGCGTCAACGGCAACTGCATCGCCTGGAACCTCGGCACGGCGCTCGACGCGCTTGAAAAAGCCGCCGTCAGCGAGCCGGAAGCCGCAGAGGAGGGGAGGCCGACGTGAGCGAGGAGAGGCGCAACACGCTCGACCTGGCTTTGGAGGGCATCCGTGACGCCAGAGTTTCGTGGTCTGCCCGGCTGGAAGAGGTCGAGGAGGGGGTTATAACCACCGTGCTGAACGGGATTGTCAAGATTGGCGGGCTTCCCGGAGTCGGCTACGAGGAGCTGGTGAGGTTCCGCGAAAACCTGTACGGCATCGCCTTCAATATCGATCCCGGCGAAGTGGGCGTGCTCCTCTTGGGCGACTATTCGAAGCTCAGAACCGGCGACCGGGTCTGGCGGACGGGGCGGGTGATGGATGTTCCTGTCGGCGAAGCGCTGATCGGCAGGGTGATCGATCCCTTGGGCACGCCTCTCGACGATCTCGGCCCGGTGAACTTTCAGGAGCGCTGGCCAATCGAGCGTCCCGCCCCGGCCATCATGGAGCGCTCGCCGGTGAGCGTGCCCCTGCAAACCGGCATCAAGGTGATCGATGCCATCGTTCCGGTGGGCCGGGGCCAGCGGGAACTGATCCTTGGCGACCGGCAGACCGGTAAAAGCTCGATAGCGATCTCGGCGATCCTCAACCAGGTTGACAAAGGGGTGCTCTGCATCTACTGCGCTATCGGTCAGAAAGCCTCAGCGGTGGCCAAGGTGGTCGCGGAGCTTCGGAGCCGTCGGGCTATGGAGAACAGTATCGTGGTGGTGACTGAAGGCAACGACCCGTCGGGCCTGCAATACATCGCCCCGTACGCCGCGACCAGCATCGCCGAAAGCTTCATGGCGCGGGGGCGCGACGTGCTCATCGTCTACGACGATCTGACCAATCACGCAAGGGCGTACCGTGAACTTTCGCTGCTTCTGAAGCGTCCGCCAGGCAGGGAAGCTTTTCCGGGCGACATCTTCTTCATCCATTCCCGCCTGCTCGAACGCGCCACGCATCTGGAGGAGGCGAAAGGCGGCGGATCGCTGACGGCCTTGCCCATCGTCGAGACCGAGGCGCAGAACATCTCGGCTTACATACCGACAAACCTCATTTCCATCACCGACGGGCAGATTTATCTCTCTCCGGCGCTGTTCGAGCTTGGCACTCTTCCGGCGGTCGATATTGGCCGCTCGGTCTCGCGCGTCGGCGGAAAGGCCCAGTTTGCCGCATATCGCGAGGCCACGGGCAGCCTGAAGCTGGCCTATTCGCAGTTCGAGGAGCTTGAAAGCTTCGCGCGGTTTGGCACCCGGCTCGACGAAGCGGGCCGCGCCACCATCGAGCATGGCCAGCGGATTCGAGAGTGGTTCAAGCAGGAGGAGTTTGCTGTGCTCTCCATGAGCGAGCAGATCACGATGCTGCTTGCCCTGACCGAGGGCTATTTCAGCGCCGTTCCGCTCGACCGGGTGAGTGACGCTATGGAAGCGGTCAGAAAGACAGCCTCGGCACTGCCCGCCGGGGTACTCGACAGGATCGCCTCGAACGAGAAGTTGCAGAAGGAGGAGCGTGAGATATTGCTCAGCAAGGCGCGCGAGGCGCTTGAACCTTTCGGAGGCAAGTCATGAGCGACAGTGTTGAACTCCTTCGCCGGAAGATCGAGAAAGCCGGAGCGCTCGGTTCGGTGGTCAGGACGATGAAGACGCTGGCCGCCACCAACATCCGTCAGTACGAGGAGGCAGTGAAGGCGCTGGGCGACTACTACCGGACGGTCGAACTCGGCCTTTCGGTCTGCTTCCGGCAATCGGCAAAAGGGGCCAAGAGCCGCCCGGCGGAGAAGGAGCCGGAGCTTGAGACCATCGCTGTCGTGTTCGGCTCCGACCAGGGACTTGTCGGTCAGTTCAACGACCGGCTCGCCGATACGGTGCGCCGCTCCCCGCTGCTCCTGAGCGCGGCGGGAGCCGTCATTCTGCCGGTTGGCGAACGCATTCAGATGCGCCTTGAGGAGAGCGGTCTGGCGACGCAGCCGCTCTTCAGGGTGCCGAACTCCGTCAACGCCATCACGCCGCTGGTCGGGGAGCTTCTCTCCGGGATCGAAAAGATTCGCGCTGGCCGCCCGCTTTTCAGGCTGATCCTGTTTTACAACGCTCCGGTGACCGGGGCAATCTACAAACCGGTCACGAGGCCGCTGTTGCCGCTTGACGAGGAGTGGGAGGAGGGGATTCGCAAAAGGGCTGCTCCCTGGCCCGGCAAGGCTGTGCCCGAATCTCCGAATGGTCTGGAGACGACCCGGTGGGCGCTTGTCCGGGAGTATCTCTTTGTTTCACTGTTCCGGGCGTGCGCGGAGTCGCTGGCTTCCGAAAACGCCAGCCGACTCTCGGCCATGCAGCGGGCCGAAAAGAACATCGACGAACTGCTCGAAGAGTTCGCCCGGCAATACAACCAGCGCCGTCAGGCTGATATTGACGAAGAGCTTTTCGACGTGATCGCCGGTTTCCAGGCCGTGAACGACGCCTCGACCCGTCGCTGAATTCAGGAGAGGATAATTATTGAGCACAAACAAGAAAACAAAAGCAGGAAACCATGTCTTTATACCTCGTTCTGATTGCCGTTATCGTCCTCGTCGCGATCATCGCCGTGCTGCTGCTCCGCCCGGTCGCGAGCTGGCTCGCCAGCGAGTGGCACGCCGCCAAGTCCCGGAACTACCCGAACAGATTGCAGTAAGGTTACGGTTTTCCGCCGCGATGCGCCGAGCGCACGCGGTAGAGGCGTTCGGTGAAACCACCCTCGGACTCGAACTGTTTTGCCAGACTGTGAACTTGCCTGTCGAGCAGGCTGCACGCGACAATGGTCAGCGTGATGGCGGCGTTGGCGGCGATTTCAGGGAGAGTTGACGCGATGGACGCCGCATTTTGCCCGCTTGACTGGCGCTCATATTCTTGCCGCACCCAGCTTGCGACTTCGTTAGCGGTGGAGCATCGCTTGGCGATAAGCGCCCGGCGGCGGGGGTCGTTGGCGGGCCACAGGCTGAAGTTTCGCTGGCGAAGAAAATCTTCGTAATCGAGGCGCAGCTTTTCAAGACTTGCCCTCGCAATGTTCGTCAACTTGAGTTCGATCTTTTTGGAAGTCCCGGAGGCTTGGCTCCCTTCCGCAATATTCTGCACGCCGGATCGCGCCGCCTGAACCATCTGATCGTGAGTCCGACTGCGCTTTTCGATAAACCGGTCGCAGAACCGCACGGTTACGTCATAGAGCAACCGTGCGATCTGAAAACTCTTCAACGTCCTGTACCCGCCGTGCTCAGGGATGAGAGGGTCTTTATGCATAGTGTTGCCGCGAAAGGGGTTAGGGGTAATCGCAACAACTCAATGTAGTGAAAAGAAGAGGCAGTCGAAGCAAGAAATTTTATGGACGCTGATGGACTGAGTGGACAAAGATGATTCACCCTTCAGTTGGGTAGAACCCGTCCATCAGCGTCCATCAATGTCTATTTCTTCTCTCACTCCCCCAAAATCCCCCTGATCGATTCATTTACCTCCTGCTCCGTCGCGCGGAACTGCTTGTTGTGTTCGAGCAGCTCTCTCGAAAGCTGTTCCTGTTCGTGCGCGGTTGTGGCTGAGTGGAGTTGCGCGATGATTCGCTGCTTCTCTTTCTGCAACGGTTCGAGCACGAGCGTTTTGACCGCGACGAGGAAGTGGGAGAGGCAGCGGCGGGCGTGCTGTTCGATTTCGGCGGGGGTTGGGCGCGTGGTTTCGTTGACCGGCAGCCGGAAGAGAATGTCGAAGGCGAGGTTGCGGGCCTCCTCCGTGCCGATGGAGCTGATCTCGGAGGAGATGTCGATGTGGCCGTCGCGGTCGCTCATCCCGCGGAAGCGGTTGACCAGATGGGCGACAATGGCTTGCGCGGCGGGGTTTTCGAGGTGGAACATCGTTTCGTGCGAGGCGGCGAAGGCGAGCACTTCGTTGCCGTAGTATGTGCTTTCGAGCAGCGCTTCGAGGAAGGTGCGCTCCGGCACGGAGAGCGGCTTCTGCCGCGCGGGCGGCTCGGGGGCCTGTTCGTCGCGTCGCTGGCGCGGCTCTCGCGTGCTGCGGCCTGTATCGCTGGTGCTCATGACCTTGCGGAGCGTCTGGCGGCTGAGGTCGAGTTTTTTTGCCAGCTCGTCGAGGTACAGCTCCTTCTGTACCGGATCGGCGATGAGCGCGATGCTTTTTGTCATGGCCGAAACCGCTTTCGAGGCGGTGTCGGGACTCTCCATCCATCCAGCCTCCTGGTAGCAGCGGAGCTGGAAATCCTGGAAGGAGCTTTTTTCGCTCTCCAGCTCCCCAAGAAACGCCTCCTTGCCATAGTTGCGGATGAAGCTGTCGGGATCTTCCGCGCCGGGCAGCATCACCACCCACGGCGTCAAGCCTTCGGTGAGCAGGATGTCGATGCCCGCCAGCATCGATTTCTTGCCCGCGTTGTCGCCGTCGTAGAGGAAGAGCACGCGCGAGGTGTAGCGCTTGAGGATTTTGGCCTGGTAGCGGGTGAGCGCGGTGCCGCACGAGGCGACCGTGTTGGTGAAGCCCGCCTGGTGCATGGCGATCACATCCATGTACCCTTCGACGAGAATGGCCGTCTCCTGCCGCCGGATTTCGTTCTTGGCGGCGTGCATCCCGTAGAGCAGCTTGGACTTCTCGAAACTCGCGCTCTCCGGCGAGTTGATGTACTTGGGCGTCTGCGGGTCGCTGGAGAGCGTGCGACCGCCGAAGCCCGCCACCTGCCCGCCGACGGTAAAGATCGGGAAGATGACGCGGTTGCGGAAGGTGTCGTACAGCGTGTTCCGTTGCGGGTGGCGCGTCAGGAGTCCGAGCGCGGTGAGCTGCTCGACTGGCGCGCCGTCGTGCTCCGCCGCGTGGAGCAGGTAGTCCCACGACTCGGGCGCGAAGCCGAGGCCGAAGCGGCGGATGGTGGCGGCTTCGAGTCCGCGGCTGCCGGTGAGGTAGGCGAGGCCCGCGCTTCCGGCTTCGCTTTGCAGCGTGCTGTGGAAGAGCCGCGCCGCCCAGCGGAGCGTGTCGAACTGGACGCTCTCCTGCTTCTCCTCCCGCCGTGGTTGCTCCTGCCGGTACTTGCCGGTGTCGATCCCGGCGCGTTTGGCCAGCATCTCGACCGCCTCGGGAAAGGTCACCTTCTCCATCTCCATGACGAAGGTGAAGACGTTGCCCCCCTTTCCGCTTGAAAAACACTTGTAGATCTGCCTGTCGGGCGAGACGATGAACGACGGCGTCTTCTCCTGCGTGAAGGGGGAGAGCGCCTTGAAGCGCTGACCCGACGGTTGCAGCCGGACATAGTCCGACACGACATCAACAATGTCCGTGCTCTGGCGAACCTCGTCGATCATGCGTTCCGGTATCATCCCTGCCATGCGTCCGTTTCCTTTTTTTTCTTCGATGCTATGATAAACCGAAAAAAATGAAATCGCAATCTTCGATGATTCGCCTTTGTCCGCGGGTGTTCGAGCGCCATCCGGGGGCGATTTTCTGAAAAAAATTGCTTTTCGAGGCGATTTTCACCGATGTTCCTTGTCTGAGCGGTTGGTGAGTCAGTGCTTTATTACTACATTATCACAGTTATAGCCTCTGTTCTCTGAATGGCTTATGAATTATCGACCTTGCCGCCTCATGAAGTTTCCTTTCCCGAGAACCTGCCTCGCTGGCGGGCTTGCAAATGACCTTCCGGATGTGCTTGATTTGACTTGAGTAGAGGGCTCGATCATGGATTCCGTTACTTCCAACATCTCAATACCAACCATATGAAACAGGGATTTTTTACGGCGATACTGATTGTGGTGACCTACGCGGTATCCCTCGGTTTTTATGTCTGGATGGGCACGACGCCACCGGAATCCATGTTCCACGCCGTGTGGAAAGGCGGGCCGGTCGTCTCGGTGCTGATGGCGCTGATCCTGATGGTCATCGCCTACATCGTCGAGCGGATCGTCGCCCTGAACAAGGCCTCCGGCCAAGGCTCGATCACCGAGTTCGTGCAGAGCCTCAAGCAGGATGTCGATTCGGGTTCCATCGACCAGGCGATCTCCCGTTGCGACGGCCATCAGAGTTCCCTCTCCGCCGTGATGCGCGCCGTGCTCGACCGCTACAAGATGCTCGCCGTGCACAACGTGACCGACCGCGAGAAGCGCATCAGCGAGATGCAGAAGGCGGTCGAGGAGGCGACGCTCATGGAGATGCCGCTGCTTGAAAAGAATCTCGTGGCCATCTCGACCATCGCCTCCATCTCGACAATGGTGGGGCTGCTCGGCACCACGCTCGGCATGATCCGCGCCTTCGCGGCGATGGCCACCAGCGGCGCGCCTGACGCAGTGCAGCTCTCGCTCGGCATCTCCGAGGCGCTTTTCAACACGGCGCTCGGCATTCTCGGCGGCATCATGGGCATCGTGACCTACAACGTCTTCACCAATCGCGTTGATCGCTTCAGCTACCAGATCGACGAGGCGGCATTCTACATCATCCAGACGCTCGGCACCGGCAAATCCCAATCGTGAACCATGTCCAAAATCAAGGCAAAAAGGGTAGGGTTCCGGCTTGACATGACGCCGATGGTCGATGTGGCGTTCCTGCTGCTGACCTTCTTCATGCTGACGACCAAGTTCCGTCCGCCGGAAGCGGTGACCATCGACCTGCCGTCGTCGCACTCGAACATGAAGCTGCCGGAGTCCGACGTCCTGACCGTGACCGTCGCGAAGGACAATTCGTTCTACATGGGAGTCTCGTCGCAGCGCACCAGGGAGCGGCTCTTCGACACAGTTGTCAAGCCGAAGCTCGAAAATGCGGGGGTCTCCAAAGCGGCGGTGGCCGATTCGCTCAAAAAATTCAGGCTCGATGAGAGCTTCAAAATCGAGAAAGAGGAGCTGGCGCGTTACATCATGATGTCGCGCTTCGCCGACCAGCGGCTCAGGCCGGTGATCCGGGCGGACAACAAGGCCGATTACGAGGCGGTTAATTACGTCATCAAGGTGTTCAAGAAGATGAACCTGCTCAACTTCAACCTCGTGACCGTTCTCGAAAAGGAGGTGCGCTGATGGGCATGGTTGATTCCCCCGGAGAGCGGCGCGGCTCCAAGCGAGGCAAGCGTCAGAGCAAGAGGCACGGCTTCCGGCTCGACATGACGCCGATGGTGGACGTGGCGTTTTTGCTGCTGACCTTTTTCATGCTGACCACCACCTTCGCCAAGTCGAACACGATGGAGATCAACATTCCGCCGGAGACGGGCGAGGTTGCCGTGGCCGAGCTGAACGTGATGACGCTTCGGGTGCCCGGCGACGGTTTCGCCTACTGGTCGCTTGGCGAGGCGGCTCCACGGCGCGTTGCCTTGTACGACAGCGCCGACGCCCACGCAACGCTTGGCGGCGAGCTTCGACAGGTGTTGCGCCAAGAGACCGGCAACAATAAAAAGCTGGTGATCGTCGTCAGGATCAGCGACAAGGCCAAATACAAATCGCTGGTTGACATTATCGACGAGTTCAACCTGATGAAGATTGACCGTTTCAGCCTCGATGATTTTACGCCCCAGGACGAAGCTGAAATTCAGAAAGCCGTTGCCATGCGCTGACGCTGTGATGCGTCGGTGGTGTGGTTCGTGAACCAGAAAACAGGAGTACGGGAAGTGTCGTCAAAGTTTCAAACAATGCATGAAGAGGCGGCCAGGCAGGCGCAGCGGTGGACTTTTCGTGAACAGTTCCTCGATACTGACCGCCTGAGGCAGATCAATTATGGTAATCTCACCCTGCGGCGTGAGGCGCATCTCTTTTTGACCCACGGCGTGATTGTGGCCGTGCTGCTCTTGTCGCTCTTCTGGGCGGTCAGCGCCAACTGGAACCGCGTCCTGGCCATGTTTGGCGGTGAGCCAGACAAGCAGACGGCGATTCAGTGCTACGAGGTAGTGACCAACGTGACGCAGTTGCCTCCGCCGCCGCCCATCGCCCAGGAGCCGCCAAAGGTGAGCGCGGCAGCCGCTCCGGTGGATGCGCCGAAGGTGGGCAAGATCAAGAAGGTGGCCGAAGCGCCGCCGGATCAGACCTTCGCCACGCAAACAGAGATCAAGCAGGCGATCCAGCAAGGCCCGGCCTCGCAGGACGGCGGCGGCTCGTCGTCGTGCGAAACGGTCGTGGAGTTTGTCAACTGCCAGAACCCGCCGACGGTGATCAGCACGCCAACGCTCAAATATCCCGAAATGGCGAGAATCGCCGGTCTCGAAGGCAAGGTTTTCGTGCGTGTGCTGATCAGCGAGGAGGGAAAGCCGATGAAAGCCGAGATCGTCAAGCGGACACCGCCAGACTGCACGATGTTCGACAAGGAGGCGACGCGCATCGCGATGGAGACCAAATACACGGCAGGAGTGCAGAACGGCAGAAAAGTGCGAGTCTGGATGACCATCCCGGTACGCTTTACGCTGCACGAAGGGTGAATCGAATGATGAATGATGAGTTATGAATTGAAAGGCGAAGATTGATTTGTAGGGGCGGACCTGTGTGTCCGCCCTGATTTTTGAGATATGTTATCTATTCCTCGCACGACAACACGGCTCAAACCTCATGACCGCAATACAATAATTGGCAATCAATGGTTTTAGCGTTGGCTATAGAGATTTGTCAATATGTACAATATGGAAGCTTAAGACTTTAAATTTATAACTAAATCATCTATTTTTTTTATTATCTGTTTCATTTTAGTGGTGTCATTATAGCAGTCATGAGCTTCTATTGATAAGTCTGATAAGGTTTTGTGTATAATATTATTATGCTCAAATTGAGGAATATAAATTTGTGGCCGAACTTTGAAAGATCGTGAGTCACTTGAATTAATAATGTATTTTTCTGCAACAGATGAATTTAATATTGAACAAATAAAGTGGGCTTCGGATAATAAAATAAATTTACCGTTAATATTTTGTGAGATTGATACTGCATGGCTTTGAAATCTTGGTTGTTTTTCGTCGCCCCATGGAGTTTTTAGCTTGGATACTACTGTTGCACACCATTTCGTATCTTTTCTAAAAACAACAAAATAATCGGCATATGTATATTCACCAACTCGTGTTAGTGAATAAAATTCAGTATCATGTTTTGATCCCATTATTTTTTTGTTGTAGCTTGTTTTTTTGTTAAATACGGTTCTGTTTTCGTAAAAATACTTGGCTAATAATGGGGAGTTTTTGCTTAAATTTTTTCCTGAGATTGGGTTTCTAGGTGTATTTATTTCGTATGGAAATGGGACAAAGTATTTATTTTTTTCTAGATGAAATTTTTTAATTTCTGTGCTTCGAACTAAGGGGTATAAATATTTTGTTTCAATTGGAAATGTATTTTCAGGTATTTTGTGCTGAGATGTTGTGGCTTGAAAGTTTTTAACATAGACTACGCCATTATTAGTAGGTATATCAATATCAATTTCCATTAAAAAAAGCTCTTGTGGATAAAAGTCAATACCGTCTCGCCCAACATAAGTGGAATCGCCCGTAATCCTTGAAAAGTTTTTTAATTCGGCTTCTGAAGCGACATATGAAAAAATAGTGTTTTTTGAATTGGCTTGGCCAATTAGTGCTTTTTTCTCGGTAAATACATTTCTTAATTTTTCAAAATCATTGGTATTTTGATATTTTTTTAAATCTTGATTCTTATTTATTATAAAATATTTTAATGGGATGCCTTTTGAATAGTCTTGTTTTCTTCTTGAGAAGAAATATGAAAGAAATTTATGTGTTACTGGAAAAAATGGATTACCTGATTTTGTCCAATCATATAATTCTTGGAAATAGAGCTTGTCATCTCCATCAAGTTTAAAATTCCTAAATCCTTCATAAGACTGTTGGAATACTAAGGTTTGAGGCATTAATAAGGCTAAAATTCCATTTTTATCCAGCCAGTTTTGTGCAGTTACATTTGCAATTAATGCACATACGTTTAAATTGATGCCTCCTGTCATGCCATCACCTGAAAAAAGGTGTCGATCTATACAAATGGATTTGATTCGTTCTCTGTAACCTTCTGGCAAGTTCTTCCAGTCTATCCATGGGGGATTTCCAACAATTAAATCAAATTTACCAAGGTTAGCAGTTGTAAGAAAATTAGTAACAATCCTAGCCCAAATGCCATTCCAGTCATTTTTTTCAAGGTCTACAAATTGATCTGCTAAATATTTAACCTTGGATATTATTTGTTGATTTTTATCAATATCTGGAACTAATTTTAGTATCTGTTGTACAATTGAATCAGCATCTTGGTTATGGATATCCGTTTCAATGCTTGTCATCGTTTTTGAAAAAGCAATTGAATTTGATACAGCACTTAATGGTAATACAATATCGATGTAACCCTTTATTGTTTTAATCTTGTAGCTTACACATGATATATTTTCAACTTCAATTTTCGTTGGAGCATATGAAGAGTCTCCAAGATAAACTGGAATTTCAAAATTATCAGTATCCGAAATTAATGGTGAGATATTTATGAAGTAATTTATTCTTGCTGTCAAAACGGCTAATGGATTGAGGTCAATTCCTTTAACACGAGTTAACACTTCATGTAATCTCTCGCTATTTGATAACTCTTTTGTTTGTTCAAGAACCTTTTTTATGAGAACCGTTAAAAAGGTTCCTGATCCAGCGCAGGGATCAATTGCTGTCCAATTATTTTTATTATCAATTTTTTTTATAGACTCAACAATCAAATTATCCGCTAACCATGGGGGTGTATAATATTCTCCTAAACTATGTCTAACCTTATCTGGTATAATTTTCAAAAACAAATCTTTGAAAAGGTCATTTACATTTTCACCATTTTCAAAAAGCGCCTTATCCTCATAGTTCGTTAGAATTTTAAAAATACCTTGTACTAAACCACCTAATTCTGAGTTCCATTGTGTCTCTGTACTATACCATGCAAAAAAGTCTCCCTCAAGTAAGTTTCCTATTCCTAATTTTCTGAATATTGCACCTTCTTCAAGCGAATTCATTAGTAACCTTAAGGCTTCATAATTAGATGTTGATAATTTATTGAAATCAATCAAGTTTTTATTAAATCGGATTTTCGAAATCACTTTGTATGCAATTATTTTAACAATAATTGCATAAGTTGTTTGAAGAGCATAAAGAACTAAATATTCTTCTTCATTATTTATTATTTTTTTGCCTACTATACGTTCTAATGATTTTCTCCTTTCTTCAATTGCTTTTTGTTTTGACTTATCGTCATGTGCAAGTCGAAACAATTCTTTCCATTCATTAAAAAGCATTAATGATCTGCCTGTTGGCTTTGTCTTTAATATTGAATATAGACATAGCGTCAATTGTTTTGATAAACTGTCATCGCCGTTACAAAAATCTTTCACAAGATTGTCCGGTGTCAATGCAATCTTGTCTAGTAAAACGATATTCTTGATTATTGTATCTAAATGTTTCCAATTGATTTTGTCAAATGAACCTTCATTTAGTATCCCATCTAAAAGGTGAATGAATTTGCATTGAGTGCCATCTGTTATAAGACCCAAATAGTCATGAACATGTTTCTCATATAGCCCATTCAGGTAGTCTTTGAGTTGATTTGATGCTTTTTCTTTATCTTTGTAAGATTCTAATTTAGATGTGTGTTTAAATTCGATAACTAATGCGCCAATTTTACTATCTATTCTGCCTTTTGAAATATGTCTTTCTGTGCTTACGCTTTTTTCTTTTTCAGGATAATATCTTAATCCAAGAACATCTTTTATAAAAGAAAATAGCTCTAATTCAAAAATAGAAACAACACTTGCTTCATTAATAGCGTTAGATGTTCTGCTACTAATTTCTTTACATAAATCAGTCAATTCTCTTTTATAATCATCTGTTTTGATTATAAATTCAATTTGAAGCGATTTTAATTTATTAGTCATCTTTCATATTCAAAAAAAGTGCAATAAATACAGTTAATCGTAGGCGCAGTAGTTTTGCTGTTTTGTGTCAGCAGTTCTTAAGATTACTGGCACCTGCCACAAATGTAAAAAAATATTTTATCAGACAGAAAATAAATGAGTTAGCGAATTTACCGCAGTCAGCCATCCACCTTCACAAACGCAAAAAGCCGGGAAAATCCCGGCTTTTGCAAATAATGTCGATCTGGAGAGAGCTTCGTCAGACCTCCATGATCTCCTTTTCTTTCTGGGCGATCAGTTCGGTGATCTGCTTTTCGTACTTGTGCAGGAGGTCGTCGGCGTCCTTCTTGCCGCGTTTCAACTCGTCCTCGCCGATCTGCTTCTCCTTTTCGAGCTTCTCGATCTCGTGGATGATGTCGCGGCGGTGGTTGCGCAGCGAAACTTTCGAATCCTCGCCGAACTTTTTGGTCAGCTTCACGAACTCCTTGCGGCGCTCTTCGGTGAGCGGCGGAATGCTGACGCGGATGTTCTGGCCGTCCGATGAAGGATTGAGGCCGAGATTGGCGTCACGGATCGCCCGTTCGGTTGGCCCGACCATCGACTTGTCCCAGACCTGCACCGTGAGGGTGTGAACGTCAAGCACGCCGACGTTGCCAACCTGCTTGAGCGGCATCTGCGATCCATAAGCCTCAACCTTGACCCGGTCGAGCAGCGCCGTGGTGGCCTTGCCGGTGCGGATCGAGGCGATTTCGTGCTGGAAGGCCTCGACGGTTTTCTTCATGCGAGGCTCGATTTTCTGGATAACGTCCCTGGCTGTCATGGCAGTATCGGATAGTTTGATTCAGACAATCGTTTACTCGGCGCTGGCTTTGGGAGCGGCTTTGGCGAAGCGCTTGTTGAAGCGTTCGACACGGCCAGCGGTATCGACGAGCACCTGCTTGCCGGTGTAGAACGGGTGGCAGCTGCTGCAAATATCGACCTTGATGTTGTTGCGGGTGGAACGGGTTTCGAAGCTGGTGCCGCAGTTGGCGCAGTTGACCGTAACTTTCGTATACTTTGGATGAATCTCTGGTTTCATGACCTTTGGGATTACGTTGCCTGGATGACAATAAAAAATTTGATCAGGAATTAACTCTTTTTTCTGCTAATAAGCAAGCACGGACGCCAATTCGTCATGCCACCGTTTTTACCGTTACAAGGGATCAAGGGCGTCGGCCCCAAGCGCGCGGCGATACTCGCCGAAGCAGGCATCCGCTCGATTGCCGATCTGTACGACTGCTTTCCGCGCCGCTATCTGGATCGCACCACCATCAAGAAAATTGGCGCGTTGCGTGACGGCGAGACCGTGACTGTCGTGGGGAGCGTGACCGGTACGCGGCTCGAAGGCGGCGGCGGACGCGGCGGCTCGCGCTTCAAGGCGCAGATCAGCGACGGCTCGGGCGTGCTCGAACTGACCTGGTTTCGCGGCGTTCACTACTTCTCGAAAACCATCCACGCGGGCGACCTCGTCGCGGCGCACGGGCGCGTCACCTTTTTCGGACGCACGCCTGGGATGCAGCATCCCGATTTCGACAAACTTGGCGGCGACAGCGAGAGCGACGACGGGCAGCGGGACGACGAGCTTTTCAAGACCGGCGCGATCATTCCGATCTATCCCACCACCGAGGCGATGAAGCAGGCTGGCCTCAATTCGGCGGCGCTGCGGCGCATCGTGCATCGCGCCTTCCGCGACCAGTCGCTGCGCATCACGGAGTATCTCAGCCGCGAGATCGTCGAATCCTACGATCTGATGCCCATCGGCGATGCGTACCAGCAGCTCCACTTTCCCGACTCCGCCGAAGCGCTCGAACGGGCGCGGTACCGCATGAAGTGGAGCGAGCTGTTCTTCGCGCAGCTCTTTTTCGCCCTGCGCCGCACCGAGGAGCGAGGGCATCTCACCTCCGCCCGCTTCGAGCGTTCGGGCGAAAAGACGGCGAGCCTGCACGAGCGGCTGCCCTTCACCATGACCGGCGCGCAGAAGCAGGCGGTTCGTGAGATTTATCACGATCTCAAAAGCGGTCGTCAGATGAATCGTCTCCTGCAGGGCGACGTGGGTTCGGGCAAAACGCTCGTCGCGCAGTTCGCCATGACGCTCGCGGTCGATAACGGCCTGCAGTCGGCCTTTATGGCGCCGACCGAGATTCTCGCCTTCCAGCACTACGCTGGACTCCGGCACACGCTCGAACCACTCGGCATCCGCGTCGCGCTCATCACCGGCAAGCAGCCCGCGAAGCTGCGCCGCGAGGCGCTCGCACGGCTCGAACAGGGCGAGATCGACATCGCCGTCGGCACCCACGCCATCATCGAAGCGGGCGTTCAGTTCCACCGCCTCGGCCTCGTCATCATCGACGAGCAGCACCGCTTCGGCGTGTTGCAGCGCAAGGCGTTGCAGGAGAAGTCGGAGAACCCGCACGTCCTGCTCATGACCGCCACGCCCATTCCGCGCACGCTCACGATGGGCATCTACGGCGACCTCGACGTGTCGATCATCGCCGAAATGCCCGCCGGGCGCAAGCCGATCCAGACGCGCCTCTGCCGGGAGGAACAGAAGCCGGAGCTGTACAAGCTGCTGCGCAAGCAAGTCGCCGAGGGGCGGCAGGCGTACATCGTCTATCCGCTGGTCGAGGAGTCAGAGAAGATCGACCTCAAGGCGGCCACCGAGAGCTACGAGCAATTGAAGCTTGAGGTGTTCCCGGAGCTGCGGCTCGGGCTGATCCACGGACAGCTTCCGGCGGCGGAGAAGGAGGCGGTGATGGCGGAGTTTCGTAGCGGGCGGCTCGACATTCTCGTCGGCACGACGGTCATCGAGGTGGGCGTCGATGTGCCCAACGCCACGATCATGGTGATCGAGCACGCCGAGCGCTTCGGCATCTCGCAGCTCCACCAGCTCCGGGGGCGTGTCGGGCGCGGCGAGCACGCATCGTCATGCTTTCTCGTCTACACGAAGCTGGCCGGTGACGCCAAGGAGCGGTTGCAGGCGCTCGAATCAACCAGCGACGGATTCCGGCTCTCCAAGATCGACTTGCAGATTCGCGGCGCGGGCAACATGCTGGGCCGCGAGCAATCCGGCGCGGCAAGCGGCCTGAAGATTGCCGACCTGCTCACCGACGGCGACATCATGCGCTCGGCGCGGACGGCGGCTTTCGAGCTGATCCGCCGCGACGAGCGGCTCTCGCTTCCCGAAAACACCATGATCCGCGCCTATTACGAGAATCACTTCAAAAAAAGAATCTCGCTTGCGGATGTCGGGTGAGCCGCGTCACCCTCTGTCCTTTCATCGACAGTGCGTCGCCCGATGATCCTCCTGCGCTTCAACGGCGGAAAAGTGTATATTTTCCGCTCTGCACTCCGGCTTAGGGCCGGTCGCAGCATCAGCAGATCATCCGTACATACTATTTAGTGAATGAAAGAAACGCTTTCTGGCGTGGTGACTCGGGTCACCGGCGCAACCTATCTCGTTGAAACCGGCGACGGCGTCAGCCACAGGTGCTGGACGGTGCCCGGAACCGTGAGCGAGAACGAGGGCGCAAACCTCGTGGCCGTCGGGGATCGCGTGGATTTCCAGCCGAAGGCGTCGGGCAGCGACATGCCGGAAGGGGTGATCACCCGCGTCGAGAAGCGCCGCACGTCGCTGGTGCGCCGCCGCGAGGTGCGCCGCAACCGGAGCAAGGAGAAGGAGCAGGTGATCGCGGGCAACATCGACCAGCTTGTGCTGATCACCTCGTTCGACGATCCGCCCTTCAACAGCCGCCTCGTTGACCGCTATCTCGCCTTCGCCGAATCGGAGCATTTGCCGCTTCTGATCGTGGTCAACAAGATCGATCTCGACGAGGAGGGGATGGCCGAAGAGGATATCGACATCTATCGAACTCTCGGCTGCAACATCTGCCTTGTCAGCGCAGAGGATGGGCGGGGGATCGAGGAGTTGCGCGAGCGGTTGCGCGACCAGGTGTCAGCCTTCAGCGGTCACTCCGGCGTGGGCAAATCGACGATCATCAACCTCTTGGTTGGCCGGGAGGAGCTGAGAACCGCCGAGACGAGCGGCAAGACCGGCAAGGGGGTGCACACCACCACCAATTCGGCGATGTTTCCGTTGCCGGGCGGTGGCTACGTGATCGACACGCCGGGTATCCGCGAATTCAACCTCTCCGGTATCACCCGCGAGAACCTGCGCTTTTACTACACGGAGTTTCTGCGCTACATGCCGGAGTGCAGCTTCTCGTCCTGCACGCACACGGTCGAGCCGGGATGCGCTGTGATCAAAGCGGTCGAATCGGAAGCCATCGCCCCGGAACGCTACGAAAGCTATCTAGCCCTGCTCGACTCGCTCGACGAGTGATCGTTAATCGGGTGATTCGGACGGATTGGACGGATCGGGCGGAAAATCGATTTCGATGGCGATTTCGATGGAACAGGCAATCCTCACATCTTCACCGCGCCGTAGATGAACCAGATTCCCGTTGCGATCATGATGATTCCAGCGAGTTTGTAGAAGCGTTCCCGGGCGGTCTGGCTGATTCGGCTGGCGACCGTGCTGACGAGGAGGAGCGCTGGCGAGGTGCCGAGGCCGAAGAGGAGCATCATGAGGCCGCCACGGGCCATGCCGGTGAAGTGGTCGGGGGCTTCCATGCCGGAGCGAGCGGCGGCGAGCAGGGCGGTGTAGCTGAGGCCGCAGGGGAGAAAGCCAAGCGCGACGCCCAACGGGAACCATGCGCCGGTCGAGCGCGAGGTGTCGAAAATCGAGAGCATCTTTTTGATGACCGGCATGAAGGGGGCGCATGAGGAAAAGATGTGCCCAAGAGGCGACCTGCCGAGGGCGGCCATGCCCATGAAGACGATGCCGAGGCCGGTCAGCCCCATGACGGCCTGCTGGAACATTCCGATACTCGCGAAGAGTCCGACGAACGATCCGGTGAAGCCGAGCAGCGCGCCAAGGAAGGCGTAGGTCATGATCCTGCCGAGATTGTAGAGCAGGTGCGGCGTGATGCTCCTGCCGCTGCCGCCCATCGAGAGCGACGCAACAATTGGCCCGCACATCCCGACGCAGTGGCCGAATCCGCCCGCCAGACCCGCCAGCAGCATCGCGAGAAGTTCACCTGTCATGGTTTCGATGTTCATCCCTCCATTGTATTGATAGACTATCGCCTTGCTCTTGTCATTCTGAGCGAAGCGAAGAATCCAGAACTCATTGTGCAATAATCAGATGGATTCTTCATTACGCTTTGCTTCATTCAGAATGACAGACTTTTTTTGCGACTTCTTGTTCCCACGGCAATAATCGTTCTCGCCATCGCCGTCCTCACTTGTCCGTCTTTCTGGACTTCGTCTTCTTCGGCTTGTTCCGAACCTCGTCGTCGTCGTCGAGCATCCGGTATTTCGGGGCTTCGGTGTCGTCGAACTGGCCGCTGCGCACCGCCCAGATGAAGAGGAACCATGCTGCAATGCCGAAAATCAGGCCGATGCCGAGAAGGAAGAAGATGCTTTCCATAACTTCAGGTTTTTCTGAGTCGAAGCGAATTGCCGACCACCACGAGGGAACTCGAAGCCATCAGAAGCGCCGAAAAGATCGGGTGCAACATGCCGGTGACGGCGAGCGACAGGGCGACGAGGTTGTAGCTGAATGACCAGGCGAGGTTCTGCCGGATGATGGTGAAGCTTTTGCGGGCGTGGGCGATGATGGTTGCCACCAGCGCGAGGTCGTCGTCGAGTATAGCCACGCCCGCGCTTTCGAGGGCGATGCCGGTTGCCGAGCCGAGGGTGAGGCCGGTATCGGCCTCAGTGAGCGCCGGAGCGTCGTTGATGCCGTCTCCGGCCATCAGCACGGTCTCGCCGTTTCGCTTCAGCTCCCTGATTGCGTTGGCCTTGCCGATGGGGTCGAGGTTCGCCCTGACGTCGCTGATGCCGCATCGCGCGGCCACGTAGCGGGCGACCTCTTCGTTGTCGCCGGTCAGCATGATGATTTCGAGGCCCATCGTCCGAAGCGACGAGATCATTGCCGGAGCCTCCTCCCGCAGGGTGTCGATCAGGCCGATAAGTCCCGCAAGACGGTTGCCGCAGGCGATGAAGATCACGGTTTTGCCCTCCTTTCTGAGCGTTTCAGCCTCTCGCAGATGTGCCGCGTCAAGTACGACTTCCTCCTTCTGCAAGAGCGCCGGAGTTCCGGCAAGCCACGCCTCATCGCCGATAATGCCCGCGACGCCCATGCCGGCAATCGCCCGAAATTCATCGACTGCCAGCCGCTCGCCCTTCCATGCAGCGGAGATCGCCTTGCCCGCTGGATGCTCCGACCACGCTTCGAGCGAGGCGCAGTGCTGCATGAAGGCGTCCGAAACGCCGTAATCGATGCGGTCGGTTATCGATGGTCGCCCCTCGGTGAGCGTGCCGGTTTTGTCAAAAACGACGGTGGTTGTTCTCGAAACCGATTCGAAAATATCTCCGCCCTTGACGAGAATGCCCTTTCTGCCGATGCTGGTGGTGCCGATGAGGATTGCCAGCGGGGTGGCGATGCCGAGGGCGCAGGGACAGGCGACCACCAGCACCGAGACGGCGTTCATGAGCGCGGCGACGGGAGAGTTTTTCATGAAGTACCACCAGAGGAAGGTCACTGCGGCCAAGAGGATGGTCGCCGGAACGAAGAGGCCCGCTGTCCGGTCGGCGATGCCCTGGATCGGTGCTTTCCGCGCTTGCGCCTCCTCGACCGTTCTGACGATCCGCGAAAGGAGCGTATCGCCTGGCTCGGCGGTGACGCGGATGACGAGCCGTCCGGTGAGCGAGGCCGTGCCAGCATACACCTCGCTGCCGCACGCTTTGAGCACCGGCTCGGATTCGCCGGTGAGCATCGATTCATCAACCTCTGCCGACCCTTCGGCCACCGTGCCGTCGAGCGGCACACGGTCGCCGGGAATCACCTCGATCAGCTCATTTTTGCTGATCTTGCCAAGCTGCACGAACGTAGTCTCACCGTTCGCTCCGGCAAGGCGAGCCTCGGAGGGTTGCAGCTCCGCGAGCGCCGTCAACGCGCTGTCCGCCTTGAGGCGCGATCCCGCCTCGATGAATCGTCCCAAGAGGATGAAGGTGATGATCATGGCCGAGGTGTCGAAAAAGACCTCGCCGCCGGTGAAGATCATCGCCACGCTGTAGCCGTAAGCCGAGAGCGAGCCGAGCGCCACGAGCACATCCATGTTCGCCCCGCCGCTGCGCAACGACCGGAACGCTCCGGCGAGAAACGGAAAGCCCGAATAGAAGATCACCGGCGAGGCGAGCGCCCAGGAGATGAGCTGGAAGGCGAGCCGGTAACGAGTTTCCATGCCCTGGAAAAAGCCAGCGTAAAGCGCGGCGGAGATGAGCATGAGCTGCATCGAAAAGAAGCCCGCCGTGCCGAAACGCAACAGGAGATCGCGCTTTTCGGCGGCGGCGGCATCGATGGAGGCGGTGCGGCTGCCGGGAAGCGGCGCGTAGCCCATCTTCGACAGGGTCGAGAGAATCGGCTCCAGTCCGACGGTTTCAGGCCGCCACTCTATCGTAGCGCGGCGCGTGGCATAGTTCACCCGCGCCGAGAGCACGCCGTCGAGCCGTCCGACCACCTTTTCCACCAGCCAGACGCACGAGGCGCACCGGATGCCCGAGAGCGAAAGATCGATGCGGCTCGTTCTGCCGTCAGAAATAACCAGAGATGCGAATTCGGCGGGATCGACCGAGGTGAAGGCCGGGCGGCCCGGAGTCCAGTCGCACCGCTCGCTGTAGAAGGCGTCAAGCGAGCCGCCATGCACAATCTCCCAGACGCCAAGGCAGCCGTGGCAGCAGAAGTGGCGGCTCTCCCCGTCGATCACCGCCGTGATGGCCGCCGTTGCGGGTGCCTCCTGCATGCAGTGCTCGCAGCGCACCGTGCCGGGACGTGGCGTTTCACTCCCGGACATCGAACGAGAATGCGGGGTTGCCAAGCTCTGGCGAGAGAATCGTGATCTGCCAGAGCTTCCGGCCACTCATGCAGCGGACGATCACGCCGCGCCCTTCCCATGCGCCGGAAGCGCTCCGCACGAGTTTGAGCTGGTTCTTGCCCATGTACATGCCCGGCATGGAGAAGTCGAGCAGAAGCACCGGCGGCAGATTGTCGGCAGGCTCGACGCTGACGCGGAAGAGGAGCGACTGCATGGCTCTGACTGGCCTCGGCGTGATGTCGAGCGTCACCATGCGGCCATTGACCTGCTTCGTGCAAAGACCGCTGTGAATGGCGTTGCTGTCGGCTTTCGGTTCCGCGTAGAGCCGCGCCGCGAAGAGCGTCATCGCCACGAGAAGCGCCAGAACGGATCGGCTCAGTTGACGTCGTAGAACCATGAGCGGCTTGTTTTGAGTTTCGGCGCGGTGAGGTCAAGCCTGACCAGCCACTTGCCTTTTGACGGTACGTTGAGCTGCGCCCGGTAAGCGCCGGGAGCGGTTTCGCGCATGGCGATGGTGAGGTCGTGCTCTTTGTTCGATACATTGCCGACAAACACTTTTACGTCAGCGTGACTCAGCGGCGTGCCCTGTTCGGTGAGCACGAAGGTCAGTTCGTTGTCGCCTCGGCGAATCGATTCTGGTCGCTTGACTTCGAGTCCCAGCTGCCGCTCCTCACCCTTTTGCCGGAACCAGTCGTTTTGCTTCAGGTAGTAGTCCGGCTCGACAAGCCCCTCGGCGTTGCGGAATGCCACCGTTACTCCGGTGATCATGGCTACGAGAAAAACAGCGCAGAGCGCGATGATGAATGGTTTCACAGGAATCCAGCCTCCCTGCTGATTTTGATGCCGCCGCCGCTGATGGTAAGCGTGATCTTTTCACGTTTTCCGGTTGTCCTGACGAGTAGCCTGTTTCTCGCCACGCCGAAGGGTTTGATTGAAATGGCGTGCTCGCCGATCAGGGTAGTGCCTTCCGGTGCTTCGATATTCAGTTCGAGCGTGCGGCTGGTGTTGTTGTATATCGTGAATGCATAGCGGTTCAGGCCGGAGGGAAGCGGCTCCTGCACGCGGCTGAGGTTGAATTCGACGGGCGGGCGCATGGCGAAGAGCATCACGAGCACCAGCGCCGAGGCCGCCGTGAGGCCGCCGAGCCAGAAGGTTTTCGGGCGGATGATTTTGCCCTTGTAGTTCGGGAAGGGGGGCAGGTTGCGCTTGCTGCTCTTCAGCCAGCAAGCGTCGATGCACTCCGCACAGGCGATGCAGCTGTTGCTGAGACCCTCCTTGATGTCGATGCCAACCGGGCAGACCTTCACGCAGTCGTCGCACCTCATGCAGGTGGAATCCCTCGACTTGTCGTACTCGATCACGAGCGTCTCCTTGTCGAAGAGCGCGTTCTGCATCATGGCGTAAGGGCAGATCGTGGTGCAGAATCTCCGCCCGAGGAAGCCGAGTTCGAGGTAGACGAATATCCACAGCACGATGAAGAATCCGGCGATCAGCGGCGAGGTGAAGAGGCCGCGCATCGTCTCCGCCGGTGGCACGAAGTACCAGATCATGGTAATCGACACCAGCGCCGAGACCGGCAGAAGTATCAGTTTCTGCAAGGTTTTGCGGTGCTTCTTGCCGAACAGTTTGGCCAAGCTCTCGGTGAGGTCGAGCAGTACGGTCTGCGGGCAGAGCCAGCCACACCAGACGCGCCCGAGGATTACCGTGACCGCCGAGATGAAGAGCAAGAGGAAGAGCGTGGCGGCGAGGATGAGGTAGAAGTCGCCGATTCTGATGACGGAGCCGAAAAAGTAGAGGTTCAGCTCTCTTATGTCGAACCGGAAGGCGCTCTGGTCGTTGATGTTGAGGAACGGAATGCCGGTCAGAAGCAGGGCCTGCAACAACTCGACAGCCCTTCTGTAGCGTTTCCAGACAATCTGCATGATCAGGGGATTGGTTACTGCATGTGACTACACCTAAGACGCGACTGCCCCGGTATAGGTTCCCGGGGCAGCGGTCAGGCTATTTTCTCAGGCTTTCGATGAAGGCGACCAGCTTGGCGATCTTGTCCTTTCCGAGCTGCTGGCCGAATGGCGGCATACCGTTTGGGCGTCCGGCGGAGATCGATTCGAACAGCTTATCGGGGGTCTCGCCGTACTTAAGCGCGACCTTCAGGTTCGGGCCGATGCCGCCGCTCGCGTCAGCCATGTGGCAGGCGGCGCAACTCGTGGCGAACTCGGCTTTGCCCTCGGCGATGGCATCCGCCTTGCCGACGTACTTGCCGGGATTGGCCGGTGACGCCGCCGCTGTTTTCCCTGCGGATTTCATCTCTTCAGCGTGAAGCTTGTAGAACGACCATCCTGAAATGGCTGGCGTAAAGCGTACGACATAGACGACGACAAAGATGATCATTCCGATAAAGAACGCCATCCATCCAACGGGGATTTTATTGTGGCCTTCCTGCGGTATTCCGGAATCATTCATATGAACCTCCTCGTAACAGGTTTCTTGAACGGTTGATAGTTATTCGTGATGCTTTATTTTCTCTTCGTCATCAAGCATCCGGTATTTGGGTTCCTCGACCTCTTTTTTGCGTTTCGGGTTGAAATAGTAGAGCATGATGCCCGCCATCACAACCGCCAGCACAATGGTGAAGGCGAGATAGGCTATTTCCGGCAATATCATTGCTGCTTCTCCATAGCCTTGACATCACGCCCGAGCTTCTGCATGTAGGCGACGATGGCGTCCATCTCGGTCAGATCACCCCGCAGCGCTTCAGGCGTCACCTGGTCGCGGGTGGCTTTCGAATCGTAGCCCGGCGCGGTGACCTTCGCCTTGTAGTCGGCGATCTGCTGCTTCACCTGCTCCTCGCTGTAGCCGTATCCGAGTATCTGCGTTTTTCTGAACGAGTTCGAGGTGTCGAGTCTGTTCTCGGCGAGCCAGCCGTAAGGCGGCATGTTGGAGAGGGCGAACATGCTTTGTGGACTGTGCATGTGGCGGTAGTGCCACGAATCGGGGTACTTGCCGCCGATGCGGTTCAGGTCGGGTCCCGTCCTTCTCGATCCCCAGAGGAACGGACGATCCCAGGCGAACTCCTCGGCTTTCGAGTATTCGCCGTAACGCAGCACCTCCGTCCTGAGCGGGCGGACGGTTTGCGTATGGCAGTTGTTGCATCCCTCGCGCATGTAGAGGTCGCGCCCCTCCTGCTCGATCGACGTGTATGGTTTGACGTAAGCGCTCACCGGCTGGGTCGATGGCATGAACATCGGAACGAAGACCGTGACCACCGTGCCGATAAGGATGACCAGCGCCGAGATGAGTGCGAAGACGACCGGTTTTGAATAGATCCCCATGATGCAAGCTCCTTTTTTCAGGTTTGGTGGTTAAGCTTCAGATGAGGCCGACGGCGCCTGCCTGGTGGTCTGGATAAGGTTCCAGGCGAAGATGAGGATGCCGATGAAATAGACGACGCCAGCCGCGAAGCGCATCCGGTAGTAGGGATAGAGCGAAGTCAGTCCGTCGAGGAAGCTGTACATCAGCGATCCGTCGGGATTGGTGGCTTTCCACATCGCGCCCTGCTGGATACCGCCGATCCACATCGTGACCGTCCAGGCGAGCTGGCCGACAAGGATGAGCCAGAAGTGGGTGTTGGCCAGCTTCACGCTGTAGAGTTCGCGGCCCGTGACCTTCGGGATCATATAGTAGAACGAAGCGGAGATGATCATGGTGACCCACCCCATCGTGCCCATATGGACGTGACCCACGACCCAGTCGGTATAGTGGAAGAAAGCGTTCAGCGTCCGCAGACCCTGCAATGGCCCCTGAATGGTCTGAAGTCCGTAGAAGGTGATGCCGAGGATGAAGAACTTGGTCAGGTAGTTGGTGCGCATCTGATCCCAGTTGCCCTGCAAGGTGTAGTAGCCGTTGACCACCGATCCCCACGAGGGAGCGATCAGGAAGATGCTGAAGGCGATGGCCACCGTCTGGATCCACTCCGGCAGCGGCGTGAGCATCAGGTGGTGCGCGCCGGTCCACAGATAGGCGAAGATCAGCGCCCAGAAGGAGACGATCGAGAGCCGGTGGCTGTAGATCGGCAGCCCGGTGGCTTTCGGCAGGAAGTAGTAGAACATCGCCAGCACCGGCACGGTGAAGATAAAGCCCACGATGTTGTGGGCGTACCACCACTCGACGTTGGCGTCGTTGGCGCCGGCGTATATACTGTAGGATTTGAAGAGGGTGAGCGGAATCGCGAGGTTGTTGACGATGTAGAGCACGGCTATGGTCACGGTCATAGCGACCAGGTACCAGAGCGAGATGTACATCTGCTTCTCCTGCCGCTTGATGAGGATGGCGAAGACGTTGATGGCGAACATCACCCAGAGGATCACCACGCCGACGTCGAGCGGCCATTCAAGCTCGGCATACTCCTTCGTGGTGTTCATGCCCGCCATAAGGCTGACGGCAGCAGCAGCGATGGCGATATTGAAGAGCCACAGATGCGCCTTGGCGAGGCCGGGAAAGGGGAGCGGCGTACGGGTCAGGCGCTGGAGCATATAGTATGCCGTGGCGAAGATGCCCGCCAGGCCGAAGCCGAGGCCAAGCCCGTTGGTGTGCACGACACGCAGACGGCCGAAACTGAGCCACGGAGTCAGGTTCAGCGCAGGATCGAACATTTCAAAAGCGATCCACAGGCCAATGACAAGCCCTATGACAAGCCAGAAAAGCGCCGAAAATGCGAAACCCTTGACAACGGAATAATCATAACCGGTATCGTTCATGCCCTCCTCCTGAATCTGGTTGATGAAAAGATGGTGTGGAAAGGCACCGCTGAAGCCGCCGTTATTCCGGTTGCGGATTGATTGAATGAGCAGGGAGAAAAGGAATGCAGGGGGATCAGGGTGTCCTCGGTTGAGTGGCGGCAGTAAAGCAAAGGACAACAATAAGAACTGTTCCTGTTTAAAATATACCGAAAACAGCGTTTACCTGAAAGAGGAAACTCTGGCGCGGTCATGGCCGGAGGTTGATTTCGTCAGTTTGCCGTGGAAAAAAGAAAGGCCCCCGGTTGAGGGAGCCTTTCGTCATGGATGCCGGAGCTGAATGCTCAGCCGTTGACGACGCGGGCGAGTCCTTCGTTGTAGTTGCCGACGACCGCCTCTTTCTCGGTGATGATGCCGCGAATGAGGGTGCCGGGCGTCACGTCGAAGGCGAAGTTCACCACCGGGGTGGTCGGCGTGGCGACCTGCGTGCCAAAGATTTTGCGCAGTTCGTCGGCTTCGCGCTCCTCGATCGGAATCTGCGAACCCTCGGACATGGTGATGTCGATGGTCGAGACCGGCGCGGCGATGTAGAACGGAAGGCCGTGATACTTCGCGCTGATGGCGTGGGCGTAGGTGCCGATCTTGTTGGCCGTGTCGCCGTTCGATGTGATGCGATCCGCGCCGGTGACGGCGAAGTCGATCATGCCGCGCGACATCAGAATCGCCGACGAGGAGTCGGAGATCGAGGCGAACGGAATGCCGTCATGCTCCAGCTCCCACGCGGTGAGGCGCAGCCCCTGCAGGAGCGGGCGGCTCTCGGAGGTGATGACGCGCTCGATCAGCCCCTCCTGATAAGCCAGGCGGATTACGCCAAGCGCCGTACCAATGCCGCAGCAGGCGAGCGTGCCGGTGTTGCAGTGGGTCAGCACGTTGAGCTTGCGGGTTTTGAGCACCTCTGCGAAATCCTGCTTGAGCAGCTCGACGCCGTGGCGAGCAATCTTGTCGCAGTTGTCGATTTCGTCGTTGTGGATTTTGCAGGCTTCGGCGGTCATCTTCGCGACGAGCGTTTCGAGCGAATCGGCTTCGTAGTTTGCGTCATAGATCGCCTGCATCTTCTTCGTGGCGAAGAAAAGGTTCACGGCGGTCGGGCGCGAGGCGTTGACCTCGGCGATCAGGTTCGCGAAATATGCCGGGAAGCCCGCCTTGTCGCCCTTGTAGGCGTTGATGCCGAGCATGACCGTGTAGCCCGCCGACGCGCCGATGAGCGGCGCGCCCCTGACGGCGAGGGTCTTGATGGCCTCGATGGCTTCAAGGTAATTTTGGGTTTCGACATAGAGCTCCTGCAGGGGGAGGAAGCGCTGGTCGAGGTAGCGGAAGGTTCCGTTGGTAAAGGATATTGCGTCTATCATCTGAGAACTGGTGTTTCCTCGTTAAGGATTAAAGGTTTGCTACGACGTTTCTGAAGATGGTGGTCATGGAAGGCTCGGCGCGGCTGGAGACCTCGATGATCTCTTCGATGCCGACCGGTACGAGGCAATCCGGGAAGCACTCGTCGGTGACGATGGACATGCCGAACACCTCGGTGCCCTGGTGCACGGCGGCGATCACTTCGGGCACGGTGGACATGCCGACCACGTCAGCGCCGATGGCGCGCAACATGCGGTACTCGGCACGGGTTTCGAGGCACGGGCCGGTCACGGCGACGTAGACGCCGCGCTGCACCTTGATGCCGTGTTCGAGAGCAACCTTCTCGGCGATGTCGAGAATCCTCGGCGAGTAGGGAGCGCACATGTCGGGGAAGCGAGGGCCGATTTCGGGATCGTTCGGGCCAATGAGCGGGTTGGTGCCGAGCAGGTTGATATGGTCGTCGATCAGCATGATGTCGCCCTTGCTGTAGCCGGGGTTCATGCCGCCACAAGCGTTGGTGATGCCGAGCGTCTTGACGCCGAGCTGCTTCATCACCCTGATCGGGAAGACGATCTGCGTCATCGAGTACCCTTCGTAGAAGTGGAAACGTCCCTGCATGGCGACCACCTTTTTGCCGGCGAGCGTGCCGAAGATCAACTTGCCGTGATGGGTTTCAACCGTCGAGATAGGGAAATAGGGGATGTCGGCATAATCGAGCGAGAAATCGATCTCGATCTCCTTGACCAGACCGCCCAGGCCGGTGCCAAGCACGATGCCCACCGGATACTCCGCCGTGGTTTTTTTCCTGATGAATTCAACTGCTTCCCGGATTTTCTCCCTTTGTTCGATCATGATATTCCCTGAAGTTTAGATGGTTGTGAAACGGCAAGGCAAAAGAGCCTAAATATAAGCAGCGAGGGGGAGAGATGAAAACGAGGGGAGAGTTAAGATGGGGACGCCGTGGACAATGGGCCGAGAACTTCGCAGCGAGTATTTTCTTCGTTTTCTGTCCACCAAGTCCACAACGTCCACTTCGTCCACTTTCTTCTCTTCACCGCCACCCGAAGATTGCCGTGCCTATGCGGATCATCGTGGCGCCTTCGAGGATGGCTTCCTCGAAATCGCCGCTCATGCCCATCGAGAGTTCGGTGAGCAGCGACGGATCGGGGGCGTTTTGCCGGAGCTTTTCGAGCGTCTGGCGAAGCTCGGCGAATTCGCGGCGGGCTTCGGAGGGGTCGGGCGAGGCGATGGTCATGAGTCCCCGCAGCCGCACGTTCGGTAAAGCGAAGCAGCTCTCGGCGGCCTGAAGCACCGACGACGGGTCGAGGCCGTACTTGGAGCCTTCGCGCGAGACATTCACTTCGAGCAGGTAATCTACCGTCAAGTCGTTTTGCTCGGCGCGTTTGGAGAGCTCCTCGGCGGTCGTGACCTTGTCGATGCCGTGGATCATCGTCACCTTGCCGACGATCTGCCGCACCTTGTTGGATTGCAGGTGGCCGATGAAGTGCCAGTCAAGAGGCAATCCCGAAAGCTCGGGCGCTTCGAGTTTTTCGAGAAACTCCTGCACGTAGCTCTCGCCAAACTCGCGATGCCCCGCATCCCACGCCTCGCGCACGGCAGCGGCGCTTTTGGTCTTGGAGACGGCGATGAGCGTCACCTCATCTTCGCGCCGGCCCGCTTTGCGGCAGACTGACGCGATCTGTTCCTTCACGGCGGCGAGATTTTCGGCGATGCTCTCCATGCTTTCGACGATCAGGCGGTTGCAGGGACAATGGTTTCGATGGTTACCGGCTTGAGCGGGTTGTCGCGCATGTCGGTCTCCACCACAGCGATGGCATCGACCACTTCGATACCCGACTCGACGACGCCGAACACGGTGTACTCGCCGTTGAGGAAGGCGTTATCGGCCTGATTGATATAGAACTGGCTGCCCGACGAGGCTTTCTGCGGGTTGTTGTCCCTTGCCGCCGCGAGCGTGCCCTTCTTGTTGGGATGCTTGATCTCCGCCGGAACTCGGTAGTCGGGGCCGCCGGTGCCGTGCATCATGCGCTTTTCATCGTGGCGCGAGAGCGGGTCGCCGGTCTGGATCATGAACCCTTCGATGACGCGGTGGAATCGGATGCCGTCATAGTAGCCCTCGCCGACGAGCTTGACGAAGTTGTCACGGTGCTGGGGAGTGTCGTCATAGAGCGTGATGGCGATATCGCCCATGCTGGTCTTGATGATGAATTTCTCTGGCATGTTGATCTGGTTGAGTGTCGAAAAAATTGGTCAGATTTGAGGCACCTGCACGCCCTGGCCTGCAAGACGCCAAAGCGTGCGACGGGCGACGCCAGCCGACGATGTGCCGGGCCAGGATTTGATCACCTGGTCGAGCAGCTTCACGGACTTGTCGTTCTGTCCGGCGGATGCGTAGCTCTCGGCGGCTTTGTTGAGATAGGCGGCTTTGAGGGACTCGTTTTCAGCGGTTTCCGAAGCCTTTTCATACTCCGGCGCAGCCTCGCCAAACGCCTTTTTGCCGACATGGCAGGCGGCGGCTCCGGCAAAAGCCGATGCCTGAAGATCCTTGTTGTCGCTGGTGAAGCTCTTGTAGAGCGAGAGCGCATCGTCCGGTTTGCCGCTGTTCAGCAGGATGTAGGCCATATAGAGCTTGGCCGTTTGTCCGCTCGGCGTGTTGCTCCAGGTTTTGGCAATTCCGCTCAGTCCCTTGATCGATCCCTCGCCATTGATCGCCTTGCTGATGTCACCCATTTCGATCCACGGGGTGATTTTCGCCAGCGCGAGCGAAGCTTGGGCCTCGTCAACTTTGGTTTTCTGCATCCAGAAGAGCACTCCTCCCGCGGCGAGGCAGATGATTACGACAAGCGCGGTGAGTTGCTTTTTATACTTAATGGAGATTTCAAGCATCCGGTCGTACAAGGTCGCTTCCGGAAGCGCTTTCTGGGTTTGCGTGGTGTTCATGTGTTTCGTGCTGTCGTTTCGTGAATGAGATCGTCTGAATCGTTCCGCATTACTGCTGGCGGGGTCAGCCTGAGGCTCAACCTACGCAAGTTCGCATGAATTTCAAAATTCACGCGCCGCTCTCATGGCAGGCCGAAAAGTGTCGCGGCATTGCGCACGAGAGCCGCCGTGACCTCTTCGAACGGCTCGGGGCGATGATCGGCGATCTTGCGTACCGTGTGGACGACGAATGCCGGTTCGTTGCGTTTGCCGCGCTTGGGCACAGGCGCGAGGTAGGGCGCGTCGGTTTCGGAGAGCAGATCGTCGAGACCGACGGATGCCACCACTTCGGGCAGCGGCGACTTTTTGTAGGTGATAGTGCCGGGAATCGAGATTTTCAGGCCAAGAGCGATGCAGCGGCGTGCCATGTCGAGGTCGCCCGAAAAGCAGTGCATAGCGCCGCGCAGCGCGGAGGAGCGCTCTTCCGAGAGGATGCGGAGCATGTCCGGCCAGGCGTCGCGGCAGTGGATCACCACCGGCAGATCGAGCCTCTTCGCCATACGCAGCATTTCGCGGAACGCCGCCTGCTGGTGCGCCGGTTCGTGATCGGGCCAGTGGTAGTCGAGGCCGATTTCTCCGACGCCCACCACCTTTGCCGAGTGGGCCTGCGTCGCCAGCTCGTCGAGCAGCTCCGGTGACACCGGCGTCTTCACCTCGTGCGGATGCAGACCGACGTTCGAATAGATGAAATCGTACCGGCTCGCAAGTTCGATCGAGCGCCGGTTCGTCTCGATACCCGTGCCGGGGTCGATCACATATTGCACGCCTGCCGCCCGGAGATCGTCGATCAGCCGGACGCGGTCAAGGTCGAACTCGGGAAATGAGAGATGGCAGTGAATATCGGTGAAGGTCGTCGCGCTCATGCTTTGCCGAAAATCTTGTCGTGAAACAGCACGAGCATACACGCGCCGATGGTGATGCAGGAGTCGGCGACGTTGAACACCGGCCAGAGGTCGAGTGGAATGCCAAAGAGCACGCCGTGGTAAAGATCGAAGTAGATAAAGTCCACCACATGGCCGAGCATGACGCGGTCGAGCAGATTGCCGACTCCGCCGCCAAGGATGAGCGCGAAGGCCGTGAGGAAGAGGGGAGTGCGGTTGTTCGATTTCTGGACATACCAGATGACGCCCGCCGAGATGGCGAGAGTCAGCAGAAGCAGTCCCGCTGGCGGGAGGAAGCGCATGCTGAAGGCAATGCCGAGGTTTTCGGCATAGGTCAGCTTGAGCCAGTCAGGCGCGATGACGATGGTCTGGCCGCCGTCGCGCAGGTAGTGGATAGCGAGGAGTTTGGTCACCCGGTCGGAGAGGGCGGCCAGCACCGCTATCAGATAAAAAAGGGCCATGAACGGAGTGTCGTTGTCTGAAAGTCAATGTTGTCGAACGGAATGTAACACCCTTCAGAGCGCTTTCAAACCGCCGAATCAGGCTCCGCTCTTTTCGATTTCAGCGAGCACGGTTTTCCGGACGAGATCGACAGGCATTTCCAGTTCCGTCCAGATCGAAAACGAGCGGGCGGCCTGGGCGATGAGCATCTCGATGCCCGGAACGATGGTCGCTCCGACAGCGCGCGCATCGGCGAGCAGCGGCGTTTCGAGCGGATTGTAGACCATGTCGTAGACGATCTGGCCGTCATGCAGGAGACCGTGCCCGGTCGGCAGGATGTTGTGGCCGTGCTCGACTCTTCCGGCAGTGCCGACCGGCGTGGCGTTGACGATCACGCGACAGTCGCGGATGCTCTTGCTGCACGAAGGCTGGTCGATCTCCCTTCCTGAACAGATGGTGACAATATCGCGGTACTTATACTCTTCGAGCATATCCTCGGCCTTCTGTCTGTCTCTCACCTCGAGTAGTATCGACGACGGGCTGAAGTGGAGCCTGAAGGACTCGACCGCCGCCAGCGCCGCGCCGCCGTTGCCGAAGATGCAGACCGGCTTGTTGCGGATCGTCTCCACCATCGGAAGCAGCGGGGCGGCGAACCCGTCGATGTCGGTGTTGTAACCGACGAGGCGTCCGTTGTCGTTGACGATGGCGTTGACCGCGCCGATGGAGAGCGCTTCAGGCGAGAGTTCGTCAAGGAA
>Ga0326726_10000228_pt1 | contig 54122 bp, 49 predicted proteins | sample MHFenrmetagenome_2_FD_207603 | JGI IMG/M metagenome (GOLD analysis project Ga0326726, IMG submission 207603) | Lab enriched peat soil microbial communities from Michigan Hollow, Ithaca, NY, United States - MHF15MN | ecosystem: Environmental > Terrestrial > Soil > Wetlands > Peat | place: USA... | reverse complement strand
GGCAAACCGCATCACCCTCGTTGATCTTGATTTCGACCGCATGCTGGCCGGTCACGATGCCATGATGAACCTGGACGGACTGTCGGACGTCGAGGCGAAGCGGAAGTTCGGGAAGCTGTCCGGCATGAGGATCGAGACCCGTAGTCCGATGACCGTCGATTTTCGGTGATGCCTGAAACCGCCCGGCCCGTGCCGGTGTTATAGAATGTGCTGCGATCCCTCTCTCGCTTTTTATTGTAAGGCCGGACTCGCTGAAAATAATATGATGACAGGAGGCTGATCATGAATACGGAACAAACAGTTGTTGTCCAGTGTCCCTATTGCGCACAGAGCTTCGAGGTGCTGGTTGACTGCTCGATCGAGGAGCAGGAGTATATCGAGGATTGCGAAGTGTGCTGCAGGCCGGTGCAGCTTGTCGTTCGTGTCTCCCAGGAGGGGAACGTGACGGTCGAAACAAAGGGCGAGGACGTTTAGCGGTTTGTCCTGATTGGTAACGGTGCATATCCCCCTCTCAGAACATCAGCCATAACGTGATGGATACTCAGGAGCGTGAACTCGAAAGGTTACGTAAAGAACTCGATGCGGCCAAAGCCAGGATAGAAGGGCTCGAAGCGGAGCTTACGGGCAAGCGGGAAATGTTTCGGGCGGCATTCGACGCCACAACGGACATGTTCGCGATGAAGGGGCCCGAATCGGCATACCGACTGGTGAACCCCGCGTTCTGCCGGTTCCTTGGCAAGAGCGAAGCGGAGATCCTTGGCAGGACCGATTACGACCTGTTTCCGCCTGACGATGCGGCGATGTATGTGAAGGGGGATGCCGAGGTCATGCAGACACGCCGGACGGAGGTCGATGACTGGGAGGTCATGGGTGAAAAAGGGAAGGTCTGGCTGCAGGTCATCAAGACTCCGGTGCTTGACGGCGACGGGAAGGTTTCAGGAGTGTTCTGTTCAATCAGGGACATCAGCGGTCGTAAAAAGTCCGAACTGGAGCTGGAGCGCTTTTTCAACCTGATGCCTGATCTCGCCTGCATAGCCTCGCCCGAGGGATATTTCCTCAAGGTCAACGCCGCCTGGGAGAATCTCCTGGGGTACACCAACGGCGAGATGCTTTCGATCTCCTTCTACGAACTCATTCATCCTGAGGACCGTGAGGCCACGAAGCAACAGGTCGAACGGCAGTGCCTCGGCTCGGGAGTTCGGCATTTCGTCAATCGTTATCTGGCCCGTGACGGCTCCTACCATTCGCTCGAATGGAACGCGACCCCCTCGGACGGCACCACCCTGTACGCTGTCGCCAGAGACATCACCGAACGGATCGAAAACGAGAAGGAGACCCGCCTGTGGGCCGATGCCTTCCGATTCTGCGCTCACGGCATCGCCATCGGCCTGCCCCTCACCAATTCGATTCTCACCTGCAACGAGGCCTTCGCGCGCATGAGTGGCCAGAGTGTCGCCGAGATCGAGGGGTCTCCGATTGTGAATATGTACCTGCCCGAAGAGCGGGCAAAGGTGATCGAAAATATCCAACTCGCCGACCGGATCGGATCGGTGAGCTATGAGTCGACCATGATGCGCAAGGACGGCACCGTTTTTCCGGTCCAGATGGACGTGGTGAGCATCGCCGACGAGGAGGGACATCTGCTCTACCGGATAGCCACCATGCAGGACATCACCGACCGGCAGAGTTCGCAGCTTGCCCTGCACGAAAGCGAGGCGCGTTTCCGGTCGGCTGTTGAGTCGGCTCCTGACGGCATTTTCATCCAGACCAACGGCCGGTTCACCTACCTGAATCCGAAAGCGCTGGAGATGCTGGGTGCAGCGTCGCCGGAGAAGGTCATCGGCAGAGAGGTTCTCGAGTTTTTCCATTCCGATTTCAAGAAGATCGTCGCCGAAAGGATACGGACGCTCAACAGCAAGCAGCAGGCCGTCCCCGTGATCGAGGAGAAGATGCTGCGGATCGACGGTACGGCATTCGATGTTGAGGTTTCCGCAGTGCCGTTCATGTATTCAGGACTGCACGGCGCCCTGGTATTCATGCGCGATATCACTTGGAGGAAACGTGCCGAGCAGGAGCGAAACGCGCTGGAGCGGCAGCTTTTCCAGTCCCAGAAGATCGAGTCGATCGGCAGGCTCGCGGGAGGCATCGCCCACGACCTGAACAACCTGCTCACCCCGATTCTCGGTTACTCCGAGTTGATGGCGCTCCGCTTTTCCGCCGATGACTCCCGCCGGCAGCATCTCAACGTCATGCACGATGCCGCGCTCAGGGCGCGGGACCTGATCCGCCAGTTGCTCGCTTTCAGCAGCAGCCAGTCGCTCGAGTTCACGGCGCTGGATCTCAACGCCGTCCTGCATGGATTCGAACCGCTGCTTCGCCGGACGCTTCGTGCCAACATCGTGATGGAGTTCCGTTTACATGACGGCGTACTGCCCATGCAGGGGGATGCCGGCCAGCTCGAGCAGATCATCATGAACCTTGCGATCAACGCGGATGATTCGATGCCGACAGGTGGTCTGTTGAAAATGGAGACCTCGGAAGAGATCTTTGATGACGTCGCAAAAAAGCCGGCAGAGGGTATGCCGGCCGGCCGGTATGCCGTTTTCTCAGTCAGGGATACTGGAACAGGAATGGACAGTGATACGCTTGCCCATGTGTTCGAGCCATTCTTTACGACCAAGCAGAAAGGGAAGGGGACGGGGCTCGGCTTGTCGACCGTTTACGGGATCGTCAGGCAGCACGGCGGTTTTATCGATCTGTCGAGCCAGCCAGGAGAGGGGACCAGCTTCAGGATCTTCTTTCCGCTCAACAGTGGCGATCTCAAGGCGGAGCCGCTCAAGAGTGCGGCAAACCCTGAGGAAAAAGGCCACGGGATCATACTGGTAGTGGAGGACGACGACATGGTCAGGCATTTCATCGTGCAGTCGCTCATGCAGGCGGGCTTCATGGTCTATGAGGCCTCCGGCGGAGAGGATGCGCTTGAGATGCTTGCCGGAAAAACCTGTGAACCCGACCTGCTGCTTACCGATCTGATCATGAGGGGTATGAACGGCAAGGAGCTTTATGACAAGGTGAAGCCGTTGATACCGGGAATCCGGGTTATCTATATGTCCGGATACACGAAGAATATCATCACCAGCCATGGCGTGCTCGACAAGGGGATCACCTTCCTGCAGAAGCCATTTACGGTACAGGGGCTTCTTGAGAAAGTGCGGGGGATTCTGAATGCACGGGTGTGAGCTGAGGGAGAGGCCGGAAATAAAGAGCTGAAACCGAAGCTGTAAGCCGAATTCTGTGAATCGCCAGTGAATGGCGAAACTGCAGTCATTTATCTGATGCGGCCTACCCGAACACTCATTTTTCAATCTTGAGCGGGCAGCTCTTCTTCCCTTATGGGAAAAGTGTTCCTATTCGGCCTTGCTTCGGGGAGGTTTTCATAGCGTATCCCATCACTGGGACACCTGGTGGTCTCTTACACCGCCTTTTCACCCTTACCACGGTTTCCCGTGGCGGTTCGCTTTCTGTTGCACTCTCTGTGACAGGCGGCTTGCGCCGCTGCCCCCGGGCTTGAACCTAAGGTTCTCGACCGGCACCCTGCCCTGTGAAGTTCGGACTTTCCTCTGCACGGACGATGCCATGCAGCGACTGCACACTTGCGGTTTCAGCAATGTAAAAAGAACACAATGTCGACTTGAAAAGAGAACACCTGAACGGGCAATTCCGTTCAGGTGCTGAAGTGGGGGTCAGGCCTGCTCTGCCGCGGCCTCGTCGAACAGTCGTTCATGGACGACGATGCGACCGCAGGACTCGCAGACATAGAAGCCTCCCTGGACGATCAGCGTGTGGCGGTTGGTGGGCACCCTGGTGTTGCAGCCCGAACAGGCGTGCCGATCAAGCTTGACGACGGCGTTCTGAAGCGTGCCGCTTTTCAGGTGATCATACTTGTCAAGAAGTCGCTTCGCTTCCCTGGTGACCATCTCACGCTGCACAGCGAGTGTTTTCCTGAGTTTGGTAATATCTTCGGCTGTTTCGATGACGATTCCGTCGAGCTCCTCCTTTTTCAGCTTGACCTGCTTGCTGAGGTCCTCGAGCTGCTGGTGCAGTACGTCATCCGGCATCATCTCCTCGGAGATCTCGTCATAACGGTTCTCTGAGATCAGGTCACGACCTTTCTTCTGAAGTTCCTGGGCGTGGTGTTCGGCGTGGGCGATGTCCTGAAGCCTGATTTCCGCCTGGGCGATCTCCTTTTCTTCGTACTCTATCTGCTTTGAAAGGGCGTCATACTCCTTGTTGTTGCGCGCGAGGGTCTGCTTTTCCTTGAAGGACTTGATCTTTTCCTTGCAGTCATGTATGGCGCCATTGAGGCGTTCGCGCATTTTCAGGTGCTCTTCGGAGACTTTTTTCCGTGCCTCGATCTGGCGGACCGTGAACGCAAGATCTTCTTCAAGGGCAGCGATCTCCTCCGGTAGCCCTTTCTGAAGGCTCATGATGCTCTCGATCAGATTGTCGATGTGCTGGAGGCGAACGATGAGATTGATTTTTGTATGATCCACTAATGCGTCGGTTTAGATATTAAGAAAAGGAGAAAAAAAAGCACCTCCATGGAAGGTGCTTACCCTGTATGCAACTCTGCTATCTGAACAAAGAATAGTGATATTCGGATCAAGTCCCGTCCTCTTGTACATTCGCTTTAGCAGCTTGTTGGTGCCCGAAAGGAGATTCGAACTCCTACACCTCTCGGCGCTCGTCCCTGAAACGAGTGCGTCTACCAGTTCCGCCATTCGGGCAATGCTGTCAACAAAGGATCTTCAGCAAGATAAGCTCTTTTTGGCTATAATGCTAATTACTTGATCTCTTTGTGCTCGGTGTGCCTTTTCAGGTTCGGATTGTACTTTTTGAGGATAAGCCTTTCCGTGGTGTTTTTCTTGTTCTTGGTCGTGGTGTACCTGGAGACGGGCTTGCCCTCTTTCTTCGCTTCGGTGCACTCGAGCGTAATAACGATTCTGTTCTCTTTTCCCTTTGCCATCTGTAACGCCTGTCAGTTGTTGGTTTAATGAGCAACGAATATACAACCTCGCCCCTGATTATGCAAGTGCGCCCGATTTTTTGTTTCGATGCCAATAAACGCTATTATTGAGTCTTTTCACCAACACCATCTAACTTATTGCGCCGTGCTGGACAGTCATTTCTTCTCTTATGCCGATGGAACCCTCTGTTGCGAAACCGTCAGCCTCGACGGGATCGCTGAAAAGTTCGGGACCCCGCTTTACGTGACCAGCCGGCAGAGCCTGCTCAGCCAGCTCAGGTCGTTCGAATCCGCATTTGCCGCTTTGCCCCATTTCACCTGTTATTCGGTCAAGGCGAATTTCAACCTTTCGGTGATCCGGACGCTTGCCGGCGAGGGGTGCGGCTGCGATGTCAACTCGGGCGGGGAGCTTTACCGGGCGCTCAAGGCAGGAGTCTCTCCCGACCGGATCATCATGGCCGGCGTAGGCAAGACGGAACAGGAGATCGAGTTTGGCCTGACCTCGGGCGTGCTGATGCTCAAGGCTGAATCGATCTCCGAGCTCAGGGCCATCGACCGGGTCGCCGGCCGTCTCGGCAAAGTGGCCACGGTGGCTATCAGGATCAACCCGAACGTTACGGCTGAAACCCACCCGTACATCACGACCGGCGACAGCAAGGAGAAGTTCGGTATCGACGAGACGGAGCTCGGCGAAGTGTTCGATCTTTTCAGGTCGCTGCCGAACCTGTCGCTGCAGGGGCTCGACATGCATATCGGTTCACAGATCTTCGACCCCGAGTATTACGTCGCTGCCACCCAGAAGCTGCTCGATGTGCTCGAATCGGCGCGCCTGCTCGGTTTCGATATCCGGTGGTTCGATGTCGGCGGCGGTTTTCCGGTGACCTACGATCCGCAGAAGCCGGCCACCCCGATCGAACGCTTCGCCGAAAAGCTCGTTCCGATGCTCGAGGGCAAGGGCGTGACGGTCATATTCGAACCGGGCAGGTTCCTTGCGGCCAACTCTTCGGTGCTGCTGACCAGGGTGCTGTACAGGAAACGGAACCATGCGGGAAAGGAGTTCCTCATCGTCGACGCAGGTATGACCGAACTGATCAGGCCGGCCCTCTACCAGTCGCACCACGAGGTGCTTGCCGTCAGGCGTCACGAGGCGAGCGTCGTTGCTGACGTGGTCGGCCCGGTCTGCGAATCGAGCGACTTCTTCGCACGCCACCGCATGATCGACGACGCCGGCGAAGGGGAGCTGCTGGCTGTGCTCTCTTCGGGCGCCTATGCATCTGTCATGGGCAGCAACTACAACGGACGCCTACGTCCGGCCGAGGTTATGGTCGATGGGGCGGAGGCCAGGCTCATGCGCCGGAGAGAGACGTATGAGCAGCTGGTGCAGAACGAGGTGTGATGTGGGAATGGACGCAGTGGGCCAAGTAAGCGTAGAAAAGGCAGCCCACCGGCTGCCTTTTTTCTTTGTCCATGTCGTCCATATTGTCCATAACGTCCACTTCGTCCTCTTTGCCTGATTTACCCCCGCTTGATGTTCTGGAAGATCCTGAGGGTGGCTTCGGCGAGGTTCAGGGTGTAGAAGTGGATGCCCTTGACGTTGTTGTCGATGAGCTCCTGCACCTGCATGGTGGCCCATTCTATCCCTATTTCCGCAACTTCCCGGTCGTCAGCAGCCTCGTTCACCTTCCGCAGCAGGGTCGCCGGGATACGTGAGCCGAGCGCGAGTTCTGACATGCGGATCATGCCTCTCTTCGTCGTGATCGGCATGATGCCGGGGATGATCGGCACCGTGATGCCGGCGATCGCGCAACGCTCCACGTAATCGAAATAGTCCCGGTTCTCGAAGAAGAGCTGCGTGACGATGTAGTCGGCGCCGGCGTCGATCTTCTCCTTCAGGTACTCGAGCTCCTGCATGCGGTTCGGTGTCTCCGGGTGACCTTCGGGGAAACCGGCAACGCCTACCCCCATCTCCGGGAAGTTGGCCTTGATGAACCTGACCAGGTCGATGGCGTGCGGGAAGTCCTTGATCGCCTCTTCGATGGTCGCGACGTTGGCGGGCTTGTCACCGCGCAGGGCCAGCACATTGTTGATGCCATGCTCGCGGTAAAGCCTGAGGATGGATTCGATCTCCTCCTTGCCCGAGCAGATGCAGGTCAGGTGCGACACGACCGTCAGGCCGGTCTCTTTCTGGATTTTCGTGACCAGGTTGTGCGTGCGTTCGCGGGTCGATCCGCCGGCGCCGTACGTGACGCTGACGTAGGATGGCGCGAGAGGGATAAGGTTCGAGATGGTTTCGAAGAGATTGTCCCAGTCCTCCTGTTTTTTCGGAGGAAAGAATTCAAAGCTGAAGATAGGTTCGCTGCTGGATTCGAGAATCTCTTTGACAAGCATCCGTGTGTAAGGTTTGGCCGTTGACATAAAAAACTGAATATACTAAACATTCAGTTTCGTAATTTAAGGAATTCAACGGGACTAACCGCTATTCCCCCCAAACATGCGGTATTTCCTTCCCTCGCATCCGGCCCTGCGGCTGCTCTGCTGCGCCGTAGCCGGTATTCTTCTGGCAATGGCCCTGCCGGCGCCACCGGCGGTGTGGCTGGCCGTGACGCTGACGGCATGCCTCCCGGTCGCCGTTGTCGGCCTGTCCGGAACATTCCGGTCTCCTCTCCGGCAACCGATCTCCACTCCGCTTGTCCCGCTGTACCTGCTGGCGGTTGTCTCGGCATTTGCGTTGCACGCCTCGAGCCGATACGTTTTCGTGCCCTCCCCGTCCCTGCTGTCGTGGGTCGGCCGCGACGTCATTATCTCAGGGGAGGTCGAAGGACGGCCTGAGGCTGGGAGCGGCGGCACAGGTTTCAAGCTGCATGCAAGCGAAGTGTTTCAGGCGGGCAGAACCGTCATGCTCGATGACCGGGCCCAGGTGTTCATCAGATCGGCTCCGGGAGCCGGCTTCCCGGTTCAGGAGGGTGAGTTCGTGAGGGTGAAGGGACGCCCTGGCCTCATAGCCACGGCGGCGAACCTTGGAGAGTACGACCCTCGCCGGCAGGCCCGTTACCGGGGAATCCATGTACAGCTCTTCTGCCCCGGCCCATGGTGCATGCTCAGGGAGTCACCCGGCAGGGACAACCTCCTGTTCCGGTCGTTGGTGAACCCCGCGAGGCGCTACCTGGCCGGCAGCATCGACGGACGATTTCCGCCGGGAAGGGAGGGGGCGTTCGTCAAGGGGATGGTTCTCGGCGAGCAGGAGCTGCTGCCCGGGGAGTTGAGCGACGCGTTCAGGCGTACCGGTACCGCGCATGTCATCGCCGTTTCGGGGCTGCATGTCGCACTGCTGGCCCTGGCCATCACGCTCTTCCTTCAGCGGCTCAAAGTCACCACGGCTGGGCGATGGATGGCCTTCCTCCTGTTTGTTCTGGTGCTTACCGCCTACTGCTTCGTGACCGGAAACGCCCCTTCGATCCGCCGTGCGGCCATAATGTCGGCCGTGATGATCGGCGGTGGTGTGCTTGGCAGGAGGACTTACGCGCTCAACTCCCTGGCTGTGTCGGACCTGCTGATCCTTCTGCTCGATCCTTTCGACCTCTACAACGCGGGTTTCCTGATGACCAACGGGGCGGTGGTGGGGATACTCACGCTCCACGGGCCGCTTTCCAGGCTGGTTCCGGTCGGCACAAGCCTTGCGCGCAGGGTAGCGGCTGCCGCGTGGAACGCCTTCTCCATCAGCCTGTCGGCGATGGCCGGGGTGAGTCCGGTGATCGCGCTTTTTTTCGGCACCTTTTCGGTTTCCGGCATTATCGCCAATCTCCCCGTCGTCTTTTTTTCGAACCTCGCCATGTATGCCGCCCTCCCGGTGTTCCTCTTCCATGGCCTGGCCGGCTGGGCTGCATCGCTTTTCGCGCTGAGTTCATGGCTGTGCGCCAAGCTGACCCTTTTCTTCACGCTCTTCTTCAGTCGCCTGCCTCTGGCCAGCGTCGAACTCAGGCCCGATCTGGTCGACGTGGCGATTTTCTATGGGATGCTGGGCCTCATGATGCTTTTCGGCAGCCGCCGATCCTGGGGCAGGACGGTGATCGCGATGCTGCTTGGGATGAACCTTTTGTTCTGGCATGATCTGGCGAAAGCCGCACCGAAGCCGCCGGGCATACTGACGGTCAACCTCGGAAAGGAGGTGGCGGTGCTCTTCAGTTCGGGAGGTGAGACCGTACTTGTCGATGCAGGTCGCAGATGCACGACGTGGGAGCGGATCTGTCGTCAGGCAGACCTCTGGGGGATGGCTCGGCCGACGTCGGCGGTCGGGTTCATCTCCCCGGATTCGGTGGTCCACGCGATGCCGGTCTCTCGTCGACTCGATTCGTCAGGCCGTACGCTGGTATTGCGGTCGGCGGTCATCACGAGGCTCGCCGACCGGGTCGTCAGGATCGACAGCCGAAAAAGGTCGATGTTGCTGGTCTCCGGCATGGGGCGACTCATGGAAACGCGCTGTGGCCGGACCGACGTGGTCATGATCTGGATGTACCGGTTCACCGGCAGGCAGTGGCGTCAGCTTGACTCATGGATCGAGAGGTCGAAGCCCGGCCGGGTGCTGCTGGTCGAAGGCTCTTTCATGTCGGCGGCACAGAGGGCGTTGCTGGCCCGTTACGCACGGAGCCGTAAGGGGGTGTCGATACGCCTGAAAACCATCCAGACGGCCTGGCGCTGAGATCGGGGAGCCTAGCGCTCAAGACCGCTGAACAGGTCGTTGGCGATCAGGGTGTCGATGATTTTCACGATGTCTGGAGAGAGGCCGGGGGGATTGATCTTCCTGATCACGGCAGCCAATGTCGCGATCTTGCCTTCGATCGGCAGGAACTTGTTGACCACGACCACACGGTTCTCCTTCACCCGGCAGTCACCGCCCACGAAAGTTCCCTTTTCATACCTGAGCCTGAAGCCCTGTTCGGCGATGGCCGCTTCGAGAAGGTCAAGCTGTTTCTGTTTTTTCATGCTTCTCCTTCGGTTCTGGTCATCCGTCGAGATGCTGCATCAGGTATTTCAGCACCGGAGCGATATGCAGCGACTGGAACATGCCTCCTCCGAGGGCGATCGTCCGGAGCTGTTCGAGCGGCACCGGGTGCACGGAGATCTCTTCGGTCTCTTCGAGCTGCTGTTGTCCCGACGGCTGGACCCCTTCGGCGAGGAAGGTATAGGAGATGTTGTCCTGAAGGGCGGGATTCGCGCTCATTTCCATCCACTGAGTCCAGGTTCCCCCCTGGTAACCGGTCTCCTCGAGGAGTTCACGCTGTGCGGCTTCGAGGATCGACTCTTCCGGCCGGTCGTGTACGCCCGCCGGAAGCTCGTAATGCACCTTTCCGATGCCATGCCGGTACTGCCTGATGAGCACGATCTCCTGCTGGCTCGTGATCGCCAGCACGTTCACCCATGGGGGAAACTCCTGGATATAGTAGTCTTCGATGATTCGACCGCTCGAGAGCATGACCCTGTCCTGGCGCAGGGTCAGCCAGGGTCTCTGGTGCAGGTAGACGGAACCAAGGGTTTTCCATGGCTGCGGTTCATCGTTCGTACGCGGCTCCATCAGTTCCGCATCCTGGGATCGAGGGCGTCGCGCACGCCGTCGCCGATCAGGTTGAAGCAAACCACCGTCGAGAGAATGGCTATGCCGGGAAAGGTTGATATCCACCAGTGGTTCAGGAGGCTGTCCCGTCCTTCGTTGATGATGTTGCCCCAGCTCGGGGTTGGTGGCTGCACGCCGAGGCCGAGGAAGGAGAGTCCCGCTTCGGTGAGGATGATGCTGCCGATCCTCAGGGTGGCCGCGACGATGACCGGAGTCAGGGCGTTTGGCACGAGATGGCGGAAGATGATGCGGAGATGCGAAAGCCCGAGCGACTTTGCCGCAAGGATGAACTCCTGCTCCTTCAGCGAGAGCACCTGGCCCCTGACGATGCGTGCGACACCCATCCATCCGGTGAACGACAAGGTGATGACGATGAGGTAGATCGAATTTCCGAAGGTGGCGATGATGATCAGGATGAGGAAGAGGGCCGGGAAGGCGATCAGCACGTCGACGAGCCTCATCATGACGTTGTCCACCCAGCCACCGAAATACCCTGACGATACGCCGATCACCGTGCCGAGGGTGACCGAGATGAGCACCACCAGAAAACCGATGGAGAGGGAGATCCTCGATCCGTAGATCACCCGGCTGAAGATGTCCCGTCCGTACTGGTCGGTACCGAGCAGAAAGATGCGCGAGACCACGAATCCCGGTTTTGCCGCTGAGAGGGTTGATCCGGTAAGGTTCCGGAGCATATCGACAGGCAGGCTGCGCTCCCTGATGCCCTGCCGGAAGCGGAGGGTGTTGCCCTCCAGAAGGTAACTGTCGACGAACTTCAGGGTGTAGTCCCGGTTTCGTGATTTGAGCCGCTGCACATCGGCGATCAGTGCGTTGGTCAGACGGGCGGCGCTGCCGTCGCCTTCCCGGAGGGGGATCAGGGAGGATTGCTTCCGGGCGAGCACAATGGCGTCGATCCTGGTCAGTGGCGGCTGATAGGCCGTTACCAGGAAGTCCTGCTGTTCAAAGGGACTGAAAGGGGCGAGGAGCGGAGCGAGGAACGCAACCGAATAGAGCACGAAAATGACGGTCGAGGCGACAACCGGAATCGTGTTTCGTCTGAACGAGCGCATGCCGAGCTGCCAAAGGCTCAGTTCTCCCTTCGACGAACCCTTTCGTTCGGCGAGCGCCTTTCGGTAGGAGCGGAGAGAGAGTGCGGCGAGCACTATCGGGATGGTCACGATGTAGAGCGCGGCCACCCAGAACTCCAGAACTTCAGGGGTGAAGATCTCCCGGAAGTTTTCCGTCGAAACGAATAGGAGGGCGACGCCGGTCGCCAGCGAGCGGATGCTGATCGCGAAGAGGTCGAGTCGCATCACGAGCAGCGCCATGAATGCCGAGAAGGCGAGGAGGTAAAATGTTCCGAGACCTCGCCTGCCGGTGCTGATCAGGCCGAGGCCGGGCAGAATGCGGTACAGGAGCGGGATCTTCTGTTCGTTCGGTGCGTTCACAAGGGGTCTTGAAAATGGGAATCGTGGAATCGAGCTGGCCATGACGATGACAATCGGCACCCTGTTTAAAAAAACGACACTTACGGCTTGAATGCAAACAGCCGGGCATAAAAAAAGCAGCCTTTCCGGAGAAAGGCTGCTTCAAATTCAGGGCTTGTTCGGCAGGTCTGAAAATCAGGCCTGAACAGGGGCCTCTTCAACAGCGGCTTCGGCTTCCTTCCTGGGAGCTATGACCGAAACGACCGGTGCGTCGGCTTCGCCGAGGACGACCACCTTGCCGGCGAGCACACCGAGATCGAGATCGCTGATGTGCAGGGTCTGGCCGAGTCCGAGTTCGCTGACGTCGACCGTGAAATGCTCGGGCATGTCATCCGGCCTGCCTTTCAGGATCAGCGTGTGCAAGTTGACCTGCAGCTTTCCGCCACCGATCTTGACGCCGGTGGATTCGCCCTCGACATGGATCGGAACCTCCATCTCAACGACCTCATCGGCCGAAAAGAGCTGGAAATCGGCATGAATGACCCTATCGGAAACGGGATCGAACTGAAGATCCTTGATGAATGAGCGGGTGGTTTTCCCGTCAGGGTACTGCAGATCGATCAGGTGCGACTCCGACGTGTGGACCAGTTTGCCCAGCGCGATCTCTTCGACGCTGATGGCGATGGTCTCTTCACCCTTATGGTAGACGACTGCGGGAACAAGGCCCGAACGGCGCAGCTTTGCCGCCTCTTTCTTTTTTACCTCACGGAGGTTGACAGACAATACAAGTGTTTCCATACTATTCCTCTATCTCCTTTGACTGTTGACTCTTATGATTAATTATGATTGGTGATCTTCTTCGTGATGTTCTTGCTGTCAAACAGGTAGCTGACCGATTCTCCGTCGTAGATCCTCTTGATGGCTTCGCCGAAAAGGTTGCTGATCGTGACGATCTCGATTTTCGACGAGTAGTCGTGGTCGGTCACCAGCGAGTCGGTCACGATCACTTTTTCAAGCACCGAGTTGTTGATGCGTTCGATCGCAGGACCGGACAGTATCGGATGGGTGGCCGCTGCATAGATTTTCAGGCCTCCGGCCTCCTGTATGGCTTTGGCTGCGTTGACCAGCGTGCCGGCAGTGTCGATCATGTCGTCGACAAGAAGCACGTTCTTGCCCCTGACATCGCCGATGATGTTCATCACCTCTGCCACGTTTGCCCTGGGTCGGCGCTTGTCGACGATGACCAGGTCAGTGCCGAGCTCGGCGGCGAATTTCCTGGCCAGCTTGACGCCGCCCACATCGGGAGAGGCGACCACGAGGTTGTCAGCGATATCCATGTTCTTGACATAGTCGATGAGCACGACGCTCGAGTAAAGATGGTCGAACGGAATATCGAAAAAGCCCTGGATCTGGGGAGCGTGCAGATCCATGGTCAGGATCCTGTCGGCTCCGGCCTGGGTCAGGAGGTTGGCCACGAGCTTGGCCGTGATGGCCACGCGGGGCTTGTCCTTTCTGTCCTGGCGCGCATAGCCGTAATAGGGCATGACGGCGGTGATCCTGGCTGCCGAAGAGCGTTTTGCTGCGTCGATCATGATGAGCAGCTCCATCAGGTTGTCAGCGGGAGGATTGGTAGACTGGATGATGAACATGTCCGAGCCCCGGATGGACTCGAAATAGTTGACCGAGATCTCACCGTCCGAGAAGTTCTCCACCTTGGCGTCACACAGGGGCATGCCCAGATAGTCGGCAATTTTTTCGGCCAGTCCCGGGTTGCTGCGTCCTGCGAAAATTTTGATTGGTGTTTCCATCGCTCACTGCTTTTTCTGATGAAACGAGTTATATTACGCCTGCATCTTCGGTCACCGGCCGGTGAAATCCCTCGTTTGGTTACGTCCGGTAACGGATTCCGAATATACGAAATCGGTTTTAAATTATCAGTAAATTTTCTGTGCCTGTCGGCACTCTCCATATGATGACAATCCAGGACATCAAAACACTTCTCGAGCGATATTTCCAGCCCGTCGAACTGGTCGGCAGAGGCGATACGGTGATCTCCGGGCCGGCGAAGATCGAGGAGGCCGGTGCTGGAGAGGTCAGTTTCGTGGCCAACGAGAAGTACTACCGCTTCCTTGCCGAAGCCCGGGCATCCCTCTTGATCGTCCACTCCGATGCACCCGTGGACGGCACCGGCGACCGGAGCTTCCTGAAGGTCAAGGACCCCTATACGGCGTTCGTGTTCATCCTCGAAAAATTTGCCGGAACCAGGCAACTTACCGCTCCGGGGATTTCGGCGACGGCAGTGGTTGCGGCCTCCGTTCAGTTCGGACGCAACGTTTCCGTCGGTGACCATGCCGTCATCGGAGAACGGTGCGTTATCGGCGACGACACGGTGATCGGGCCGAACTCCGTGCTGATGCACGACGTCACTATCGGAGCAGGCTGCGTGCTCTTTCCTCTGGTCACCTGTTACAACGGCACCGAGATCGGCAACCGGGTCACCGTACACGGAGGCACCGTCATCGGAGCCGATGGTTTCGGGTTCGCACCCCAGAAGGATGGTTCATACATCAAGATTCCCCAGATGGGTACCGTCAAGATCGAGGATAACGTCGAGATCGGCGCCAACACCACGATCGACCGTGCTACCATGGGCAAGACGCTCGTCTGCCGGGGGGCCAAGATCGACAATCTCGTGCAGATCGCCCACAACTGCATGATCGGCGAGGATACGGTCATCGCCTCACAGGCCGGCATCTCAGGCAGCGTCAGGATAGGACGGCAGTGCCTTATCGGCGGACAGGCCGGTTTTGCGGGACATCTCGAGATCGCCGACCGGACTTCGGTCGCGGCAAAGGCCGGTATTTCGAAGAGCTTTTCGGAGCCGGGCATGGCCATCCGGGGCGTGCCTGCCCAACCCATGCGCGACCAGCTCCGCCAGGAGGCCCAGATCCGCGGCATTGGCGCCATGAAGGAGCGGCTCGAGGCGCTTGAGGCGCAACTCAGGGCTCTCGAGGAGCGCCTGGGCTGAAGGTTACGGATATTCGCAGCCGCCGCCTACAGGTGTCCAAGCGACCTGTTCAGGTCCCAGTTGTAGGTCAGGTAGCGGATCTCCAGGGGTTTGTCCCGATGTGCTGAAATTGCCGATCGTACCGTCTCGTCGGTGAACTGCAGGACGAACCGGAGCACCTCCTCCCGGGAGCTCCCGAAGTCGCCGGCATACCACTGAAAGATTCTTGACAGGCGGATCTCGCCCTTCTCCAGATCAAGTTCAAGCCCTCTCCGGTTGATGAAGCTTCTGGCGGCGATGTCAAGCTGCCGGTCGACGCTCTCCGCATCGTAAAACTCGATGGGAGGGCAGGAGCTCGCAGCGCAGACCAGCGCAAAGTGGATCCTCGGATCGAACACTCCGACGCTGAAACGGTTCCTCGGGTCGGAAGAGTTGAAGGGCCTGACCGGGAATGCCGGATGGGGTCGATTTTTTCTCAGGATGCCGTGTTCAATGTCGTCCGGTGAGTAGACCGTCCCTCCGATGTCATAGCCGATTCTCCCGAAAAAATTGACCAGTTCGAGCACCGAATGGCGGATGTCGAGGGCGATCACGCCGTGGATGATCAGGATGTTATAGATGTTGATCCAGAACGCCTTTTTCTGAGCATCGGTGAAGAGAGTCCCCGGGTCGAACCCTTTCAGGCCTGCGGCCAGGTCAAGATAGTGCGCGAAGCTCTCCGAACGTTTCATGGCGGCATAGTCGACGCGTCCCTGGCGGATGTCGAAAAAGGCCCCCTGCAGTCTGCCGAGTGCCTTTTTCAGTTCGATATCGATATTTCCGGACGGTACGGCGCCGCTGCCGGAATCGGCGTTGAGCGTTATCTGAAGAGGAATCAGCCGCTGCAGCCATTTCATCAGGGAGAGTTCTGTGTCCGGCATTTCAGCGGGCGCCTTTCCTGCGAGCAGGGCCGCGACCGCATTGATGTAGCCGATATGGCTGAAGGCCTGAGGGAAATTGCCGAGCATTTCGCCCCTTACCGGGTCGTACTCTTCGGCGAACAGCCCCAGGTCGTTTGCGGCTTTCATGGTCTGGCCGAGCAGCTTCTCCGCCGTCTCGATCCTTCCCGAGAGCGCGAGGCATTCGATGAGCCAGAAATTGCAGAGTACGAATCCGCCCTCCTCTCCTTCCAGGCCATCGTCGGCAAGGTACCTCATGACAAATCCCCCCCGGAGCAGGTGCTGCCGGCACGCCTCGATCGTGCCCTGGATCCGGGGATCGGAGACCGGAAGGAAGTTGACCAGCGGAAGCAGCAGCGAGCTGGCGTCGAGATGTTCGGCGCCGTAACGCTGCACAAAGCTGTTGCGGCTCTTGCTGAACCCGCGGGTGAGCACTTCGGATTTTATGGTTTCCCGTTCCTTCGTCCATCGTTCGAGCGGAGCGCTGAACCCGAACCTCCGGGCGATGGTGATGCCCCGGTCGAGCGCCACCCAGCACATCACTTTTGAATGAACGAAGTGGTGCGGTCCGCTGCGAACCTCCCAGATGCCGTCGTCCGGTTTTTGCCAGTTTTCACAAGCCAACTGGCAGATATCCCTGAAAAATGGCCAGAGCTCCTCGTCGATTTTCCCTGCGTAATCCGACAGTCTCAGGGCGGCATCCATGACCTCTCCGTAAATGTCCCACTGGTTCTGCAGGAACGCGGCGTTGCCCGTCCTGACGGGTCTCGAGTTCCGGTACCCTTTCATGTGGGGCTGCTCGATCTCTTCGAGCGCCGGTGCCCCGTGGATTGAGTACATGATCTGGAGGTTCCGGCTTCCGTTCCTGAGGTAGGTGGTGTGCAACCAGTGGATGAAGCTGTCGGCTTCGATGACGTGGCCGAGGGTGAAGAGCGCCTTGAGGGTGAATGATGCGTCCCGGAGCCAGGTGAACCGGTAGTCCCAGTTCCGTTCTCCGCCGATCGATTCCGGCAGCGACGTGGTGGGCGCAGCCGCGATGGCGCCGGTCGGCTGAAAGGTGAGCAGCTTGAGTGCCAGCAGCGAGCGGTGCACGAGCGGGGTGAACTCTCCCAGCCAGACGCACCGTTCACCCATGCAGAAGTGCATCCACTCCTCCCAATAGGCTTTCGTCGATTCGAACGGACAGGTGAGGGGTTCCTGGGGCTGGTCCATGAGAAGATCGAAGTGCGCGGACTCTCCGGCGGCCAGGGCGAACGTGAGCTTGAGGGTGTCGCTGCCGATGCCCTGGGCAAGGGTAATTGCGGCCTGGCAGTAAAGGTATACCCGGAACTCTCCGGCGTCTGCGACAAAATGTTTTCCCAGGGTGTTGAACACCGGGCGCAGCCGCCCGTAACCGGGTCGGGGCGCTATGGTGAGCACCAGCTCGATACTGCCTTCAGTTGCCCTCACGCAGCGATGGATACCCGGAGGGGCGAGGGGATGCTTCGACTGTTCGACCGGCATGAGGTCGAAGAGCTGGGCCCTTCCGGCGGATGTCGTAAAGGTGCAGGTGTGGATGTTGGTTTCGGGTACGTACTCCCTGCTGGATGAAAACTGCTGCGTAGGACGGATTTCGAAGAAACCGCCGTTATCATCGTCGAGCAATGCGGCGAACAGGGTGGCGGAGTCAAGCCATGGCAGCGAGCAGTAGTCGATCGATCCGTCGCGCGAGACCAGGGCTGCTGAACGCATGTCCCCGATCACTCCGTAATCCGCAATGTTCCGGTACATGGCTTCGTCCTGGAAGGGTTCCGGGCCGGCCGACACGGTGTTGATCCGTTATCAGCCAGCCAGGCTTAAGCATTCGGCTTGCTACGCTTCGACCTGCCGATCGTTTTTAAGCATACCGGCAACCTTTTGCACGAACAGTTTCATCTTTACCGGTTTGATGAGGCAGTCGTTCATACCGCTCAATTTAGCCAGCTGGAGCGCCTTGTTGTCGAGATTGCCACTCAGTCCGAGGATCGGGATGTTCTTGTTTTCGCTGTTTGACGACCTGAGGCGCCGGGTGGCTTCGAAACCGTCGAGCACAGGCATCTTCATGTCCATGACCAGAAGGTCGCACCGGTTAGCTTCCAGAACGTCGAGAGCCTCCTGACCGTTCGATGCTTCAAGGATGGTCACGTCAAGCTTGCTCAGCATCGATTTGATCACCCTGCGGTTGAAGTCCAGATCGTCGACCACCAGCACGGTCTTTCCGGCAAGCGACTCCTTGAGCGCTTCACGTGAAGTCTCGAGAGAGTTTTTCAGGACGTGGAGCATCTCGGAAAGCACCGGGGGCATCGATATTCTTGCATCGATGCCGGAATGATCATCCAACTCCTTGACGGCGGTCAGTTGCCGGTCGGAGGAGTAGGCCACGACCGGGATATCCTTCCCTTGTGACGCGATCCTCCTTGCCAGGCTTCCGGCGTCGAGCACGGGAAGGTTGAGGTCGGCGAGCACGAGGTCGAATTGTTTCAACTCGATCATGTTCATCGCGGAGGCTCCCTCGGCGGCATTTTCGATCTTGAGGCCGAGAGGCGCAAGCTGGCGTCGGATGACGCTGATGTTTTCCGGGTCGTTGCCGGCGAGCAGCAGCCGTTTGCCGGTGAACAGGCTTTTGTGTTCAGCATAGAGGCTGCTCTCGAAATCATCGATCAGATCCTTGTCCAGGACGGGGAAGGTCAGGACGAATTCAGTGAACTTTCCTACCTCCGAGGTGCACTGGATGTCGCCTCCGAACGAGCGCATGACCCGCCGGCAGAAGGCGAGTCCCAGTCCGGTGCCCCCTTTCTTGCCCGATGTGAAGAACGGATCGAAGATCCTTGCGAGGTTTTCCTGCGGGATGCCCGGACCATTATCGCGTATGACAACCCTGTTCATGGGCTCTCCCCCCAGCAGCCTGATGTCGATGCGGCCGTCGGATCGATCCCGCAGAACGTGCAGCGCATTCAGGAAGAGATTGTAGAGCACAAATACGTAGCTGTTTTCGTCGCCCCTGAAAATGAAATCCTCTCCTCCCTGGAGAAACATCTTCTGACGTTCGTTTTCAGAAGCGTAGCCGTACTCGTCGATCGCCTTCCGGGTGGCGGCGGATGCCGAAAGCGAGGCGAACTCGTGCCGGAACAGATCCTCGCCCCTGAAATTTTCAAGGGTCATGTCGATGATATGCAAGCCTCGATTGACGGCGGTCTCGGCCTGAGCGACCCGAAGACGGATGGTTTCGATATCTTTTACCGTCACGGACTGGGTGGCGTCGTTACGGGCAGGCAGAATTTCCTGGACGATCTCGTCGAGGTTGTGGCGAATCTGGCCGAGCGGGTTGCGCATCTCGTGGGCGATGCCTCCGGCAAGCGCCTCCAGTGCAAGGTTTTTTTCCTCGGCTTTACGTTGCTCTTCCGCCTTCATGCTCTGCCAGTTGCTGAAGCTGAACATATAGCCCGCGACGATCGAAAACACGATGACGAGGCTCCAGAGAGGAATGTTGAAGGTAGGGTGCAGCGGTACATGACCGGGGTTCAGCACATAGAAGAGTATCGCTCCCGTGACACCGATGACGAGATCGACGAGATACATCAGCCAGTTGGGTACGAACATGATCAGCACGAAGACCATGAAGATTTCCCAGTAGAGCCAGAGCTCATGAAAGTTGTTCATGAGCAGGTTAACCGAAAAAATGAAGGGCAGCGCGACGATGATGGTGAAGTGCCAGTAGAACGGGAAGTAGGGGAGCAACGACTCAGGAAGTCGTGGCTTGAACAGCATGCTCAGGCAGAGCGCTGTTGCCAGCATTCTCAGCGCAAAGCTTTCATAGGGGAGGTGGAACCCGTACTTGAAAATGAAATAGAAGAAGAAATGCGCCGGCGCACCGAGCAGGGCGGCCGCATTTGCGTTGGACCTCGAGACCAGCGTTCCGTCCTTGATGAACTCCCGAATGTGCGCAAGGGGCTTCATCGTCACTCTCCGGATAATTTGACTACGCTTTCGCCGGCGGCCCTGAAACAGGCCTCGATCGATGCTCCGCGGCGGTAGTCGCCGGTCGCGGCGAACCCCGGGATCTGTTCGAACTCCTTATCGATCTTGCCGAGAAGTTCATGATGGCAGGGGGAGTATGCGCATAATCCCTCAGGCAGATAACGGTACACAAAGGCCTCACGCGGATTGCCGCGGAGTGTGAAATATGGCGAGGTGATCTCTTCACCGAGGCCGACCACGGCTTCCGGTGCGGAGTATTCAGAGATCGTCGATCTGGAAACCCTGCCGCTGAAGGTATAACGCACCAGATCGAGGTCATTGATGCCGTAGGCTCCGGCATTGCTCAGGGCGATGGAGCTGTCGAACATCATGGCTCGGCAGTCCGATCTGAACACCGGGTTGCGGTACCTCACGATGGCTACGGCGACCGGGTAGTAACGGATCTGCCTGAGAAGGTTTGCTGCTTTGGGTAAGTTCTCGTCGAGCAGCGCTGCAAGACGGAGGGCGGGCAAGGCGGAGATGGCCTTTTCATAGACAGCCGTTTCCCTTATGCCCCTGTGCTCATAACCGATTCTGACCTTGCCGGTGGCTGGATCAGTCGACACCGAATTTACCCGATGGCTCGCCAGGATTCTGAGCGAACCTGAACCCTTCAGATTGCGGAATGCATCCAGCAGACCGTGCATACCCTCCTTGAGCTGCTCGTAGCTGTCGAGTACGAGCGCCAGATTCGATCCGAAATTTCCCGGATAGCACTCCTCAGGCTCCGCACCATTCATTCTGATCGTGATTGGTCTGACGACGTTGTTCACACATCGTTTGTTCAAATAGCCGGCAAGAGTCATGTGATCATAAAGCTCGGAGATCTTGATGAAATAATCACTGCCGAGTACCCCCTGACTTCTGTCGTCGAGAATAGCCCTTACCTGTGGGTCGAGCTTCCTGAACCCCTCGAAACCGCAAAGCTTGAGAATCCTGATCAGGTTCATGAGCCGGGAATTCTCCCTGCTGATCCTGACTACCCGGTTATTGACCAGCTGCGATGTATTCAGGCCAAAGTATTCGAACTCCGGATCGCCGCAGGCCTTGACAAACTCCCGGAAGCGTGTATAGTGCTTGCCGATGTTCTTGCCTCCGAAGTCCACCCGACGTGCGAGTAATTGCTCGCTGCCGATTCTTCCGCCGATCCGTTCTTCGGCTTCATAAAGATCGACATCGATATTTTGTTGTCTCAGGTAAAACGCCGTGGCGATACCTGATACGCCGGCACCAATTACAGCGACTCGCATTACCCGGCTTTCTCCATCTCAAGAAGCCTGCTGAACTTCGACTGGAAATTTGACTTGTGTCTGCATGATATTTTTTGAATCCGCTCCTCTTTTTCCTGGCATCGATTACTACTCATGCATGCGAAGGCTTTAAGTGTTGCCTCGGCACAGACCTTACCCCATTGCATTACCTGAAGATAGATACAGGCCTCCTTGTCTTTGCTGGTTTCGTCTGCGGTAAAGCTGCAGTATGCTCTGAGAATGATCGGTGAGTTGCACTCAACGAAGCTGAAGAAATTGGTCGTGTATTCCATCAGCGCGAGCATGCCGTCTTCAGGCAGCCCCTGCAAATGGGCGCAAGCTATGCCGGCTTGCCTCAGGGCTTCAATCATCAGCATGCCTTGCACATGGTGCGAGACGTGATCGAATTTCAGTTCGTCAGTCTCAAGGAACATGTTGAAATATTTTATCCATCCGGTTTCAAAATGTTCTGAAATCAGGACATTTGAGCTGTTTTGCTTATGTACAAGAGTGTTTGCGATCAAAGGAGGCTTCGGGTCTCCTGGAACCAAGGCAATCGGACTTTTAAGAAGGCTTTTCAGGTCAAGAGGTAGTTTTCTCATAAGAACGGCCGCTGTCTCGATATCGAACGGCGCCTCATTTCCGGTATCTGACAGCGCTATCTCGCTGGCTGCCGCATCCAGTTCGGGGTGATCCATGCGATACTCCGGTGAAAGACAGAGCTCGCATGAAGCTCCAAGGAGTTGGAGAAAGCGCATGGCTTCCTCGATTGATTTGACAAATACAACCTGCTGGCTGTCGACAGGAAAGGGGGGGCTGTCGTCTTCGAACAGCAGGATATATGAACGGGGTGCAGGATTGAGGTATAGAATATCCTCATCTCTCTCCAGGCTTTGACTCAAATTTTGCATCGAACAGCTTGCTAATATGGAGGAAGACCCTTGGCAGAATCGAGAGCCCATTACGTCATGTCGTCATGAACCTGTTATATCGGAAGCTGTTGTTATCATTCGCCGATCCGGTGTATATGACGCCGTATCTTTGTGTAGGAGCAGGTGCAAATGTAATTAATATATAGCTTTTTTGGCTCAAAATCACCAGATTCTCTTATTTTTCCCTATACGATCCGCTTTTTTCCAGCCGATGTTCAAAACTCCTCGCCTTATTGGCAGGGAATTGAGTGAATGCGCGCGCGAAACGGTTTGTAATCCTTGCCGCCGCCTCACGAAAGGTTCCTTGGTACCTGCGAAGAGTGGTGATGTATGATCGGTTGTTCAAGCGAAAGATCGACTGCGAAGGTGAACCTCGAGGGGAAGGTCAGCAGCAACTGGTCCACCTCGAACTCAAACGCGTAGATTCCGCTCAATATCCAGGAGCTGCACCCGAGAGACTGCTTTTTCAGCGACTTGTCATACAGCCTGACCTGAAGGTTATCCCTTGTGGCGAGCTGGTCGAAATACTGCCTGATACCCTGGGTCGAGTTTACGGTGTGAGGCGAAAATGTCGGGACGAGAACGGCGGATTCGTGATAAAGGCTTTCAACCTCGTCGATGGCACCGGTGCAGATTCCGGATATCCAGCGTGAGAGGACCTCCTCTGCGGTCTGGTAAAGCATGGCGATACTGATTTTTGTTGTGCGCCTGGAGGGCAGCGGACGATGTTTTCGAAAAATGGCGAATGAAAATAAGCAATTTTTCCAATTAGGCAGCAACGCTTTCCGAAACCACGATTTACTCGGATTCCGCCGGGCCGGCGCATGGCAACGCAGGCCGGCCCGGCGGTATGTTCACTCCGAAATGGCTCTAGATCCTGATTTCACCGTTTTCCGCCTGCCGCTTCAGCCCTTTGCTGGCATAGATAAGCACCTCGACCCGGCGGTTGAGGCGACGCCCTGATTCGGTTTCATTGGTGGCGACGGGTCGGGTCTGTCCGTAACCGACCGTGCTCATCCGGCTTCCGGAAACACCGTAGGTCCTCAGGAGCGAAGCAACCGATTCCGCCCGGCGCTCGGAGAGAACCTGGTTGGCGGCTTCGCCTCCTATGGTGTCGGTATGGCCTTCGATGACGATGTTGGTGTCATGGTACCTGTTCAGGATCCTCGAAAGCTTTTCAATGTTGTAGCGGCTTGAAGAGGTCAGGGTCGACGAGCCAGTGGAGTAGAGAAGCCCGCTGTCGAACACCACCCTGATGCCTTCGCCAACCCGTTCGACCTGTGCCCCCCCGACGTCCCGTCGTATATCCGCAGCCTGCCGGTCCATGTAGTTGCCGATGGCTGATCCGGCCACGCCGCCTACGACCGCCCCGATGAGGGCTCCTTTGCCCCAGCTGCCGGCAGTGCTGCCGATGATTCCGCCGAGAACCGCGCCCGACGCGGCGCCGATGCCCGCGCCCCGGGTTCCCCTCCCTTCAGTCGCAGTCATCTCCGACTGGCATCCCCAGGAGAGGGCGGAGGTGGATAGGACGAGGCCGAGCGCTACCGGCCTGGAAATTTTCTGGATGGTGTTCATTGCCGATGTTGTTTAGGTTTCATGGAGTGTGATACAGCTTGTTCCGATTCTGCTAAGCGTTGTCATGAGTTTTTGATTACTTCACGAAAAATATAAACGTACTTCGGCGGTCTATTGTTCAATCTTATGGAGCATTTTAATGGGCCGGAGTTCCATTCAGCGAAAAACCGAACGATTCATTCCGGCGTTATCATGATGATGGCGGATTTCAACACAATCAGCGATTTTTATGTTAAAAACCAGGGAAGAGTGGCTGCATGCCGTCGAGTCGGACCTGCCCTCGGAAGATCATTTCTCCGAGCGCAACCGGGCCATAACAGCTCGCTATGCCCGTTGGTACCTCGCCCATCCTGACAAATTCAAATGGGCTGGAATGGCGGCGTTTGCTTCGAGGCAGGTAGGCCTGGCGATCGTTTCCTCTGAAATGATGCTCGCACCTGAGCGCTTTGGCGATGCAAATTTTCTCGTCCAGCTTCACCGCATGGCTTGCGGCATGTTCATGATTTCAGATCTCGAAGAGATGAGAAGGGGCAACAACGCCATTTTTCACGATATCGCCTGGGCACATGCGGCCTACCTCGAGGGAGGCCTTTCAGAAATCGAAGGCAATCTTTCCGGTCAGGAGGGGAGCCTGCTGCTTGAAGGTTTTCGGCTGATCGACCGGGGAGTGAATATCGCGTTGTCATCACCGGAGAGCGACGAGGCCGGCAAACTGGTCTGGGAGGGGAATGTCACCCTGCTGCGCCATGAGCAGACGGCGGTATTGCAGCCGGTGTTCGACCGGCTCAGTCCGGGAGGGCGGGTGCTGGCTTCATTCGGCAGCGAACTCGATTTTTCAGGCCTCAGGCCGCAGGATCCGGCATGTGTCGCGTCGTTCTCCTCCTTTTACGGATACCTGAATGCGATCACGGGCCTGAAGAGCGTCGCCGATGCCGACCATCGCTGGCAATGGGTCGAGTCGAGCGTCGTGCCGGCATGGATGGAAGCCGACCGGCGAATGCTCGAGGACCCTTCGCTGCAACGCGAACTCATCCTGATGGCCTCCTCTGAACCCGACATGCTGCAGCGTCTTTCCTCGTTTGCCGGACGCATCATACCCTCTATCCGATGATCACCTGGAAGCGCGTAACGCCTCGACGGGATTGAGCGACGAGGCTTTCCACGCAGGGAAGATTCCGAACGATATGCCGATGGCCGAGCAGACGACCATCGATACCAGCATCCAAGCCCATGGGAACATCATCGGCAGGTTGAAGTTCAGGGCGACGACGTTGCCGGCGCCCGCACCGGCGACGATGCCCGCCATGCCGCCGCCCACCGAAAGCAGCAGGGCTTCAAGCAGGAACTGCCTGAGAATGGTTCGCCGTGGCGCCCCGATCGACATCCTGATGCCGATTTCACGTGTCCGTTCGGTGACGCTCACCAGCATGATGTTCATGATGCCCACTCCGGCGGTCAGGAGGGCCATGAAGCTGATGATGAAGGCTCCGACGCTGATGGTGTTCTGGATGTTCCTGAACGATTCGACCAGTGATTCATTGGTTCTTATTTCGAAGTCGTTCGGTTGCCTGACGGTCAGGCCCCTTGCCAGCCGCATGGCTCCGATGGCCTGATCGATGGTGCCTGGGTACTCTTTCTGCGAGCGGGACTCCACGGTGATGGCGATACTGCTCTTTTCGTCCACGTGGCCGAGGTATCGCGTGATCGGAATGAGCACGAAGTTGTCCTGGCTCTGACCGAACGCGGCCCCCTTCTTGTTGAAGATCCCGACTATCGTATAGACCTTTCCGTCAACCTTGAGTTTGCGGTTCAGCGGGTTTTCGCCAGGCCCGAACAGCGAAGCGGCCACTTCGCTGCCGAGAACCGCGATGTCACTCGCATAGAGGATGTCGTTTCCGTTCAGGTTCCGCCCGGCAGCCAGGTCGAACCCGCTCGCCTTCGCGAAATATTCGTCCCCGCCGGTCAACACCACGTCGGGATTGGTCGAGCGGCTGGCGAAGCGCGCCTGGCTGGCTTGATGCGTGATGACGAAGCCGATTCCGGACGCCCTGGAACCCATGAACTTCCGGAACAGCAGGGCCTCTTGCCAGGTGATATCCTTCCGGTTCGAGGTAAGGTCCCGCTGGTGGCCGCCTCCGAACACGGTCGCCGGGTATTTCTGGATCTGGAAGGTGTTTGCCCCGAGGCTCGACAGACCCGAGGCGACCGAACGCTCGACCGCGTCGAGGGCGGTCATGACCGCGATGATCGAGAAGACGCCGACCGCGACGCCGAGTGCGGTCAAAGCCGATCTGAGCTTGTTGGCCGCAAGGGAGGATGCTGCCTGGAACAGGGTTTCCCGGATGGAGATGGTCGCCATGGCTATTCGTACCTGAGTGAAGCGGCCGGGTCGAGTTTCGAGGCGGTCACGGCCGGGGCAAGGCCCGACAGGACCCCCGTGGCAACTGACACGGCGAGGCTGGCAAGCACGAGCATGGGCGAAAAGCGCACCGGGAAGTCGGGCAACAGGAACTGGATGGAGAAGGTGATCGAGACGGCCGTAACCAGGCCGACCAGGCCGCCGACCAGGCAGATCATCACCGACTCGATGAGGAATTGCAGGAGGATCGTCCTTCTCCTTGCCCCGAGTGCCTTGCGCAGTCCGATCTCGCGGGTGCGCTCCTTGACGCTGACGAAGGTGATGTTCATGATGCCGATGGCCCCGACGAACAGCGACATGCCGGTGATGAAGATTCCCGCCATGGCGATGCCGTTCTTGATTGGATCGAGCTGGCTTTTGAACGCCTGCTGCTCGTTGACCGCGAAATCGTCCGGCTGGCCGGGGGTGAGCCTCCTGAGCCGGCGCATCAGCCCGGTGATCTCCTCTTCGGCCTCTTTGATCCTCTTCTCGTCCCTGACCTTGATCCTGATGCTCACAAAGGTGGTTTTTCCGTAGATCTTCTCGAAAGCGCCGAGAGGCATGACGATCTGGTTGTCGAAACTGAACAGACCGAGGAACTTGCCCTGTTTTCTGAAAACCCCGAGCACCCTGATGTTGCTGTTTTTCAGACGGATCGACTTGCCCAGTACGGGTTCGTGGGGAAAGAGCCCTGCTGAGATGTCGTCGCCGATCACGCAGACCATGTCTCCGGCGGCCGACTCCTGCGGGGTGAAGAACCGCCCTTCCGACAGATCTCCGGAAGCCGTCAGGGGGTAGTCCTGGTTGGTGCCCAGCGAGAAGACCTGCTGCAGGAGGCGGTCGCGGTATCGGGCCGAGGCCTGGAAGGTCGACATCTGCGGTACGGCCACCAGCACTTCGGAGCGAGGGTTTCCGGCGACGGCGCGGTTGATCTGCGAGGCGTAACCGGTCTCTATGTCGGGTCGGTTCCGGTATTTCCACCACTGGCCCATGGTGCTCCATGACGCCTTCTGTACGTAGACGACGTCGTAGCCGATCATGGCGAGGCTCTTTTCGAAGCCAAGGTCGATGCCGTTGATGGCCGTTCCCATCATCGTGATGGCCACGATGCCGATGATCACGCCCAGGGCCGTGAGGAAAGACCGGGTTTTGTTCGCCCTGATCTGGTAGACGGCCATGTTCAGGCTTTCCGCCGTCTCGTAGCGCAACTGCCTGATCGGCCCGTTCATGTTCCCGTGTCGCTTTCGATCTTGCCGTCCCTCAGCTTTATGGTGCGTCGCGTGAAGCTGGCGATATCCTCTTCATGGGTGATCAGGATGATCGTGTTGCCGGCGTCGGAGAGTTTTCCGAACATCTCCATGATGTCGTGACTGGTCGCCGTGTCGAGATTGCCTGTCGGTTCGTCAGCCAGGATGATCGATGGACGGTTGGCGAGTGCTCTGGCAATGGCCACTCGCTGGCTCTGCCCACCGGAGAGCTCAGTGGGCTTGTGCTCCATCCTGTCGGCCAGTCCGACCTCCTCGAGGGCGGCCCGTGCGCGTTCGAGACGTTCCTCCGGACCGACGCCTGCATAGATCAGCGGCAGCTCGACGTTTTTCAGGCAGTTGAGTCTCGGCAGGAGGTTGAAGGTCTGGAATACGAAACCGATCTCGCGGTTGCGCACCCTCGCCAGTTCGTCCTCATCCATCTCCGCGACGTTCTGCCCGTTCAGTTCGTAGCTCCCGGAAGTGGGCGTGTCGAGGCAGCCGAGGATGTTCATCAGGGTCGATTTGCCGCTGCCCGACGGGCCCATGATGGCCGCATAGTCGTTTTTCCTGAATCGCAGGTCGATGTTGTCCAGCGCCTTGACGGTCTGGCCCCCCATGCGGTAAAACCTGCAGAGCGACCGGATGTCGATGATGACCGGCAGGTCGCTCATGGCTTCTCCTGCAGTTTGATCCGGCTTCCGTCGTGAAGTTCGCGGGTGATGGCCCCGAAGCTTCCCGACACCACCGTCTCTCCCACTTTCAGACCGGAGAGGATGACGATATGGGTGTTGTCGGTCGTGCCGGTCGTGACCCTCCTGAATCGGACGAGGCCGCCATCGACGACGAATACCCCCTCATCCGCGACATCGGTATGCTTGCCCGATGCAGGAGCCTGCACGGCAGCCTGGTTGTCATCAGGGGCGCTTTTCTTCTGTTGTGCGGAGTTCTGTCCCTTCTGGTCCCTGACGGTCACGCTCTGTATCGGCACCACGACGGCGTTCGGCACCCGGATGGTCTCGATGTCGGCCGTGGCGCTCATGCCGGGCTTGAGCAGGCGCTGGTGGTTCAGCACCCGGATCTTGACCGAGAAGTTGGTGACCTCCTCCTGCGTTCCGGCCGCCTTGGTGATGGCCGAGTTCGAGATCTCCCGCACGACGCCGGAGAACTTCCGGTCGCCGAAGGCGTCGACCGTTACCGTCACGGGATTGCCGACCCGGACGTTGACGATGTCGTTCTCGTTCACCTCGACCTCGACCTGCATGCTGTCGAGATTGGCGATCCTGAGAACTTCGGTGCCGGGGAACTGGCCGGTGCCGACGACCCTTTCGCCGATCTTGCTCTTGAGCAGGGTGATCGTGCCGTTCATCGGGGCCCTGACGACGGTTTTCTTCAGCCGTTCCTCGTTCTGGCTGAGCAGGCTGCGGTTCTGCTCGATGCCGAATCGGGAGGCTTCGTAGGATGCCGACGCCGACTCTGCGTTGGTCTTCGCCGTCAGCCATTCGGTTTGCGAAATCAGCCGTTCGCGGTAGAGCAGGTCGGCCTTCCGGAAATCGTCCTTCGATTTCAGCATCCTTGCCCTGGAGTCGAGGCTCTGGGCTTTCGACAGGTTCATCTGCGCCCTGCTCTGTTCGACCTGGTTCTCGTAGATGTCAGGCTGTATCCGGAAGAGCAGGTCGCCGGCCTTGACCTGCTGGCCCTCTTTGACCGGCAGGTCGATGATCTCGCCGGACACGTCCGGAGACATGGCGACCTCGACTTCCGGCTGGATCTTTCCCGTCGCGGTGACGACGTGCACGATCTCCTTGCGGAACACCCTCTCCGTCGTCACTTCGATCGGCTTCTCGCGGAATTTCGACCAGAGCGCCACGGCGACCAGGAGCAGGATCGCGGCGCCGGAAATGGCGATGATGGTGTTGCGTCTATTCGTATTCTGCTGTTTGGCCATGGATCGGAGGGTGATGCGTTTTCGTGCTATTCGGTGATCGGTTTGCCGGCGGTGTAGTCGAGCAGGGCTTTCTGCAGGGCAAGGTTGTAGGTGGCTTGCGTCATGTTCGATTTCGCGCTGAACAGGGTCGCCCTTGCCGAGCTCAGCTCGACGAACCCGGACGCGCCGAGCTCGTATTTCCGCTGCACGGCGTTGAACGCCGAACCGGCAGCCTTGAGGCTTGCCCGCGCGGCAGCTATCTGGGTGAAGGCGGCATGGTAGTCGCCAGCAGCCTGCTGAAGGTCGATGACGATGCCGTCCTTCAGCTCCTCATAGTCGAGCCTCCGGTTCAGCCAGTTCACTTTTGCCGTCTGGACTGCGTATCGGGTCTGGAAGCCGTCGAAGATCGTCCAGCTCAGGTTCAGTGACACCGTGTAGCCTATGCCGTTCGTGAGCTGCCTGGAGAGCGGGGGATAGGGGTAATCGATCGTCGCGCCTCCGGTGGTCAGCCGGTTGTAGTCGATGCCGTTCGAGTCCATTGAGAAGGCAAGGTCGAGCTTCGGGAGGCGGTTTCCGGCAGCGGTCCTGACCTGCCATCGGGCGGCATCGGCCTGGAGCCTGCCGGCTTCAAGGTCTGTACGACTTTTAAGGCTCGATGCAGCCAGTTTTTCCACGTCGACGGACGGCGGAAGCGACTCGAGGCCGGTGGTGTCGACAGGCTCGAGGGAGATCTCGGTCATCGGGTCGATCCTCAGGCGTCGCAGCAGTTCGAGTCGGCTTTTTCTCGACTGGTTCTCCGCCTTCAGGGCCGTGAGGGAGTTGGCGGCCACCTCTGCCTGCTGCTGGTACAGGTCGGTGAGGGATTTGAGTCCGATGCTGTACTGGCGGTCGGTGAGGGTGAGCAGATCGTTCGAGGAGATGAGGTTCTCCCTGGCGATGCCCATCAACTCCTGGTCGAGCAGGGCCTGGTAGTAGTGCTGCGTGACGTCGAACACGATGGTCTCCCTTGCCCGCTGCAGCGTCATTCCGGCGGCGCCTTTGAGGTCGAGCGCCGACTGCAGGGACGCGTAGTCGGAGAGTCCGTTGAAGAGGTTCAGCGACGTGGTGAGGCCCAGGGCGAGAGACGAACTCTCGGTAGTCACCTTGTTGCCGGAGCTGATGCCGTAAGTGATCGCGTTGTAGGAGCGGGAGACCGAGCGAGGCACATAGCTCGCCGATGTGGAGATCCTGGGCAGGAAGCTGCCATAGCTTTTCAGTACATCGGTTCCCTCGAGCTTCAGGTTGTTCTCGGCTTTTCTGACCGAGGACGCGTTTTTCAGGGCTATCGAGACGCACTCCTTCAGCGTCAGCCTTACCTGAGGATGTTCGGCTGAGCGTGCGCATAACGGTAGCAGCAGGAGTGCGGTCAGAATGAAAACGGCTTTTTTCAAAGTAGACAGGATACGGTTGAACCTTTCGGTCAATATAAGCAGAAGCCACGCAACATGATATGTGGATATGACGTAAAATGTTCCCATGCGTCGGGGAGGCCTGTCGGATCAGAGCTTTTCGAGGAGGGTATCGATGCTCCTGGTGTACTCGTCGGCCTTGGACGGCCTGAGCTGGATGAGCGAGGTGTAGACCCTGATCGCCTTTTTGTAGGCTCCCTGCGAAATGAACAGGCTTGCAAGCGACTCGGTCGGAACGGCGATTGAGGCATCGTCGGAGAATGGCTGTTTCTGCTCCGAGACCGGTGTCGGGTCGGAACACTCCTCATCCCGGGGAGGGCGGAAACCTGACAGGGCGATCGAAAGCTGTTCGTATTCGTCAGCTACGGGGTCGAACGCCCTGGCTGCAGGCGTCTCAGGATGCTGGGCCTGGAGCACGGTCACCTCGATCAGCTCCAGCCAGGCTATCTGGTTCGAGGGGGCGATGCTGCAGCATTGCCTCAGGTGTCCGGCCGCCGCCCTGTACATGCCGAGGCCGCTGCATGCCCGGGCATGCAGCAGGTGGAGCAGGTATGAGTCCGGCAGGTCGAGGTCCTCTTTCGAAAGCTTGTCCATCGCTGCCTGGAACTCCTTGCGGGCGATGTCAAGGGAGACCTCGGCGAATATCAGATGCGGCTCACATGTCATAGGGAATTTGAGGTCATGTCTGTCTTGCATGGCGCGCGTCGCCACGCATTTGTGTTGTGTCAGATCGTCCGGTTTTCCGGGCTGTTTTCGATGGCCAGATGCAGCAGCTTCCTGACCAGGTCGCCAAATCCGATGCCGGTGGCGGACATGAGCATTGGGTACATGCTGACATCGGTGAAGCCGGGAATTGTGTTGATCTCGTTCAGGATGATCCTGCCGGTGCCGTTCTCGAGGAAGAAATCGATTCTCGACATGCCGCTGCACCCAAGGGCCCGGAATACGGCGAGGGCGGCCGTCCGGAGAGCTTCTGTCTGGGATTCGGAGAGCTGCGCAGGTATGAAGAGCTTCGCCGAGTTTCTTATATACTTGTCTTCGAAGTCGTAGAATTCACTGCCGGGCACGATTTCACCGGGCAGGGAGGCCACCGGGTCACTGTTGCCGAGCACGGCGATCTCGATTTCACGCCCGGAGATCGCGGTTTCGACCAGCACCTTCGAGTCGAGGCGACAGGCCTCGTCAAGAGCCGGACGGAGTTCCCCTGCATCATGCACCTTGGAGATTCCCACGGACGAACCCAGGCTTGCCGGCTTGACGAACACCGGCCAGGAGAACTTTCCGGCCACCTCGTCGCAGACTTTCCGGGGATCCCGAAGATATTCCTGGCTGAGCACGGTGATGAAATCGGCGACTTCGATCCCTGCGTTCATGGCGCAGATCTTGGTCAGGGCCTTGTCCATGGCGACCGCCGAAGCCGTGACCCCGCAGCCGGTATAGGGTATCCCGAAGGTGTCCAGGCAGCCCTGGATCCTTCCGTCTTCTCCGAAGGCTCCGTGGAGAACCAGGAAGGCGACGTCGGTTTCTTGCTGGAATCCGGTGAAATCGAAGCGCTGGTCGTCGAATTTCACGGTGATCTCCCTGAGCCGATCCCTCGCCGAGGCCGGGTTACCGCTTCTCAGGAGAGCGGCGAGGTCGGTCGCGATGATCTCGCTGGCGCAGGCTCCGCCATACCATCGGCCTTCATGGTCGATGTAGACCGGGGTGACGATGAACTCCTCCGGGTCGATATTGGCGGCGACAGCGCGGGCGGAGATGACCGATATTTCGTGTTCCGGGGACTTTCCTCCGAAGACAAGGGCGACGGCAAGACGGGACATAAGCGTTACGATGGGTTGTGACTGAAGAGGAGTCAGAGGTCAAGACGCTGGTGCTCAACGGCGATACAGCGGTCCTGGACCACCTCGAGTCCCGCCTTGCGGGCCTTTTCGGCGGCGGGTTCATTTGAAATGCCGAGCTGCATCCAGACCACCCTGGCGCCCATGGCGATCGCTTCGTCGACCACAGGAGGAACATCGGCCGGTTTTCGGAAGATGACCACGATCTCGATCTTCTTCCGCATATCTTCGGGAATTGTTGACAGGGATGGCCAGCATTCAAGGCCAAGCACCTCCCTTATAACCGGATTGACGGGATAGATATCATATCCGGCCTGCAAGAGGTAGCGGGTCACGGAGTGGCTCGGCCGGTCCCTCCTGTCGGATATGCCCACGACGGCGATATGCCGGTATGAAGTGAGGATCGTTCTGATATCCATTTGCGTGCGGGTGTGTGTCTGCGGCCAGGTTGCATCACCTGAAAATACCGGTATCGCCGGAGACTCACAAAAATAATCGGGGAAGATCGTGCAATCGTGTCCTGACGGAAACTAAAGGCGTGACGGATCCTGTTGTCAGAAGACTATGAGTGCGGATTGCACCCGCTGGCGTTTGCTCTGTTGCACTATGCGAAACGATGTCCACAGGGAGGATCGACCCATGCGTATGAACCTAATGGTTATCTGCATTATCGGCATGCTCGCCCTGGCCGGGTGCTCGACGTTCTCTGTCAGCACCGACTACGACACCTCGGTCAACTTCAGCACCTACCACGCCTATCGCTGGCAGAAGGCGGACGAGGCGCCGGCAGGGAAGGACCTGCTCGCAGCCAACCCGCTCGTCTATCGCCGGGTCCGGGACGCTGTCGATCGCCAACTCGCTGCCAAAGGCTACCTCTACAGGGAGACAGGACCGGTTGATTTCACGGTATCGGCTGTCGCCACCGTCAGGGAGATGGCTCGGCTGGAACCTGGACCGGAGTACTGGAACTTCGGTTACTATCGCGGCCGGGGCGGATGGTACCGTACATGGTGGGGCGATCCGATGCCGTATGTGGACTACTATGAGGAGGGCGCCCTGTTGATCGACATAACCGACACGTCGAAGCATGAGCTCTCCTGGCAGGGGATCGTCAGGGGCATGGTGCACGACTACGACTCTCCGGAACAGATGAAGCTCCGCATCGAAGAAGCCGTAGGCAAGCTGCTGCTCTCGTTTCCCCCCGTCAGGAAATGAAAGGCCAGGAGCCGATCATCCTGAACTCCGGCACCCCACTCGCGATTTTGCCCTGATATACTTCGGGAGCGCCTATCTTTTTCTATATTTCCGTGAATCGAAACGCCCGGTTCGAGAGGACCGGAATCGCCGACTGACGCCGGAGTCGCCCTCTGGCGCCGTCGTCAGGGACTTCATCATCTCAATATCAGAATGTCCGGCCTTTTCTCTTCGGTCTACTGCATCGATACCGGCGCCGGTAGCGGCCGGTTCAACATGGAGCTCGACATGCGGCTGATGCAGTCGTTTTCAGACGGGTCGTTCCGGCGCGAGTTCGGTGCCGACAGCTGCCTTTGGCGCTTCTACTCGTGGAGCCCTGCGGCGGTGTCGCTCGGAAGAAACCAGAATCCCGTCGAGATCGACGCCGTCAGATGCCGGGAGGAGGGCGTCGATGTGGTGGTCCGTCCGACCGGAGGACGGGCCGTGTTCCATGCCGACGAGCTGACCTATTCGTTTTTTGCCGAAACCGGCGAGTCCAACGAATCGATCTACAGAATGGTGCACGAGACGATCGCCCAAGCGCTTGAAAAGGTTGGGGTGGTTCCCGACTTCTGCCGTTCCCAGCCCGATTTCAGGAAGCGTTACGAGACGGCCCAGGCGGTAACCTGCTTCACGGCGTCGGCAAAATACGAACTGCAACTCGACGGTAGGAAACTTGTCGGTTCTGCGCAGCGACGTCGGGGAAATACCGTGCTCCAGCATGGCTCGATGCCCCTGAGCGGGCGTCACCGTCAGATCGTCCGCTACATCGCCCCTGTCGATGCGAACCTGATCGAGGCGATCACCCGGGATATGGAGCGCAAGACCGCATCTCTCGACGAATTCACCGGGGCCGGTTATGCCGACCTCGTTCCTCTGATCATGTCGGAGGCGGGAGGTCGGGGAGTAGCGGATATGACGGAATTGCAGCCGGAAGACCTCTCCTTCCTGCCGCTTCTCACGCACCCGGTGATATAATATTTCAATACCAGAACCATGACTCCTGGATACGTACAGAAACTGCCGCATGTGACCACACGTCGCATGCTCGACATGAAGCAGAACGGCGAAAAGATCGCCATGCTCACCGCCTACGACTTCACGATGGCGAGAATCCTCGACCGTGCCGGGGTCGACGCCATCCTGGTGGGCGATTCGGCGAGCAATGTCTTCGCCGGGCACAACACTACGCTGCCGATCACCATCGAGGAGATGATCTACCACGCCAAGGCGGTCGTCCGGGGCGTGCAGGCCGAATCGAGCCGAGCCATGATCGTCGTCGACATGCCCTTCATGAGCTACCAGCTCTCTCCCGAGGAGGCGCTTCGCAACGCAGGGAAGATCATGAAGGAGCACGAGTGCGATGCACTGAAGCTCGAGGGAGGCAAGATGATAGCCGAGGCGGTAAGGCGTATCACCGAGGTCGGAATCCCGGTGATGGGACATCTCGGGCTCATGCCGCAGTCGATATACAAATATGGCAGTTACAAGGTTCGGGCGCAGGAGGACGCAGAGGCGCGGCAGCTTGTCGAGGATGCGAAGATACTCGAAGAGGCCGGAGCCTTCGCGGTGGTGCTCGAAAAGATTCCGTCGGGTCTCGCCGGAGAGGTGAGCCGCTCGCTGACCATCCCGACGATCGGCATCGGCGCCGGCCCCGAGTGCGACGGCCAGGTGCTCGTCATCAACGACATGCTGGGTCTCAGCACGGAGTTCCATCCGCGCTTCGTCAGGCGATACGCCGACCTGTCGTCGGTCATCGAGGGGGCGGTCAGGCAATATGTCGAGGATGTCCGGAGCAGCAACTTCCCGTCGTACGACGAAAGTTACTGAGCGGGCCGTCCGGCGGTTCCTGAGCCCAGGAGGCGATGCTGCCCGGTCAGGAACTCTTTTCTTTAAAAGTCGAAGCGAATCCCTTACCTTTAATTCCGAAAACGGGCGACGCAATCAGGCGGAATCTTTTGCCAATTTTTTATGGGTACTGTCGAAAAAAACAAAAGGTTGAAACGCTATCCACCCGTTCTGAAAAACGGTGACGGCAAAACGCCCTTCCGTTTTCCGTTCGTGTCGAGATCGTTTGTCCCCTCGGCCTTTACCGTGATGAACATGGTTTCCGGTTACGGCTCGATCGTGATGGCCGGCGAAGGCCGTTTCGTGCTGGCGGGGTGGCTCATTTTCCTGGCGGCCTTCTTTGATACGATCGATGGCTTTGTGGCCAGGATGACCAATGGAGCCTCCGAGTTCGGAGTGGAACTCGACTCCCTTTCCGACCTTGTTTCGTTCGGGGCCGCCCCTGCGTTTCTTGTCTACAGGTTCGGACTCGTGAGCCTCGGGATGCCGCTTGGCCTCGTGCTCAGCTCGTTGCTCATGGTGGGCAGCGGCCTCAGGCTTGCCCGGTTCAACATCAGCCTCATCGGTTATCACAAGGAGTCCTTTTCCGGCCTTCCGACTCCGGCCCAGGCTATGACGATCTCCGCCTTCGTGCTCTGGATGCAGGCCGAACCGCTGCTTTCCGGCAACCAGCTCCAGGAGACGCTTGCGCTGCTCACGGTCCTGCTCGCGGGGCTCATGGTCAGCAAGGTGAATTACGACGCCCTGCCGAAGCCGACCCTTGATTCGTTCCGCCGCTATCCCTTCCAGATGACCGCCTATGCCGTGGCCATAGTCTGCGTGCTGCTCTTTCAGGCGAAGGCTTTTTTTGTGGCCATGTTGTTGTATATTCTGCTCGGAATCATCAGGTCCCTGACCATGCTGGTACGGCAGTGGCAGGTCTGAGGCTCTTATTCTAACAAGCAAGACAACCAGATATGGAATACAAGGCAAAGATCAGGGTGACCCTTCGCCCTTCCATCCTTGACGTCCAGGGCAAGGCCGCGCAGCACGCCCTCACGAATCTCGGCTACTCCAGTGTGGAGTCGGTCAGAATCGGCAAATACATGGAGGTGACCATCGACGAAGGCTCGGCCGACGAGGCCAGGAAGGTCTGCACTGAAATCTGCCAGAAGCTCCTGTCCAACCCGGTCATGGAGGACTTCACCTTCGAACTCGAACCCGTCAATTAAACCCTGCTATCGCTATGGCTGATGTAACCGTTGGCATCGTGGTCTTTCCCGGCTCGAACTGCGACCATGATACCGAATATGCCGTTGCTTCTTTTCCCGGCACGAAACCGGTCATGCTCTGGCACAACGATCATGATCTTCAGGGTAGCGATGTCATCGTTCTTCCCGGCGGATTCTCCTTTGGCGACTATCTCAGGTGCGGTTCGATCGCCAGGTTCTCGCCGATCATGCGCGAGGTCATCGAGTTCGCCCGCAGGGGCCGGCCGGTGCTCGGCATCTGCAACGGATTCCAGGTCCTGGTCGAAAGCGGCCTGCTTGAGGGGGCCCTCATCAGAAACACCGGAAAGAAATTCATCTGCCGTGAAGCCACCGTCAAGGTGGTCAACAACGGAACCATCTTCACCGACGGCTACCGGAATGACGAGGTGCTTCGGCTTCCCGTTGCCCATGGCGAAGGCAACTATATCGCCGCTCCCGAAACCATCGAGAGCCTCGAGGAGCACGGACAGGTGGTCTTCAGGTATGCCGACACGGAAGGTCAGGCTACCGAGGAGGCCAATTTCAACGGTTCCATGGGCAACATCGCCGGTATCGTCAACCGCGCGGGAAATGTCCTTGGTCTCATGCCCCATCCTGAACGCGCCAGCGAGAAGCTGCTCGGTTCGGAGGATGGCCGCAGGCTTTTCGAATCGCTGTTCCGGCATGTGACCGGCGCCTGATTCCATTCCACTCATGAGCTCGCAGAAGGGCAGGATTTTCTCGTGGCTGCTGTTCGACTTCGCCAATACGTCGTTCAGCGTCATGATGGTCACCTTTGCATTTCCCCTTTACTTCAAGAACGTCATCTGCGGCGGCGACCCCTCGGGCGATGCCATCTGGGGCGCGAGCGTCAGCGTCTCCATGCTGCTGGTCGCGATGATCTCTCCTGTGCTGGGCGCCCAGGCCGACTACTCCGGCCGTCGCAAGCGCTTCCTGCTGGCGTTCACACTCATGTCGGTCGTCGCCACAGCCCTGCTTTCGCTGTCGGGACCAGGTTACGCCATCCCTGCCGCGCTTGTCTTCATCGTGGCCAACGTCGGCTTCGAGGGCGGGCTGGTTTTCTACGATGCCTACCTCCCCGAGATCGCCTCGCGACGAAGTCTCGGAAGGGTGTCCGGCTATGGCTTTGCGATGGGGTACCTCGGCGCGCTGGCCATCCTGATCCTTCTCAGGCCGCTGCTTTCCGGCGGCATCGTGGTCTCGAACGCGAACAACCTGAAACTGAGTTTCATGATCGTGGCCCTCTTCTTTGCTCTGTTCGCCGCACCGTTGTTCCTGACGCTTCGGGACAGGAAAGGTGGTCGAATGGCGTCCGTCCCGCTCCGCGACAGGGAGGGCTTTATAACCTCGGTCTCTCGCTCGGTCGGAGAGGTTGCCCATACCGTCAGGCACATCATGAGCTATCCTGACCTCGCCCGTTTCCTGCTCGCCTACTTTTTCTACAATGACGCAATCCTCACGGTCATCGCCTTCTCTTCCATCTACGCCCAGAACACCCTCGGGTTCACCACCGGGGAACTGATCGTCTTTTTCATGACCGTGCAGACCACGGCTATCCTGGGCTCGGTGGTGTTCGGATTCGTGACCGACCATATCGGTCCCAAGCGCACGATCGTCATGACGCTCTTCATCTGGTTCGTGGTCATCTTCATGGCGATTCTTTCGCAAGGCAAGACCCTCTTTTTCGTTACCGGTCTTTTGGCAGGAATGTCCATGGGCTCCTCCCAGGCCGCTTCGCGCTCCCTCATGGCGAGGCTGACTCCCCGGGAGCATACCGCCGAATTCTTCGGATTCTACGACGGGACATTCGGCAAAGCCTCGGCGGTCGTCGGGCCCATGGTGTTCGGCATCGTCTCCTCGCAGGCCGGAAGCCAGAAGGCCGCCCTGGCCTCGCTGCTCGTTTTTTTCGGGATCGGCCTTTACATCATGACGGGAGTCAGGACAAGCACCACGGCTCTCAATCCGGCGGAAGAGGGCATCAGCCACACCGAGTACTGAATCCCCGGTGTGTTTGCGTACTTCATCGGATTGATGATATATTCGTTGATACTACGTTAAATCCCGCCGCCCGACTCTGTTGCCTGGAGAGGGGCTGCTTTCCCTGAAACCGATCAACCCCTGATTTGCCCATGGTCGGAAAAATGAAGCTGAGATCATGGCTCAACAGCCACTACCGGTTCCTGACCGATGAGGATCTCGATCTGTTCAGCCCCTATCTGATCGAGCGAACGTTCGAGAAAGAGGAGTATGTGCTCACCCCTGGGAGCTGCTGCCGCGAGATGTCGTTCGTGACTTCAGGTGTGTACCGGATGTTCTACCTTGCCGAGGGAAAGGAGATCAACGTTCATTTTTTTTTCGATGATCATTTTATGGTCGATTACGGCAGCTTTCTGCATCAGACGCCGAGCAGGTTCTTTATCCAGGCGATCGAACGCTCCGAGGCCGTCAGTTTCGACCACGAAGTATTGTGGAGGGCCTATGACCAATCCAAAAACTGGGAGCGCTTCGGAAGGCTGATGGCCGAGCTCTGTTCCGCAATGGTTACCGACCGGCTGGAGAAGTTTCTGTTCATGGACGGCAAGGAGCGCTATCTTCAGCTGATGCGTGACAACCCCGGTATTTTTGACAAGTTGCCGCTCTATCATCTCGCTTCGTATCTCGGCATGGAGCGGGAGAGCCTGAGCCGGATACGCCAGAGGATCAGTCGAAGCTGAAGATCGTGAACCTGATCAATGGCGGTCTGTTTACGGTCGGCTGCCTTCGGCATGAACGGCACGGATTCGTTCCGGTTATCCCACTACCAGTCAGGCGTTCTTGCGATGCGGCCGATCGGCGTCGGACATGGAGGACGGCGGAGCTGGCCAAGGCCTGCAAAGCTGGGCGAGGCTGCGCTGCCGGCTGAAGAGCGTACGATTCCCTGCGGACGGGTGAACTGGTCGCTGCCCTCTGGATGGCGCCTGGCCTGAGGGGTTTTGTCGTCAACAACATCAAATCGGAAATCCACATGAAAAAAGCTCTCATCCTGCTGCTTCTGTTGGCTGCAGCGCCCGCAGCCATGCTTCGGGCGGATGATGCCCCGCCTGCCGCGGCACAGGCTGGGACCGGAATCGTCAGGGTTCGCATCACGGGGCTTCGCAGCCGGGACGGTCAGCTTGGACTCGCCCTCTTCAACGACAGGAAAGGGTTTCCAGGCAAGGACCGGAAAGCCTTCAGCAGAGTCGACATCTCCGCTTCCGGTGATGAACACGTATATACCTTCACCCAGGTTCCATTCGGTACCTATGCGCTTTCAGTCCGTCATGACGAGAACCTGAACGGCAAGCTCGACACGAACTTTCTCGGCATGCCGAAAGAGGGGGTGGGGGTCTCGAACAATCCTCATTCGAGTTTCGGGCCGCCCTCCTTCAAGGACGCGAGCTTCACGCTCGACCGGACAGAGGTGGAGCTTGTCGTTCGGCTCAGGTATCTTTGAAACGACCCCCCAGAGTAGAGTGATGTTTTATGTGTTGCAGGTCATGAGTGCATATGGATTTTATTATTCATACTTTATTTGGTATACTGGCGCTATATGATATTATATGCTTCAAACATAAACAGCCATGGTCAGACCTCATTCAACAAGACAGGGCTTGAGCCTGCAGCAGGAGATCAAGGACGTCGCATGGCGTCAGATAGCTGCAACCGGAACAGCATCGCTCTCCCTGAAGGAGATCGCCCGCGAGATGAAGATCGCGATTCAGGCGATCACCAAATTCTTCCCTGACCGGGATGCTCTGGTGACGGCGCTGATCATCGACGCCCACTCCTCTTTCGGCGATTATCAGATCAGTGCAAGGGACTCATTTCCCGGCGTGGGGCAGTTTATTCAGCGGTTCATGGCCATCGGGCTTGCCTATCGCGAATGGGCGGTGCGCTATCCTGAACGCTATATGCTGATCTTCGGCCCTCAGGTTCCCGGGTATACATCGCCTCTCGAAATCCTGCGACCTTTCACCATGCGTTCAATCAGCGCGCTGGTGGGCGTGATCCGTGAACTTCGTGCAGTCCGGCTGCTGAATGTCGATTCCCTCCCCGTCCTTGAGCCCTCGGCTTTCGATGCCTATTTCTGGGGCGTATCCACCATGACGAAGGAGGACCTGCTCGTCCACTCGCTTGCCATGGTGATCTTATGCCGAGTACATGGCATGGTCTCCCTCGAACTCTCCGGACAGATTCCTCCCTACGGCCAGGGGGGCTCATCGCTTTTCGAATTCGAGATCAAATCGATCGTCAGGCAGTTCGTGGAAATCTAGCCTGCCAGGATTCCCGGGAGCGGCGATACCAGGCATCTCGCTGCCGGGTAAACTCCTGCCGCCCCTTAGGCAGAGCTCCCGGATTTGATTATGTTGATGATTTTCTGCAACTGGCTTAACCTGAAGTTCGGGGGAAAGGCGATGGGGATTGTCGAGGCGGTGTGCATCAGCATCGAAAAAGGAACGGTCAAGAACACCGTAGGCTCAGCGGTCATCAAGGCGTCCTGGGGAATCGAAGGGGACGCTCATGCCGGCGACTGGCACCGCCAGGTGTCGCTGCTCGCAGGCGAGAGCATAGATGCGGTCCGTGAAAAGCTGCCGGAGCTTCAATACGGCATGTTCGGAGAAAACCTGGTCACGAGGGGCATCGATCTTCTCATGCTTTCCTCCGGCGACCGGCTTCGGATAGGGACGCAGGCCATGCTCGAAGTCACCCAGATCGGCAAGGCCTGTCACAACGGAGGGTGTCCCATCAAGACGGCCACCGGTGACTGCATCATGCCCCGTGAAGGCATCTTCTGCAAGGTGATCGCCGGCGGGGAGGTCAAGCCGGGCTCGGAAATCCAGCTTCTGGCCGGATAGTCATTTCCGGAATAGTTGGGGTCCGTCTACCTCATCCGCCGATCTGCGACATGCTTTGCACGGCATTGTCGTTTCCGCTTTTCAGTCCGTCCTTCGGCTTCATCTCCACCGCCGCCCTGATTTTTTCACGCAGGCTTTCCTCTCCTGAGTCGCTCCGAAGCGACGGCAGCAGGTCGATGCTCTCCTGGCGGTAGAGGCAGCTGATGAGCCGGCCGTCGGCGGTGATCCGAAGCCGGGAACACCGGCTGCAGAAGTTTCGCGAGTAGGCCGGGATGATGGCGACCGATCCGCGGCACTCCGGAATCCTGAAACTGTAGTGCTCGGTGTCCTGTCCCGTGTTCGGCCGGATGTCAGGAAACGCGAGCAGCAGGTGCTCCCTGATCATCTCGGCTCCCATGAACCTGCCGGTGCGCCAGATCTGGTGGTCATCGAACGGCTGCAGCTCCATGAACCGCACGGTGAGGTCGTGGTCGCGGGTCAGACCGGCGAAGACGGGGATCTCGTCGTGGTTCACCCCTCTGAGCAGCAGCATGTTGATCTTGAGCTTCAGAGCGGGGATCGCCATCATCGAGTCCAGCGCCCTTCGAACCCGGTGAAACTCGTCCCTGCGGGTGATCAACCTGAACCGCTCCGGTTCGAGGGTGTCGAGGCTCAGGTTCACGCCGCCGAGTCCGGCGTCGAGGAGCTCGCCGAGGCGCTCTTCGAGCAGCACGCCGTTGGTGGTGAGCTTGACGCTTTCGATGCCTGGCGTGGCGGTCGCCATGCCGACCAGTTCGGCCAGGTCACTCCGGAGGAGCGGTTCTCCGCCCGTGAAACGGATTTTGCGGATGCCCATGCTCCCGAGCACCCCGATGAGCTTGCCGATCTCTTCCTTGCCCATCTGCTGCTGCCGCGGGCTCCTGCCGGCCCCTTCTTCGCGGAGGCAGTAGGTGCAGCGAAGGTTGCACGCACTGGTGACGGCGATGCGGACATAGTCCACCGTGCGTCCATATCGGTCGGCCGGAGCTGCCGTCCTATGGTTAACCTCCGGATTCAGCATGGCCCGTTTCCCCTCTGTATAGCCTGGAGTGCGAGCTTCATGGCTGCCGGGTCGTTCACGTTATGAAGGGCGTTCGGATCTTCAGGATCGACCGAAACGATTCTCGTCTGCCTGAGAAACGATGAGAGCGAATCGTCGCCCTCTCCATGCCGCTGCAGGAGCTGTTGCCGGGATTTCGGTTCGTAGATCGTGAAAAGCGGTTCCGGGCGCGGGTCTCCGGGGCCGCAAAACGCGGTGGCGAACCGGAACGGGTCGCGGTTGCCGGCGAGCGACGCGACAGTTCCGCCGTCCATGAAAGGAAAATCGCATGCCGCGACGAACCATGCGGCCTCGGAATGGCTTCGTTGAGCCGACAGCAGGCCGCCCATGGGGCCCATGTCGAGATAGGTGTCGGTGATGAGCGGGACTCCGTATCCGGCGTACTTCTCAGCCTGCTCCCGCCGGCACGAGACGAACACCTTGCCGCACGTTCCGGAAAGCAGCGACACGGTTGCTGTGAGCTGGCTTTCGGGCCGGTAGTTCAGCATCGCCTTGTCGGTTCCCATGCGCGTGCTCCGGCCGCCGGCCAGCACGAGTCCGTACAGCGGCACCTCTGCCGCCCTTTTCTCGAAAAACCCTTCGATGAAGGCCGTGATGCCCGCGAGGTCGTCACGGTGGAATACCGGCAGCCCGAAGCGATCGAGGCCGGTCGAAGAGCCCTCGTGCACGAGCGCCATGACGTTCCGGATTGTTTCAGCCTGCATCATGGAGAGGAGGGTCTGTCGGGCGTCGACGAACAGCAGTTTCGGTGTCGGCAGCTCCTTGAGCCCTTCGATGAACAGCATGTCGCATGAGCGGAACGCCGGACCGGGCGGAATGCTTCCCGATCCATCGCAGATGAGGGCCTGCTTCCCAGGATCGGCGATCATGACCGAAACGGCCCCGGCCTCCCGGGCCAGGAACGAGTCCTTGCCTTCCCGGTCGATATCGAAGCGGTGGCACCCGTGCTTGAAATATCCGGGTTCATGGCCCATCTGCCGGAAATGCCGGATCACGCCCTTGATGAGCGTGGTCTTTCCTGATCCCGACAACCCGCAGAAGGCGATTTCGAAGGGATGGGCTATGCGACACTCTGCTTTCAGCATCCCAGGGCCCATGGCAGGAGGCTGCAGGTGACCAGGGAGCCTGCCGGCAACGGTTCGGCGGAGGGGGGATACTCGACGATGCAGTTGGCTCCGGTGGTTGCGGTGAGCATGTGCGACTCGGTTCTGGCCGAAACGCTGCAGAAGAGGCGGCCGCCTTCAGCCCGGACTGTCCCGAACAGGAACCGGTGGCGTTTCCTGTCTGCAGGGAAAGGTTCGTCAAGCAGCGCTTCGACCTTAGTCGGAGGCTCACCGCCCTGCATGCGGGCGAGTGTCGGCAGGCAGTATTCCAGGAAGCAGGCAAGGGATGACACCGGATTCCCGGGCAGGGAGAACACCAGGGATCCTGAAGGGGCCACTCCGAAGTAGAGCGGTTTGCCCGGCTTCTGAGCGACCTTCCAGAACTTCTCCTCCACGCCGAGGGAGTGCAGCGTCTCTCGCACGAAGTCGTACTGGCCGGTGGAGATGCCTCCGGTCGTCACCAGCATGTCGCACTGTTTCAGCGAGCTTTCGATGGTTTTCCGGATGTTGCCGGGATCGTCGGAAAGCTGGCATGATCCGGCAAGCTCTGCCTCGGCGGAAGAGACACAGGCTTGCAGCATGGGCAGGTTGCTGTTGTATATGGCGAGCTGGTCGGCTGGTTCGCCCGGCATGCGGAGTTCATCGCCAACCGTCAGCAGCATGACCCGTGGTTTCCGGTAAACCTCAGGTGCCTCGACACCGAACGCGGCGAGTATGGCGATTTCGGCCGGTGTGGCCCGGCTCCCTTTTGCGATGAGCCGGTCGCCGCTGACGACCTCCTCGCCGGCATGACGGATGTTCGCACCCCGTTCAGGAGCTCTGTAGAACTCGACATCCCGGCTTCCGAATCCGCTGGTCTCCTCGAACGGCACGACCGTGTCGGCTCCATCCGGCATCGGTGCGCCGGTCATGATCCTCGCGCAGGTGCCGGTATCGAGCCGCATCGTGGACTGCGCTCCTGCGGGGATCTCCTGGGTGACGGTCAATCGGGCGGGATTGCCGGGCGACGCGGTCGCGATGTCGTCGAGCATGACCGCAAACCCGTCCATGGCCGAATTGGTGAACCTTGGCATCGGAAACCCGGCGAAGATGTCGGCGGCCAGGACCCTTCCCGCAAGCTTCTGCAACGGAACCTGTTCCGTATTCATGGACTCGGCCAGAGACCCCCTGATGATTTCGTGAGCTTCCTGTACGGTGATCATGAGCCGTGGCCCTCCCCGTCCATCATGGCGAATGCATGGAAAACGCCGGGAATGAGCACTTCGAGGGCGTCGAGGGCGCCGCCCGTGCTGCCGGGCAGGCAGATGACCATCGTTCTGCCGATGACTCCGGCGGCAAGCCGGGAGAGCATGGCCGTACGGATTTTACCCTGGCCCCACTGGAACAGCGCCTGCTCCATGCCGGGCAACCTCCGGGTGAATTTCGGCACCAGGGCCTCGATGGTCAGGTCCCTCGGGCCGAGACCGGTGCCCCCGGAGGTGACGATCAGTTCGACGCCCTGTTCAACCCAGCGGTCGACAATGGCGGCTATTTCATCGGGTTCATCCGGCACGACGGCAACCTCGCCAATCGGGCATCCGGCGGCGGCAAACCCATCCCTGAGCATTGCCCCGGAGCGGTCGGAAGCTTTGCCGGACGATATCGAATCCGACATGACCAGGATGGATGTTTTCGGCCTGTACCCGGTCGAGGTCTGGTGCTTGCCTCCGGTTTTCTCCTCGAGCCTGATGCCGCCGATCTCCATCGAGCGATCCACAGCCTTGCACATGTCGTAGATGGTCAGGGCCGCGACCGATACCGCGGTGAGGGCCTCCATTTCGACGCCGGTCGACTCCCTCGTCCTGACTACTGCAGCGATGTTTACCCGGTCCTCGCCGATTTCGAATGAGAGGTCGACCCAGGAAAGGTTGAGCTGGTGGCACAGGGGGATGAGCGACGCGGCCTGTTTCGCCGCCAGTATTCCGGCGATCTTGGCTGCGGCGAGCACGTTCCCCTTCGGAAGCTCTTCCCGTTCGAGCAGACGGGCCGTCTCAGGCCGCATGGCGATCCATCCCGAAGCACGGGCATCCCTGCGGGTAGGTGGTTTGCCCGACACGTCAACCATGCGGACCATGCCGCTGCTGTCAAGGTGCGAAAATTCCATGGTGTTTCAGCTGGTGACCCGCCGGAACCGGAAGGGGGCTGACGGCGGAACTTGATGTGTGGACTGTGTCGTCAATATAAGCCAATATCCGGCGGAATGCGTTCCCGGCCTGAAAAATTGAGCGTCGACGATCAGGCCGCTCCGTCCGGAAAGCCGCGGCCGGCAAGCTGATGAACCCGGGTCGGCGGGATGACCCGGTCGGCTGGGGCAATGGCGGGTATCAGTTGACCGGATGAAAAATGTAGCGCAAGGTGAAGTACAGTTCTCGGTTATATGCGGTTCATTATGTAAATTATAGTTTCGTGAATTATGAGCTTAATTTTGATGGGTCCTTTTGCGGCGCATCTGTTCCGGTTAAGTCCGGGTGCGAACGTCCGGGGAAGACCGACGGAAACGGAAATGTCCTATGAAAAAGATCCTTGCCTGGTGGGCAACACAGGGAATGGATGATGCATCATCTACTTTAAATCAGGTATCAGCTTGCGAATTTTAACTTTTACGGGCAAGGGTGGCGTAGGGAAGACCAGTGTTTCGGCAGCAACCGCGGTTCGGCTGTCACAGCTCGGTTACCGTACCCTCATTCTTTCGACCGATCCTGCTCACAGTCTTTCCGACTCATTCAACCTTCCCCTCGGGGCCGAAGCTACCAAGGTGAGGGAGAATCTCCATGCCATCGAGGTCAACCCCTATGTCGATCTGAAGGAGAACTGGCATGAGGTGCAGAAGTTCTACTCCAGGATTTTCATGGCGCAAGGGGCGTCGGGGATCATGACCGACGAAATGACCATTCTTCCCGGCATGGAAGAGCTGTTTTCCCTTCTGCGCATCAAGCGTTACAAGAACTCCGGCCTTTATGACGTTCTCGTCCTCGACACGGCGCCGACCGGCGAGACCCTGCGGTTGCTCTCCCTGCCGGACACGCTCTCATGGGGGATCAAGGCAGTCAAGAATGTCACCAAATATATAGTACGGCCGCTCAGCAAGCCGCTCTCGAAGATGTCGGACAAGATCTCCCAGTACATCCCGCCGGAAGCCGCCATCGATTCGGTCGATTCGGTGTTCGAGGAGCTCGAGGGAATCCGCGAGATCCTGACGGACAACCTCACGTCGACGGTACGACTGGTCATGAACGCCGAGAAGATGTCGATCAAGGAGACCATGAGGGCGCTGACCTATCTGAACCTTTACGGCTTCAAGGTGGACATGGTGCTGGTCAACAGGCTGCTCGATGTCAACGAGGAGAGCGGTTATCTCGAGAAATGGAAGGGTATCCAGCAGAAGTACCTGGCCCAGATCGAGGCCGGCTTCTCTCCGCTTCCGGTCAAGAAGCTCAGGATGTACGAACAGGAGGTCGTCGGCCTGGCTGCCCTCGATCAGTTCGCCCGCGATATGTACGGCGATACCGACCCGTCTGACATGATGTATGACGAGCCGCCGATCAAGTTCGTGAGGAAGAAGGATCTCTACGAAGTCCAGATGAAGCTCATGTTCGCGAACCCGTCGGAAATCGATGTCTGGGTCACCGGCGACGAACTGTTCATCCACATGGGCAACCAGCGCAAGATCATCACGCTGCCGATCACCCTGACCGGCCTCGAGCCGGGAGACGCCTACTTCCAGGACAAATGGCTGCATATCCCGTTCGATCTGAACAACCACAAGGAGCACAAGATGGACCCCCGCTACGAGAGGGAGTTCAGCTGAACGTTACGGTCATGCTGCCGGCAGAGTGTCTGTCGGCAGCGTCTCGGCAGGTTTATGAACGACCGGAATCTGTAATAAGCATCAAACAGCATGGGCGGACTTGAATCATCAGGCGGTAACCTACTCAAGATACTTCTCATAGCCCCGAACGGGAACAAGGATTCCAACTCCGCAAAGAGCGCTTCCCGCAAGATGGCGCCGGCGCGGAGAGCGATCCGCACCCAGGGATCACCCCACTCGCCCTGTTGTCCGCATGACTCTTCGGTGAACACATCGATTGCGTCCTCAAAGACTATTTTGCCCGACCTGATCTCCGGACGATCGATCGGTGCAAGCCTCGATACCAAATCCAGTAATTTCTCATAACCTATCAGCATTCATCCACATGAATACCAGTGATTTACTGCAGCAGAGCCACAGGGCCCACCAGCTTGTCTTCAAGGGTCTTGTCGAGCTTGGCTGCCTCAAGGCCGCACTTGAACTCGATCTTTTCAGCCATCTTGCCGGTGAAGCGAGGAACGTCGAAGCGATTGCCGCCGATGCCGGAGCGGTTCCACCGAGGCTTGCCATGCTTCTCGAAGCGCTTCGTCAGATCGGCCTGACCACGGAAGAGGACGGCAAATGGGGACTGAGCGATTTCGCACGGAACATGTTCCTGCCGAATCCCGAAACTCCGAACCTGTACATGGTTCCGGTGGCAAAGGCGATGACGAACATGGCCGACACCTTCTACCTCAAGATCGCCGACGCCGTCAAGGGACAGATGAACTACAAGGGTGAGGTCGCCTATCCGCCGGTAACCCGTGAGGACAACTGGTATTTCGAGGAGATCCACCGCAGCAACGCCCATTTCGCCATCCAGCTCCTGCTCGAAGAGGCTGAGCTGTCGAATGCGAAAACCCTTGTGGACGTAGGCGGCGGCATCGGCGACATCTCCGCCGCGCTCCTGAAAAAGTACCCTGAACTCCGTTCCACGATCCTCAACCTGCCGGGCGCTATTGAGCTGGTCAATGAAAACGCAGCTGAAAAGGGACTCGGCGACCGTCTGCAGGGAGCTCCGGTGGATATCTACAGGGATCAGTATCCCCAGGCCGATGCCGTCATGTTCTGCCGGATTCTTTACTCCGCCAACGAGCAGCTTACCGAAATGATGTGCAAGAAGGCGTTCGACGCGCTGGTACCCGGCGGCAAGGTGCTCATTCTCGACATGATCATCGATGAGCCTGAAAACCCGAATTACGACTACCTGAGCCACTACATCCTCGGTGCAGGCATGCCGTTCTCGGTGCTCGGCTTCAAACCGCAGGACGCCTATCGCCAGATCCTCGAATCGCTCGGGTTCAGCGATGTACGCATCGTCAGAAGGTACGGCCACCTCTACTGCGAGGCCGTTAAGCCAGCCTGAGTCTGAAGAGACACCAACAAAGAAAGCCCGCTTCCCGCGGGCTTTTTTGTTTATGGTAAAACGAGTCACGGGTCACGCGTCACGTCTCAAGCCGTTCTCTCGCAGTCGGGGCAGATGCAGCTCAAGACCATGCGTTTCCGGATGACATTGAAGCGGCTGGTTATCTCTTCTGGAACCGGTACTGCGTCAAGTCCGGGGTCGATGAAATCAGCGATATGTCCGCATTTCACGCAGTGCACATGGTGGTGCGGCGAGGTGTCGGTGTCGAAACGGCGGGAAACGGAATAGGACTCCACCGTGTCGATGACGCCAATGTCGGCCAGGGTAAGCAGGGTACGGTTGACCGTATCGAAGGAGATGGTCGGGTGGGTCGAGGCCATTTTTCTGTAGACGGCGTCAGCCGTCGGGTGGTCACGGGATTCTGTAAGCACCTGATAGATCGCGATGCGCTGGGGAGTGACCTTCAGCCCCTCCTGCCTGCAGCGGTCGATGAATCGCTCCATATCTTGCTTCGTGCTTGTGTCAGCCATTGTCTGTTGTTCAGTGCGTGGTGGCCCGGAGTTGGGTTCATTCGGGACTTGCCTTTGCGGCCAGGACCCGCACAAATATAGGCAATTTACCTGAATTCAGCGGAGATGCTTGCGCCGTACCGACCGCGATCGGGTTGTCGACGCGTTCGCTTTTTTTTCTGGCTGCGGTTGTCTACCTTGAACGACACCGTTGTTCAGCCTGGCTTTTCGCCTGCTTCCGAAGAACATCCATTCAATGAAAGAGACGCTGAAGAGAACCGGATTTCCTGGCGCCTGGCTGGATCGGGCCGGCAGTCGCGCGTCCATGCTGCTACCATTCATGGGGAAGCATTTCATCCAGGACAGGATTCTGCTGAGTGCCGGATCGCTTGCTTTCCAGACGATTCTCTCGATGGTACCGCTCCTGGCCGTGATTCTCTCGATGCTGAGGCTCTTTCCCTTTTTCGCCGACTTCAAGCGCTCCATCGGTGATTTCCTGTTTCAGAACTTCGCGCCCTCGCTGGGCATGCTCCTGAAGGGGTATCTCTGGGAGTTCATCGATAAGGCCTCGACCGTCCCGACCGTCGGCGGGGTTTTTCTGTTCGTGATCGCCCTGTTCCTGATTTCGACGATCGATCATACGCTGAACGGCATCTGGGAGGTTCACGCTCCACGCAAGCTCGTCGAGGGGTTCACGCTCTACTGGACCGTGCTTACGCTTGGACCTGTGTTCATCGGCACAAGCCTCCTGGCCAGCTCGTACGTCTGGTATGAACTGTTCACCGAAGGGCCACTGCTCGAAATGAGGACGCGTCTCTTCTCGTTGATACCCTTTCTCAACTCGATCATCGCCCTGCTGCTTCTTTACATGGTCGTGCCGAACCGGCGTGTACGTTTCGGCCATGCCCTGGCCGGGGCCCTCCTTGCCGCCGTGCTCTTCGAAATCGCGAAAAGATGGTTTGCGTTCTATGTCTCCCACTTCGCGACCTTTGAACATATCTACGGCGCCCTATCCGTGGTCCCGATGCTTTTTTTCTGGATCTACCTCGAATGGGTGGTTGTGCTGACCGGCGCCGAATTCGTCTATTCCCTCGGCTATTTCAGCCCACCGCAAGAGGTTGAAGCGGAGTTCGATCCTGTCAGGGGGCTTCCCGAGGTCATTGCCGTGCTTGCCCATATCCGGGACGGCCAGCTCTCCGGTCGATTCACCTCCATTAAAAAACTCTTTACGGCGGAAAATATGCCCGACCGTAGTAAATTGAACCGTATCGTCGACTTTCTGGTGCAGAACGACATCGTACATCAGACGGCTGACGGAGGCCTCGCGGTCAGTGCCGACCTTCATTCGCTCACCCTCTACGACCTCTACACGCAGCTGCCGCCGGAGATTGTCCGCACAGAAGCCGGCGAGCCGTTTGTCGAGAGCGGCGACCGTTTCGTGCAGGTGCGCCAGAAGGTTGCCGCGGAGCTGGGAAGCAGCCTGCGCGTACCGCTGATCGAGCTGCTGAACGATTCAACATCAAGGGATTCATGAGTTACCAGGTCATAGCACGTAAATACAGACCAGCACGCTTCGAGGATATCACGGCCCAGGAGCATATAACCGGCACCATCCAGAACTCGCTCAGGATGGGCAGGGTAGGGCATGGCTACATCTTTTCCGGGTTGCGCGGAGTCGGCAAGACCACCGCGGCCAGGGTATTCGCCAAGGCGGTCAACTGCCAGAGGATGATCGAGGACCCGCAGTACCTGAAAGAGGTGACCGAGCCATGCGGCGAGTGCGAAAGCTGCCGCGACTTCGATGCCGGGGCGAGCCTCAACATCGCCGAGTTCGACGCCGCTTCGAACAACAGCGTGGACGATATCCGCCTCCTGCGCGAGAACGTGCGTTACGGACCGCAGAAGGGGAGATACCGCGTCTATATCATCGACGAGGTGCACATGCTTTCGACGGCAGCGTTCAACGCCTTCCTCAAGACCTTGGAGGAGCCGCCGCCGCACGCCATTTTCATCTTTGCGACCACCGAGCTGCACAAGATCCCCGCGACCATCGCCTCCCGCTGCCAGCGTTTCAACTTCAAGCGTATTCCGATCGTCGAGATCCAGGGGCAGTTGCAGCGGATCTGCGATGCCGAAGGCATCACCGCCGACGCTGACTCCCTGCAGCTGATCGCGCGCAAGGCCCAGGGGTCGATGCGCGACGCGCAGAGCATCCTCGACCAGGTGATCGCGTTTGCCCTTGACAGCGACGGAGACCGGGCGATCCGTTACGAAAAGGTCTCCGAACTCCTGAGCTACATCGACGACGACCATTTCTTCATGGTGACCGACGCCATCGCCAGCGGCGATGCGGCCGGCATGCTCGAAGTCGCCATGATGGTGAACCGCAACGGCTATGACGAGCAGGACTTCATCGAGAAGCTCCTCGAACATTTCCGGAACTTCCTCGTCATCCACAACCTGCGTTCGAGCCGGCTGATCGAGCGACCCGAACCGGTCAAGGAGCGCTATCAGCGGGACGCGGCGCGGCTGACCCCGTCGGCGATCATGGCCATGACCGATCACTTGTTGCAGACGCAGCGGGAGCTGAAGTTCTTTTCCGAGCACCAGTTCCGCTTCGAACTCTCCCTTCTCAAGCTGATCGGCATCGCCTCCCCTGAAGGCCGTGAAGGCGCCTCCGCTTCGGTGGACGAAAAAAAAAAGCCTCTCCTGAGCCGGTAGAGCCACCTTCGGCCCCGCCAGCCCCGCGAGCCCCGGTAGCGCCTCCGCCGGCAAGGTCCGTCCGTTCCGCCGCTTCATCGCCCGAACCTCCGGCCGGAGCCGCCGTAGTGCCCCCGGTATCGTTACCACCGGCCTCGGTCCAGCCATCCGGTTCAGTAGGTGCCATCCGGGAGGTCGCGGAATCGTCGACCTCCTTCGATCTCGGTTCATGGAAGCAGGCCTTCTCGAACTTCGGCAACAATCCGGAACCGCGGATGCCGGCGTCAAGCAAGGCCCTGCTCGACGATGGCTCTCCGGGCCGGGATGACGCTCCTCCCGTAGCCGTGCTCGACCAGCTCAAGCTCGAATGGCACCGTTTCCTCGAGCACCTTACCAGGAAGGGCATGCAGGTCCTTGTCTCGCACCTGCATGTCTGCGAACTGCTCTCCTGCAGTACGAAGGGTCTCGTCGAAATCGGCTGCTGCCGCAAGTTCTCCTTCGAGGAGCTGCTGCACGACGCGTTGCTGCTCGAGCGGGAGCTCGTCGACTTCTACGGCCTGCCGCTGAAGCTGCATGTCCGGTATGATGCCGAGCGGGACGCGTGTACGAAGGAGAAGACGGTGTTCACCATGTTCCAGGAGCTTTCGGCGAGCAACGATGTCGTCAGGTTCCTGATCACCGGGTTTGGCGGCGAGCTGATTTACTGAGCGCCTTTTAACGGTTTTACAAGTCACGAAAATTCATCATATTCAGGTTTCAAATTCGATTTCAATCAAAGGTATCATAGATCATATGAGCATTGCGCCAACACCCGGAGTGAGTCTGAAGAACCGTTTCCGAACCCATTATTGCGGCCTGCTGAATCCGGGATTCGAGGGTGAAATGGTCAAACTCGGCGGCTGGGTGCATCGCAAGAGGGACCATGGAGGCCTGATCTTCATCGACCTGAGAGACCATACCGGGATCTGCCAGCTGGTGATCCAGCCCGAGAACGAGGAGCTGTTCAAAGCCACCGAGGGGTTGCATGCCGAATCGGTGATCTGCATGGAAGGCACCGTGGTGCGCCGCTCCGACGAGACCGTGAACCAGCGGATCGCCTCCGGCGCCATCGAGGTCGTGGCTTCGTCGATACAGGTTGAGAGCAATGCCCATACGCTGCCGTTCCCGGTGGCCGACGAGGTTCCGACCTCCGAGGAGCTCCGGCTCAAGTATCGTTTCATCGATCTCAGGCGCGAGAAGCTGCATGAGAACATCGTCTTCCGTAGCAACCTGACCGCGGCGGTCAGGAAGTACCTCGTCGAGCACGATTTCATCGAGATCCAGACTCCGATCCTGACCTCGAGTTCCCCCGAGGGCGCACGCGATTTCCTCGTGCCGAGCCGCCTGCATCCCGGAAAGTTCTACGCCTTGCCCCAGGCCCCCCAGCAGTTCAAGCAGCTCCTGATGGTGGCTGGTTTTCCGCGTTACTTCCAGATCGCGCCCTGTTTCCGCGACGAGGATGCCCGCGCCGACCGCAGCCCGGGAGAGTTCTACCAGGTCGATATAGAGATGTCCTTCATCGAGCAGGACGACCTGTTCCGGATTCTGGAAGGCATGTTCAAGCAGCTCGTCGAGACGATGTC
>Ga0326726_10000227_pt1 | contig 54125 bp, 45 predicted proteins | sample MHFenrmetagenome_2_FD_207603 | JGI IMG/M metagenome (GOLD analysis project Ga0326726, IMG submission 207603) | Lab enriched peat soil microbial communities from Michigan Hollow, Ithaca, NY, United States - MHF15MN | ecosystem: Environmental > Terrestrial > Soil > Wetlands > Peat | place: USA... | reverse complement strand
CTATTGGCTACCAGTGGCAGTCGAGCAATGACGGCGTGACATGGACGAACATCGAGGGATCGACATCGGCGAGCTACATGCTGACGCAGTCGGAGGTGGGTCGGAAAATTCGTGCAATGGCGAGCTACACCGATGGATTCGGTACGCATGAATCGGTCGGTTCAGTTGCGACGGCTACTGTGGCCAATGTGAACGATGAGCCGACGGGCACGGTCACCGTAAGTGGCACGTCAACGCAGGGGCAGGTGCTTGCGGCGAGCAACACACTGAGCGATGCGGATGGGTTGGGAACTATCGGCTACCAGTGGCAGACGAGCATCGATGGTGTGGCGTGGACGGACATCGCTGGAGCGACGACGGAGAGCTACATGCTGACACAGACGGAGGTGGGTCGGCAGGTGCGTGCGGTGGCAAACTATACGGACGGGTTCGGTATGGAGGAATCGGTGAGTTCTACTGCGACGGCGGCGGTGGCGAACGTGAACGACCTTCCGGGTGGAACGGTCATCGTAAGTGGCACGGCGAGGCAGGGTCAGGTACTGACGGCAGGCCACACGTTGTCGGATGCTGATGGCCTTGGTGATATCGGTTACCAGTGGCAGTCGAGCGATGACGGCGTGACGTGGAGCGATATTAGCGGAGCGACTGCCTCGTCTTACACACTGACGCAATTGGAGGTTGGCAAGAAGATCCGTGCGTTAGCAAGCTATACTGACGGCTATGGTTCGCTGGAGTTGGTGAGTTCAGTAGCGACGGCAGCGGTGGCGAATGTCAATGACGCACCGACAGGAGTGGTCACGGTGAACGGTACGGTAACGCAGGGTCAGGTGCTGACGGCGGGAAATAGCCTGAGCGACGCCGATGGGTTGGGCACGATAAGCTATCAGTGGCAGTCGAGCAGCGACGGCGTGGCGTGGACGGACATCGCCGGGGCCACGGCATCGAGCTATACGCTGACGCAATCGGAGGTTGGCCGGAAGGTGCGTGCAGTGGCAAACTATACTGACGGGTTCGGTACCCTGGAGTCGGTCAGCGCTGCGGCTACCGCGTCGGTGGAAGGCACCAATAACGCTCCGGTTGTCGCTACAGCCATCAGTGCGCAGAATGCTACCGAGGATGCAGTGTTCAGCTTCATGGTTCCGTCTAACACCTTCGATGACGTCGATGCCGGTGACACGTTGACCTTCTCGGCCACCAGATCGGACGGCACTGCTCTTCCTGCCTGGTTGAGTTTCGATGCAGCAACACGTATGTTCACCGGCACACCAACCTCGATATCTGCCGGAACCATCTCGTTGCGGGTGACGGTTTCCGACCGTGCCGGTGCAACCGCCAGCACAAATTTTGTGCTTACCATCGCCAACCATATCGTCGGAATCTCGAGTATCAACAATCTGAATGGAACCGATTTCAATGATTACATGGAAGGACTGGGTTCAATTAACACCATGAAGGGGGGGCTCGGCAATGATACCGTCATAGCCAATCGAACAGGCAGCATCAATTACCTGTATGGTGACGCCGGCAGTGACTCCCTTGATGCCAATGGCAGTATCAACTACCTGTACGGAGGTGAGGGTAACGATAATGTGCGTGCCGTCGGCAGCATCAATTACCTGTATGGTGACGCTGGCAGTGATCTCCTTGATGCTAATGGCAGTATCAATTACCTGTACGGAGGTGAGGGTAACGATAATGTGCGTGCTGTCGGCAGCATCAATTACCTGTATGGCGATGCCGGCAGTGACTCCCTTGACGCCAATGGCAGTATCAACTACCTGTATGGCGGCGAGAGTAATGATGATTTACATGCCACAGGCAGTATCAATTACCTGTATGGCGGAGACGGCAACGATTCCCTTGATGTTAATGGCAGCATCAACTACCTGTATGGAGGAACCGGCGACGATACCTATATCGTTCGTAATGGTTCCGACAGGGTCGTCGAAAATGCAAACGAGGGTACCGACCTCGTTCAATCGAGCGTAACCGTTACCCTTGCCGGCAACGTCGAAAACCTTACCCTGACAGGCTCGGCCGCCATTAATGGCACCGGGAACCTGCTGGACAACGCTATCAAGGGCAATGCCGCAAACAACACGCTCAATGGTGGAGATGGTAACGACACGCTTGATGGCGGTGTCGGTAACGATACGTTAAATGGTGGTTTGGGCAATGATCTGTATCGATTTGCCCGGGGTGGCGGTCAGGACGTGATCAGTGAAACGGATTCCACGGTGGGCAATAGCGATCTCCTTGCATTTGAGAGCGATGTCGCCTATGACCAGCTCTGGTTCCGTCATGTCGGCAATGATCTTGTCGTCAACATTATCGGGGGCACGGATACCGTCGCCATTCGGAATTGGTATGCGGGTTCGGCCAATCATGTCGAGCAGATTCGCGCAGGGGATGGCAAAGTGCTGACCGATGCCAATGTTAATGCACTGGTTCAGGCGATGTCGACCTTGAGTACGCCGATGGCGGGGCAGACCGTGCTGCCGACAGCCACGCAGGCACAGCTTGCCCCGGTGTTGGCGGCAAACTGGTATTGATCCGGAACGGAGCGATCATGATACTTTGTCGACCGTGATGGATACCGGATTTTTCTGCTTGCAGGTTATTGGGGCCTTTCATCAGATCGTGGTGGATGAGATGACCCTCAGGCATCACCTGTCGGCTGAAATGGAGCGGGATGAGGCTACGGGAGCGCCGGTATTTGGCAACAGGGCGCTCCTGCTCGCGGCCAGGGAGCTCGGCTTGACGGCCCGGCTGGTACGGCAGGAGCCGTCGCGTCTGGACAAGGCTCCTTTGCCGGCAATCGCCCGACATGTGGATGGCCGCTATTTTGTGGCGGCCCGGTTTGACCGGCCGCAAGGCGAGGCCGGTCAGCCGGGTGCGCCGCGTCTGTTGGTGCAACATGCCGGCAAGCCCTCGGAAATCATCCCGGTGGAGGATTTCATCGCTCAGAGTACCGGTGAGTTGATGTTCTTCATGAGCAAGGCGACTTTCAGCGGTCCGCTTGCCCGATTCGATTTTACCTGGTTTATTCCGGTGATCATCAAGTACCGGCGGTTACTGGGTGAAATTTTGCTCATCTCGCTGTTCCTCCAGTTGATCGGCCTGGTGACGCCGCTGTTTTTTCAGGTGGTGATGGACAAGGTGCTGGTGAACCATGCCATGAAAACCCTCAATGTGATAGCGATCGGTTTTGTCACGGCGACCTTGTTTGAAGCGGTATTGACCGGAATCCGCACCTGGGTCTTTGCGCATACGAGCAGCAAGATCGATGTGGAGTTGGGCGCTCGCATCTTTCGCCATCTGCTCGGGTTGCCGCTCGCGTATTTTCAGAGCCGCAGGGTCGGCGATTCGGTGGCCCGGATTCGCGAACTGGAGAATATCCGCTCATTCCTGACGGGCAATGCCCTGACGGTCGTGCTCGATATCGCCTTTTCGTTTGTGTTTCTTTCGGTGATGTTCTGGTACAGCACGACACTGACGCTGATCGTCATCGGTTCGATCCCCTTTTATATCGCCTTGTCGGTCGTATTCACGCCAATGATTCGTGCGCGTCTCGACGAGAAGTTCAATCGTTCTGCCGAGAACCAGTCTTTTCTGGTAGAAACCATAAGCGGGGTCGATACGGTCAAGGCGATGGCGGTCGAGCCCCGCTGGACGCATAAATGGGATCAGCAACTGGCGGCATATGTCACGGCCGGACTTTCGGTGACCAATGTGGCGACGATCGCCAGCGGCGGCGTCACGCTGGTCAGCAAACTGGTCACTGTCGCGATTCTCTGGCTGGGTGCCGGACTGGTTCTGAACAATGAGTTGACGGTTGGGGGCCTGATCGCATTCAACATGCTGGCCGGCCAGGTGTCGAGTCCGATTCTGCGCCTGGCGCAGCTCTGGAATGATTTCCAGCAGGTCGGGATCTCCATGAGTCGTCTGGGCGATATCCTCAATGCGCCCACAGAAGTTGCGTCCCAAAGAACACGGTTGCCGAAAATCGCCGGGGCGATTGAATTCGACCAGGTGTCGTTCCGTTATCGGCCGGATGCTGCGGAGGTCATACGACAGGTTGACCTGAGGATTGAGCCGGGCGAAGTGATCGGTATCGTGGGGCGGTCCGGGTCGGGTAAAAGCACCCTCACGCGGCTGGTTCAGCGGCTCTATGTCCCCGACCGGGGACGCGTACTTGTCGATGGTCACGACCTGGCCGTGGTGGATCCCGTTTCGTTGCGCCAGCAGATCGGCGTGGTGTTGCAGGAGAACACGCTCTTTAACCGCTCGATTCGAGCCAATATTGCGCTGTCCAGTCCGGCCTTGCCGCTGGAGGTGGTGATCGATGCCGCCAAACTGGCCGGCGCACATGAGTTCATCTGTGAGCTTCCAGAAGGTTATGACACGATTGTTGGCGAGCACGGTACCGGGCTCTCTGGAGGACAGCGGCAGCGGATCGCGATTGCCCGGGCCCTGATCACGAATCCACGGGTGTTGATTTTTGATGAGGCCACCAGTGCCCTCGATTACGAGTCCGAGAAGACCATTCAGGACAACATGCGGCAGATCTGCGTAGGGAGAACGGTCCTGATCATTGCCCATCGTCTGTCAGCCGTGCGTGATGCGCATCGCGTCATCGTGATCGAACGGGGTCAGATTGCCGAGGAGGGCACGCACGAGGAGTTGCTGCGGGTACCGGATGGGATCTATGCCCATCTGTACAGGTTACAACAGGGCATGCAATCGACAGGGGCCGCAGCATGAGCCGGTTTGGAAACCTCTTTCCAGAGCGCGGCTTCTTTCGCCGGCAGGCACAGGAGTTCAGGTTGCGACTGCTGGCTTTGCGTGAACTGCTTGACCGGTATCGCCAGCATGTCGCCCATTTCTGGTCGAAACGGCATGAGGTGACGCCACCTGACCTGAAGGCGCACGAATCGGAATTTCTGCCCTCCGCGCTGTCGTTGCAGACGGCGCCGGTATCACCGGCCGGCCGTTGGGTGGCCCGTCTTCTGATGGGCTTGCTGTTGGCGTTGCTGCTGTGGTCGGTGTTTGGCCGGATGGATATCATTGTGAATGCGTCGGGCAAGATCATTCCCGCTGACCGCAGCAAAACCATCGCTTCGGTCGAAACGGCCCGGGTGGACCGATTGTATGTCGAAGAGGGGCAGTCGGTAGCCGCCGGCGATCTGCTGATCGAGCTCGATACCCGTATGAGCGATCGGGAACGGGACAAGGCTGCCGGCGATCGGGAAACGGCGCTCCTGCAGGTGGCGCGCTCACGTGCACTCTTGGCCTCCATCGAGGCGAAAAAGTTCGTGCCAATGGTTGACGTGGAGGGTGTGGCGGCTGAACGTGTTGAGGATGCCCGGCGTCATCTGGAAAGTCAGTGGCAGGACTTTGAAGCGAAGCTGACACGTCTGGATGGCGAGATTTCAAGTTACAAGCGTCAGTTACCGCTCATCACGCAACGGGCGAGTGATTACCGGGCCCTGTCGCGGGATCATGATGTGTCGCTCCATGCCTGGCTGGAAAAGGAGCAGGATCGGGTTGACATGGAGGGCAAGCTCTCGGATGTTGCCAACCAGCGCCGCGCGCATATTGCCGAGACTCGCAAAAATGCCCGGGATGCACTGAATGACGGCTTGAGACAGGCGCAGTCATCTGGTCAGGATGCTGAACGCGCCGCCGCGCACAGCGATCTCTTGCGCCTGAAGGCTCCTGTGGCCGGCACAGTGCAGCAGTTGACGGTTCATACGATCGGCGGTGTGGTGCAGTCGGCCCAGCCGTTGATGGTGATCGTGCCCCGCCAGCATCAGGTCGAAGTCGAGGCCTTCATTGAAAACAGGGATGTCGGGTTTGTTGTTGAGGGCCAGTGTGCCCAGGTCAAGATCGAAACCTTCGATTACACCAAATACGGAACGGTTTCGGGTCGGGTTACCCATGTGTCTCGTGACGCGATTGATCCGACAGCCCAGACCGGCAGTACGACGTATGGTCAGGCTCATCAGGAGGAGGCGAAAAAGGAGTCGCCCAAGGGACCGGTCTATGCCATCAAGGTGCTCCTGGACCAGTCCACCATGACCATCGATGGCCGCCAGGTTCCTCTGACGCCCGGTATGAGCGTGTCGATCGAGGTCAAGACCGGCAGCCGACGCATTATTGAATATTTCCTCTCTCCCCTGATACAACATGCACACGAGAGCTTTAATCAACGCTAAGACGAGGCGCTGTGCGCTGGCGGTGCTCATTCCGATGCTTGCTTTGCCGGCAGCTGCCCAGGCTGTGCCTGATATCCTGAAAGATCCGCTTGGGGTGAACCCCGATCGCCTGAAAACGGGGGCCATGCTTCCCGACGGAAGTCTCGTGGCCTCTCAGGACTCTGTCGACCTGTCTCAACCGCTGGCGCTCGGAAGCGCCATCGATGTCGCCTTGTGCAATAATCCGCAAATCCGGTCCGCCTGGGCGTCAATCAAGATTCAGTCGGGGGCGCTGGGCGAAGCGCGTGCCGCGTATTTACCGACCGTGAAAGCTTCAGTGAGTCGATTGGCGACCCGGAACAGTTATTCGGCCCTTTCGGGCTCTACGGATTCCTCTCAGACGGGCAATCAGCTCTATGGAACCCTGAACTGGAGACTGCTGGATTTTGGGGGGCGACGCGCTGGCAATAAAGCGGCATCGCAACTGCTGGTGGCGGCTCTTGCCGCGCACGATGCATCGCTGCAAAAAACCATGAGCGGGGTCATCCAGGCCTATTTCGATGCGATGACGGCTCAGTCGAATTTTATTGCCAGAAAAAAGATGGCGGCAATAGCCGAGAGTATTCTCGCCGCAACCAAGCGGCGTGAGGATCGAGGTGTGGCGCCGTTGTCCGATACGTTGCAGGCTGCGACCGCTCTTGCAAAGGCGCGACTCAATGAGGCGCGGGCGCAGGGCGACTTCAACAGATCGCTGAGTCTGCTGGTTCATGCGATGGGATTGGCACCGGGGGCCTCGCTCTGCCTGCCCCAGACGCTGGAGATGTATCGTGCAGATGAGGTAAGGGAGTTGAACAGCTGGTTGCTTGAAGCTGAAGAAAAACATCCGGCCATCAGGCAGGCCCGCGCCAAGTTGGCCGCTGACAAGGCAAAAATCACCGTGGTGCGCTCAGAGGGACTGCCATCGCTTGATGCAACGGCCTATATCTCCATGAACGGGTACCCCAATCAGGGGTTGTCGTCTGTCAACCAGTCGGTGAAAGCGGCTGGCGTTACGCTGAACCTGCCGATATTCGAGGGCTTTGGCCGAACGTACAAGATCCGGGGCGCGCAGGCTCAGGCTGAACAGAGTCAGGCCCAGTTGCAGGATACCACCAATCAGATCCTGACCGAAGTGGTAAAGGCCCATGCGGACGCAATGACCTCGTCAGGGACACTCAAGGCCTCTGACCGACTCATGGCGGCGGCGGCACAGGGCCTGCAATCCTCCTTGCGCCGGTATGAACGGCATGTCGCCGATATTCTCGAAGTTCTCAACAGCCAGTCGTCATTGGCCGATGCCGAACAGGAGCGGATTCGTGCCGTGGCAGAATGGCGCTCGGCGCGCCTGAGATTATTGGCCAATTCCGGGCTTTTGGGGCGGGCCGACCTGGCGCAGGAGCGGCCTTGATGATCAAAACCTCTGTGCTTTTCTTCAGCTGTCCAGAATCGTGTTGATCGAGCTGCTGACCTCCTGGTCCATCGAGCGGATCTGGTTGTTGAGTTCGTGCAGGCGCATGAAGAGCTTCTTCTCCTCCGGCTTTTCGGTGGTGCAGGCGAGCATCGAGAGCACCCCCTGCTTCTCCTGCTGCAGCGGTTCGAGCACGAGGGTCTTGACGGCGATGAGGAAGTGGGAGAGGCAGCGGCGCGCATGCTGCATGGTCTGGTCGGGCAGTATGGGGGCCTGCTCCTGAACCGGCAGCCTGAACAGGATGTCGAGCGCGAGGTCGCGGGATTCCGGCAGGTCGATCGAGCTGATCTCGGCGGCGATGTCGATACCGTGGCCCTCTTTCGCGTCGAGCGCGCGGAACCGGTTGACCAGATGCTTGAAGATGGCCTGGGCGGCATGGTTCGAAAGGTTCAGCATCTGCTCGTGCGATGCAGCGAAGGCCAGCACCTCGTTGCCGTAGAAGGTGCTTTCGAGCAGCGCTTCGAGGAATGTTCGTTCCGACACGGTCAGGGGCCGGCTCGGTGCGGGGGCCGGAGGGGCATCCTGCTCTTTTTCCCTTGCTGCGTGTTCGGGCCTTCTGGCGTGTTCCCCGGAAGTCATGACTTTCAGGATGGTTTTCCGGCTGATGCCGAGCTTCTTCGAAAGTTCTTCGACGTAAAGCTCTTTCTGCACGGGATCGTCGAGCAGGGCGATGCTTCTGGTCATGGCCGAGACCGCCTTGGAGGCCTGGTCGGGGGAGTCCATCATGCCGGCGTCCCTGAAGCATTGGAGCTGGAAGTCCTGGAATGAACGGCGCCCGGAATCAATCTCTTCGATAAACGCATCCCTGCCGCGGCTCCTGATGAAGCTGTCGGGGTCTTCGCCTCCGGGAAGCATCAGTATCCACGGGGTGAGCCCTTCCGACAGCAGGATGTCGATGCCGGCGAGCATCGATTTTCTGCCCGCGTTGTCTCCGTCGTAAAGGAAGAGCACCCTTGATGTGTAGCGTTTCAGGATCTTTGCCTGGTATCGGGTCAGGGCAGTGCCGCAGGAGGCCACGGCGTTGGTGAATCCGGCCTGGTGAAGGGCGATGACGTCCATATACCCTTCGACGAGAATTGCCGCCTCCTGGCGCCGGATCTCCTCCTTGGCCGCGTGCATGCCGTAGAGCAGCTTCGATTTTTCGAAGACGGCGCTTTCGGGAGAGTTGATGTACTTGGGCGTCTCCGGGTCGTCCGAGAGTGTTCTGCCTCCGAAACCCGCGACCTGTCCTCCGATCGTCATGATCGGGAAAATTACGCGGTGACGGAGGGTATCGTAAAGGGTGTTGCGCTGATGGTGGCGGGTCAGGAGCCCCAGTTCGGTCAGGTGTTCGACCGGGATATGCTCTTTTGAGGCGGCATTGTGCAGGTGGTCCCACGAATCGGGGGCGTAACCGAGGCCGAATTTCCTGATGGTGCCCGCTTCGAGGCCGCGATTCGCCGTCAGGTAGGCGTAGGCCCGGCTTCCGGCTTCGCTTTCCAGGGTATGGAAAAACAGCCTCGCGGCCCAGCGGAGCGTCTCGAACCGGCTGTCCTGCTTTTTCTCCTCGCGTTGCGCGCCTTGTTCCCGGTACTGGCTGACATCGATGCCTGAACGTTTTGCGAGCAGTTCGACGGCTTCGGGAAAGGTGACTTTCTCCATCTCCATGACGAAGGTGAAGACGTTTCCCCCCTTGCCGCTTGAAAAGCATTTGAAGATCTGCTTGTCAGGGGAGACGATGAAGGATGGTGTTTTTTCCTGGGTGAACGGGGAGAGTGCCTTGTAGTGGCGTCCGGATGGCTGCAGTTTCACATAATCCGACACAATGTCAACAATGTCCGTACTCTGTCGGACCTCATCAATCATGCGTTGCGGTATCATGCGTGCTATTTGCGTTGGTGCCCTTGAGTCTCGTTCCTGAAGCTATGATAAGCCTAAATTAACGAAATCACAACGTCGGCGGAGATGCATTTTGGACGGCTTGCGAAGCCGCGGCTTCGGGATGCAGGGCCTCGTTTACGGAGGTCTTAATTACAGAGGGTTTTGAGTCTTATGCGTATTTTTTACTACATTCATTGATGTTTTGTCCTTTCTTAGCCGAAAGGAGCAGGTTCGCCCCCTGTTTTTCATGCTGTCGTCGCCCTGATTGCGGGGCCGCCGTCAGTTTCGGGTGGCGATCATTATGGTTTTCGAATTGGCATGAAGATGTGTTTTATTGATCAATTGATCAGGATGCACGGTTCTCTGTCATCATCGATGCGGATTTTTCTCCACCAAAAACCAAGCATATGAAACAGGGCTTTTTTACGGCGATATTGATTGTAGTCACTTACGCAGTTTCTCTCGGGTTCTATATCTGGATGGGAACCACCCCCGCAGAATCAATGTTTCATGCCGTCTATAAAGGCGGACCGATCGTCTCTGTGCTGATGGCCCTGATCCTCATGGTGATCGCCTATGTGGTCGAGCGCATCGTGGCCCTGAACAAGGCATCTGGAAAGGGATCCATCACCGAATTCGTGCAGAGCCTCAAGCAGGATATCGAAGTCGGCGCCGTCGACCAGGCGATCTCCCGCTGCGACGATCACCAGAGCTCGCTTTCCGCAGTGCTCCGTGCCGTGCTCGAACGCTACAAGATCCTGGCCGTGCATAACATTACCGACCGCGACAAGCGTATCAGCGAGATGCAGAAGGCCGTCGAAGAGGCGACCGTCATGGAGATGCCGATTCTCGAAAAGAACCTCGTGGCCATTTCGACCATCGCGTCGATCTCCACGATGGTCGGACTTCTCGGAACCACGCTCGGCATGATCCGCGCCTTTGCGGCGATGGCCACCAGCGGCGCGCCTGACGCCGTGCAGCTTTCGCTCGGCATTTCCGAGGCGCTGTTCAACACCGCGCTGGGCATTCTCGGCGGAATCATGGGCATTGTCACCTACAACGTGTTCACCAACAGGGTCGACCGCTTCAATTACATGATCGACGAGGCGGCCTTCTACATCATCCAGACGCTCGGCACCGGAAAACCCCAATCGTAAGCCATGTCCAAGATCAAGGCAAAAAGGGTAGGGTTCAGGCTGGACATGACGCCGATGGTGGATGTGGCGTTCCTGCTGCTGACATTTTTCATGCTCACCACCAAGTTCAGGCCTCCGGAAGTGGTACAGATCGACCTGCCTGCGTCGCATTCAAACATGAAGCTGCCGGAATCCGAGGTGCTGACCATCACGGTCGCCGCGGACAACTCCATTCTGATGGGGCTCTCCTCGCAGCCGGCAAGGGTGAGGCTTTTCGATACGGTCATCAGGCCGAATCTTGAAAATGCCGGTACATCGGCGCCGGTTATCGCAGATTCCCTCAAGAAATTCCGGCTTGGCGACAGCTTCCGCATCAATCGCGAGGAGCTTCCCCGTTACATCCTGATGTCCCGTTATGCCGACCAGGGCCTCAGGCCGGTCATCAGGGCTGACAGCCATGCCGACTACGAGTCGGTCAACTATGTCATGAAGGTGTTCAAGAAGCTGAACCTGCTCAACTTCAACCTGGTGACCGTTCTCGAAAAGGAGGTAGGCTGATATGGGTATGGTAGATACACCGGAGCGGCGCGGGAAAAAAGGCGGCCGCAAACGCAAGCGGATCGGGTTCCATCTCGACATGACGCCGATGGTGGACGTGGCGTTCCTGCTGCTGACCTTTTTCATGCTGACGACCACCTTCTCCAAGTCCAACACGATGGAGATCAACATCCCGCCGGAAACGGGCGAGATATCCATTGCCGAGAGGAACGTGATGACCCTCAGGGTGCCGGGCGACGGCTTCGCCTATTGGTCGCTCGGTGACGAGGCCCCCCGCCGTACGGCACTCTATGAGCAGCAGGGCGGGGAACACGCTGCGATGAGTCGCGAGATCCGTCAGCTGCTGCAGCAGCAGTATGCGGCAAACAAGAAGCTGGTGATCGTGGTCAAGATCAGCGAGAAGGCCAAGTACAAGTCGCTCGTTGACATCATCGACGAGCTTAACCTGCTGAAGATCGACCGTTTCAGCCTCGACGATTTTAATGCACAGGATGAAGCTGAAGTGCAGCGCTCCGTAGCCGTCCGCTGACGCCCCCATTTTCGGGCGCTACGGGTTAATGAACCTGAACAAAGGAGTTTTGGAACGTGTCTTCAAAGATCGAAAAAGTGCATGACGAGGTGGCGCGGAAAGCCCAGCGCTGGACCTTCCGGGAAGAGTTCCTCGATACCGACCGCATCAGGCAGATCAATTACGGCAACCTCGTGTTGCGACGTGAAGCGCATCTGTTCCTGACCCATGGCGTGATCGTGTCCGTCCTGTTCCTGGTTTTTTTCTGGCTGGTAAGCGCCAACTGGCACAATCTGATGGCGTTGACAGGTACGTTCAATAGTGACGACGTACAGAAGGTCAAGTGTTATGAGATGGTCACCAACGTCACGCAGTTGCCGCCGCCACCGCCGATAGCCCCTCCGGAGCCGGCCAAGACCTGCAGCACCCCGGTGGAGGCTCCGCCGAATGTCGGCAAGGTCAAGAAGGTAGCCGAAGCTCCTGCCGACCAGACCCTGGCCACCCAGAAGGAGATCAAGCAGGCCATCCAGCAGGGGGCGAATACCGGAGGTTCTTCGGGCGCCTGTGAAACGCTGGAGTTCGTCGAGTGCCAGAATCCGCCGTTAGTGCTCAGCACTCCACGGCTGGTGTATCCCGAAATGGCGAGAATCGCAGGGCTGGAAGGTCGCGTGTTCGTTCGCGTGCTGATCAGCGAAGAGGGGCGGGCGATTAAAGCCGATATCGTCAAGCGCATACCTGCGGAGAGCACCACGTTCGACAAGGAGGCCATTCGCATCGCCATGGAGTCGAAATACTCGCCGGGAATGCAGAACAACAAGAAGGTCAGGGTCTACATGACCATACCGGTAAGGTTTACCCTGCACGGCGAAGGGTGATAGTCAACTAAAACCTGTTGCGCCCATCGATTGCTGCGTTGTTCCCGACAAGTCGGGATTCCGGTTGCTCCGCTCCGTACGCCTTGCACTCGAAGTGCTCACGACGGTTTTTTATTCGGGTATGTCCTGAATGAACAGGGCCGCTGTCGACGGGGCAGGAAGAAGAATGGAAATTGAAAAAGCGGGTCAATTCGACCCGCTTTTTTTGTCCCCTTTCGGGCGGTAGAAGATGGCGTAGAGCACCCAGAGGTAGGCGCCGGTGAGGGTGAACGGGGCCACATAGAGCGAGAACAGGCCGTCGACCTCCTTTTCGATGTACATGCCTGCGTAGCTCAGGGCGATGACGGCTGCCCCGAGCGCGATGAACAGGTAGTTCACCGCGCCGAGCGGCATGTCGACGGGTCGAGGCGCAACCGGTTTTGGCGCCTTGTCAGTGCTTTTCTTCCGTGAAGATTTCATCGAGCGTATCGATACAGAGTTGAGCCTCCTCTCCGCTGAGTGAGAGTGGCGGAAGGAGCCGGATGACATTCAGGCTGGTGGCGTTGACGAGCACCCCTTTTTTGAGAGCCTCCTCCACATAGTACTTCGCCTCTTTGTCCACGGTTATGCCGATCATGAGTCCATACTGCCTGATCTCCCGGATACAGGCGTGCTTCGCGGCAAGCTTCTCGAACCCTTCGCGCATCATGTTGCCGGTTTCGACGGCTTTCTGCATCAGCCCATCCTCAAGCAGCACATCGATCAGCGCGAGGCCGGCGGCGCAGGCCACCGGGTTGCCGCCGAAGGTGGTGCCGTGGCTGCCGGGCGTGAACACTTCCGAGACCTTTTCGCCGCCGATGATCGCACCAAGAGGGAGCCCGCCGCCGAGCGGTTTGGCGAGGCAGACGACGTCCGGTTTGACGTTGAACTGCTCGTAGCTGAAGAAGGTGCCCGTACGGCCGCATCCGGCCTGGATCTCGTCTGCCACGATCAGGAATCCGAGCTCTTCGGCAAGCTCGACGAGCCGTTGGATGAACGCGTCGCTGACCCTGTGGATGCCGCCCTCGCCCTGCACGAATTCAACGAATACGGCTGCCGTCCTGTCGGATACCTGGCGTTCGAGATCCTCGACATCGTTGAATTCGATCATGCCGGTGCCGGGCAGCAGTGGTTCGTAGCCCTCGACATACTTGGGCTTCGCCGTCAGGGACATCGCGCCGTAGCTTCTGCCGTGGAAGCAGTTGCTCAGGGCGAGCACCTCTTTTTTCCCGGGCATCCCCGCGAGCGAGGTCCACTTCCTCGCCAGCTTGATTGCCGCCTCGATGGCCTCGGTGCCGCTGTTGCAGAAGAAGACCCGCGAGAGGCCGGAAAGTTCGAGCAGCTTTTCTGCCAGTTCGAACTGCGGTTTCTGCATGAAGAGGTTGGAGATGTGGACATACTTTGCCGCCTGGTCCGTGATGGCCTTCAGCAATCGTTCATCGCCATACCCGATGGCGTTGACGCCGATGCCCGCGACCATGTCAAGGTAGCGGCTTCCGTCAGTCGTGTACAGGAACGACCCCTTGCCGTACGCTATTTCGAGGGGCAGGCGCGCATAGTTGTGGAAAAAGAGCTTTTGTTCGATTTCAGTGCTCATGTCGAGAGTTTTCATCACCATGATGCCGGTGCAAAGTTGACAGTTGAAAAAATGCCGGAGCACATCCGTACCCCCTTGTTCTGACCGTTCAGCTATTGTCGCTCCGGGTCCTGATTACGGTTCTGATCATCCTCCAGATTCCGTAAGCCCCGACGAGGATCGCAAAGTAGCGAAGTTCGCGGCTGTCGCTTCCGGTGACGACGGTCGATGACCATGCAATATAAGCAGCCAGCACCAGAAATGTCACCGAGAGCACCGCGCTGACCGCGCCGGCGATCGACGGCCGGGACTGCTGCTTCGTTTCATTTTCACTCTTCATGGCCCTTCTGTTTGCTGCCACCATAGAATCTCCACTCCTTGTTCACGATGAGCCGCGCACCGTGCGCGAGGGTGAAGTAGGACCAGGCCCACTGCATCAGCACGAACACCCGGTGCTTGAAGCCGGCGAGGTACCAGATGTGCACCACGATCCAGGCTATCCATGCCGCGAGGCCGTCAAACTTCAGGTTCCTGAACTGGACGATCGCCTTGCCGCGCCCGATGGTGGCCATCTGCCCCTTGTCGAAGTAGCGGAAGGGTTTGCGAGGGCGCCCCTTCAGGTCGGCAAGGATGGCCCGACCGATATATCTTCCCTCCTGCAGGGCTACGGGGGCCATTCCCGGGAGCGGGGTGCCGTTCTGATGGGTGACGCAGGCCTGGTCGCCGCCTACGAACACTTCCGGATGGCCCGGAATGCTCAGGTCGGGTTCGACCATGATCCTTCCGCTTCGGTCGGTTTCGACTCCCATGCTCTTTCCGATCTCCTGCGCCTGGACTCCTGCAGCCCAGAGGACGGTTGCCGCCTCGATGCGTTCGCGTCCGATCTGTACGCCGTTGGCGTCCACGGCGCTGACGGCGCTCGAGGTCCAGACCTGCACGCCGAGCTTTTCAAGCTCCCTGGTCGCGCGGCTCGAAAGATCCGGGACGAAAGAGCCCAGGATGCGCTCGGCGGCCTCCACGATGAAGATGCGGGTCAGCTTGGGATCGATGTGTTTGTAGATCTTCGAGAGGGTGTAGCGGCTCATTTCGCCGATGGAGCCGGCCAGCTCGACGCCGGTCGGTCCGCCGCCGACGATCACGAAGGTCAGCAGCTTCTTGCGTTCGACCGGGTCGTTGGTGCGTTCGGCGGCCTCGTAGGCCTCCATGACCCTCCGGCGGATTTCGGTCGCCTGGGCCAGGTTTTTCAGGCCGGGGGCGAACTCCTCCCAGTCGTTGTTGCCGAAGTAGTGGTGCTGGACGCCGCAGGTCAGCACAAGGTAGTCGTAGCCGATCTCTCCGAAATCCGTCCTGATGGTCTTCGCCGCCATGTCCACGTCCTGGACGAGCCCTTTGAAGACCGTGATGTTGTCATATCCTGCCAGCATGTTCCTCAGCGGCGCTGCGATATCACCCTCACCGAGGGCGGCCATCGCCACCTGGTAGAGCAGCGGCTGGAAGAGGTGGTAGTTCTTTCTGTCGATGAGCGTGATCTCGACATCGCTCCTGTTGCCGAGCATCTTTGCCGCATTGAAGCCGGCAAATCCGCCACCCACGATTACAACCCGTTTTTTCATCTCCTCTCGTCGTCTCCTTCAGCTGGTCATTGTAAATGCAAATGGCGAAAAGTAATAAAAAAAGAGATGAATGTCGTAATGGGCGGGATCGCGTTCAGCTTTCTTTGTCCTGTTCTGTCCTTCAGGTCAGTTCCGTGATGAGCTTTTCCTGTGCCGGGAATTTCGCCAGCAGCCCCTCACGGTCGGCGAAGGAGAAGTCGCGGAAGTCGAATCCGGGGGCAACGACGCAGCTCACCAGGGCATAGGACTCCATAGGGGCACGGTCGGGCAGGCGGGCGCCGAACCAGCAGCCGGCCGGTACCCAGGAGTGGAGTGTTTCGCCGTCGTCAATCGATGGGCCGAGAGTGAAGCATGATGGGGTTCCGTTTTCCGGGAAGATATGGACCTCGAGCGGTCCGCCCGCGTGGAAGTACCAGAGCTCGTCCGAATGGATACGGTGCAAGCGGGAGCGATGGCCGTGTTCCAGGAGGTAGTGGATCGAGGTCGCAAATGAGCGTTGAGCGTCGAAGGGAGGAGTGCCGCTGAAATCGTACGAACCGCTGCTGCGGTAGGTCTCGCGGTACCAGCCCCCTTCGGGGTGCGGTTCGAGCCGGAGGCGTTCTATCCAGTGCTCAGCCCTTGGCATGCAGCTTCTCGCGGATTTTCGAGGTCTTCTGGCGCGATGCTTCAGCCAGCTTTTCACGGAACGCTTTCATGGCCCGCATGAGATTTTCATCGGCAAGTGCAAGCATCTGGACGGCCAGCAGGGCAGCGTTGCGAGCGTTGTCGATGCCGACCGTGGCCACAGGGATGCCTGCCGGCATCTGCACGATGGCATACAGGGAATCCTGGCCGCTGAGCTTTTTGCTGTAGATCGGAACGCCGATTACGGGCAGTACGGTCATGGCCGCCGTGACACCGGGAAGGTGCGCTGCGCCGCCGGCTCCGGCGATGATCGCCTTCAGGCCCCGATCCTGGGCGGAGGTCGCATAGGCTTCGAGGTCTCCAGGGGTCCGGTGGGCCGAGATGACCGAGATTTCATAGGGGATGCCGAACTCAATGAGGACATCGGCAGCCTCTTTCATGATGTCGAAATCGGAGTCGGAACCCATCAGGATGCCCACGACGGGGCTCTGCTGTTCATTGCTGGCTGGTGTCATGGAAAAAAATGATCAGGCCGCGATAACGCGACCGGTTTGAAGGGTAAGGGTTATGGGTCGCTCACGACACTTTTTAAAGGTCCCGCTCAAGAAGCGCCCTATAAATTTGCGGAGTTTTATGTATTTTCTCCAGTTCATAAAAAATAACACATGTCGAGGAAGAATACAATGACAGCGAATCTCGCACAACTGGCCATAAAGTACAGTAATCCCGGTCCACGTTATACCAGCTACCCTACCATTCCTTCATGGAGCGCAGACGGCGTCACCCAGGAGCAGTGGAAGGAGGCCATGGTCAAAGGCTTCAACGAAAGCAATGAGACCACCGGCATCAGCATGTACATCCACATCCCGTATTGCGAGAACCATTGCTATTTCTGCGGCTGCAACGCCCACCGTACACAGGACCACTCGTTCGAGAAGCCCTATATCGATGCCCTGATCAAGGAGTGGCAGATGTACCTCGACGTGTTCCCCGGCAAGCTCAACGTCAAGGAGCTGCATATCGGCGGCGGCACCCCGACCTTCTTCAGCCCGGAAAACCTTGTCCGCCTGGTCGATACCCTGTTCAAGGATGTCAACCGGATGGACAACTACATCTTCAGCTTCGAGACCAATCCCCGTTCGACCTCGAAGGAGCATCTCGAGGCGCTCTACAGCGTCGGTTTCCGCCGCATGAGCTTCGGTATCCAGGATTTCGATCCTGTCGTGCAGGAGGAGATCAACCGCCCTCAGTCATTCGAGCTGGTGAAAGAGAAGATCGACCTGGCGCGCCAGATCGGTTTCACCTCCATCAATTTCGACCTGGTCTACGGCCTGCCCAAGCAGACGCTGGCCACGGTCACCGACACCATCCAGAAGGTGATGCAGCTCAGGCCCGATCGCCTCGCTTTCTACGGTTACGGCCACAATCCGCACCTGTACGAGGGTCAGCGCCGCTTCAAGGATGCCGACCTGCCGGTGGGCGACGTGAAGCAGGAGCTGTACGACAAGGGGCGCGCCATGCTCGAATCGATCGGCTACCACGAGGTCGGCATGGACCACTTCGCCATCGAAGGCGACGCCCTCTACCTGGCGCTGAAGGACGGTTCGCTGCACCGTAACTTCATGGGCTACACCGAGAACACCACCCAGATGATGCTCGCCCTCGGCGCATCGTCGATCAGCGACACCTGGTACGCTTTCGCTCAGAACGAGCGCGATGACGACCGCTACATCGAAGAGGTGAACAAGGGGCGCTTCCCGATCATGCGTGGCCACCTGCTCACCCAGGAGGACCTCGTGCTTCGCCGCCACATACTGAACCTCATGTGCCGCCAGGAGACCTCCTGGGAAGATCCGGCCTTGTACACCGAAGAGCTTGACGTGGCCCGTTTCCGCCTTGAGGACATGGAGAACGACGGCATCGTCGTGCTCGGCGAGAAGAGCGTGAAGGTCACCGAGATCGGCGTGCCGTTCCTCAGGAACATCTGCATGGCCTTCGATGCGCACCTCTGGCGTTCCGACAGCCTCTCCAAGGCATACAACGTGTCGAGGGACATCCAGAAGGAGTACATCGAACGCGCCCGCAAGGCCAAGGAAGCCCAGCAGCTCGGCTGACCATGCGGTATTGAATTTTAAATTGAAAGGGTGATCTGCAGGTCACCCTTTTTTTATGCACTGAACAGATGAAAGAGCGAGTCAAGATAGGATTTATCGGCAGTGGATGGGCTCAGGTAGCCCAGGCCCCGGCCTTTTCACTCATCGAAAATGTGGAACTGGCGGCCGTATCGAGTCCGACCGACCGCCACCGCCAGAAGTTTATGGACCGGTTCGGCATCCGGAAGGGATTTGCGGACTGGCGCCAGATGCTGCAGGAGGAGCTCGACCTGGTCTGCGTCACCACGCCGACCTGGCTGCACGAACCCATGGTGAGCGGCGTGCTGGAGAGCGGCAAGGGGGTGCTATGCGAAAAGCCCTTTGCCCTCACGGTCGAGGAGGCCGAGCGGATGACGGCCCTTGCGGGACGGTCTCCGGGCCTGGCCCTGATCGACCACCAGCTCAGGTACCATCCCTCGGTGCGCAGCATGAAGCAGATGATCGACGGCGGAGATATCGGCAAGGTATATGAAGTCCGCGCCGTGGTCAACCTTGCAACGAGGAACCGTACCGACCAGCAGTGGTCGTGGTGGAGCGACGCATCGAAGGGCGGCGGGGCCCTTCGGGCGATAGGCTCGCACCTGATCGACCTGAACCGCTTCCTCGTTGGTGAGATCTCCGAGGTGTGCTGCAACCTGTCGACCGCGATTGCCCAGCGGCCCGATCCCGGTTCACCCGGAAGCAGCCTGCAGGTCACTTCGGATGACAGCTTCGCCATGTTCATGAAGTTCGGCCCCTCGTCGGTTGCGCTCGGCTCCTCCTCGCTCATGCACGTGACCACGGTCGGTGCCTATACCTGGTTCTCGCTCGAGGTGGTGGGGAGCCTGAAGACCATCCGTCTGGACGGGGCCGGCCGGCTTTGGGAGATCGCCAACGGCGAGGCGAAGGCCGGTCGCAGCCTGATCGATGCCCCGCGCTGGAAGCAGGTAGAGCCGATCCTGCCATGGGACGAACTGGTGCTGCAGGAGAAGATCAAGCTCTCGTCGCTGTCCGTGCATGGCATCTTCGCCGTAGGCTTCGCCTTCCTGGCCCACCGCATCGTCAAGGCCCTGAAAAACGGTGATCCCATGGTTCTGCAGGATGCCGCCAATTTCCGCGACGGCCTGATGATCCAGAAAGTCATGAAGGCCGGGCTCGATTCCGACCGGCAGCGTGCATGGGTGAAGATATGAGAGATAGTGGATAATGGATAATGGATAATGGATAATGGATAATGGATAATGAATGGGGGAGAGGGACCTTGAGTTTGTCTGATGCTGATGGAATGGGGTTCGTTAAATATGCTGGAGGGAGTGTACTGTGGCGTGGTTGATACTGTTCATCGCCGGACTGCTTGAATGCGTCTGGGCAGTGGGTTTGAAATATGCCGAGGGGTTCACACGGCCGGGGCCTTCCGTGCTGACGGTCGTGGCCATGATCGCGAGTTTCTGGCTGCTCTCGATCGCCATGAAAACAGTTCCTGTCGGTACGGCCTATGCTGTCTGGACCGGCATAGGCGCGGCAGGTGTGGCCATTGCGGGCATGCTGCTTTTCAACGAATCCCGCGAACTCACCCGTATCTTCTGCATCTTCCTGATCATTTCCGGCGTCGCCGGTTTGAGGATTCTGGCAGGGAGGTAGTGGATAGTGGATGAACGCGTCTCATCTGCGTTCGCTCTCTTTTTTCTTATAACTATCCACTATCCATTATCAATTATCAACTATCATCCCGCTTCCTCTTCCCAGCAGACGTAGAGTGCCTCCAGCTCCTTGCAGATCACCTGGTACTTTTCGGTCTCTTTGTGGGCCTCATCGGCAGGTTTTTCGTAGAATGACGGTTGGCCCATCAGCTCTTCGTGCTGCTTTTTGAACTCTTCAAGCCGCTGGATCTCCTTCTCGATCGCCTCGATCTTTTTCCTGTTCGCCTTCTGCACCGGCTGTTTCGCGACCGGTTTCTGTGCGGCAGCCTTGCGTTCGGCCTCTTTCCGGGCACTCTCCGCAGCCAGTTGTTTCCGCTCCTCTTCGTAAGCCTTTTCCGCTTTTTCGAGGTATTCGGCGTAGGTGCCGAGGTAGACCTGGACGCCGCCATTCTTTATTTCGAACACCTTGTTGACCAGGCTGTCAAGGAAGTAGCGGTCGTGGCTGACGAGGAGCAGCGTGCCGTCGTAGTTCTCGAGAGAGTCGATCAGCATCTCCTTCGAGCGCATGTCGAGGTGGTTGGTCGGTTCGTCCATGATGAGCAGGTTCGAGGCCTGGAGCAGGATTTTGGCCAGGGCAAGCCTTGATTTCTCCCCACCTGAAAGTACTGCGGTCTTTTTTTCGACGGTGTCGCCGCTGAACAGGAAGCAACCGAGGATATCGCGCACCTTTCGCTGCGCCTCGGAGGTCGGTGCTGCGGCGATCATCTCTTCCAGGACGCTTTTTTCCGGAGAGAGGTTTTCGGTCTGGTGCTGGGCGAAGTAGTTCATGCTGACGTTATGGCCGGTCTGGCGAGTCCCTTCGAAATCGATTTCATCGGCCAGGATACGGCAGAAGGTGGTTTTGCCGGCACCGTTCGAACCGACGATCGCGATGCGGTCGCCCCGCATGATCTCAACGTCGATGTTCTTCAGCACGGATTTGTTTGTTCCGTCGGGAAGCTTGAAGGATTTCGACACACCGTCCAGCCTGAGCACTTCACGTCCCGACGGGCGTGCTTTAGGGAAGGAGAAGGAGATCTGCGAAAGATCCTCCTCGGGCGTCTGCAGCTCTCCTTCGAGCTTCTGCATCTGGCGCAGGCGGCTCTGGGCCTGGCGGGCCTTGGTCGCCTTGTAGCGGAAGCGGTCGACGAAGGCCTTCAGGTCAGCCATCTTCTTCAGGTCGTTCTCGTAGCGCGACATCAGGAGCTGGTAGCGCTCGGCCTTCTCCTTTTCGTAGTAGGAGTAGTTTCCCTTGTACTCGGTGATCTCATTGAAGGCGATCTCAAGCGTCTTGGTCGTGAGCTTGTCGAGGAAGAAGCGGTCGTGCGATACGATCAGGTAGCTGTGCTCGTAGTTCAGCAGGTACTGTTCCAGCCAACGGAGCGAATCGATATCGAGATGGTTGGTCGGCTCGTCGAGCAGCAGCTGGGTCGGGTTCTGCAGAAGAAGCTTGGCGATCAGCAAACGCATCTGCCAGCCGCCCGAGAACTCTTTGACCTTCTTTTGGAAATCGGCACTGCTGAATCCCAGGCCGGCGAGGATTTTTTCCGCTTCCGACTGCATTCTGTACCCGCCGAGGCGTTCGAAGTCGTGCGCGGCGTCGCTGAAGCGCTCGATCAGATTGTGGTAGGCCTCACCCTCATGGTCCTGGTCCGGCAGGGCCAGCTCAAGCTCCATCCTCGCGATATTTTCGGCCAGCTCGTTAAGTGTCTGGTTTGCCAGCAGGGCATACTCCAGGGCGGTCTTTTCGAGATCCCCTTCGAACGAGATCTCCTGCGGGAGGTAACCGATGGTGGTCGTTGAAGACTTGATGATCTGCCCGTTGCTCTGAGGCCCATCCTCTTCAAGTTGCCCGCTGAGCAACCGCAGCAGGGTGGACTTGCCGGTACCGTTCAGGCCGACCAGGGACGCGTGGTCCTTGTCGCCGATTCTGAACGAGGTGTCGCGCAGGAGCACCTTGGTGCCTGCCGAAAGGGAGAGGTTTCTTGCTTCGAGCATGTGCTGACGGTTTCTGGTTACTACTGATGGCGATCGATGCAGGAGTAGTGTAACCCAAATGGTTTTCTCCGTGAAGATCACGGGGATGCCCTGTTGAAAATGCGGATGATGCAGGGCGCTGATTCCTGCGGACAAGGTATTAAAATAAAAACTCATTTCGAACCCTGCTTTTCCTGCATGCATGGCGACGCTTGGCCCGGCTGATATTTTCCGGTGTCAGGCCATGCAGGAGGCGGAGGGCAAGTCTCGGGGACAGGTGATCGATTGCCGGAATGTTCCCTTGCCGGCGATCCGACGGTTCAGCATTTTCAGCAGCAAAAGCAAACGCCGACAGAACGGATCCTGTCGGCGCGGTAATCGGTCAGGCCTGAAAGATGTTCAGGAAACGATATCCCATGGTTTCAACGAGGTTGTTTGTTCGCTCCAGGATTTTTCAGGGGGTTCTCAATTCCTGTGAGCGATTCAGCCACCTTCATGACCAGCGATCCGGCGGCGAACAATCCGATTCCTACCACGGCTATTCCGGCAAGGCCGTGCAGTATTGGAGGGGCTACGGGGGCGATCAACGCAGTCCCCCCGGCAACTCCAACTACCTTCAATGCTTTCTCCGCAGGGTTAGACTGATTCATATCGACAACCTCCTCAGGTTTTTTATAGTGTTAATTTTTCAGTTAAGCTTCGGGTTGCATGGGCGGCTGCCGACCATGAATGTCTTGGCATATTTCTCGCCTGCGGCAAAGCCCTCCATGAAGACGATTTCGGCGAACTCTTCAAGCGTCATCCCCATATCGATCTGCTGGCTGAGATAGGACTGCATGTTATCCGGCTTCATATGCCGGTTAATCTTGATCACATAGGACACCCATGCCTTTTTCACTGCCTGCATCCACAAAATTTTGGACATGGCTGTTGGAATTAAATGGTTACTGCGGGGATATCGGCCTTTCCTTCGGTTCCAATGAAGTTTTCTGGAGTTGTATCGCAGTTCTCCTTGCCGGCTGCACAGGGCTCCCCTGGCGAAGGGGTGATCATCTCCTTTGTCGCCTGGAGGATTTTCTCCTTGAAAGGTCCCAGAACGGATGAAATCGCCAGGAAGCCAGCTCCGGCCACGACGATGGCGCCCAATGCCTGAAAAGCCAGCGGCAGGCCTACAACCGGCACCAGCATGACCAGTCCCTTCATTCCGTCGGATGGACCCTGAATCGACAATGTTTCTTCGCCGGACATTGATGTAGTGGTTTGCTTTTCAGGTTACTTTTTTTCCGTGATTGATGCGGAGAGGTCCTGCACAGCCTGATTCAGGGCATTGAGCGCGTTTTGGGCAATCTCGATGGAGGCCTTGGCAAGCGGCTCGAAGGCCGATGTGGCCGATTTGATTCCCGAGGTTATCATGTCCATCTGCATGAGGCCAATTTTGCCGATTGACTCGCTAATACTGTTGATGGCGTTCGTGACGTCGTTTGATGTTTCGTTAGTCATAACTGATTTGTTTTGTTTGAATGAGTTGCTGACACCATAAGGATCCGGTAAAACGTTCAATGGCGGGTCGATATGTCGGTAATCGATCTTGTTGAGTGGCCTATATGGGCCCGATTCTTATGTGTGAAAAATACGATTATTACAAAAATTATGAAATGCTGTGCTTTTAGTTATGTATTGTGCCGGCGTCGATCTGTTTTTGGTCTACAGGTCCGCCTTTTTGTTATAATTATTACAAGATTTTTATAAATTTGTGACAAAATTGATCAATGCCGCTATGCCTGGTTTTCCAAGGCTACGGGCCTGAGGAAATTGGCCTTGCAATGCGGTTTAATCTGGTACCCGGAAAACAAGATTAGGTGATTATGCCCTTCAAATGGCTGAAAAAGCTGTGGTCCCAACCGCTTCAGAAGCCCGATCAACCGGTTTCGAAATCACGTTTGCCCATCAGGGTTGCAGTTGAGTCCGTCTCCCCTTCAGCTATTTCTGCTTCTGACGACATATCCGGTAATCGTAACGCGATACCGGTTACGGATACCTTCGGGAAGCAGGATGGCATACCGTCGGGCAATCAGGTGCATCATGCGTCCCATCCGTTCGGCCGATGCGGGTTCAGCACCGGTGTTCCGGAGCCTCTCTCCACATCAGGCGGTGAAACGGCGCACCTGCAGTCGCCGGTAGTTCAGCTGGAGGAGTTGTTTCGCGAAAAGATCATGAATGCTGACAACATGGAGGTGTGCCTGAAGATTATTGAAGGTGTGGTCTCGAAATGCCAGGAACCTGAGCAACAGGAAGAGCCTGAGCCCGGCAGTGAAGAGCCAGCCGAGGATTGCAGCGAAAATTTTACGCTTTGGGGAAAAAGAGTTCCCGGAAGTTCTGCCAACCATAACCCCCGTTAATCATGACAAAAATGCAGGGCGCTTTCGTTCAGGGCGCCGAGGCCTACGGCCGATTTCTCGAAGTCTTTATCGATGGCCACTGGTGGGTTGTCGGGGATTACCTCGAAAATGTCGGTAAGTGCACCAAGCGGCTCGGGGCGAATGCTTATCCGCATCTGTATGGAGGCAGCTCGATGAGGGGCGGGTTCAGGGGAAGCTCTCCCGAGATTTCCGGTTTCGCAATTCCTTCCAAAGAGATACAGCACCGGTTTGTCGATTGATACCGTCAGGAAGATGGTGTATCCGCATTCAATGTCTTATCCATAGTGGTTCAGGGAGGTAAGTTGACAGAAACCGCTGACACGATCGAATCGGTTGATTTTCGAAACGATATCTCGACTGAATCCTTGTCCAGGCTTGTTGCGCAGCAAAAAAGCCGGAAAAAGTGGTTGCTGGTACAGCCGAAAAGCGTCACGTCGATGACCGTCGATTCGGGAAAGGTCAGCATGCCGCTGAACCTGGTCATGGTCGCTACACTGGCAGGCACGATCTTCGACGTCACCCTGGTCGATGAACGCATCGGCGACAAGGTTCCTGAAGATTTTTCGGGATACGACGTCGTGGCGATCACTTCGCGCACGCTCAATGCCACCAAGGCATACCGTATTGGCGACCGGGCTCTTGCTCAGAACAGGATCGTGATACTCGGCGGGGTCCATCCCACCATGCTGCATGACGAGGCTGCACAGCAGTGCACCAGCGTTTTGTACGGTGAGATCGAGTCGATCTGGACCGAACGGGGCTCTTTTCGAACTCTTCTTTTCCGATCCGGGATGCCTGTGCCGGATCGGCCTTTCTCCTTCCCCAAAAAGGCCTTCGAGCACCCTCATCTGCATTGCCAGGCATCCTGAAGTTATCTGGCCCTCTTCGGGAATCCCCCATGAGGTGATAAAAGTTACTGATGAGATGAATCATACAAGGTTTTACGCATCTTGTTGCCGGATTTTTGTGAAAAAATGTAGTTTTTTTATTCGCAACTCATGCTTGCCCAGGCTCGACGTTGCCCGAACGTATGGTAATGTTCTGCAACGGTCATGATCCCCAGTAATCCGGACTTTCCCTATGCCGACATACAAGAAAAAATCCCGATCCGCCGATGAGATGGTCGAACTGACGGTATTCGCCCTGCTGGACTCCCTTCCCGATGCAGCCTTCATCATAGAGCCCGACGGACGGATCTTGAATACCAATGCACTGTTCGCCTCACGGTTCGGCAAGGAGCCGCATGAATGCATCGGCATTGATATCTATCGACTGATCACCGACGTGCTGGGCATTCCGGAGCTGGCCGCCCATCTGATGGAAAAATGCGGCAAGGTGTTGCAGGCAGGAAAAAGCTCTGTCTTTGAAGATGACACGGAGATCTGGAAGGTTTCCATCAATCCGGTCCGCTCTCCTGAAGGTGAAATCGCCAGTCTGTTCCTGATCATTCAGAATATTTCCGAGCAGAAGAGGGCTGAGAGGAGACTGCAAAAGGAGCGTGAGCTCAGGACCACGCTTCTGGATGCAATACCCTGTTCGGCCATTGTGCTTGATTCCGACATGCGACTGATGGCCTGGAACCGTTATGCCCAGGGGCTTTTGTCTGGCATCGATGATCAGGGGCCATGTAACGTCGATCCGGCGTGCTTCTTCAGTCCCGGCGATATCGATCCTCTCAGGGAGAAATTCCTTGAAATCATGGATTCCGGCAGTGACGACTACAGCGAAATCGAGGTCTGGCCCCATGGCGGGGCAGCTCCCATATGGCTCATGACCCGTTCAAAGCGTCTCGAAATCGACGGCAGGCATTGCACTGTATCGATAGGCATCGATATCAGCGAGCGCAAAAGGATCGAAGATGACCTCAAGATTTACCAGACCAAGTTGTCCCTGGCATTGCAGGCGGCGAATGCCGGCACCTGGGAATGGGATCCTCGAACCGATGAGGTCAACTGGTCGGAAGAGGTATGGTCGCTCTACGGTCGTGAACGGAAGGGCGAACAGGCCTCCCTGACGCTGTGGGGGCAGGCTGTTCATCCAGAGGATTACGAGCGGACCGTGCAGGCGGTCGCCGATGCGGCTGCCTCCCTGAGCGACCTCGAACTGGAATACAGGGTACTCCATTCCGATGGGCAGGTCCGCTGGTTGCTATCCCGAGGTAAACCGATATTCGACGATGACGGCATTGTCGTGCGCTATATCGGCACGGTTATCGATATTACCGAACGCCAGCATCTGCAGGACGAGCTCCGAATGAGCAAAAGGCTGTTCGACGAAGCCCTGGAGGCGGCGAGCGCCGGCGTCTGGGAGAGGGATCTCAAGTCGGACAGGATTGTCTGGTCGGATACGATATGGCGTTTGTTCGGCCTGGAGAAGGGCCGGCAAGCACCCTCGGTCAATCTCTGGGCGGAGATGGTCCATCCGGATGACCGTGAACAGACGCTGGAGGCGGCTTCGGTTGCTTTCGCCAGGGGCGCGGAGATGCAGGTCGAGTATCGCGTCTGTCATCCGGACGGCTCCATCCGCTGGGTGATGTCCCGAGGCAAACCGGTCATCAATGATGACGGCAGCATCAACCGCTATCTCGGTACGGTCATCGACATCACCAATCGCAAGAAGCTGGAGGAGGAGCTCGTCGAGAGCAAGTTGCGGTTCGGGTACGCCCTTGACGCTTCGCGTTCAGGCATCTGGGAGTGGGACGTCGTAACCGATGAACTGCGCTGGTCGGATCAGGTCTGGACCTTGTATGGACTGGAGGCCAGAAGCGCACCCCTGAACCACCAGTTCTGTGTCGATACCGTTCATCCCGACGACCGTGAGCTGGCCTCCCGAATCATCAAGGCGGCGGTCCTCAACGATCAGGCTGCTTCCGTCGAGTACCGGGTCTGTCATCCGGACGGCTCGATCCACTGGCTCACCTCGCGGGGCATGCCGCTGCGTGAAGAGTCCGGCAGGGTGATCCGCTACATCGGCACTATCATCGATATCACCGAGCGCAAACAGATCGAGATCGAGCTCCTTGAGAACCGGAAACGGCTCAGCCAGTCGCTGGAAGCCGCCCGCGCGGGCATCTGGGAGTGGGAGCTGGGGAGCAATGAGAATATCTGGTCGGATGAGATATGGCCGCTGTATGGCCTCGAAAAGAGCGAGTGCCAGATTCCCTCCTTCACGCTATGGATGGGCACTATTCATCCCGATGACCGCGACAGGGCCATCGCGGAGGTTGTCGACGCCTCAAAAAAGCTCACGGACCTGAACATCGAATATCGCGTCTGCCATCCTGACGGCTCCATCCACTGGTTGATGTCCCGGGGCAAGCCCATGCAGGATGAGCACGGCCTGACGGTTCGTTACATCGGCACGATCATCGATATCACCGAGCGCAAGAACACTGAGATCGCGCTCAGCGAAAGCAAGGTGAAGTTCAACTTTGCCCTTGAGGCTACGGGCGCAGGCGTCTGGGAATGGGATATGAAATCCGACAGGGTGACCTGGTCGGATCAGATATGGGCATTGTACGGTTTGAAGCCGAAAAGCGTCGTGCCGTCACACAAGCTCTGCGAAAGCAACGTTCACGCCGACGACCGGGAACTGACCTTCGAGACGGTCATGGATGCTGCCAACAGGAACGTTGATTTTGCCGTGGAGTATCGCGTCTGTCATCCCGATGGATCGGTTCACTGGCTTATGTGCCGGGGTGTGCCGCTGCCCGGCACCGAGGGCCAGGCGAGCTGTTATCTCGGAACGGTCATGGATGTCACCGAGCGTCGACGGGCGGATGATGAGCTCAGAAAAAGCAGGGAAAAGCTGAATTTCGTCCTTCAGAAAAGTCAGTTGGGCGTGTGGGATCTCGATCTCAATGATTTTACCGCAGATCGGAGCCTTGAATACGCACGAATATTCGGCTACGATTCCATCGATTCCGGGTGGTCCCTGGACAAGTTTTATGAACATGTTGTTCCCGAGGATCGCAAGGAGGTCTCCGCACTGGTCGGAAAAGCTTTTGAAAAGCAGGAGAATTACACGTTCGAGTGCCGGATTGCAACTGCTGACGGCCAGATGCGATGGATCTGGGTGTTCGGAGCGTTCGATGTCGGCCGCTCCGGCAAGGCCAACCACCTTTCAGGAATCGTGCAGGATATCACTGCCCGTAAAACAACGGAGCTGCTGCTGAAGGACAGCGAACAGAAATTCCGGAACATCTTCGAATTCTCCCCTGTGGCCATCGGCATAGAGGATCCGGAAGAGGGCAGGCTTTTCGATGTCAACGGATCCTGGCTGCGGCTTTTCGGCTACTCAAGGGCGGAGGTTATCGGCCGGCGCATCACCGATATCGGTTTCTGCCTTCATGCCGAGGATCGTGAGATGATCATGCGGGTTATCCGGGATCAGGGCCGGATTTTCAACCGGCCGTTCGAGTTTCGTAAAAAAAACGGAGAGATCATCAACGTCCTGATCTCCGCGGAGTTCATCGTGATGAACGGCAAGCTCAGCCTTCTGGTGATGATGACGGATATCACCCTCCAGGAGTTGCAGCAGGCAAGCATATCCGAGCTTGAACAAGCCGTTGCCGACCGCACGGAGCAGCTCGAACAGGAGGTTGAGCGCCTGAATCGCTTCCTGAACATGATCTCCCATGAATACCGTACTCCGCTGGCGATTATTCGCGGCAACCTCGACCTTATCGACCTGAAGCATAAAAGCGGAAATTATTCGAATGACCGTGAAATGACCAAGATAAAGCGAGCCATCGAGCGGCTCGTAGAGGTGATGGAGGTTTCGATTCAGGAGAGCCGCATCCTCGAGTCCCGGAGCACCGCGATCGCGGGCAATTTCAAGATTGAACCGTTGATCGTCTCCCAACTTGATGCGTTCCGCTCCATGTGGCCCGAACGGACGCTCAGTTGCTCAACGCACATTGGCGGCGCGACGATCAATGGCGAGGCGGCGCAGCTGAAGATGGCCATTTTCAATCTTCTGGACAATGCCCGCAAATACTCTCCTCCGGATTCGCCGATCGAAATGGAGTGCCGTCTTGAGGGCGGCGATGCCGTAATCGTCATACGGAACCAGGGCACGGGCGTCATCGGTGCTCAAGGTGAAGAGTTTTTCGAGAAGTACCGTCGAGGCAGCAATGCGGTGAATACCGGTGGCGCAGGTATCGGTTTGTGGCTGGTCAGGAATATCGTCGAACAACACCATGGGCAGGTGTACCTGGCCGGCACCGAATCGGGGGTCGAAGCTACGGTTCGGCTGCCCCTGGTTCCCCCCGCTTTTCCACAGGATTAGGGTTTCTGGCGTATATTCCGGGAATGAGGCCATGGCAGGGTAACCTTGCCGTGGCAAACGTTCCTGAACCGCAAACCAGCACCACATGAAAACGGTTGTCATCACGGGCAGCACCAGGGGCCTCGGTTTCGGGCTCGCAAAAAGATTTCTTGAGAAAGGGTGCAACGTGGTCATCAATGGAACCGCCTGGGGAAGCGTCGATCGCGCCCTCGGGCAGCTGTCGGCCTTTGCGGGTCGCGTCCATGGGGTGGCGTGCGACATGGCCTCGGAACCCGACGTGGAGCGGCTGCTCCGCGAAGCAGGGGAGCGTTTCGGTTCCGTCGACATCTGGGTGAACAACGCCGGTATCGGCCAGCCGCTTCTCAAGGTCTGGGAGATCGACGCAGGGCGGCTGGAGCGGGTCGCTGCGGTGAACATCATGGGGGTGGTTTATGGCACGATCGTGCCGTTCCGGGCGATGAAAGCACGCGGTTCGGGCATGATCTTCACGATGGAAGGGCACGGCAGCAACGGCGGCATCCTCGACTGTATGGCCATGTACGGCACGACCAAGTGCGCGGCTACCTATTTCACGAAGGCGTTCGCGCACGAGGCCCGTGGCAGCGGCGTCATCATCGGCCGACTGCTTCCCGGCATGGTGGTGACCGACATGCTCATGGAAACCGTCTCCGGGGATGATCCGGAAAACGGGCGGCGTCGGAAGATCTACAACCTGCTGGCCGACGACGTTGAGACGGTTTCGGCATTCCTGGTCGAAGGGATGCTTTCCGCGCGAGGCTCCACGCCTCGCATCGAGTGGCTTACCCGCCGCAAGGCAATGTTCCGGATGCTTTTCGGTGCGTTCAGGAAGCGCGATTTTTTCGGAACGGTTTGATCGAACCTCCGGCTTGATATTTTTTGTATTTGCGCTGGAAACGCTGGATGGGGGCGTCAAACTTGAAAATGACCATAAAATGATATTCCATACCGATCTGCCGAACATGAGACGATTGCTGATGCTGTCGGCCCTGCTGACGGTGTTTTTCTACCAAAGCTTCTCCTCGTCACGGCTTTACGCAGCCGAAACGCTGACCTGGACGCAATGCCTTAAGGAGGCTTCCGAAAAGCATCCCGACCTTCGTTCCGCCTCTGAAGCGGTTCGTCAGGCCGAGGCTCAGCGGGGGATCGACCGGGGTGGCCTGTTGCCCTCCCTGAGCATTTCTGCGGGCGGCAGTCGTACCGGAAACCTGTCGAGTGACGCCGGTTCGGGATCCTCCGTCTCCGGGGACGGCAGCCGTGACGGTTCATGGTCGATGATCGCCAGCGCTTCCCAGTTGCTGTTCGACGGAGCCAAGACCCGGAACACGGTCGAATCCCGTACCGAGACCCTCAAGGCCACGCAGCATGCTGCCGATGTCATTTCAGCTTCCACGAGATATGCCCTGCGGACGGCGTTCGTCCAGCTGCTCACGGCGCAGCAGCAGGTCTCCCTGGCAGCGGAGATCGCTGAACGGCGCCGTCAGAGCCTTCGCCTTATCGGGCTGCTCTACAAGTCAGGTACGGAAAACAGCGGCGCGCTCAGCAAGTCCCGCGCCGACCTGGCTGCCGCCGAGTTCGAGGTCGCACAGTCAAGGCGGGGTCTCGAAATGGCTCAGGCCGTGCTTTGTACCCAGCTTGGGCGCATGTCCTTTTCGCCGGTGCGGGTCACCTCGCCGTTTGCCGCCACTGAATCCACGAACGGAATGCCCGATTTCGATCTCCTCTCCAGGGAGCATCCGTCATACCTGCAGCTGTTTTCGCAGAAGGAGGCCTCGCGCCACAGCCTTCAGGCCGCAAGGAGCGCCTTTGTGCCGAAGGTTTCCCTTACTTCGTCGGTAGGGAACAACTCCTTCGGCAACCTGCCTCCCGAGAGAGTGGACTGGCAGGTCGGCGTCAATGTCTCGGTGCCGATCTACCAGGGCGGCACAGGGCGGGCAACCGTTGCCCTGGCAAGGGCTTCGCTCAACAAACTGACCGCCGATGAACAGAGCGGCTACTTTTCGCTGATGAGGAGCCTTCAGCAGTCCTGGAAAGGGTTCCGCGACGCGGCCGACAATGTGGCCGTTCAGAAACAGTATCTCGATGCGGCCAATGAGCGGGCCCGGATCGCCGAAGCGCAGTATTCGGCCGGCCTGGTCACCTTCAACGACTGGACCATCATCGAAGACAATCTTGTCACTGCAAAAAAATCATATCTCAGCGCCCGGTCTACGCTTCTGACTACGGAAGCTTCATGGGTGCAGGCAAAAGGAGGAACCGTTGAAAGCAGGTAAGCCGGTATTGATATGGGGTGGCGTAATTGCCGTCGCCCTTGTTTTGGGTGTGTTATTCTTTACGTTGACGAAAAAAGGCAAATCCGAAGCTACATGGCGTGAATACGCCGTGCAGGCGGGGAGCATACGTTCCATCGTTTCGACGACCGCGACCGTCAAGCCTCAGAACCGGCTCGAAATCAAGTCGCCGGTGAACGGCAGGATCGACGAGATCCTGGTCAGGGAGGGCGATTTCGTCAGGAAGGGGCAGGTGCTGGCGCTTATCAGTTCGGCCGAGCGGGCTGCCCTGCTTGATGCTGCCACCCAGAAAGGGAAGAGTGAATCCGATTATTGGAAAAAGGTGTACAACCAGACCGCATTGATCTCCCCGATCGACGGGCAGGTGATCGTCAGCAGCCTCAACCCCGGCCAGACCATCACCGCCAGCGACGCCGTGCTGGTGCTTTCCGACAGGCTCATCGTCAAGGCCGACGTCGATGAAACTGATATCGGCAACGTGAGGCTGGGCCAGAAAGCCGAAATCAGCCTCGATGCCTATCCGGAAACAAAGGTTGCGGGGGTGGTCGATCACATCTATTATGAATCGAAGCTGGTGAACAACGTGAACATCTACCAGGTCGATCTTCTGCCGGAGAGCGTGCCGGAGGTCTTCAGGTCAGGAATGAGCGCAAACGTAAATATCGTCGTCAGGGAGAAGGATAACGTCCTGATGCTTCCAATTCCCGCGGTTCGTTCACGTGATGGCCGATCGGTCGTTTCGGTCAGGGGCACTTCGCCCGGCACCGTCAGGAAAATTCCTGTGCAGACCGGCCTGAAGGACGAGACGAACATTGAAATCGTCCGGGGGTTATCGGCCGGTGATACCGTCGTGGTCAGGGATACGACCTTCGTGCTTCCGAAAAACAACGGCGGCAGCAATCCGTTCGTGCCGCAGCGCCGGAACCCGCAGCAGAACAGGCGAGGATGATCGAAGTTTCCAACATAACCAGGACCTACCGGATCGGTGAGAGCTCCGTCAACGCCCTCAACGGCGTCAGCCTGAATATCGGGCAGGGGGAATTCATCGCCATCATGGGGGCTTCCGGCTCGGGCAAATCCTCATTGATGCATATCCTCGGCCTTCTCGACGTGCCCGACACGGGGGAGTACCACCTGATGGGTCGCGAGGTCAGCAGGATGAGTGAAGACGAACTTGCCGGAATCAGGAACAACGTGGCTGGCTTCGTGTTCCAGCAGTTCCACCTCCTGACGAGGATGAGCACGATTGACAACGTCATGCTGCCCTGCATCTACAGTGGTGTGGGCGGCGATTTCCGGAAGGATGCCCTGAAGTGTCTCGAAATGGTCGGACTCGGCCACAGGTCGGACCACCGCCCGAACCAGATGTCCGGCGGCGAGCAGCAGCGCGTGGCCATCGCCCGCGCGCTCATCAGGAACCCGATGATCATCTTCGCAGACGAACCCACCGGAAACCTCGATACGAAAAACTCGCACGAGATCATGCGGATCCTCACGGAACTGCACCGGCAGGGAAAAACCATCATCATGGTGACCCATGAACACGACATAGCGGAGTATGCCGAAAGAGTGATCACCATGAAGGACGGCCGCGTGCTCGAGGACCGGCGCAAAACGGAAGGTGACATTCCGGCACTGTCGGCTACCGGAGTCATGGAGTCAGAGCGTCTGCCGCTGTTCCAGCCGGGTCGGATGCTGGGCTTCGTTACCCAGGCTTTCCGCTCCATCGTTTCCAACAAGATCAGGACCCTTCTGTCTGTGCTCGGGATCCTGGTCGGCGTTGCATCGGTTATCGCAATGATGGCTCTCGGTTCAGGAGCCCGGGCATCCATGGAGGAGCAGCTGAAATCGATGGGTTCGAACCTGCTCTCCATTCGGGGAGGCTCGGCCAGGATCGGCGGGGCAGCACAGGGCGCAGGCACCTTTACAAGATTCACGGAAAAAGACGCTGAAGCGATTGCCGGACTGAGCCCGCTGGTCAGGAGCGTTTCAGGGGATGTCACCGGACCTGTGCAGATGGTTTTCATGGACAGGAACTGGAACTCCAGCGTCGAGGGAGTCGACTACGATTACGGCAAGATGCGGGCCTCGGTGCCCGCGATCGGCAGGTGGTTCACCCGCCAGGAGATCCAGGGGCGTGAAAAGGTTGCCATCCTGGGCACGACCGTCGTTTCGAAGCTCTTCGGGGATTCGAACCCTGTCGACAGGATCGTCAAGATCAACCGCATCAACTTCAGGGTCATCGGCGTCGCTCCGGCCAAAGGATTCGCGGGGCCGAGAGACCAGGACGACGTGGCGATCATCCCGGTGACGACCGCCATGTACCGGGTGCTCGGCAAGGAGTATCTCGATGGTATCTTTGTGGAGGTGTCGAGCGCGGAGAACATCGATCCGGCAAAATCGGCGATTGACGACCTGATCAGGAAGCGGCACAAGGTCCTGCCGAATGACGACAATTCGTTCAATATCCGCGACATGACCCAGTTCCAGCAGATGCTGAGTTCAACCACGCAGACCATGAGCATGCTTCTGGGCTCGATCGCGGCGATCTCCCTCGTGGTCGGCGGCATCGGCATCATGAACATCATGCTGGTTTCGGTGACCGAGCGGACCAGGGAGATCGGCCTCAGGAAGGCCATAGGCGCCAGGAAGAGCGACATCATGATGCAGTTCCTGATCGAATCGGTGGGAATGACCCTCAGCGGCGGCATCATAGGTGTCCTTGTCGGCGTCGGCGTCTCGGTCATCCTGTCGACGTTTGCCGGCTGGGCGGTCAGGACATCGCTCTTCTCCGTTGTGCTCGCCACCACTTTTTCGGTGCTGATCGGCCTTTTCTTCGGCCTTTGGCCCGCGCAGAAAGCGGCTGGCCTCAAACCCGTCGAAGCGCTGAGGTATGAGTGACGAGTGACAAGTGATGAGTGAGGAGAACTGGGGGGTATGGATGGGGAAGAATTTATTTTCAGAAAAAGAAGAAATGTGCGCAAGGATCGACGGCAAGGATCGTCCTATCTGATGTGTGTTAGTGTGTGTGTGTGTGTGTTTGTTTGTTTGTGATGGATAGTCAGCAGCGTGCCGGGTCTTCTCCATTATTGCCATGTATGATAACGATGATCGATGATGAACAGGCTGGATGAACGATAGCCATGTGGAGGGGACAGGCGAGTTGCTGTATTGCAGGGCGGGAAGGATGTGTGTCTTCCCGCCCTGCTTTTTTTATGCCCTTTTCGCAAAACGGAAGTTGCCGTCTCAGAAGAATATTTTTTACAAGTGTATCGGACCGTACTCTTATTGATATCCTGAGCAAAGCGAAGGAACCAGTATTTTTCTGGACCAGGCTCTTATTTGACTGCGGTGAGAGCTGGTAAAACGGAGTCCCATAATTAAAAAGGCTGCCTCAGTTTTGCTCTGAGGCAGCCTTTTTAATTATATGAGGATGGCGGAGGCTTATGCCGAAGCGAGAGCCTGCTGCACTTTCTGGGCCGCATCACTGAGCCCTTTGGCGGAAATCAGGTTCAGGCCGGACTCGTCGAGCATCTTCTGGGCTGCCGGCGCATTGGTGCCTTCGAGGCGCACGATGACCGGGATTTTAAGGTCGATGTTCTTCGCCGCCTGGATGATTCCTCCGGCGACGCGGTCGCAGCGCACGATGCCTCCGAAGACGTTGACCAGGATCGCCTTCACGTTCTTGTCGCTCAGGATGATCTTGAATCCCTCTTCGACGGTCTTCGGGCTGGCACTGCCGCCCACGTCCAGGAAGTTGGCCGGTTTACCGCCGGCGAGCTGGATCAGGTCCATGGTTCCCATGGCGAGGCCTGCGCCGTTGACCATGCAGCCGACGTTTCCGTCGAGACGGACATAGTTGAGGTTCGAATGCGACGCTACGACCTCAAGCGGGTCCTCTTCGCTTTCGTCCCTGAGTTCGCGGAAATCCTTGTGGCGGAAGAGGGCGTTATCGTCAAAATTAATCTTGGTATCGAGGGCAAGCACTCGTCCTTCCTTGGTGATGACCAGCGGATTGATCTCTGCGATCGAGGCATCGATAGCGGTATAGGCATGGTAGAGCGTTTCGATGAACCTGACGGCGTTACGGAACTGATCGCCTTCGAGTCCGAGGAAAAACGCGGCCTCGCGAGCCTGGAAACCCTGCAGTCCATAGTTCGGGTCGATCTGGATCTTCAGCAGCTTTTCCGGAGTCTCTTCGGCTACCTTTTCAATCTCCATGCCCCCTTCGGTCGAGATCATGAGCACGTTTCTCGATGTTGCCCGGTCGAGGGTGATGCCGACGTAGAACTCCTTTTCGATGTTCATGCCCTCTTCGACCAGCACGCGGTGAACCTCCTTGCCTTCAGGGCCGGTCTGATGGGTGACCAGCGTGGAGCCGATCATTTTCTGGGCGATATCGAAGACCTCTTCGGGAGATTTCGCCAGCTTGACACCGCCGGCCTTGCCCCGGCCGCCTGCGTGGATCTGCGCCTTGACGACTACCACAGGGCTGGTATGCTCCTCGAAAAGCTCTTTTGCCGCCAGTTTTGCTTCTTCAGGCGAAATTGCTACTATGCCCTTGGGAACGGCTACGCCAAATTCTTTCAGGATGTGCTTACCCTGATACTCATGAATATTCATAGCGGATGTTCAATGGTTTTATGATGCTGCCGGATGCTGGACGTAAACGGGGACTGGAATAAAGAGGTCCAAACCTTATGATAACAAAATTTATTGTTTTGCTGAAACCGCTGCGGCTCAATGCGCACATTTCTTCTGTCTGCTATGCATGATGTAGGTTACTGTATGGAACTGGCTTTCAGGGAAGCCATCAAGGCTTATGAAAAGAAAGAGGTTCCAGTCGGAGCGGTGGTGCTCGATCCCAACGGTTCAATCATCGGACGGGGTTACAACCAGGTCGAAGAGCTGTCGGATGCGACGGCGCATGCAGAGATGATCGCCCTGACCTCAGCCATGGCGACCCTCGGGAGCAAATATCTCGAAGGATGCACGCTGGCCGTTACCCTCGAACCTTGCCCGATGTGCGCCGGGGCGATCGTCCTGGCCAAGGTCGGCCGAGTGGTTTTTGGCGCCTGGGACCCCAAGATGGGCGCTGCGGGCACCGTGCTCAATATCACCGGATGCCGTTCGCTCAACCATCAGCCCGAAGTCTACGGCGGCATCATGGAGCGCAAGGCCGAATCGCTTCTCCAGGACTTCTTCAGGGGGCTGAGGAAGTAAGAAGGAAAGGGATTCAATTATCCACTATCCATTGTCAACTACTCCTTCCCTGTCTCCCTGATGATATGCTTCAGTGAACTGGCCAGGTGTGAGACGATGTCCTGTGCGACGCTGCTGCCCGTCGAGGGGAGCGGTATGGTGTCGAGGCTTTCGATGCCGGCCTTTTTGACCGCGTTGCTGATGGTCACCGAAAGGATGGGATTGCACTCCCTGACGATCTCTTTGAGCATGAACGAGGCTTCGAACATGCTTTGCTGGACGATGCTCTGCCGGTCTTCGAGCGAGAGCATCTGGCAGTGCCTCGAGGTGATGATGCCCGCCAGGCAGGTCAGATAGGTGTTTGTCGCCCCCGCGAGGAACAGGTTCAGGAAGAACGGCGTCAGCAGGTTGCCTCCCGGCAGCAGCGATGAGAGCGTATTGCTGAACGAGCACTGGATGATCGGCTTGATGTGGGCAGGGATGTCGTCCTTGCTGAAGTCCGACAGCGGCAGGCAGCCATAGACCGAATTGAGCAGGACGAGGAACTCCTTGATCGAGTGATCGCGATGGTGCATCGCGTAGATGTTCCATACCAGCTTCAGGTTGTTGAGCAGCGATGTTGTCGTGCCGTAGGAGGTGTTCTGGGCGAAAGCCCCGATGAAGAAGTTCTTGGTGGCTATCTGCTTGGTGGCGTTCAGGGCGTCCACTTCGAGGAATTTCATGTTGGTCCGGACCCAGCGCAGGTCCCCTCCCTTCCTGCCCGCATCAGGGTGCGAAGGATGCACTCGCATCGTTTTCGCGCTATAGGCGATATAGGCGTCGAAATGTTTTCCACCCTCCTTGTCCGCAAGAGGAGGTATCTTCGGCGCAGCCCAGAGCCGTTGGCCGCGGGCCGCCACGATCAGGAAGAACAGGGCCCAGAAGGCAAGGAAGAGGTAGCCGGCGACAGGGTGTATGGCGCCGATGAGCAGAGAAATGCTGTAAAGCTGGTTTACGGCGACGCTTGCCGTGAGAAGCAGCGCGAATATGGCCGCAAGGCCTGCCCAGGAAAGAAGCTTTTTCTTCATACCGGCTGAAGCTGGCTGGTTTCTGTCGGGGTTGGACGGCAGCAGCTAACTGCCTGTCACCTCAATCATAATGTACGCCATCCGCAGCCAAAAACCCTGTTTCAGGCTTGTTTTTCGAGGGCCGGGCGCCTGATGGCATGATCTTCGCTCAGCAGATAGTCAAGGAAGATCTCCTCTGCGGCCGGAATCTGCCACGATCCGTCCGGAAGGCGGTTGGTGGTCTCCTTGAGCCTCGATGTAGTGGAGCCGCAGGTCCAGCAATCGTAACGGGCCATGCCGGAGCAGAGGCATGTGGGGCCGGAAACGGTCAGCCGGCCATCCGGGGCTTTCGATTCGAGCGCGCGGTAGTAGGCGTCGATGTAGGCGCATTTCCCCTCGTTGTCCAGCAGGTAGCCGAGGCCTTCGCAGTTCGGCCTCATGCTGTACTGCAGGGTCGGCGACTGCTTCAGCATGCGCATCGCGTAGCCCGTCGGCGAGGCGGTATTGACCTCGATGTCCGCGTCGCTGGAGTTGATATAGTGCTGTTTGACCTCGTACGGCAGTCCCGATTCTCGGGAAATGGTGAAGCGGGTTGCGACCTGGACGGCGGCGGCACCCAGCTGCAGGTACTCCACGGCGTCGGTGCCGGTGAAGATGCCGCCGGCAGGGATGACCGGGATGTCGAGATTCTCCTTTTTCAGGAATTCGATCGTTTCCGTCACAATCGAATTGAGGCTGTAGTTCTGCCAGTCGTCGGGGCCGAAGCCGAGGTGCCCGCCGGCAAGGGGTCCTTCGACGACGATATAGTCGGGCATGCGGTTCACCCTGACGGCCCGCTTCAGGAAAATGGAGAGGGCCCGGACCGACGAGATGATGATGCCGAGCTTCACGTCGCGGAACCGCTCGTGGTCGCTGATGAGCTCCAGGGAGCGAAGGTTCAGGCCGGCGGCGAGGGTGATGCCGTCAATGCCGGCGTCCATTGCCGCCTCCATGCGCACTTTTAAGGTTGCGGCGGAGTTGTTCATGGTGAGCTTCTCCATGCAGTTCATGAAGATCGCCCCGCTTCCGCTTTTCTGGCTGACGGTGTGTGTCACGTAGCGCTTCTGCGCCTCGGCAAGCAGCTCCAGGTCGAACTGAACGCTCGACTTGTCCGGGTTGTTGACGTTCTCGCTGTATTTCTTCCGCTTTTCGCTGGTGTAGGATGTCCCGAACAGCTGGTCGCAGACAAACATCACCTCGGCATCAGAGATGTGGCCGATGCCTCCGAGCCGCTCTGCCGACAGGGCAAGCTCCGTGGTCGAGATGTTGACCCCCATCCCTCCGATGATGATGGGGACGTACTCTTTTCCGCCGAGGTTTAATCTGAAGTTGTTGACATTCATGTTGCTCAGATCTGATGCGTGCTGGTTACTGATGGGCGGTATTGACTCATGCCCGGATATCGGGCGTCAAAAAACATATAAGATAGAATTTTCCGGTTTATAAAACCATAACGGTCTGTTAAAAAAAACCCCCGGGAACAGTGGAAATGGCTCGCAACGACCGGACAGAATGTTTGAGAATGGTTTTCGAGAATATTAAATTGACAGGCTTAATTAATCGGGCCTCTTTTGCCCTGCAAACATAATCTTTGAAAAGATAAACAAGGAGTGTTGTATGAAGAAACTTGTCCTGCTCAGGCATGGCGAGAGCCAGTGGAACAGGGAAAACCGCTTTACCGGCTGGGTCGACGTCGATCTCTCCGAGAAGGGCAGGGGAGAGGCCAATGCCGCTGGTCAGTTGCTGAAAGACGAGGGGTTCGTTTTCGACGTGGCTTATTCCTCTGTGCTCAAACGCGCAATCAGGACCCTCTGGTCGGTGCTTGACGTCATGGATCTCATGTGGATACCGGTGACCAAGAGCTGGCGGCTCAACGAGCGCCATTACGGAGCCCTGCAGGGGCTGAACAAGTCTGAAACCGCCCAGCTGCACGGAGACGAGCAGGTGCTGATCTGGAGGAGGAGCTATGACACCCCGCCTCCGGCCCTTGAAAAGGACGACGAACGCTATCCCGGCAAGGACCCTCGCTATGCGGGCCTTTCCGAAGGGGAGATTCCCGCCACCGAGTGCCTGAAGGACACCGTGGATCGATTCCTGCCTTACTGGCACCAGACCATCGCTCCGATGATCAGGGACGGCAAGCGGGTGATCATCACTGCCCACGGGAACTCACTGAGGGCCCTGGTAAAGTACCTCGACAATATTTCGGACGAGGACATCGTCAGCCTGAACATTCCGACGGGCATCCCGCTCGTCTATGAGCTCGACGACGACCTGAAGCCGATCAGGAGCTACTACCTGGGTGATCAGGATGCGCTGCAGCAGGCGGTTTCGGCTGTAGCAAGCCAGGGTAAGGCGTAAGCGGTTCGCGATCGATGCGGATGGAACGCAGGACCCGGAGTCCGTGGAGAGTTGATTTAAACCTCCGGTTATCCGGCCCTGCATTTTTCAATTGCCCGGGGTTGAAACCCGGGGTGCCAAAAGGTCAGGATTTTTATGACTAATACTTTATATTCTGGCCTTGGGACGTCGAATGTCCTATTTTTTGAATTTTTCTGAATTGATGTGCCTGAAATTATGAAAGCAAAGCATGAAGGGGGGCTCTACGATCCACAGTTCGAGCATGATGCCTGTGGCGTAGGGTTCGTTGCCAACATCAAGGGGGTCAAGTCCCATCAGATCATACAGCAGGGCTTGCAGGTCCTGGTGAACATGACCCATCGCGGTGCTACCGGTTACGAGAAGAATACCGGCGACGGCGCCGGCATCCTGATGCAGATCCCCGACAAGTTCATGCGCAAGGTTTGTGCTGCGAGGAATATCGAACTTCCGGCTCCCGGCCAGTACGGCGTCGGCATGATGTTCCTTCCGCCCGACCTCTCGCAGCGCCGTGCAATCGAGGATATCTGCCGCCAGATGGTCCAGGCCGAGGGGCAGAAGTACCTCGGACTGCGCAAGGTGACCACCGATAACTCGACCCTCGGTGAAACCGCCCGCTCGCAGGAGCCCGTGGTCAAGCAGATCTTCGTCGGCCGAGCGACCGACGAGATGAGCGACGAGGAGTTCGAGCGCAAGCTTTACATCATCCGCAGGCGCATCTACAAGAGGGTCCGTTACACCTCGGGCCTCCTTGGCAGCAGCTATTTCTATATTTCAAGCTTCTCCGCCCGCACCATCGTCTACAAGGGTATGCTCAATCCGGAGCAGGTCGAGGAGTTCTATCCGGAGCTGAGCGATCCGGACATGGAGAGCGCCATCGCCATGGTGCACTCCCGCTTCAGCACCAATACCTTCCCGAGCTGGGACCGCGCCCACCCTTACCGTTTCCTGAGCCACAACGGCGAGATCAACACGCTGAGGGGCAACGTCAACTGGATGAAGGCCCGCGAGAAGAACATGGCTTCGTCGCTCTTCGGCGAAGCGCTCGAGGAGATCAAGCCGGTCCTGCTGGTCGACGGCAGCGACTCGGCTACGCTCGACAACGCGTTCGAGCTGCTCGTGCTTACCGGCAGATCCCTGGCCCATGCGGCCATGATGGTCATCCCGGAGCCATGGGCGGGCAACGATTCCATGGACCCGGCAAAGAAGGCCTTCTACGAATACCACAGCTGCCTCATGGAGCCCTGGGACGGCCCCGCATCGGTCGTCTTCACGGATGGCATCCAGATCGGCGCCGTGCTCGACCGTAACGGCCTGCGCCCTTCGCGCTACTATATTACCGACGACGACCTGGTGGTCATGGCCTCCGAAGTCGGCGTGCTCGATATCGATCCGGAACGCATCATCAAGAAGGACCGCCTCCAGCCGGGACGAATGTTCCTGGTCGACACCAGGGAGGGGAGGATCATTTCGGACGAAGAGATCAAGATGAGCATCGCTGCCGAAAAGCCCTACAGGGATTGGATCGAAACGAACGTCATCGACCTCGAATCCCTTCCGGATCACGAGAAGATGAGGAACCCGGACGAGGACAACTACAGCATCACGGCGCGCCAGAAGGCCTTCGGCTACACGCAGGAGGACATCGGCATGCAGATCAGGCCGATGGCCTCGAACGGTATCGAGCTGATCGGATCAATGGGCAACGACACGCCGCTTGCCGTGCTGTCGAACCGCCCGAGGCTCATGTACGACTATTTCAAGCAGCTCTTCGCGCAGGTGACCAACCCCCCGATCGACTCGATCAGGGAGGAGATCGTCACCTCGACGACCGTCATGCTTGGCACTGAAGGCAACCTGCTCGAACCTGGCGAACTCAACTGCCGCCGCATCAGGATTCCTCACCCGATTCTGACCAACGAGGACCTCGAAAAGATCCGCGGCATCGACAAGCCAGGGTTCAAGGCCATCACCCTGCCTATCTTCTACGACGTCGCATCGGGCGGCAAGGGCATCGAACAGACCATGCAGGACCTGTACCGCCAGGCCGAGAAGGCCGTGGCTCAGGGCGTCAACATCATCATCCTCTCCGACAAGGGCGAGCTCGAGAAGTCGCGTGCCCCGATTCCGGCGCTCCTGGCCCTGTCCGGGTTCCACCACTTCCTGATCAACGCCGGCCATCGCACGAAGGTGGGACTGATCATCGAGTCGGGCGAGCCGCGCACGGTGCACCATTTCGCCATGCTCATCGGCTACGGCGCCGGCGCGGTCAACCCTTATCTGGCTTTCGAGACCGTCAGCCAGCAGGTGGCCCAGGGTCGCATCAAGCTCGACGAGAAGAAGGCTATCAAGAATTACGTGAAAGCTGTCGTCAAGGGTGTGGTCAAGACCATGGCCAAGATGGGTATCTCGACCGTCCAGAGCTACCGCGGCGCGCAGATCTTCGAAGCGGTCGGCCTGAACACCCAGCTCGTCGACACCTATTTCACCAGGACACCATCCAGGATCGAGGGCATCGGCATCGAAACGGTGGCCGAAGAGGTGCGCAAGCGCCACGAGGCGTCGTTCCCGCCGAGCGGCAACAAGGTCAACCGTGGCCTGGAAGCCGGCGGTGACCGCAAGTGGCGCCATGACGGCGAGTTCCACCTGTTCAGCCCGGAAGCCATCCACCTGTTGCAGCATTCGTGCCGCACGGGCAACTACGGTCTCTTCAAGAACTACGAGAAGCTGATCGACGACCAGAGCGAGCACTACTGCACGATCAGGGGGCTCATGGATATCAGGTTCGCTGAAAAGCCGGTGCCGATCGAGGAGGTCGAGCCGGTCGAGGCCATCGTCAAGCGCTTCAAGACCGGAGCCATGTCTTACGGCTCGATCAGCAAGGAGTCCCACGAGACGCTCGCCATCGCCATGAACCGCCTCGGCGGCAAAAGCAATACTGGCGAGGGCGGCGAAGATCCCGAACGTTTCGTGAAGGATGCCAACGGAGATTCCCGCATGTCGGCCATCAAGCAGGTCGCATCCGGCCGTTTCGGCGTCACCAGCGAGTACCTGGCCAGCGCCAACGAGATCCAGATCAAGATGGCCCAGGGCGCCAAGCCCGGAGAAGGCGGCCAGCTTCCCGGCACCAAGGTCTACCCGTGGGTGGCCAAGACCCGCCACTCCACCCCCGGCGTGGGGCTGATCTCTCCGCCTCCGCACCATGACATCTATTCGATCGAAGACCTTGCGCAGCTGATCTTCGACCTAAAGAACGCCAACCCGTCGGCAAGGATCAACGTGAAGCTGGTCTCCACGGTCGGCGTCGGCACCATCGCCGCAGGCGTGGCCAAGGCCCATGCCGACGTGGTGCTCATCAGCGGCCACGATGGCGGCACCGGCGCATCGCCCGTTTCGAGCATCATGCATGCAGGCATGCCCTGGGAGCTCGGCCTTGCCGAAGCGCACCAGACCCTCATGCTGAACAACCTGCGCAGCAGGATCGTGGTCGAGGCCGACGGCCAGCTCAAGACCGCGCGTGACATCGTCATCGCGGCCATGCTCGGCGCCGAGGAGTTCGGTTTCGCCACCACCGGCCTTGTCGTTATGGGCTGCATCATGATGCGCTGCTGCCAGGACGACTCCTGCCCGGTCGGCATCGCCACGCAGAACCCGGAACTTCGCAGGAACTTCAAGGGCAAGCCTGAGCACGTCGAAAACTTCATGCGCTTCCTGGCCGAGGGCGTCAGGGAGTACATGGCCAAGCTCGGCATCCGCAAGCTGGACGACCTGGTCGGCCGCACCGACCTGCTTGCCATGTCGCGCACCGTCAGCCACTGGAAGGCCAAGGGCGTCGATCTTTCCAAGATCCTGCACCAGGTAGACACCGGCGACAACGATACCCCGTACTGCACTATCGCGCAGGAGCACGGTATCGAGGAGAGCCTCGACATGACCACGCTGATGACCATCTGCGAACCTGCCATCAAGCGAGGCGAGAAGGTGAACACCACATTGCCGATCAAGAACATCAACCGCGTCGCCGGCACCATCGTCGGCCATGCCGTCACGAAGGCCTACGGCAGCAAAGGGCTTCCTGATGACACCATCCACCTGAAATTCATCGGTTCGGCCGGCCAGAGCCTCGGCGCCTTCATTCCAAAGGGCATGACCATCGAGCTCGTCGGCGACGCGAACGACTACATCGGCAAGGGCCTCTCGGGAGGCAGGATCATCGCTTATCCGCCGAAATCCTCGAAGTTCGTGCCTGAGGAGAACATCATCGTCGGCAACGTGGCTCTCTACGGCGCCACCTCCGGTGAGGTCTTCATCCGCGGCATGGCCGGGGAGCGGTTCTGCGTGCGCAACAGCGGCGCCGAGGCGGTCGTCGAGGCCGTGGGCGACCATGGCTGCGAGTACATGACCGGCGGTAGCGTAGTCATTCTTGGCAAGACCGGCAGGAACTTCGCCGCGGGCATGTCCGGCGGCGTGGCCTATGTGTACGACGTGGACGGCGCATTCGCCGGCCGCTGCAACCCCGAAATGGTCAGCCTCTCACCTGTCGAGAGCGCCGAGGACCTTGCCTGGCTCAAATTCAAGGTCGAGCAGCATGTCGCCAACACCGGCAGTACGCTGGCGGCAACGCTTGTCAGCGAGTGGTCGAACGCATCGCAGCGTTTCGTGAAGGTGCTGCCGAAAGACTACAAACGTGCGATGGACGCCATGAAGGAGGTCGAGGCGCTGGGCCTGACCGGCGACGAGGCGGTCATGGCCGCATTCGAAAAGAACGTGCACGATCCGTCCCGCGTATCGGGGAACTAACGAGTCTGGAAAGCCTGAAAAAGCATTACTATGGGTAAAATAAAAGGATTTATGGAGTTCCGGAGAACCCTCCCCGAAGACAGGGAGCCTCTGGAGAGAATCAGGGACTGGAAGGAGTTCCACGAAGAGATGCCGGTGGACAAGCTCTGCGAGCAGGGCGCACGCTGCATGGACTGCGGCACACCCTTCTGCCACTCGGGCATCATGCTCGGCGGCATGACCACCGGCTGCCCGATCCACAACCTCATTCCCGAGTGGAACGACCATGTGTATCGCGGTTTCTGGCGCGACGCCTATGACCGCCTCATGAAGACCAACAACTTCCCGGAGTTCACCGGCAGGGTCTGTCCCGCGCCGTGCGAAGGCTCCTGCGTGCTTGGCATCATCAACCCCCCGGTCACCATCAAGAACATCGAGTGCTCGATCATCGAGCACGCCTTTGCCGAAGGCTGGGTCGAACCCAAGCAGATCGCAGTGAGGACCGGCAGGAAGGTCGCCGTCGTCGGTTCCGGCCCCTCGGGCCTCGCCTGCGCCGACCAGCTCAACAAGGCCGGCCACTCGGTGACCGTTTTTGAGCGCGACGACCGTATCGGCGGCCTGCTCATGTACGGCATCCCGAACATGAAGCTCGACAAACAGAAGGTCGTCCAGCGCCGCGTCGACATCATGAAGAGCGAGGGCGTGGAGTTCGTGGTGAACGCCGAAGTCGGCGTAAACTGCCCCGCCGACAAATTGCTCGCAGACTTCGACGCCATCGTGCTCTGCACCGGCGCCACCAAACCCCGCGACCTTTCGGCTGAGGGGCGTGAACTCGGAGGCATCCACTTCGCCATGGAGTTCCTTCGTTCCGGAACCAAATCCGTGCTCGACGTTACCGAACCGGTGCTCTCTGCCAAAGGCAAGCATGTCGTGGTCATCGGCGGCGGCGACACCGGCACCGACTGTGTGGCCACATCGCTTCGCCAGGGCTGCAAGAGCGTCATCCAGCTCGAGATCATGCCGAAACCTCCAGCTGAGCGCCAGGCCGACAATCCCTGGCCCGAATGGCCCAAGACCTTCAAGGTCGACTACGGCCAGGAAGAGGCAGCGGCCGTGCAGGGCGAAGATCCGCGCCACTACCTCATGATGACCAAGAAGTTCATCGGCGTCGGCGGCCAGCTCACTTCCGTCGAGGTGTCGCAGGTCGAATGGGTCAAAGAGGACGGCCGGTTCATCCCGGTGCCGGTTTCCGGCAGCGAAGAGATCATTCCGGCAGACCTCGTATTGCTCGCCATGGGATTCCTCGGGCCAGAAGAGCCGGCCCTGAAAGCGCTGCAGGTCGAGCAGGACGCAAGGAGCAACATCAAGGCTGATCAGAAGAGCTACCGGACCAGCGCTGAAAAGGTGTTCGCCGCAGGTGACGCCCGACGCGGCCAGAGCCTTGTGGTCTGGGCCATCAACGAAGGCCGCGCCGCCGCGAGGGAGTGCGACCGTTTCCTTATGGGCGGCACGAGCCTCCCCTGAACGAATCAGCTCTGACGGACGTTGAAAAGATGGCATCTCTGTACCCCAAAACGGCTGAGGTGCCATTTCATGCATGAGGACGTTTAAACTCCAACAACCTTTATGGAACAGCAACAACTGAGGGATCTGCTCGAAACCCTGCACAAAGAGCTTGAACAGGTCGGATCGGTCGACGAAAAGACCGCCGATGTGCTCACCAGCCTCAAGGACGACATCGGCAAGCTGGTCCGTGAAGGCGACCAGGACGACGAAGGCAGGGAGAACATGGTCGAACGGATGAACGAAGCCATCGGCCATTTCGAAGAAGAGCACCCCAAGCTGAGCATGATGATCCAGCATGTGCTCGACAGCCTTGCCCAAATGGGGCTTTGAGCGCATCAGGCATGAAGAACAGGAATACGCAGTAACCGACCAACATGATCAAAGATAAAGAGCCAGGAAAAGGCCGCACGGGCGGCAAGAAGAATTTAGGCGGCGAGCAGCCGGTAATATGCTCCTTCTGCGGACGTACCAGCCAGGAGGTCAACAGCATGGTCGCAGGCCCGAGGGCCTTTATCTGCGACCGCTGCATCCTCAGCTCCGTGGAGATCCTCCGCAAGGAGGTCAGCGCCATCCGCCACACCGAAAGGGAGGCCGAACCCGCCTTCCAGCCGAGGCTCCAGAGCCCCAGGACCATCAAGGAGGCCCTCGACCAGTACGTCATCGGTCAGGACCAGGCCAAGAAATCCCTCTCCGTAGCGGTCTACAACCACTACAAAAGGATCGATGCCCATGACTGGTCCGCCGAGGATGAAGTGGTCATCGAAAAGAGCAACATCCTGCTCATCGGGCCGACCGGCACAGGTAAGACCCTGCTCGCGCAGACGCTCGCCAACCTGCTCGAAGTGCCCTTCACCATCGCGGACGCCACCTCACTCACCGAGGCGGGCTACGTTGGTGACGATGTGGAGACCATCCTCGCGCGCCTTCTGCACGCTTCGGATTTCAACCTCGACCGTGCCGAGCGAGGCATCATCTACGTCGACGAGATCGACAAGATCGCCCGCAAGTCAGCCAACGTCTCCATCACCCGCGACGTGTCGGGCGAAGGCGTCCAGCAGGCCCTGCTCAAGATCCTCGAAGGCTCCGTGGTCGGCGTTCCGCCGAAAGGTGGCCGCAAGCATCCCGAGCAGCAACTGATCAACATCAACACCAAGAATATCCTCTTCATCTGCGGCGGCGCTTTTGAAGGCCTCGACAAGATCATCGCCAGGCGCGTTTCCAAATCCTCCATGGGCTTCGGTTCCAAGGTCAAGGACAAACAGACCGGCTACGACCCAGAGATTCTCAAGCTGGTTGCCCAGGACGACCTGCACGACTACGGCCTCATCCCCGAATTCATCGGCCGCCTTCCGGTCATGTCCGTCCTCGACCCGCTCGATTCCCCGGCGCTGCGCAACATCCTCGTCGAGCCCAAGAACGCGCTCGTCAAGCAGTACAAGCGCCTCTTTGAAATGGACGGCGTGGAACTCGAATTCACGGACGAAGCCCTCGACAGGGTGGTAGCAATCGCCATCGATCGCGGCACCGGCGCCCGCGCCCTCCGCTCGGTGCTCGAAAGCGTCATGATCGACATCATGTTTGAGCTGCCGACCCTCTTCGCCTCAGGCGTGCAGAGGTGCGTAATTACCGCTGAGACCATCGACAAGATCTCCGGTCCGGTGTACTATTCGAAGGACGGCAAGGAGCGCCTCACGGCCTGAAAAAAAGCCCCGAAAGGGCTCGTAAAATAGTTTGGATTCAATGTAGAAAGTCCTATATTAGGTCCTTTCCTCATGGGCGGTTAGCTCAGTTGGTTAGAGCGCTACCTTGACACGGTAGAGGTCAGAAGTTCGAATCTTCTACCGCCCACACACCCCGTAAAGCCTGTAAGAATAATACCTTACAGGCTTTTTTGCTTCCCCCGAAACCCCCCCCCAAAAAGCCCCGTTTTCCTCGTTTTTGAGCCTTATTCAGCGATTTTTATATTGATTTTGCGACGCATATGCGACGTGCAAAATTGACCATGAACGCGCTAGGAGGATAGGATTGTGAGACTGAAGCTCAAGCACAGGGTATTGAACGCCAAGGATCGGAAAGGGTGGCATTCATTTTTTATCGAAATTTATGACAGCGGGACGCGGGTGTACGAGCCACTCAACATGGTTGCCGACCCGAAAGACAAGGGCAAGTACAGGGCAGCCATGCAGTTTTGCCTGGATGTCATGGCCAAACGCCAAGTTGAACTCAGCAGTATTGCTGCCGGCATAAAGCCTGCCAATGACGGGCATCGTAAAGGCGACTTCATCCTGTATTGTCAGCGGATAGCTGATAAGGTCGTCAATAACAAGAGCCAGGAAAACTGGCAGGATGCGATAAAGAGTCTTGCTCGTTGCGAGACTGACGGCCTTACCTTCGGGGAGATCGACAAAGCTTGGCTCAGTGATTTCCAGTCGTATCTGCTGGAAAGCTATTCCCAGAACACGGCTCGGACTTACTCAACCAAAATCCGGCAGGCGATCGGGATGGCAGTCCGGGATGGCCATATCAAGGAAAACCCTAACGACCTGGTCAAGCAGATACAGGAGAAGGAAGGGGAGATCAAGTACCTCTACTTCGAAGAGATCATGCTCCTTGACAAGACACCGCATCGCCATAAAGGCCGAAGAGCCGCATTCCTCTTCAACTGCTTTGTGCCGGTACGACCAGGTGATCTTGCGGTTTTATGCGAAGCAAACATCCGTTCGTCATCCGATGGTGGTTTCGAGGTCTATTTCCGGCAAGGGAAAAAGCAGCGTATAGAGTCGATCCCGATCGCACAGCAGGGGATGGTCTACCTCAAGCAGGCCAGGGAATTGGCCAAGGTCCGGCTGGGAAGGGAACCGAAGCCGCACGAACCGATTTTCGATATAGGGCACAAGAAATGGTATGGCACCATGCTCAAGACATGGGCCAAGCGGGCTTATGATAAACATGGAGATGAGTTGTCGGCCGAAATCAGAACCCATTTCAGCTGGGCCTGCCAGGATTTGTCGCCACACTGGGCCCGCCATACAGGCGCCACCATGCTGCTCAATGTAGGAGCCGACCTTGATGCAGTGGGCGAGATCCTTGGCCACCGTGATCGTAAAACGACGATGCGCTACGCAAAGATCCAGCCAAGGACCAAGCGGAACACGATAGCTCTGATGCCGAGTATTGCTACCGGAGACGACGATGAAGAAGCATGATGACGAGCAGCAAAAGTGGGAATATATCGGGCACCGCCTGATGCAATCATCTGATCTGCAAGTTCTCTGTGGAGTCACAAGAACAAGCGCCGGAGCGGAAAAGCCCTTTGTCTCCAGCCTTACTGATCATGAGCTCGAAGCCATGATCACCTTTGTCCTCGAGCACATGAGGGAGGTCGATAAACTTGCCCAGACTAATGCGCCACAAGCCGCTCCTGAAATCCCTTACGAGTACCGTGACCGCCATCAGGAGTACCTGCGCTTGCAGGTTCCGAAGAGCGAACGCTATCGATCTTCCGAACTCTACAACGCCGAATTCATCAACGACCTTGATGAAGGCTACGATACTCTTCATGGCGTGTTCATTACCCTCACACGAGCTCTCTCCTACCTTCTCGAAGAACTCCATTTCCGCCACGGCAGCATCGACCCCGCATTAACGCAGGCCCTGCGGCAGGTCTTTCCTGAGTATGAGGAAATCCTTACCCATCCGCAGGTAAACAGGAAGAATGAGAGAACTACGGCTGGTCATCTTTCCTCCATCAAGTTACATCTCACCCCAGAGCGTCATACAGAGCTGCTGAGTTGCCTGGAAGTGTTCTTCAACCCATCCGACCGCCCGGCATTGAAAGACTTGCTCCAAGGGCATCCTGTTGATCACAAACTGGTATTCAACGGCAACCAGAACCGCCTCGTCGAAGTCTTCCGCAGGCTCTCTTACAATGGCTTCTTGCACGAATCTTGGACCTCACTTAGGGACTGGCTCTGTGAGTATTTTTCCTACCGGAGCAAGACTGGGAGAGCCGACCTGAGCAAGAACTCCGTTTGGGACATCCTTTCTAAAGCAAAAGGTGAGCCCACAGGTAAAAGCCGTATTTGCAGCCTGGACTGGCTGCCCTACAAGACGCAGGCGCTGTTGAGACGGAATTTTTCATAAGAAATTCTTGAGTGGTATATTGGTGATACTGAAAAAATAGCGTATAATATTGTTGGCGTGAATATGAAAGCAATCGCAAAGCTCCTTTGATTATTTTTGTTTGTTTTTTGTTCTGTAAATGAAATGAAATATCTATGAGTTTTCTTGATAGATTATTCGGATCAAGCTTGGATCCGCTACAGAAACAAGCTGAAGAACTTGTTTCTGTAGCACGAATTAATGCTACAAATATATTTGTTCCATTGTTGAGTCGATATTCGGTTCTTCGTGATGCTAATGTGGAAAATTGGGATTTTATTGTTACTGTCGCAGGTGTCTTTATTGCGGCATCTGTTTTAAATAATATGCTTGATGGTAACGCTCGTGAAGAAAATCTGATGGGGTTTGTTGCTGAAAGAGTTGAGAGTTGGAATCCAGATGGAGTTCGTGCTTTTGAAGACTGTAAGGAACTTTATGAACGTGAATATGATCGTTTAGAACTTACAGGTCATGAGTCGCGTTATCTTGCGAGTGATGCTGTTGGTAAGTGGATTGTATGGAATGTTTTAAATAAATGCCCTGAGTCTCAAGAGGAGATTATGTTGGTTCGTGCTGTGGGTGTGATGGTAACTCATTTTTTTGTTGATTATTGGCGGAGATGATGTCTTTGATGTTTTTTGATGTGTTGTTTATATTGCTTTTTGAACTGTGGGGATTTAGGTAAAGGTATATATGTGATTTGGTCGGTACATCTTAGAATACCAAAACAGAAAAAATGAAGCAATGAATGCGAAATATGTCAGGATAGCTGTTGCAACGATATTTTCGGTTTTGGTCACAATCGCAGCATTTATGATGCTCAGAGACGGAAAGATGCAAGAATGGACGTTTGTAAGTACACTATGCTTTGCTCTCGCAGCCTTTGTGTTAATCTCCTCCATTGGTGATGTCCTTTTGCTGAGATTCTGGAATCTCGAAGTGAAGTTTCGCAAAGTTGAACGTGTCGAAGCATCAGTAAAAAAGCTTGGTGCTGCTATCTATGAGGTCATTGAAACTCAAGCTCATAGTTTGATGCTTGAAAGCTATGATGATAAAGCGGCTAATGTCGCGATGGAAAAACTGAAGAAGTTGATTTCATGATCACAAATTCACCCATACAAACACCTCCAGAAAATTCCATACCCCGTTTGACCCCCATGGTGGTTGAACGGGGTTAATTGTTTGTGCGAGATTTCCATCGTTGTTGTTCGTTAACCCTTGATACAGCGCGATGGAATACCTTCAGACCCGCCCCGGATTGGCTGATGACCGGCTGATGGCGTCGATTCGAATGATCGTCCGTCAAGAACTTGCCAATGTGTTTTCTTCAGAATCCCATGACCGTCTGCTGACGGTCGCCGAAGCGGCAATCATGTTGCGGCTTGCTGTACCCACCATTTACGGTCTGGTTCAGCGGAACCAGATCCCCTACATCAAGAAGACCAAGCGCCTCTACTTCTCCGAACGCAAGCTGAACGAATGGCTCGAGCAGGGGGAGAACAACGGTCCAGAAGCTGTCGAAAAGGCGGTCGACAACTACCTGGCCCTGAGAAAGACAACCCGTAAGCGAAAGATTTGAACCAGTCCCGTCTGCCTGGCAGCATGCTGTCAGGCATTCATGTAGACATGTCAGCATGTCTACATGGTGTTGTGCTGTCAGGCAAACATGAAACCATGCAAGCATGAAAACCATAGCGATCATATCCCAGAAAGGGGGAGCGGGCAAAACGACGATTGCCCTGAATCTCGCCGTCGCGGCTATCCGTTCAGGAGCGCCCTCCGTCGTCATAGACATTGATCCACAGGCCAGCGCGAAATGCTGGCATGACCTTCGTGAGAACGATGCTCCTGTGGTTGTCTCTGCCCAGGCAGCCCGGCTTCCTGCTATCCTGGAAACGGCCAAAGAGAATGGTGCGGCGATCGTGTTCATCGATACGGCTCCACACTCGGAATCGTCGGCACTTGCTGCAGCACGAGCCGCCGATCTCGTGCTGATTCCTTGCCGCCCATCGTTGCTCGATCTGAAAGCCATCTGCACCACCATCGATCTTGCGGCTCTCGCTAAAACTCCTGCGCTTGCCGTGCTCAATACGGTGCCTGGACGGGGCGGTTTGCGGAGCGATGCAGAGCAGGTTCTGAAGGGCTATGGGGTGGAAATGGCGGCTGCCACCATTGGGCAACGGGTCGCATTCGTGCACTCGCTAACGGCTGGCCAGTCGGTCCTGGAATACGAGCCCGACGGTAAAGCCGCCGAAGAGATCGTGGCCCTTTTTCAAGCCGTTTGCAGCCACTGCGGATGGCAAACGCGCTTGCCAGAGGAGATTCGGCCATGAAGAAAAAAAGCCTGGCCGAGGCGCTGCTCAGGGAGGTCAAACCGATGGCCGTCGAGGCGGTAAGGCCAACTACGGGCAGTTCGTATGTCGCTCCTGTGAGGATCGGGAAAAAGGCCGTGACCGTGTGGTTCGAACCCGATGTGGTCAAGCAGCTGAAGCTGATCGGCATCGAGCAAGGCATGACCATTCAGGACATGATGGCCGAGAGCCTGAACGACTTTTTCGCGAAGCATCACAAACCCCAGATTGCCTGAAAGCCATGAAGGAAACGAGCCGATTCACTGCGATCCAATTGAGGGATGATGACCGATTGCGTTGTTCGATCATCTATGGGCAACCGTC